>Ga0335071_10000794_pt1 | contig 34023 bp, 32 predicted proteins | sample Lox_Sample_15_FD_206724 | JGI IMG/M metagenome (GOLD analysis project Ga0335071, IMG submission 206724) | Soil microbial communities from Loxahatchee National Wildlife Refuge, Florida, United States - Lox_Sample_1.5 | ecosystem: Environmental > Terrestrial > Soil > Wetlands | place: USA...
GAGCTGCCCATCCTCATCTTTTTTCTCGCCCTGTTCGGGATCGTCAGCCCGCGCTTTCTATGGAAAAACATCGGCTACGCCGTCTTCGCGGTCTTCGTAGTGGCCGCCGTCATCTGCCCCAGCCCCGACCCCTGGACCATGTGCATCTACGCCATACCGATGCTGACCCTTTACGTCATAGGGATTGGAGTCGCCTGGTGGGTCCATCCTGAGCACCGCAGGAAGCGGAAAGCCAAGGAGGCCGCTGGATGATGCCGCCACGATTTGTCATCCTGAGCGGAGCCTGGCGCGTTTTTGCGACAGGCAACGTCGAAGGATCTGCAGTTGCTTTTCGGCTCAATCCCAGGCTTGTCCGATCCTTCTTTATCCTTGCCTTGGCGTTCGGATCGCTCTCCCTCTTAGCTCAGACCCACTTCGACGGCTCGCGTGCTTACGAGTACGCCCGTCAATTCGCTGCCATCGGCCCGCGCTGGCCGACGGGGCCAGGGCATGTCAAGGCTGAGGAATTCCTCCGCTCCCATTTCCAACACGATCAACTGGAACAGGACACCTTCACCGCCGACACTCCCATCGGCTCCGTGCCCATGTGCAACTTCATCGTGCGCTTTCCGGGGACAAAGCCAGGCGCCATCGTTCTCGGCACGCATTACGAGACTAACTACCCGCTGCGCAACATCAACTTCGTCGGCGCCAACGACGGAGCCTCAACCACCGGCCTGCTCATAGCCATCGCCGATCAGCTCCGCGCCCAGGCGGCTCGCTCGCCCGCGAAGAAACTCGACGGTTACTCCGTCTGGCTCGTCTTCTTCGACGGCGAAGAGGCCATCCAGCAATGGTCTCGCTCCGACTCAACTTATGGCAGCCGTCATCTCGCCGCGAAATGGGGACGCGACGGAACGCTCAACCAGATCAAGGCGTTTCTGCTCGCCGACATGATTGGCGACAAAGACCTCGATGTTCAAAAAGAAACCCACTCCACGCCTTGGCTCATCGACCTTGTCGCGCAGGCAGCGAAAAAATTTGGCGACCAGCGCTACTTCTTTCAGCAATCCATGGACGTCGAAGACGATCACTTGCCGTTCGTCGAGCGCGGCGTTCCGTCGATCGATGTGATTGATCTCGACTACGGACCCAACAACAGCTACCACCACACCGCGCAGGATACGATGGACAAGATCAGCGCGCACAGTTTGACCATCGACGGCGATGTCTTCATGGAGACGATCCGCCTGATCGATCAGCGATGAGCTTGTAGCCGGTAGCCAGGAGCTTCACATCGGCTCGACTGCCTACAAGCTGCTGGTTGCCGGCCACCGGCTCAACTTCGCGCCTTCGAACTCATCGAAAGGAGTCATCCCGTGAAAGCACGAATCGCAATCGCCCTCTTCCTGCTGATTCTCGTCGCGCCCAAGTCATTCGCGCAGGATCCGCTCGACGGCGTTTGGCAGGGCTACGACGGCGAGTGGCGCCACGTATCGAATCAGTTGATCGCGCTGGCCGAAGCCACGCCGGACAAGAACTTCACTTGGCGTCCCGCGCCGGGAGTGCGTTCGACCAGCGAAGTCTACATGCATATCATCCAGGCCAACTTCTGGCTGCTCAGCGCAACCGGACCCAAGATGCCGCCCGAGATGCAGGCAGACGATGTCGAAAAGAAGATCACCTCGAAGGCTGAAGTCATAAGCTGGCTGAAGCGCTCGCTCGATGCGGTGAAGCAGGCGCATTTGGCCGAAACTCCGGCGCATCTGGCGCTAAAGGTCAAGATCGGCGGCCGCGATTCCACCGTGGATAACATGTATCTCCGCATCATCATTCACGACAACGAGCACATGGGCCAGCTGATCGCTTACGCGCGCATGACGGGCATCGTTCCGCCGTGGTCGAAATAACAAGCAACGAGCTGTTAGCCATCAGCTCTTAGCTGTTTCAACGTACGAGGGAGGATCAACTCTCTCGCGTAATGGGGCCCGCATCGTGAAGGCAAACGCTGGCAGCGAATCGCTAAGGGCTCGGTGAGAGGAGCACGAATTTGTCTCAAGCAGAGATCGGCATTATCGGCGGCAGCGGACTTTATTCCATGCCCGGTTTCACTAACGTCCACGAAGAGCGTGTCGAAACGCCCTTCGGATCGCCCTCTGACGCTTTCGTTCTCGGTCAGCTTGAAGGCCGCAAGGTCGCCTTCCTCGCGCGCCACGGCCGCGGACATCGCATTCTTCCCTCCGAGCTAAACTTCCGCGCCAATATCTACGCCATGAAAAAGCTCGGTGTCGAGCGCATCCTCTCCGTCTCCGCCGTCGGCTCTCTCAAGGAGGAGCACAAGCCCACCCACTTTGTCATGCCCGATCAGTTCATCGATCGCACCTTCCATCGCGCGTCGACGTTCTTCGGCGACGGCATCGTGGGCCACGTGGCCTTCGGCGATCCTGTTTGTGCCACCGTGGCTCATGCCGCCGCCGCTGCATGCGAAGCCGTCGGCGTCGTGGGCAGACTTGGCGGCACGTATGTATGCATGGAAGGCCCGCAGTTTTCCACCAAGGCGGAATCGAATCTCTATCGGAGCTGGGGCGCCGATGTGATCGGCATGACCAACCTGCAGGAAGCAAAGCTGGCCCGCGAGGCCGAGATCTGCTACGCCACTATCGCCATGGTCACCGACTACGACTGCTGGCGCGAGGGCCACGACTCCGTGACGATTGAAGAAATTGTCGCCGTGCTGCACAAGAACGCCGACAACGCCGCGAAGGTGGTGAAGGCCGCAGTCGCGGCCCTGCCGCCGACGTCAGAAGTGGCCCGCACCTGCGCCTGCGCCTCGGCCGCAAAGTTCGCCGTGCTCACCGCGCCTGAAGCGATTCCGCAGGCGGCAAAAGAGAAGCTGAAACTGCTCTTCGGCAAATATCTGGGATGGTAGCGGGAAAGTAGTGTTGGCGGGACCAGCGGTGTTAGAGCCTCGCTGCGACTCGACCAAGGTCGCCAACTCCGCTAACGTGCGCGGAGCGCACGCTGACCCGCTGACTTGCTAATCTAGTTCACGGAGACTCCCGAAACATGTCCATCACCGTCGTCGGCAGCGTCGCATACGACAACATCGAATCCCCTGCAGGCCGCCGCGAGCGCTGCCTGGGCGGCGCCGCCACCTATTTCTCCCTTGCCGCCAGTTTCTTTGCCGATGTGCGCATCATTGCCGTCGTTGGTGACGATTTTGGACCCGATCAAGAAGCGGTCTTCAAGGCCCGCAATATCGATATCCGCGGCATCGAACACGCCCCCGGCAAGTGCTTTCTCTGGGAAGGCTCCTACCTCGACGACCTCAACTCGGCGAAGACGCATCTCACCGAGCTGAATGTCTTTGCCTGCTTTGAGCCCAAGATTCCCGCCGCCTACGCTGACTCAGAGTTTCTTTTCCTCGCCAACATCGATCCCGTTCTCCAGCGCCGGGTTCGCGATGCTATGCCCAAGGTCAAGCTCGTTGCCGGCGACACCATGAATTACTGGATCAAAGATCATCGCCCCGAACTTCTCGATGTTCTGAAAGACCTCGATGTTCTCCTCATCAACGACACTGAAGCGCGCATGCTCACCGAGGAGAAAAATCTGGTGAAGGCGGCGCGTGCCGTTATGGCTCTCGGTCCGCGCTATCTCGTCATCAAGCACGGCGAATACGGCGCCTCCCTGTTCCACAAATCTCTTCCCAAAGACAAGGGAGCGGAGCTCCGCGCTCCCGCGATGCCCCTGGAACAGGTCATCGATCCCACCGGCGCGGGCGATAGCTTTGCCGGTGGGTTCTTCGGCTATCTTGCCGCTCAGAGCGAATTGACGCTCGAGTCGTTCCGCTACGCCATGTTCTATGGTTCCGTCATGGGCGCCTTTGCCTGCGAGCGCTTCGGAACGGAACGCCTGCAGCAGCTCACCCGCGCTGAAATCGACGAGCGTTTCCATGTCTTCCGCGAACTCACCCACCTTGACTGACCGCAGCATCTCGCAGGCCGAGAGCTGGACCGTCATCGCCTGCTGCACTACGCTATCTGTCGCCGCCATCATCTGGAGCTGGCGTCACGATGCCATGCTCAACTACGGCGACGCCGTCGCTCATCTGCACATCGCACGCCGCGTCTTCGACTCGCGCACGCCGCGGTTTTCCCAGCTTGGCTCGGTGTGGCTGCCCTTTCCGCATATTCTGCTCATCCCATTCGTGCGCAACTACCAGTGGTGGGCGACAGGCCTGGCCGGCGTGATTCCCTCCGCTCTTGCCTACATCGCTGCCTGCTCGGGGATCTATCGCCTGGCCCGCCGCTTTGCCTCTTCTGCGGCCGCCGCGGTCGCGCTTGTATTCTTCGCGCTGAATCCCAATCTGCTCTACCTTCAGACCACGGCTATGACCGAGCTGATTTACTTGTGCGAATTCATCTGGATCGTGGTCTGGACAGTCGAGTTCACCGCCGCTCTCGACGCCGAATCGGATGCAGCGCATAGACACATGGGCACGGTTTCACCTTCGCGATTCGCGTCTGCGCCCTCTGCGCCCCTCGCTCCGATCGCGGCATCCATTCGCAGCTCGCTGCGCGAGGCCCAGGCTGCGATTCCTAGCCGCCGGGGCGCCTGGCTTCCCCCTGCCTATCAGCGAGCCGGGGCAAGACACAGCATTTTCAGAGCGCGATCCAGCCATCTCATGGCCTTGATCGCCACGGCGCTTGTCGCTGCCATCTTCACCCGCTACGACGGCTGGATCGTCGCGTTCCTGGTCTGCTGCGGCATTGGCCTGGCACTCTGGATGCGCCGCAACCTCGGATCGCCCGCTTTCTGGCTGCTTTCGATTCCCGTCGCCGCCGCGCCCATCTTATGGTTCGTCTACAACTCTGTCTGCTTCGGTGACTGGCTCTACTTCGCTCGCGGACCTTATTCCGCCAAGGCGATCGAATTGCGCACTGCCACGCTGGGTCCCTGGCCGCTCCACCCCGGCTGGCACGATCTCTGGGTCTCTCTGCTCTTCTACGTCAAGGTTTCTCAGCTCGATTCCATCGCTGCGGCGGCTGGTGGCAACAAGATTGCCAACGTTGTTCTGGCTTTTTCCGCGCTTGGGGTCATCGCTTTCTGGCTTTCTCGCAAGTCCTCCTCTGCTCGCAGCGAATCCTCCTGGATCCTCCTTCTCTGGCTCCCGATTCCGTTCTATGCCTGGTCCGTCGCCTACGGGTCGGTGCCTATCTTCTTTCCCAATTGGTGGCCTTACACGCTCTACAACACGCGCTACGGTCTCGAAATGCTCCCCGCCCTTGCCATCGGCCTCGGCCTCGCGGCCCAGCTATTGGCGAACGCCCTGCATTGGCCGCGGGCATCGCGTCCTTCGATGCGGATACTCGGCCGCGTTCTCGGCGTGGGCGCCTTTGTCGCCCTGTTTGCCCTTGCCGCCGCCAACGTCGATCAACTCTTCCGAGCCGGCCCACTGGTCTACCGCGAAAGCGAGACCAACCTCGAAGCGCGCCTGCCCTACGACGAGGCCATCCCGCCCGTTCTGCAGGATCTGCTCTCGCTCCTGCCTCGCGCCCCGGTCCTAATGAACACATCGGTCTACCCGGAGCTTGTCTCTCTCACCGGTATCTCTCTGCGCCAAACCATCAACGAGAGCGACCTGGGAATCTACGAGACGGCGCTCACTGCACCTGCCACCCGCGCGGCGGTCGTGGTTGCATTTCAGGGCGACGAGATCGACCGGGCGGTCCATGCGCATCCGCAGGACCTTGCCGTCGCTGCCCGCTTCACTGCGAACACGCAACCACCCGCCACCATCTATTTCTCGACCAAATGGATGGATCAAAGCCCCTACATGAAGCTTCCGACCCTTACCGGCCCGCTTCGCAACGATCTGACACCACCTGGCGCCGCTGCTTCGCCCAGGAATTGAACGCACGCGTGGCGATCGACCAGATCCTCGGCGGTCCTCAGTGGGTGAGCCAATTGGTTAGCTCGCTGACGTTGCCGGCCCTCAACAATCCGATGCGCAGAGTGTTAGCATCGCCCTAGCAAGCCTATGATTCTTGCCGCCGCCCAGCTCGCCCAGCCATTCAGCTTCAACTTCCTTGAGCAGATGAATGTGGTCAACGGTGCGGCAGGGCGCCTGTTTGTAGCCACACTATTGGGCGCAATCATCGGGCTCGAGCGCGAATTCAGCCACAAGGCTGCCGGTCTCCGCACGAATATACTCATATGCCTCGGCGCGGCATTTTTCACCCTGCTTTCCCCGGTTCTCGCTGGAGAAATTGGAGGGAACCGCGGCCAGGTCGCCTCCAACATCGTGCAGGGCATCGGCTTTCTCGGCGCCGGTCTTATCATTCACAGCCGCAGCCGCGTCAGCGGGCTCACCAGCGCTGCCAGTGTCTGGGTGGTGGCCTCGATCGGCATGGCTTGCGGCGCCGGCCTTTATATTCCAGCCATGCTTGCTACCGCCACCGTCGTCGTCGCGCTCCAGCTCGTCGGGGTTCTGGAGCAGCGTGCGAACCTCAAGATCTATTCCATGATCTATGAAGTTCGTGGCAGCGATCAGACGGCGATGCTCGAATCGATCCTCGATACCATGGATAAGGCAGGTGAGCGGCTCGCCGATTTCGACAGGGATGCGATCGGCGCGCTGCAGAGGATCTGTTTCACCCTCACGGCAACCAAGAAGCGCCATCAGCGCATCCATGAAAGTTTGTCGGCTCAGCCTGGCATCAAGACCCTGTTCACCTTCCGCGATCCGGAGGAAGATTGATCCCCTTTACCAAGGCGCACGCCTGCGGAAACGACTTTCTCATTGTCCCTGATGACGCAGCTCAATACGCCGGCGATCTCGCTTCCCTGGTGCGCCGTCTCTGCGCGCGAACCACCGGCGTCGGCGCTGACGGAGTTGAGTTCTTTTCCTGGACCGGTGAGTCCTCCGGCCGCATTCATCTGCGCAATGCAGACGGCTCGGTGGCCGAGATCAGCGGCAATGGCACTCGTTGCGTAGCCGCGTGGATGGCCGACGCACGCGATGCGCAAGCCGGCGACTCGCTCTCCATCGCCACGGACGCCGGCCTTCGTGTATGCAAAGTTGACGCGCGCAGCGGAAATTCCATCGAGGTTACCTCCGCAATGGGCGTCCCCAGATTTCTTCCCCACACGCTCAAGCTCTCTGACGGAACAGAAATCGTCGGCGTCGAAATCTCCATCGGCAATCCGCACTTTGTCATTCTTGTCGAATCCGCTGACTTCTCTGTTGCCGGGCGTTCCTGGACGTCCCTCGGCGAAGAGATCTGCGTCCATCGCGATTTCCCCAGCCGGACCAATGTCGAATTCGTCCGCGTCGTCAACGATCGCGAAATCGAGATCCGAATCTTCGAGCGCGGCGTCGGCGCAACGTCTTCTTCCGGCACGGGAACCTGCGCCTCCGCCACGGCGGTGCTCGCGCTGCGCCGTTGCGTCTCGCCACTGAGGGTTGTCGCCGCCGGCGGCTCGCAAACCGTTGCCTGGAGCGGTCCCGGAGCCGAGTTGTACCTCAGCGGCCCAGCTACGCTCGTTGCTCGAGGAGAAGCGTGGTGAAGACAATGCGCCTGCTCAAGCCCCCGGCGGTCGCGCACGGCGGCACTTTCAGCGTTGTTGCGCCCGCCAGCTACGCCCAGACCGATCGTATCGATCTCGGCAAAGCCGCTTTGCGCGATCTCGGTTATACGCCGGAGTTTGGCCGGAATTCCCAGGAGCGCGGGCCACTCTATTTCGCCGGAACTCCATGGCAGCGCCTCGACGACCTCCACGCTGCCTTCGCCGCCGACACCGGCGCGATCATGGCTATTCGCGGCGGCTACGGGTCCAACTACCTGCTCGACGACCTCGACTTCGATGTCATCGCCGCCAATCCCAAACCTTATTTCGCCTACAGCGATCACACCGGCCTGCAGCTCCGCCTGCTCGACGAACTTGGCCTGCCTGTCTTTCACGGTCCCATGCTCGCCGCAGACTTCTATCTCTGCGACGGCGTCCATCTCTCCAGCTTCCGCTCGGCTCTTGCCGGGGAACCGTATAGCGTCGGTCCAGCCGAAGGCTTGCGCCTGCTCAAGCGTGGCTCCGGCCCCAGCGTCGTCGGCGGAACTCTCTACGGCGGTTGCCTCAGCATTCTCGTCGCCATGTTGGCCACGCCGTGGGAGCCGTGCACCGAGGGCACGCTCCTCTTCGTTGAAGACCGCGCCGTCAAGCCGTATCAGATCGACCGCATGCTCTGGCAGCTTCGCCACGCGCGCAAGCTCGAGGGCGTCACCGGCATCATCTTCGGGGAGATGCTGGATTGCGGCTCTCCGGATGGTGCCGCGGGCCTTCTCGAAGACGCCATTCTCAACGCGCTCGACGATTTCGCCGGCCCCATCGCCATTGGCCTGCGCAGCGGACACGTATCGCGCCAGAACGTCACACTCACCTTCGGCGTTGAGGCTGAACTCGTCACTGACGGCGAGCCGCGGCTCAATCTCCTCGAACCGGCGGTGACACCGTGATCGCCTGATCTCCCCTGGCAGCTTCCGTCGTTGACTTTCAGTGCTGCTATATAGCATGATAGATAGCAGGGGTCGCGGCATGGGGAAGAGCGAAAAAGCCAGGGTGTTCATGAGTGGGAGGAGCCAGCACGTCACCATTCCCCATCAATACCGTTTCCGCTCGCCAGAGGTCTCCGTCCGCCGCGATCCCATGAGCGGCGACATCATCCTCTCTGAAGGTCCGGGACCCTGGAGCGAGGTGTTTGCCGCGCTCGACGCGGCCAGGGTTCCGCGCGATTTTCTCTCGGATAGAGAACTCGGTCGCCGACCTCCCGCGCGCCGGCCTGCCCTTGAGGACCTCATCGCCGAAGAGCCTGTTCCACGCAGAAAGCGCCAATGAGCGTCACCTATTTGCTCGACACTAACACCTTGAGCTACATCGCCAAAGGCAAGTCGCCAGCCGCGCGAACTCGTTTGCTGTCTCTACATGCCGGCGATGTCGTCTGCATCTCTTCAATCACGGAGGCAGAAGTGCGCTACGGGCTTGCCAAGCGGCCTCAGGCGCAGGCCCTTCGCGCCGCAATCGAAGGCTTGCTCTTTAAGTTTCGAATCCTGCCTTGGGGTAGCCGCGAGGCGGCCGAATATGGCAAATTGCGAGCGAAACTTGAATCCGTGGGCGCCATTCTGTCTGAACTCGATTTACTCATTGCCGCTCAGGCAATCGCCGCGGAGGCTGTTCTTGTTACCAACGACAAGGCTCTTGCTCGGATAAAGGACTTGCATGGAACCGAAAATTGGGCAACCGATATCTAGCCGCGCTCGCCACATCCATCTCATCGGCATCTGCGGCACGGCCATGGCTTCGCTCGCCGGCCTCCTGCAGCTCCAAGGCCATCGCATCACCGGCTCCGACAAGGCCGCCTATCCACCTATGAGCGATCTGCTGCGTTCGCTCGGCATCCCTATCCTCGAGCCCTATTCTGACGCGAATCTTGATCCCGCGCCCGATCTGGTCGTCATCGGCAACGCGCTTTCCCGCGGCAATCCTGAGATCGAATACGTCCTCGACAATCGCCTTCCGTTTGTCTCCATGGCAGAGCTCTTGCGCGAGGAGTTTCTTATCGGCCGCTCGCCTCTCGTGGTCGCGGGGACACACGGCAAAACCACCACCACCAGCATGCTTGCCTGGATCTACCAGGTCGCCTCGCGCAAGATCCCGGCATTCGAGCCGTCGTTCCTCATCGGTGGAGTCGCCGAGAACTTCGGCTCCAGCTTTCAGCTCCGGCCCACTCGCCCTTTCATCGTGGAAGGCGACGAGTACGACACTGTCTTCTACGACAAGGGCCCCAAGTTCCTCCATTACTTTCCCGACGCGCTTATCCTCACCCACGTTGAGTATGATCACGCCGACATTTACGCTGATCTCGAGGCGGTCAAGCGCGCTTTCAAGCTTCTCGTCAATCTTGTCCCGCGCCGCGGTCTGATCGTCGCCTACGATGGCAGCCCCAACGTCACCGAATGCGTTTCCCGGGCCTTCTGCCCGGTCGAGCGCTACGGCTTTTCCGAAACTTCCAACTGGCAGATTCGCAATCTTCGGCACAAGGCCGGCCGCACCTACTGGGACGTCCATCGCGCCGGTGTGCCGTGGGCCAATTTTGAAATGAGTCTGGCCGGCGAGCACAACGCTCTGAACGCTACTGCTGCCGCGGCCCTCGCCGCAGCAGAGGGGATCTCCGCGTCCGACATAACTGAAGCTCTCGCTACCTTCAAGAGCGTCAAGCGCCGTCTCGAACTGCGCGCAGAAATCGCCGGCATCACTCTTATAGAGGACTTCGCGCACCATCCGACGGCGATTCGCGAAACCCTCCGCACGCTGCGTGCCATTTACCCGCACGCGCGTCTTTGGGCCGTACTCGAGCCGCGGTCCAACACCCTTCGCCGCAGAGTCCTCGCCGGCGAACTCGTCTCGAGCCTCCGCCTCGCCGACCACGCCGTCCTGGCCGGCGTCTATCAACAGGACCGCATTCCTGAGCCCGAACGCCTCCATCCCGACGAAGTTGTTCGCGCGCTCATCGATGCCGGCACACCCGCCGAGCTTCTGCCCGATGCCAACGCGATCGTCGAATCGATCGCGCCACGCCTGGCCTCGGGCGATGTTGTCGTCATGCTTTCCAATGGCGGGTTCGACGGCATCTACGAAAAGCTTCCCGCGCGCCTCCGCGAGCGCTTTCCCGTATAAAGGCAGCGCCGGTCTGCAGGCCACTCACTGGTGCGATACTTCTCAATACGCCGCGCATGATCCGTTCGCTGCTCGTTTTCGCTATCCTCCTGCTCCTGGCCGTTCCTGCGGCTGTGGTCCTGATCCCTTTTGCGCTCATCACCCGCAGCGTCAAACCGCTCTATGCAGTCGGTTCCTGGATTCCCCAGGTTGTGATGCGCGTGGCCGGCATCCAGGTAAGCATCGAAGGCCGCGAGCACATCCCGCCCGGACGCGCCTGTATCTTCATGGCCAACCACGTCTCCAACCTCGACCCTCCGGTACTTCTCCCCAAGATTCCCGGACGGGCTGTGGTTTTCATCAAGCGGGAGCTCATGAAGGTCCCCATTCTCGGCTACGCTTTCAAGCTGGTCAGCTTCATTCCCGTCGACCGTGACGGCCAGGTCGAAAGCGCACAGCAGGCTGTTGCCGATGCCCGTCGCGTTCTGAGCAGCGGGCTCAACATCATGACTTTTGTTGAGGGCACGCGGTCCCGCGACGGCCGTATGCTGCCCTTCAAGAAGGGTCCGTTCTATCTAGCCAAAGAATCCGGCGCGTTGTGCGTTCCGGTTTCGATCTACGGAACGGAAAAGATTCTCCCCCGGGGCAGCCTGCGCATCCATCCGGGCGTCGCGCATGTCGTGTTTCATCCGCCGATCGACCCAGCCGATTACGCCACGCGCGACGGGCTCTCGGACGCTGTCCGCGCCGCTATCGCCAGTGGCCTGCCGGGATGGATGCGCATGTAGGCTTGCGGACTGGTCCCTGCAACCTGACACCTGTCCTCTCACGGCTGCACAATCGCGTTGTACCCGTCGCCGAGCAGCTTGTCGCGCCAGCGATAGGCTTCCTGGCGGCTGGCAAACGGCCCCACGCGCACATGGATTAGACCGTCCCCTGCGTCGCGCTGGTCGTTCACCGGATAGCCGCGCCGCCGCAGCGCACTCATAAGCACTCCGGCGTCCACCGCATTTTTCACTGCGGCCACCTGCACCATCAGAGAGCCCGCCGCCGGCAGAGCCGGGCGCATATTGGTCGCCGCGGGTGCCGCTGTCTCTGGCGTATTTGCTCCCAGCGCCGGATGCACCTGAGCTGGCGCAGGCGCCGTCGCTGCCGGCGAACCACCCGGGGCTCCACTCTGCGTGCCCTGTGCAGGCGTGCCCTGCGACGGACTCGCCGCTACTGCTTCCGGGCTTTCGCCCCCCTGCGCTGGAGGCGGAGTCGAGCTCTGGCTCGCTGGTGCCGGCGCTGGTGCCGGCGCCGGTATTGCGGCTTGTGCTGAAGCCGATGGCTTCGGCACCGAGCCGCTGCCCTGCAATGGCTCCTGATCGGGTGCGGTCTGCGCTGTTGCGGCAGCCCGTCCCGAGCCGCGGTGCCCCACCACGTAGCCCAGGCCGAAGCATAATCCGCACAGCAACAGCAGCGCAGCGCCCATTCCGAGCACTGCGCCCCAGGTCAGAGTCACCTCGGTGTCGTGCGGCGCCTCTTCAAGTTCCTCACGCTCTGCTTCTTCGTCGTCGAAGTATCCGCGCATAGATAGTTCGGAGCCTGTAGCTTGTCGCCAGTAGCAAGACACCATCCGGGGCTGCAAGCTACAGGCTATAAGTTACTTGCCATCCCCTGTCTTCGCCGTCAGGCTCATCTTGTTCAGCAGCGACAGCAGTTCCATCGGCAGCGGGAACACGATGGTCGTGTTTTTCTCCACGCCGATCTCAGTCAGCGTCTGCAGGTAGCGCAACTGCAGCGTCATGGGCTGCGTGGCCAGCAACTGCGCCGCATCCACCAGCTTCTGCGCGGCGTTGAATTCGCCCTCAGCATGGATGATCTTCGACCGCTTTTCGCGCTCTGCCTCGGCTTGCTTGGCCATGGCGCGCAGCATCTGTTCGGGTAGATCCACTTGCTTTACTTCTACTGAAATTACTTTTACACCAAACGGCTCCGTGCGCTGGTCGATGATCGATTGGATTCTCAAGTTGAGCTGGTCGCGATGGCTGAGCAGGGTGTCCAACTCCACTTCGCCCAGCACCGAACGCAGCGTGGTCTGCGCGAACTGCGAGGTCTGGTAGATATAGTTCACTACCTTGATCGCCGCGTCGTTCGGGTTGACCACGTAGAGTGTCACCACGGCGTTCACCTTGATGGTGACGTTGTCGCGCGTGATCACGTCCTGCGGCGGAACCTCGAGCACTTCTTGCCGCAAGCTGATGCGCACCATCTGGTCGATCGGCCGGAAGACCAGGATGATGCCGGGACCCTTGGGCGCGCCAAGCACGCGGCCCAGCCGGAAGATCACACCGCGCTCATACTCGCGCAGGATCTTGATGGAGTTCAGGAGGTAGAGAACGACAATGGCAATGATGACCAGCATCGGAATCGAGAGCGATTCGAACATGGAAAGGTCCTTTCCTCACCCAGCACGGATTCTACTCCTCGAGCGCGAGGTAGCCGGGTTCGGACACCGCACCTTCGCGGCGCACGAAGTATGGAGCGAGCTCCGCTAGCTCGCCAACTTGCTTACCTGCTGACTCGCTGCCACCGCAGGTTCCACGCGCAGCACCAAGTGCTCATGCCCCACCACGCGCAGCGCCGTTCCCGCGGCCACGGGCGCACCGGCGACCGCTTGCCAGATCTCGCCCTCCACCAGCACGTGCCCTTCCGGCGCCAGCGCCTCCATCGCCGTAGCCGGGCAACCCACCATGGCTTCGGCGCCGATTCGCGCTTTGCGTTTTCGCGCGCGCACTGCCAGCCGCACCAGAAATACCGTAATTGCTCCGAAGGCCGCGCTCACGCTGATCGCCAGCAGCGGATTCACGTTCATCTCCGGCACCGGCGCCGCCACCAGCGTCAGCATGCCAAATGCCAGGCACACCACTCCTGCAATCGCCAGCGCTCCGTGTCCGCCGACTTTCGCTTCCAGTACCAGCAACACGATCGCTCCCACCAGCAGCAGCACAGCCGTGTACCGCACCGGCAGCAGATTCAACGCAAACACCGCCAGCAGCACCATCAAGGTGCCCAGCGCTCCCGGCACAATCGTCCCGGGACTGTTGAACTCGAGATAAATCAAAAGCGCCCCACCCACCAGGAACAACAGCGCGATGTTGGGGTTCACCAGCCAGCCCAGCAGCCTCTCGCGCAATGTGGGCTTGATCAAATCGATCTGCGCACCCGCCACATGGAGCGTTGCCGTCGAGCCATCCATGCGGGTCACGGTGCGGCCGTCCGCGGCTTTCAGCAGTTCGGCGTCGCTATTGGCAATCAAATCGATCAGGTGCTCCTTCAGCGCCTCTTCCGCCGTGTAGGAGTGCGACGATTTCTCCGCTTCCTGCGCCGCATCAGCGCTGCGCCCGCGCTTGGTCACATACGAGCGCATGAAGGCTTCGGCATCGTTCTCCACCTTCTGCACTTCCACGTCATCAGGCTTGCCGCCTTCGAACACCACGTGCGCCGCGCCAGCCTCCGTGGCCGGCGCCATCGCTGCCACGTCCGCCGACTCAAGAATGAAGAATCCCGCCGAACCCGCGCGCGCGCCCTCGGGCGCAACATACACAATTACTGGCACGCGCGAGCGCAGAATGGCCCCCACCATGTCGCGCATCGAGTCCAGCAATCCTCCCGGCGTGTCCAGCACGATCAGCAGGGCCTGCGCGCCATCCGAGCCTGCACGCTCCAGCGCCCGGTTCAGCTCATCGGCACTGACAGGCTGGATCGTGTCATCCAGCACCAGCTTGTCGACCAGCGGCCTCGACGGCGAAGGCTGATCTGCAACCGCCGAGCCCACAGCGACCAAGCCGCCGGCGAGCAAGACCGCCGCGAGCCCGAACGAAGCCTTTGCCGAATCCCATCGCTGTCTCATGGCTCACCCCTTCCATTGCAGAACCCGGTACGAACCTGCTGACCACCGATCACTGAGCCCTAGTGTCTCTTCGCCTCAATCTCCCGCAGGATCTCCTGCGCGCCCCGATTCGCCGGGTCCAGTTTGATTGCGCTTTCTGCCTCTGTGCTTGCTTCGCTCAGCGAGCCAGCCGAAAGATCCACCTGCGCCAGCACCACGTACGCATCCGCGGTAGGAGCAAGCTCCAGAGCCTCGTGCGCCTCCTTGCGTGCGGCCTCTGCGTCCCCGCTGCGCTCGCGCACTTCTGCGAGTCCAGCATGCGCCTGCGCACTCGTCGCGTCTGCTGTCTCTGCGTCCTCATAGAGCCGCTCCGCTTCCAGCAAAAGCCCGCGATCGAGATATCCCTTCGCCTGCGCACATAGCGCTTGTGCGCGTTCGCGTGGCGTTAGCGCAGCCAGCCGTCCCGCATTCATCTCGTCCAGCATTGCCGCCGCCTGCTTGAACGCCGCCGCGTTGAATGTCCTTTCAATCCGTTCCAGAGGATCCGCTCCCGCATCCGCCGCGCCGGCGCTTGTTTGGCCTCGCCATGCTTCCTGCAGCGTCTGTGCTTCGCTGTCGTTCGGCCGTAGCTTCAGGCTTTGCGCGAGCTCGTTCTCCGCGCCGGCGATGCTTCCATGGCGCTTCAGGCTAACCGCCAGGTTGAAGTGATAATCCTCGGCGCCGGGATCTGCAGCCGCCGCCTGAATAAAAAACGAAGTTCCATCTTTTCCCTGGCGACTCGCAGCGACGCCTTCGTTGTTCACGACTTCGGCCAGCGGCAGTACCCGAGCCACATCGGCAAATGCCTCTTGTGCATGCGCATAGTCGCCTTCGAACATCAACGAAAGCCCGCGATAGAACCCAGATTCCAGCCCATCCTCTCCGTTGCGATCCACCTTGGCGAAGGCTGCCGCCGCCTCCTGATACTGCTGTCCGTTGTATTCTTCGCGGCCCAGCGCCATCCACGCCTTGCCGAAGCCCGGGCTGAGCTTCACTGCTTCCTGCAAATGCCGCAGGCGTTCCGTCTGGTCCGGCTCCGTGATGCCGCGGATGTACTGCTCAAACGCCGTGAGCGGAACGCCGCTGCCTTCGGCCGCGAAGGTCTGCTCGGCCACGTTGAATGCAGGATCGAGCTGCCGTGTCAGCTTCCACGCCAGGTCACCAAACACCGCAACCAGGTCGCGCATCTCGCCGCGTGCGCTCACCGTCGGCATCATCCGCAGGCCCGGCACATCCACCAGCGATGCCTCGGCAATGATTCCCGTTCCGTCGGTGGTGTAGCTGCCCACCACGATCGAATCGGCATCCAGCGTCTGCGCCAGTTTCAGCGCGCTGGCTCGCGATGGCTGAAACCCTTGCGGCAACCCCAGATGATCCAGCGCGTACATTCTGTCGGAGCGGCTTGTCGGTTCGAAGCCGGCCGCCGCAAATCGCGTGCTCAGCACCTGAGCGGCTGCCTCGCGTAGCCATTCCAGGCTCGGTTGTCCCGTGCGGTTGTCGAACGGCAGCACCAGAACCACGCGGCTATGGCCGCCGGCGGCGATCAGGGCGCCGCTTGCCGCCCCGCCCACGTTTGTCTGCCCCGGCGCACTTGCCGCGAGCAGAAGAACCGCCGCACCTGCGACCGCCGCCTTCGCTGCGGGCCGTATTCCCCGCCACCACCATGAATCAGCTCGCATCACGTAAGAAAAATTATAGGCTTTGCCGGGTTCCGCATCGCCTCGGATCGCCTTCTTCCAGGCCCTCGGCCTTCGCCCTCCGAAATCTCTTTGCGATGCTCTCGCTCGCCGATATCATCAACCCATGACGCCGCTCACCCCGCCTCCGCGCCTCAAACCCGTTTGGCGAGCCGTCGTCGAGGTCGCCTTCATCGTTTTTCTCTTCTACTCCAATCTCCTCATGGGCGAATTTACGGGCGTCAACGGGCAAGGGAAGTCCTTCGCTTTCGCTCTGCGCGACGTCGTCACCCCGGTCAACTTCCTCATCGCCGTGGTCAGCGCCTGCATCGGCCACGCTGTGTTCGAATTCCTTCGCAAGAAACTTTAGAGCCCGCCGGTAGACCTCGCTTCAGCGAGATTTCCCAACGGGCTCTGTTGTTGCTTCCCGATCTTGTTCCCGGTCTTGTTCAGTCGGCGTATTCGGCTTCTTCCACTTTTGCCGTCTCAACCAGACGCTCGGGATAATACGCGCTTCGGGTGTACTGCTTCACCATCCGGTTGGTATTGAAGTAGGACCCGTTAAATGCCAGCGTTGTCCGCATCAGCCGCGCCCACCTCTCCTGCGAGTCCCGGTAAAGCGGAACGACGGAGTTCTCCAGCTTCGCGTAGAGCGATTGCGCCTCTTCCTCATCGTTTGCGCCATCCTCGATGGCCCAGCCCGTCACGCCCTCAATGCAGCCCTCAATCCACCAGCCGTCCAGAATTGAAAGGCTCGGTACCCCGTTCAGCGCCGCCTTCATTCCGCTGGTGCCCGATGCCTCGTATGGCCGGCGCGGGTTGTTCAACCAGACATCCACTCCCGCCGTCAGCAGGGCTCCTAATGTCCACTCGTAGTTTTCGAGGTACACGATCCGCAGATTTCCGTCGGAGAGCCTGGCGCCCTCCTCGATCACCTGCTGGATCAGCGCCTTTCCCGGCTCATCCTGCGGGTGGGCCTTCCCGGCATACAGAATCTGCAGTCCACCCGCCTCTTCGGCGATTTTCTTAAGGCGCGCCGGATCGGTCAGCAGCAGCGTCGCCCGCTTGTAAGTTGCTGCGCGCCGCGCAAATCCCAGTGTCAGCACTTTCGGGCTCAGTACCAGACCCGTCCGGGTTCCCACCTCGGCCAGCAGCTCTTCCTTTACTCGCGCGTGCGTCTTCAGAATCTCTGCCTCGGGAAGGTCGATGGCCGATCGCAACACCAGGTTGTCGCGCCGCCATCCCGGAAGACGCTCGTCGAGCATTCGTTGTACCGGCTCTGAAATCCACGTAGGCGCGTGAACTCCGTTGGTGATCGTGTCGATCGTGAATTCCGGAAACATCTGCCGCGAAACCTTGCCGTGCTGCATCGCCACGCCGTTGGCGTAGCGCGAGAATCGAAGCGCCAGCAAAGTCATGTTCAGCAGGCCATCGCGGAAGCAACCTACCCGCTCCAGCCGCGCCGTTCTTTCGCTACCCAGAATGCGAACCGCTTGCTCGGTCGAGAAGCGGTCGTGGCCCGCCGGAACCGGCGTGTGCGTGGTGAAGACGCACTTTCTTCGGACCTGCTCGATCTCCGCGTCCGACGGATCGCCCTCCGGCCCACCCGCCATCTGCTCTTCCAGCAGCGCCAGCGTCAGCAACGCCGCGTGCCCCTCGTTCATGTGGTAGACATTGACACGCAGGCCGAGTGCCCTGGTCATGCGCGCTCCGCCCATCCCCAGCACGATCTCCTGTTGCAGCCGGTAATTGGTATCTCCGCCATACAGGTGATCGGTCAGCCCGCGGTCCCAACCCGAGTTCTCTTCAAGGTCGGTGTCCAGCAGGTAGATGGGCACTACATGCCCGAAGGCACCCGTCAAATCGTACCGCCAGGCGCGCACCTTCACGGTGCGGCCTTCAACCGACACCGTGACTCGCGTCGGCTCTTCGCTGCAGAAGTCAGCAGGATTCCACGATTGCACTTCTTCGCTTTGCACGCCCTGTGGATCCAGATGCTGCTGGAAGTAGCCCTTGCGATGCAGCAGGGTAAACGCTACCAGGGGAATGTTCAGGTCCGCCGCCGACCTCAGCGTGTCTCCAGCCAGCACTCCTAACCCTCCGGAGTACGTCGGCATCGATGGCCGGATCGCTACCTCCATCGAGAAATAAGCCACTTGTCCCGAATTGGGAACGCCCTCGTAAAAATGCGATCTATTCTGTGCCGATTGCATGATCGTTATTTCCCCGCCCCATCCGGCTCGGGATCCGGGAATCAGGACCTCCCGAACAGACACGGCGCCCAATGAAAAGTCTCTAAACGATCATCGGGCAAACACCAACCAAGTTTAGCAAGGAAAGCGTTTCCCGCCATGTTTCCGGCAGGTTCCACAAATGGTTCTTTTGGGTCAGAAATTCGCCCTCTCCCGGCCCAACCAGGGAAGATCTCAACATCCCTTAGATGCAAACGGAAAAATTAGAACTGTACGACTCCACTGTCATAAAGCGAAGCAATCCCGCCCATGGCCGGGTTTGCCGGTTCGCAGATCTGTCAATTCGCTACTCCAGCTTGTGTGCCCCTCCAGAGGCGTGGCATACATGGACTTGCGGCACGATCCCAATCTGCTCCGCATACCTTGCGCCCAACGCCTCGGCAAACTCCGGCGCATTCTTCTGCTCGACCAGGTTGATCGTGCACCCACCGAACCCGCCTCCGGTCAGCCGCGCTCCGATCAGGCCGGGCAAATCCTGCGCCAGCGCCACCAGTGCATCGCACTCCACGCAGCTGCCTTCAAAATCCTGGCTGTAGCTGCGATGCGCTTCCGCCATCAGCCGTCCGAGCTCCTTCATGTTTCCCTTCAGCAGCGCATCGCAAGCCGCCACCGTGCGCAGGTTTTCACTGATTACATGCTTGGCTCGCAGGTAGCTCTTCGGCTCCATCTCGCTGCGCCATTTTTCCAGATCCTCGAGCGTGCAGTCGCGCAGGAACTTGACCCCCGGCTTGTGCCGGGCGATCACAGCGCACGCCGCCTCCGACTCGCGCCGCCGCGTCGGATAATCACCTCCCGCGACAGAGTGCTTGACCATACTGTTGGCGATGACCAGAGCGACATGATCCGGAATCGGCGCCATCTTGTAGCTCAAATCACGGCAATCCAGCAGCAAGGCGTGATCTTCTTTCGCGTTGATGCTGATGAACTGATCCATGATCCCGCTGCTCGCGCCGACATATTCGTTCTCCGCGCGCTGGCACAGCCGTGCCAGTACCGGTCCGGGATAACTCGCCCCAATCTCACCCAACAACGCCAGAGCCGTAGAAACCTCCAGCGCTGCCGAACTTGATAATCCCGAGGACAGAGGAACATCGCTCCAGATGCTCAAATTGAAGCCGGGAATCTTGTGGCCTTCGCCCGCCAGTATCGCTGCCACCCCCATCGGGTAATCGGTCCAGTGATTGATACGATTCGGCTGCACTCCATCAAAGACCTTCTCCTCGCCCTGGTTCTCTGAGTAGATGGCAATCTTTCCGTCGCCGCGCGGCGAAATTCCCGCGAGCGTGGCAAAGTTGATCGCCGCAGGCATCACAAACCCCTCGGCATAATCGGTGTGTTCGCCAATCAAGTTCACGCGCCCGGGCGCCGCATAAACCTTCGGCTCCGCGCCAAACCGTTCCTTATGCATCCCGCGAAAGACCTTTGGATCGTGCATGTTCCTTTACCTCTTCCCCTTAATTCAATCTGAACATCTAAGCCCACAAGCTCCGCTAAACGCCGCTGACTCCGCCATCTTTGAATGACAACGTTTTCCGTTCCGGCCGCTATCCGCCGCGCATAAGCTCTTCGCTTGCGTGCTGCAACTTCTCCCAGATCGCTCCCAACCATGCCTCGTGCTCCGGCTTCATCAGCACGCTGCGCAGGCATGTCACCGATTTGCCGCTCCACTCAGCGTCAAACCACGATCCCGGCAATTGTACAAGAGCCAGATGCAGTCCTTGCGCCGCGCAAGCATCGAACACTTTCTGTGCTTGCTCGGATGCTTTCCGAGGGTCCGTTGCACGCAGTGCCCAGACCACGATATCCAGCTCCGGTGGATGCGCCGCCAGCGCGACAAACCTCTCATCCGCCCGCAGCCTTCTATCCAGTTCAAGCGCAGCTCGCCGCCCCTTCGCCAACCCGCGCGCAAACTCGCCGCCTTTCACCAGCGGCATCAATCGCTGCGTGGCCCACAGAGCCACGGCCGCAGCTCCCGGCCGCGAACACTCCAGGCTGATCTCGCCGAGATGCAGGTCCTTCGAGGTGAAGTAGGTGTACGGGGACTCATGCTTGTAGAACCGTCCCACTCCCGGATCGCGAAACAGCACGCACCCGCACCCATACGGTTGCAGCCCGTGTTTGTGCGGATCGATCACGATGGAATCGGCTCCTCCGATCGCCGCAAACGCGCGTCGTGCCGGCTCGCCCAGTTCCTCCGCGATCAGTCCGAAATAGCCGCCATACGCCGCATCCACATGAACTCTGCAGTCATATCGTGCCGCCAGCGCCAGAATCTCCTCCAGCGGATCCACGGCGCCCAGCGCCGTCGTGCCCAGCGTAGCTACAACCGTGCCGACGTTCCCCTTGACTAGTTCGCCCTCAACCGTGTCGAGCCGCATCCGCCCGCATTCGTCCGCCGCCACCGGCGTGTACTCCAGCTTCAGAACGCCCGAAATCCTCTGGTGTGTGTAGTGCGCCTGCTCCGATCCCACAACCCTTTGTCCCGGCCGCATTTGCCCGGCGACCCACAGCGCTTCAAGGTTCGCAAAGGTCCCGCTCGACGTCAGATGGCCAAGGAACTTCGTCCACCCGAACATCCGGGCGATCTCGCGCACTGCGTCCACTTCCATTGCCGAGCTGGCGCGCCCCCCGTCAAGCGCATGATTATTGGGATTGATCTTCATGGCAAGGGCGTAGGCCGCCCGCGCTACAGGGTGCGGCGGTTTCAGCATCTGCCCTGCGTAAAGTGGATGAAAATAAGGGTAGTTGTCGCCAAGCCGCCGCGCGGTCTCCTCCAGCACCCGCACCAGCGCTTCTGAACTCTCGCCGGTTTCAGCCTCAAAGCTCTCCAGATTCCCGAATTCTCTCTCCAATGCGGATAAGGAGCGGGCCAGCAATTCGGGCACTAAATCCTTCGGCATAGCGACCTCTCACCTTAACACAGGCCGCTGCAGCATGTTAAGACCTATGTTTTCAGTTGGTTATAGGTGATCCAACGAAAGAGTCATGCCGGACACAATTTTCCCGCATGGTTTATTTGACGAGGATGGTAAACTACTGTCAGCGTTAGAACCGAACCGGGCGTGTGCAGTACTCGCCCAATGCGTTTTAAGAAAAGAAGTTGATTTCCTAGGACGCCAGAAAAAAGCAAGATTCTGCCAGTGTTCGCTCCGATTCATCCAGCGCAATTCACTCCAGGAAATACAGACAATTATGGAACAAGGTACCGTGAAGTGGTTCAATGACGCGAAAGGTTTTGGCTTCATTTCGCGCCAGAACGGCGAAGACGTATTCGTGCATTACTCTGCGATCAACAGCAGCGGATTCAAGAGTTTGCAGGAAGGCCAAGCCGTGCAGTTCAACGTCGTAAAGGGCCCCAAGGGCTGGCAGGCTGCCGACGTTCAGCCTCTCTAAACCCCTTCCGCCGGATTCGGGCAGAATCTAGCAAAGATCCCAAAAGGGTCGGTGCATCCTCTTGTCCCAAGAGGGGCCCCGGCCTTTTTGTGCCATTTGTACCCCCTCCCGTCACAAACCATCGCGCGACCTCTGCCGGGTCAAGCTGCGGCTCGCTGCTCGCATCCTGGGCGATTTCCATTCTTCCTCCCGTGGATGCGACAGCACTTCGTGGGCGCATCAATCCCAAAGTGGCCTGGGTAACTCGCTGGCCTTCCCTCGACTTCCCCGCCAACCAGCAACTATCCTCAAGGAAAGAGCAGCGTGGATCTAGAAGTGTTGCATCCAGGTTGATCCCACGCGGCCTGACGGGAACCCTCAAATCATGAGCACGTCGCAAATCTCTATCCATCTGCCCGACGGATCCGTTCGTCAAGTCTCTTCCGGCACAACGCCCCTCGAAGTCGCCAGCTCCATCTCGCCGCGCCTGGCCGCAGCCTCTGTGGTTGCCCGCCTGACCCCGCTGGCTACAACGCCTGCCCAGTCTCCTCGCGACGGTGCAGCGCCCGAGGAACCATCCGAGTCGACCATGTACGCGGCCGAAGACGCCTCCGCGCCCCGTCTCGTCGATCTCTCCGCGCCCCTGATTGAGGACGCGAAGCTCGAGCTGATCAGGGAGAACGATCCCGACGCTCTCAAAGTCGTTCGCCACTCTGCTGCGCACGTCCTCGCCACAGCTGTTCTCGAGCTCTTCCCGGAGACGAGGCTCGGCCATGGCCCGGCCACTGAATCCGGCTTTTTCTACGACTTCTACCGCGAGAGGCCCTTCACCCCCGAGGACCTCGCCGCCATCGAAGCGAAAATGGCCGAGGTCGTTGCGCGCGACGAGCCGTTCATTCACGAATTTGCTCCAAGAGACAAAGCGCTGGAAGCGTTCGAAAAAGACGGCGACTTCATGAAGACGCACTTCGTCACCAAGTTCACCGCGCCCGGTTCCGAGGTCAGCTTCTATCGCAACGGCACCTTCGTCGACTTTTGTCGCGGCCCGCATGTGCCCTCCACGGGCCGTATTCGCGCCTTCAAAGTTATGAGCATCTCCGGCGCCTACTGGCTGGGCAACGAGAAGAATCCCCAGCTCCAGCGCATCTACGGCACAGCATTTTTCTCAAAGAAGGATCTCGACGACTATCTTGCGCGTATGGAGGACGCCAAGCGCCGGGACCATCGCCGCCTCGGCAAGGAGCTCGAGCTCTTCACGGTGAGCGATGAAGTCGGCGCCGGCCTTCCGCTCTGGCTTCCCAAGGGCGCTACCATCCGCCGCCTGCTCGAGGAATACATTCTCGATCTCGAGCGCCGCAGCGGATACGAGCACGTCCATACTCCCGATCTTGCCAAGGTCGACCTCTACAAACGCTCCGGCCACTGGGCCCACTACAAAGACAGCATGTTTCCGCCCATGAAGCTGGAGAACGAGGAGATGGTCCTGCGGCCCATGAATTGTCCGCACCACATCCTCATCTACGAATCCAAGATGCGCAGCTATCGCGACCTGCCCGTGCGCCTGGCCGAGCTTGGAACGATGTACCGCTACGAGCTCTCCGGCGCGCTCAGCGGTCTCAGCCGCGTTCGCTGCATGACGCTGAACGACGCGCACATCTTCTGCATGCCCGATCAGATCAAGGAAGAATTCTCTTCGGTGATGAAACTGGTCGAGCGCGCCTATCGCGACCTTGGCATCACTCAATACAGCTATCGGCTCTCGCTTCGCGATCCCGCCAACAAGGAAAAATACGTCGATAACGATGCGATGTGGGAACTGGGTGAGCGCGTGCTCCGCGAAGCCATGGACAGCCTGGGCCTGAAATACAAAGAAGCGAAGGGCGAAGCAGCGTTCTATGGCCCCAAGCTCGACATCCAGCTCGCCGACGTGATGGGGCACGAAGAAACCTACTCCACCATCCAGGTCGATTTCCATCTTCCCAACCAGTTCGGCCTTGAATACACCGGCGCCGACGGCAACCGGCATCGCCCCGTCATGATCCATCGCGGCGTCATCAGCACCATGGAGCGCATGACCTCTCACCTCATCGAACTCTACGCCGGAGCCTTCCCGCTCTGGCTGGCGCCGGTGCAGATCGGCCTGGTCCCGATCAGCGAAAAACACGCCGCCTACGCTGCCAAAGTCGAAGCTGCGCTCAGAGAGGCCGGTCTTCGCATCGAGACCGACGCACGCAACGAGAAGATGAACGCCAAGATTCGCGACTTCGCCAACCAGAAGGTGCCTTACATCCTCGTCTTCGGCGATAAGGAAGAAGCCGCCAACGCGGTCAGCGTCCGCACCCGCGGCAAGGGCGACCAGGGCTCGATGCCCCTCGACGCGTTTCTGGCCAAAGCCGGGGAGCTAGTCGCTTCGAAGTCGGCGCAGCTGTAACGCGCGCCATTACTTGATTTGCATTTGCCTTTCTGGAGTGCATTCGATCCAAGATGCGACAGAACTTCTCCAGCTTCGCCGCTCTCACGCGTTAATCGCCATCCCCTCTACTGCCCCATATCCGTCCAGCATCGCCTCGCTCAGCGTCGGGTGTGCGTGGATGGTGAACATCAGCTCGTCCACGGTACCTTCCAGCTCCATCACGGCAACTGCTTCGGCGATCAGCTCCGTCGCCTGGGGCCCGATGATGTGCACGCCAAGAATCTCACCATACTTCGCATCGGCAACCACCTTCACAAAGCCATCGTGACTGTCCACGATCGTCGCCTTTGAGTTGCCCGCAAAGGGAAACTTGCCCACCTTCACTTCGTGGCCCTTTTCCTTCGCCTGCGCCTCGGTCAGTCCCGCGCTGCCGATCTGTGGCTCGGTATAGGTGCAGCTCGGAATGCGATCGCGCCGCACCGGTCGGTACGTCCGCCCCGCAATCTTCGCCATGGCCACCATGCCGCTCATCGCGCCCACGTGCGCCAGCTGCGGCAGCCCCGCCACGATGTCGCCGATGGCAAACACGCCCGGCTCAGCGGTCTCCTGCGCCTCATTCACCTTCACAAATCCCCGATCCAGCTCTGCCCGCGTCTTTTCCAGGCCGATATCCCGTGTTAGCGGGCCGCGCCCGACGGCGACAAGAACCTTCTCCGCCTCTTTCACCTGTGGCTTGCCATTCGCATCGATGTAGCTCACGCGCACTCCGTCGGCGGTCCGCTCCACCTTCTCCACCTTGGCACCGACGTTCGTCTCGATGCCTCGCTTGCGGAAGACGCGCGCCAGCTCCTTCGAAATCTCCTCGTCCTCTACCGGAACCATGCGCGGCAAAAACTCCAGGATCGTGACCTCGCTCCCGAAACTGCGAAAGATCGATGCGAACTCTACGCCCACTGCCCCCGCGCCAATCACGATGAGCGACTTCGGTGGCGTTGCCAACGAGAGAATTTCGATGTTGGTCAGGATCCGGTCGTCTGCCTTCAATCCTGGCAGCAGCTTCGCCTCAGAACCCGTCGCCACGATCACATTCTTCGCCTTCACCCGGCTCTTCTGTCCGGCTGCATCCACATCCACCGTGAACACGCCGTCTTTCGCTCCGCCCGTGAGCCGGGCGAATCCTGGGACCACTGCGATCCTGTGTTTCTTCATCAAGAACTCAAGTCCCTTCACGTGCTTCGCGATGACTGCGGCCTTCCGCGCCAGAACCGCCGTCCAGTCGAGCGTCCGCGCCTCCACTCCCTTGATGCCGAACTCGTCGGCTTCCTTGAGGTAATCCCACAACTCGGCGTTAAACAGCAGCGACTTGGTGGGAATGCAGCCTACGTGCAGGCACGTTCCCCCCAGCTTCGGGCTGGCGTCGATCAGCGCCACCTTCAGTCCGTATTCCGCTCCGCGAATCGCCGCCGTATACCCCGCCGGCCCGCCGCCCATCACTGCTACGTCATAGATCGTGTCTGCATTGTTATCTGGCACTTCAAACTCCGTTCCTGCACGAGAAAGGGTACCCGGGTCTCGATTTTGAGATCTGGGAAACAAATCCATCAACATGCTTAGTTTAAATTGAGCGCGGTCTCGACCATCTTCTCCGCCTCGCGCACTGTCTCTGCCTCATTCCCGAACCCTGCGATCCACCGCACCTCCGGCTCCCTCCGGAACCACGTCATCTGCCGCTTCGCGTAGTTACGATGGCCCTGCTGCGCCGCAGCAATCGCTTGCCTCTCACTCAATGATCCATCCAGTACGCTACGAGCTTGCCGGTAACCGAGTGAGTCCAGAGTCTTCACTTCGCCGTACTGCGCGAGGAGTCCCCGCGTTTCCTCAACCAGCCCTGCCGCAAACATCGCCGCGCAACGCCGGTTCAGCCGATCGTAAAGTTGCTGGCGCGGCGGATTCAGCCCAATCCTCAACAGCCGAAAGCCCGTGAGCGGATTTCTTCCCTGGTCTTGGAGGAGGGTCGAGAGGGGCGAGCGCGCCTCCATGCACACCTCAATGGCGCGAATCAGTTTCGCCGTGTCGTTGGCATGAATCCGATCCGCGCTCGCCGAGTCCAGCCGCGTCAGCAGGCGATGCAGCCACGAGCCGCCGTGCCGGTCCGCGCTCCGCCGCAGCCTTGCCCGCAGATCCTCGCGTCTCTGCGGTCCCGCAAACAGCCCATCTGTCAGCGCCCGCAAGTAAAGCCCCGTTCCTCCGGTTACAATCGGGAGCCGCCCGCGCGCGGCAATCTCCTTCAACGCCCTTCGCGCCAGCCTGCTGTATTCTCCCGCAGTGAATGCGACATCCGGCGTCGTCACATCGATCAGATGATGCGGAATCTGCTCCCGCTCCTCGAGCGTCGGCTTCGCCGTCCCTACTTCCATGCCGCGGTACACCGCCACCGAGTCGCAGCTTACGATCTCGCCCCCAAACCACTCGGCCAGCGCCAGCGAGAGCGCCGTCTTCCCGCTTCCCGTCGGACCCAGCAGAATCACAAGCAGCGGATCGCTGGCGCCCGCGGGACTCTCGTCCAGAGGGCTGCTCGATGCAATCGTCACCACCGCCACCACCCCGGCGGCGCAATCCATTTCGGATTCGTATGCCACAGCCACCACGCGCAGATCGCCGCGGCAAGAATCAACAATCCGAACACCTGGTTGCGCCGGAAGGCACGCAGCTGCTCTGCGCGCTTCTCGCGCTCGATTTCCTGCTCCGCATACGGCTTGATGCGCGTGTCGACCATCGAACGAATTCAGGCGTAATGCTGCGCGCCCCGCATCAGTATAGGTCCGCAGTCATGTCGATTAATGGGAACGGTGAAACAGATGCTTCAAGCGCCACGTGAATCGATGAAATGGACTCAATTCGCCGCCTGGGTCGATGAGGACAAGGATCTCCGCTTGAACAGAGATACGGAGGACGCTTGGCAGCGGAGTAGCGGGCTGAACGGTAGTCCCTGCGTCAACAAACGAGAAGTCAACGATCACGAGGGTCTGACAGAGGTCATTCCCGATTGCGTCTGTCTTTACCGTCCAACGCATCAATTGATCGGTCAACGAGCGAGAGAGCATGGCCGGCCCGAATATTGGTTCCGTCCTCTCTACCTTGCCGTTCGGCGCGTAAATCATATGCATCAGCACGACACCAGAAACGCGCGCCGCGCGAGCAATCGGCGGGTGGAGGATCTTGTTGGATGGATCGCTTCCACTGACCGAACACCACCGCGGCTCAGCGCGACAAATCCCCGCGAATGCAGCCAGCCCCAAAACGAGTGCAACGCTCGTTCTCATACGCGCCTCTCGCAGGGTTTCATGATATCCCCAACCGTGCCCCCGTTTGACTTCCCACCCCCTGATTGCCGACCATTGTTTTTCTGGTTTGGAATAATTCTTCGTAGGGTGCGTTTCATGAAAGTTCTCATCCTTGGTTCCGGCGGCCGTGAACATGCGCTCGCCTGGGCCGTCGCGCGCAGCCGGCGCGTTTCCCAGGTCATCTGCGCCCCCGGCAACGGTGGCATGGCCCAGATTGCCCGTTGCGTTCCTCTCAATCTCAAAGACCTCGGCGCCATGGTCCGCTTCGCCGAAGCCGAAAGCCCCGACCTCACCATCGTTGGGCCGGAACTGCCGCTTTCCATCGGCATCGTCGACGAACTCCAGCAGCGCGGCCTTCGCGTCTTCGGCCCTACGCGCGCTGCCGCCATGCTCGAAACCAGCAAAGGCTTCGCCAAGAGATTTCTACAGCGCCACGGCATTCCAACGGCGAATTACGCTCTCTGTTCATCCCCAGCTGAAGCCGTGAAAGCCCTCGACGTGTTTCACCCGCCCCTTGTTGTCAAGGCCGACGGCCTCGCCGCGGGCAAGGGCGTCATCGTCTGCCCCTCGCGCGCTGTAGCCGCCGAAGCCGCTGAGGGTCTCTTCAATGGCGCTCTCCTTGGCGTAGCCGAGGAGCAGGTCATCATCGAAGAGTTTCTCGAAGGCGAAGAGATCAGCTTTCTTTGTCTCAGCGACGGCAAACACGTCACGCCGCTTGTCCCAGCGCAGGACCACAAACGCATCGGCGAAGGAGACACCGGCCCCAACACCGGCGGCATGGGCGTTTACTCCACCGACTCCATGCTCGATTCCGCCATGTCCGAGTGGATTCTCCATCACATCGCCGAGCCCACCGTCCGCGGCACGGCAGAAGAAGAGATGCCCTTCGCTGGCGTGCTCTACTGTGGGCTCATGATGACCGCGCGCGGCCCGCAGGTTCTGGAGTTCAACGCGCGCTTTGGCGATCCTGAAACCCAGGCCATCCTCGTGCGCCTCGAAAGCGATCTCGTCGACGCGCTCGAAGCCTGCGTCGACGGCCGTCTCGATCAAACCGCCCTGCAATGGGCGCCCGGCGCGTCAGTCTGTGTCGTCGCCAGTTCCGGCGGCTATCCCGGCAGCTACAAAACGGGCATGCCCATCACAGGCGTCAGCTCCGCCGCGCAAGTCCCTGGAGTCCAGGTCTTCCACGCAGGCACAGCGCAAATGGGTGGCCAGCTCATCGCTGCCGGGGGCCGCGTTCTGGGCGTCACCGCTGCCGCCGACTCGCTCGATCAAGCTCTCTCACGCGCTTACCGGGCCATGGCTGAAATTCACTTCGAAGGCATGTATTACCGGCGCGATATCGCCCACCGTGCGCTCGGCGCCGCCAGATAACTCGTGACCGTGCCCCCCGATCGGCACGCGCCATGCAAGGAGAATTTCCGTGACCGCAGGCCTCACGCTTGAAGAGCTGCTCTCCTGGAGCGAACAATCGTCCCATTACTGGAAAGCTCATCTCGACGCCAACCCGAACCTTCTTGCGCTGCCTTGCGGCATCGGCGGGGCCGCGACTCTACAGGAGCTTGTCCGCCACATCTGGGGTGCGGAACTTCGCTGGAGCGAGCGGCTCTCTGCTTCACCCGAGACGCCCCGCGAAGAGATTCCGGTTGGCCCGCTCCAGGCTCTCTTCGACCTGCATCGCCGCGCAGTCGCCATCTTCCGCGACCTGCTCGCGGCGCCCGAAAGCTCCTGGAGCGAACCCTACATTCTTAAGCTTGACGTGATCCCGCCGGAATTGCGAACCGTCTCGCGCCGAAAGATCGCCGTACATATGCTCATCCACAGCCAGCGTCATTGGGCGCAGATTGCCACGCTGGTTCGCAACGCCGGGTTTCCCTCCGGCTTTCGCGGCGATGTGATCTTCGCGAGTCTTTCCTAGAGCTGCACCCTCACGCCAACTGTCGGGTCCAGAGGCGCTATGCGGCTTACAGCGAACGGCCTAGTCCTGGGCCGATGCGGGTTGCTGGGCAGGTGCCGCACTCGATTTCTTCTGAAAGCAGGACCGGCACAGCACCGGACGGCCCTGGGTCGGCTTGAATGGAACAGTCGTTTCCGCGCCGCACTCGGAACATGTGGTCCGCGTTTCCGGACGCACCCGCAGCGACCCGCGCGCACGCTTTGCCTTGCATTGCTTGCAATGCTTCGGGTCGTTCTTGAACTGTTTATCGTGGAAGAAAACCTGCTCGCCCGCTGTAAATACAAACTCTGCGCCGCAGTCGATGCACTTGAGTACTCGATCCGTGAACTCCATGGCCGGCTTCCCTCGCAGGGACTCGCACCGAAATCGGCCATGGACCTTGAGGACTTGCCGGTTCCGGTTCCCTGTTCTTGTTCGTAGTGCGAATAAGGGCCCGGACCGCCTAGAAAAATAGAGCGGTATTCGAACCTGCCCGTTCTTCCTGGGCAGCCTTACATCTTGCTTTGAATCGCGCGCGGCGATCCATTGCAACTCTTCATTTTCTGTGGGAGAAGCCCGTCTTATACCCCAAAGAGATTTCCTCGATCAGCGATGATCGATGGGTGCAACGAGCGTCGAGCCGCAGAAACTGAAGAATAACCAACGAACAATGCAACCTCCGCATGACCGTCCCGATCTCTCTCAAATGTCTGGCCGCCTCCGCTCTTATCGAACCGAGGCAACCCGACCGGCTGCTTCATGCGCAGGGTAAACTAGTCCTGCTCTTTACGAGCCTTCTTGCGATTCCGCTTGCGCGCCAGGGCCGCCTTAACGCGGCGCTTCTCACCCGGCTTCAGGTAGTAGGAGTGACGCTTCACTTCCTTGATGATGTCCTCCTGCTGCACTTTCCGCTTGAATCGCCGCAAAGCGTTCTCCAGCGGCTCGCCTTCCTGTACACGAACTTCTGCCAACTCTGTCACACCTCCTAACCTGCCATTAGGGCTAAGTTAGGATACGCTAGAGAATGCCTCGTCGCAAAGCCCATGACCGATTTTGGGGCTTTCTGCCGATCCGGCCTTTCTCCGCTAAGGCTTCATTTTTGAGGTTTCTCCCAGACCTAACCGCCTCGCCTGAGGTCCTCATTTCATGATCCGCTCCTATCAGGGCCACGCACCCCAGATCCACTCCAGTTGCTACATCGACGTCTCCGCGCAGATCCTGGGCGACGTCGTCATCGGCGAGCGCTCCTCTGTCTGGATGAACGCCGTCCTTCGCGGCGACGTCAACTCCATCCGCCTGGGTGCGTGCTCCAACGTGCAGGACTGCGCCGTCCTTCACGGCCAGCGTAATCTCTATCCGGTTGTCGTTGGCAATTGGGTCACCATCGGCCACAATGTCACTGTCCACGGCTGCGTTGTCGGCGATAACTGTGTCATCGGCATGGGCGCGCGGGTTCTTAACAACAGCCGCATCGGGGAGGGTTGCATCATTGCTGCCGGTTCCGTTGTCCCCGAACATACCGTGGTTCCGCCGGGCACCCTCTGGGCCGGTGTTCCCGCCAAGTTGCGCCGCGAAGTCACCGACAAGGATCGCGCCCTCATCCTCGAATACGCGCAGAACTATCTCGATTATGTCGACATCTACCTGCAAGACCCGCCAAAGGAACTGTGATATTCCGTTCCCGTTCTTCTAATTCAACAGTTCGGGAATTCGTTGACCTTGCTCCCAATGCCGTGATATTGAACACATATTGCCCCCTCCGGCGTGATACGACACGTGTCCTAATGCAGGAGGCATCATGCTCAATCGCAGAATCGCTACCCCCGTCTTCGCGGCAACCATCCTCTTCGTTTTCTGCTTCTCTAACTTCGCCTGCCGCTCTTCTTCGCAGTCGGCGGCCTCTGGTCCATCGGCGGAGGCACCTGTCTGGGTCTCGTTCCAGGACCCGCACGAGAAGGCCTTCACCGCCGAGGTGCCTCAGGGGTGGACTGTGCGCGGCGGCCTCTTTCGCATGGGCTACTCCGACGAGCGCCCCATGATCGATCTCACCTCGCCCGATGGCCAAACCAACATTCGCCTCGGCGACGTCGCCATTCCCGCCTATACGCTCCCCACGGCGCAACATCCTACTGAAGGCCAGATCGACGATCTTGGCGCGCAGGCACAGCTCGTCATCGCCAAATATCGCACCGGCCCTGAGTTCGCTGTTCTCTACGCGCACGTGCGGTTCAACAAGACCTGCCAGAACCCCGCTCCCGACACCGCAGACGTCAACTTCTCCATTCCTGACTACATACCCGCCGCCGGCTCCGGCAATCAGTCCTCAATCGGTCGTATCGCCTACTCTTGCAGCTCGGGCCAGAAAATCGCCTTCGATGACGTTCGCACCACGTTGGCGGGCGCCATCTGGACGACCCCAACGCTGGGGAGTCTCATCGCTCCCCCGGCCCAGCTTGCGACGGCGCGGGCCATCCTGCTTCACTGCGCGCAGACCTTCAAACTCAGTCCCGATTGGCTCAACTACCAGAAGCAGATGGATGCCTACGCTCTGCAATACCAGCAGGCCCGCCAGCAGCAGCGGTTGGCGCAGCTCGCACAGCAAGTGCAGCAGTTCAATGCTCAGATGCAGGCGATGCGCAACCAGGTCAGCGCCTTTGAAAACCAGCAGGCCGCGCAGGCCTCGCAGGTGCAGAGCTTCGACAACGCGCTGGTGGGCGTTACGCCGACCGTCGACCCGCTCACGGGTCAGTCGCAAACCGTGTGGACCGGCTCGCAGAGCGGCTACTGGGCCGATGGCTCGGGCAACGTCGTCAACTCCGCTACCGCGCCTCCTGGCGGCGGCTGGCACCAGCTCACCGTGACCGGCCCCTGAGATCGCGGAGCAGGGAACGAGGCAGCAAAGGCTCCATCAAGGCTCGGCCGACACCTTTAGATGTCGTGTCGACGGAATACCGAACCGCAGGGCGTGGCGTTGCACCACCCCGGCGTGCGCGCTTCAGTCCGTTTTCAGGTTGACCCCAAATTCCGCGGGATCGCCGAGAACCTTCCTGTAGTAGTTCTGGTTCGGATAAGGCATGTAGATCTGGTCGCCCGGCTTCACTTGCGAAGCCTGCCACCACCGCGGATTGCTGTGGTCCGGGCCAGCCAGGTCAGTGAACGTGAACGTAAGCCACGGCCACACGCGAATGTAGTCCACGGCCACTTCGGGCACCCCACTCCGCTCGCCGGTCACTCTCCCGTAGATGCGCACCAGCGACAGCGCCGGAATCCTGGCCGGGTCAACTTTCAGCTTCGCCTCGAAATCACCATCGCCCGTCTTGGCTACCAGCATGATGTGGCAGTCTGTCATGCCGTCGAAGTAATGGTGCTGCGCAAGCAGCGTCACTTCGTCACCCGTCTGCGCCGCAGAGATTCCTCGCACGATCCCGAACCAGCTCACATTGGTCCCGGTTTTGCCGTGAATTGAATAACCATCGCCAAAGGTGGCGGCGTTAGTCTTTTCGTCCTGGCTCAGCCGGCCCAAATAGGGAGCTTCGGACGCGACCGGTACGTAGTTGCACGTCGACAGCGTGCCATCCGGCCTCACATCCTTGATGGGCTGCACATTGATCGGGGTCTGCGCCGCTGCGCACACGGTCACTGCGCAAAGCAACGCGAACGCGAACGGGGGAGTTCGCATGGCTGCCTCCTTACGCGAGAAGCCGATCCTAGTTTAGAACCTTCGCTGGCGCGGGAGGACCGAGGGAACCTTCTGATGATCGTGCCCAAAGTAACGCCTCCGTCCTGACGGGACGGGAGGCTCTCTTTAAGGTGAGCATCTAGCAGTTCAAGACGTCTTGCAGCTTGCTCAGCGTGCGGTGCAGGTCCTTGTCGTTGCGCCGCTGCTCATCGATCTTGCTGATCGAGTGCATCACCGTGGTGTGGTGCTTGTTGCCGAACTGGCGTCCAATCTCCGGCAGGCTGGCCTCGGTCATCTGCTTGGCCAGGTACATTGCGATCTGCCTCGGCACCACAACGTTTCGCGAGTTGTTCTTCTGCTTCAGATCGGCAACCCGCATGCCGAACTGTTCGGCAACAGCGCGCTGGATCGCTTCGATGGTGATCTTGCGCACCTGCATATCGATGAACTGCTTCAGGCACTGCTGCGCCGCGCCCAGCGTGATCTCCATCCGGTTCAACTGGCACCAGGCAATCAGCCTTACCAGCGCGCCTTCCAGTTCGCGCACGTTGGTGCGCACATTCGACGCCACAAACAACGCTACATCTGTCGGCAGGTGTGCCTGCTCGCTCTCTGCCTTCTTCAGCAGAATCGCAACCTTGGTCTCGAGGTCGGGCGGCTGAATATCGGCGATCAGGCCCCATTCAAAGCGCGAGCGCAACCGCTCTTCAATCTCGGTAAGTTCCTTCGGCGGCCGATCCGACGCA
>Ga0335071_10000795_pt1 | contig 34020 bp, 23 predicted proteins | sample Lox_Sample_15_FD_206724 | JGI IMG/M metagenome (GOLD analysis project Ga0335071, IMG submission 206724) | Soil microbial communities from Loxahatchee National Wildlife Refuge, Florida, United States - Lox_Sample_1.5 | ecosystem: Environmental > Terrestrial > Soil > Wetlands | place: USA...
ACTCTGGTACAAAGATGCAATCATCTACGAATTGCATGTTCGCGCGTTTGCCGATTCCAACAATGACGGCATCGGCGACTTTCCGGGGCTGCTGACCAAAGTGGACTATCTGAAAGACCTGGGCGTCACCTGCATCTGGCTCCTGCCCTTCTTTCCTTCCCCACTGCGCGATGATGGCTACGATATCTCCAATTACACCGATGTCAATCCTTCCTATGGAACGCTCGACGATTTCAAGGCGTTTCTCGACGCGGCTCACCAGAGCGGAATGCAGGTGATGATTGAGCTCGTGGTGAATCACACGAGCGACCAGCATCCGTGGTTCAAAGCCGCCCGGCTGGCGGCGCCGGGTTCGCCAGAGCGCGACCGGTACGTGTGGTCAGACACAGATGACAAATACAAAGGCGCGCGCGTGATCTTCACCGACACGGAGAAATCGAACTGGACCTGGGATGATACGGCCAAAGCCTACTACTGGCACCGCTTCTTTTCGCATCAGCCGGACCTGAACTACGACAATCCGCTGGTGAGAGAGGAGGTGCTGAATGCGATGCGCTTCTGGCTCGACATGGGAGTGGACGCGCTGCGCATCGACGCCATTCCGTATCTCTGCGAGCGGGATGGAACATCATGCGAGAATCTTCCTGAAACGCACGCCATGGTGAAGAGGCTGCGCGCGGCAATCGACGCAGACTATGGCAATCGCCTGATTCTCGCCGAGGCGAACCAGTGGCCGGCGGATGTGCGTCCCTACTTCGGCGACGGAGATGAGTGCCACATGGCTTTCCATTTTCCGCTGATGCCGAGGATCTATATGGCTCTTCGCCAGGAAGACCGGCAGCCGATTATCGATATTATGGCGCAGACGCCTCCGATTCCCGACAACTGCCAATGGGGTCTATTCCTGCGCAATCACGACGAGTTGACTTTAGAGATGGTCACCGACGACGAGCGCGATTACATGTACTTTGCCTATTCCGCGGACCCACGCATGCGCATCAATGTCGGTATCCGGCGCAGGCTGGCTCCGCTTGTCGACAACAATCGCCGCCGCATCGAGCTGCTGAATTCGCTGCTGTTGAGCTTTCCCGGAACGCCCATTCTTTATTACGGCGACGAGATCGGCATGGGTGACAACATCTACCTCGGCGACCGGAACGGCGTGCGGACGCCGATGCAATGGACGTCCGACCGCAACGCCGGCTTTTCCAAGTGCGATCCGGCACGGCTCTACTTTCCGGTGGTCATGGATCCCATTTACGGGTATCAGGCTGTGAATGTGGAAGCTCAACTGAGCGATCAGTCGAGCCTGCTGCACTGGACCCGCAACATGATCGCTCTGCGAAAGCTGTTTCGGGTTTTCGGCCGAGGCACTCTGACCTTCCTCAACGCAACCAACCGCAAGATTCTTGCCTATCTTCGCGAGCTCGATCAGGGGGACGGATTCTGCGAGACAGTGCTGTGTGTGGCGAATCTGAGCCGGTTTGCGCAGCCGGTTTCGTTAGACCTGGCGAACTACGCCGGGTACCAACCTGTGGAGATGCTTGGTTACGTGCCCTTTCCGCCGATCGGCCGCGAGCCGTACGCGCTCACCCTTGCTCCCTATACTTTTTTCTGGCTGGAATTGCAGGCAGCGATTCCCGAAGAAGAATCGGCTTCGGAGCTGTCGACGCAAATTCCGCGATCGGCGGCGGGCTCGACACCGGCAGTGTCACGGCCCGACACGGAGGTCTGAGCAGGGCGAGGCGATTGCAGAATGCCGCGTTACCGGGCTCATGGCAAACTGATTTCTGGCCGCAAGAGTTCGATTTTGGGGTTTCCGGAGAGAGATGGCGACAGCGAATCCGATACCTGATGACAGCTCAACTGCCGAGCATACGACGGCAGATCTCGGTGTCTTTGTCGCGGCGATGGCTCCCGATCAATTCAAGGAGGTTCTGGCCAACCTCGAGGCTGCTTTTTCAATCGAAAGGATAGTCGTCGCGACGCCCAATGATTTGCCCGCCGATGTTACGACGCGACTCAAGATCGTCGCGACACCCCAATCCAGTTCTCTCTGGACGCTGAAACCGAGCGACTTCATTGCGGCGGCGCAGTCGGGACTCGAGCAGGGGGCAAGGGCCATCCTGATCCTGGGGCCGGGCGCGGAATCTTTGCGACCGTCCGCGTTGCGCAGTCTTGCGGAGGCGACATTCGCTTCGTCAATCGATCTGGTGGTACCGAATTATTCGATCCCGCCTCACGCGGGGTTATTCAATTCGGCCATTCTTTATCCTCTGACGCGAGCAGTATTCGCATCGCGGGTGAGGTTTCCGCTGCCGATCGATCTCTGCCTGTCATCGCGCATGGCCGAGCGGCTCGCCGACGCGGCGCAACGCATTCCCGCTTCCAGCCCGGGGGAATCGCTCCTGTGGCCGGTGAATGAAGCTGTGGCCGGCGGATTCACGGTCGACGAAGTCGATGTCGGCGCCCGCGCGATACCGCAACCCTCCGATCAGGACACCAATTCGGTTCTGATATCGATCATGGGTTCTCTTTTTGCCGATATCGAAGCCAAAGCGGCGTTATGGCAGCGTCCAAGACGGGCGCAGCCGACTCGCCGGACAGAGCAGGAAGTGGAGATTTCAGACGGGACCGCCGATGTGACGCGCATGGTTGCGGCCTTTCGCCTGGCCGCCGACAATCTTCAGGAGATCTGGTCCCTCGTCCTGCCGCCGAACTCGTTGCTGATGCTGAAACGATGTTCCGTTCTCAATTCTGCCGAATTTCGCATGCCCGACAATCTCTGGGCGCGCATTGTGTTCGACTTCGTGATTGCCTATCGACTCCGCACCATCAACCGCGGACACCTGCTGGGGGCGCTGATTCCTCTTTATCTTGCATGGGCTGCCGGCCACATCAACACGATCGCGTCCGGAACCCCTGCGGAGCGCCACATTGAAGCTGTTGCCGCGGCTTTTGAAGCGGATAAATCCTACCTGGTCGCGCGCTGGCGTTGGCCTGACCGGTTCAACTCATGATCGCCTTATCGCCGGCTAACGGCCAATCACCGGCTTGATGGCGAGAGGAGAAAATGCTATGCAAAACCCGGTTGCAAATACGTTGCAGGCAAATCAGAGTATTGCGCCTCTACCCTTGTACGGGGAAGATGCTTCGATCTGGCACCACATGTCGAATGCCTTACACCTGTCGCTTTACCGCGTGCTTACGCTGCTGATTGCGGTGCTGCCGGGGATCCTGGCGTTCTTCGTGGCGCTGCTGATCTTTGGCGTTGCAGGCATGGCAATTTCGTGGATACTACGTCGCTGCCTGACCTGGGCGAAGTTCGATCTGCGCTTGGCCCGCAAGAGCGGCGCGGACTGGACGCCGAGCAGTTCTCCCACCGAAATCGTCGCGCGCGCTTCTTTCTGGGCCTGCGTACTGCTGGGTCTGCTGATCGGAGTGTCGGCGTTTGATACGTCGTATGCGGCAGGCACAGCGCTGCCCATCTCCCTGCTCCCTTATTTGACGCACGCCGTTGGCGCGGCCCTGTTGCTGATCGCCGGCATTCTGATCGCGCGGTTTCTCGCCCGCTCAGTGCTGATCAGCGCTGTGAACGCGCAACTGCAATATGCCAGGATTCTTTCCCTGGGTGTGAAATGGCTGGTGCTGGTGCTGACTGCGGCGATGGTCCTCGATCATCTGCAGGTGGGTGGAAATATCGTGGAACTGGCATTCGGGATCCTGTTTGGCGGCATTGTGCTGACTCTCTCCCTCGCGGTCGGCCTGGGTTCGCGTGATCTCGTGAGCCGCTCTCTGGAAAGTCGTGTGGAGCATGCGGAGCGGACAAACATTCCCGAAGAAGCCGCCGGCGCCGGCAGTTCGATCAGGCATTTTTGAAGGCGGGCAAGGGTACGGGCTCGAACACTCCCAGCGTGGCGAGGAAACCGGCGTGGTGATAAGCCCGCGCTGATATCGCGCCCCTTCAGGAATCCCTCGCCGCTGACGCGAAATTTCTGCGTGCCTTATGTCCCCTCGCGGCGACATCGTAACTGCGCCAAGCTGCTGACCAACCCCAGAACCCGCGCCTAACCACTCCGGATCAGCGATGAACTCTGGCGAGAGGTGAACTCGTTACGCGCGTGTGTCATTTCCCCCACAGCGTGTTTGCCCTGACACGTTAGCCGCAAGCGACTCCACTCGTAACTCCTGTGTCTTCAATCCGATGCGATTGGCGGGCCGCTTGCAATTCGTTACTGCGCAAGCGATCGGGGGGCGGAATGACGGAGCGGAGGCACAGCAGGCTGGCCGTGGTGACGATGGCGGCGCTGGTTCTGGCGGTTCGGGCAGCAGCGCAGAACAATGTCGAACCCGCCGCGGATGATCAGACAGCAACGGCGAAACGCGTGATCGTGGTCAGTCTCGAAGACCGCAAGCTGGCCCTGATTGAAGACGGGAAGGTAGTGAAAGTTTACGCGGTGGCCGTGGGCAAGCCCTCCACTCCCAGTCCGACGGGCTCGTTTACCATCGCGCGGCGCGTGATGAACCCTACTTACACACACGACGGTCGCACAGTGCCTCCGGGGCCAGGCAATCCGGTTGGGTCGCGTTGGATGGGATTGAGCATCCCCGGATACGGAATTCATGGGACCAACGAACCCCGCTCGATTGGCAAAGCTGCTTCGCATGGCTGCATCCGGATGGCGAAGGCGGACCTGGAAGAGCTTTATCCCATGGTGGCTGTCGGAGACACGGTGGAACTGGTCGGGCATCGCGATGAAGAGACGGCGCAGCTATTTGGCCTTCCCGAGTCGCAAAGCGATGCAAAGACAGAAATGGCGCGGGCAACGCCTGGTGCGGCAATGGATAGAACAGTTGCGGCCGCCGCGCCGCAGACCGCTTCGGCTGTGCAATCGGGTCAGGCGCCGGTTGTGGCCGGCTTTGGCCTGGACGCGCTGACTCGCGACGGCATAACCGTCTTGGCAAGTCTTGCGCTGGCCGGCTCGCTGTAGAGGAGGTCTGCGATGAACCTGCTTCTGCATACGATCACCGATCTCGAAGCGATGCTTTTGCCCATGGCGGCATTACTGCTGCTGGAAGAGTTGACTTACGGAGGGCTGGTCCGGCTGCTGCTGGCTCCGCGGCTGGAAACCGGGAAACGCAAAGAGCCCAAAAACGTGAATGGAGGCGGGTCATGCTCGCATTGAAGATGTTGTTGACGGTGGCGGGGGCGCTGTTATGGGCTGCCGCTTTGGCGATACCGCTGTACAGTTTCTGGCTGCGCTGGCAGGCAATGCGCAAGAAGGCTGGTGCGGACGGCACGATGGACGAAACCATCGCTGAGACCAAGGAGATTCCCTGGCGACCTGCAGTCGCTTTTGCCGTTGCAGGCTGCGTACCAATGCTTGTGGCCGCGAGTATCGTGGTGGTGCCAAGCGGCATGGGAGGGGTTCGCATTAGCCAGGTCAGCGGAACGCTGCCAGGCACGCTCTACCCCGGCGTCCACTTCGTCACGCCGATGGTCGAAAGTGTCGAGATCTTCGACCTGCGCGATCACATGTTTACGGCGGGAATTGCGGAAGCGGGAGCAAAGAAGAGCGAAAGTCCGGCAGGCCTGACCGTGCAGTCGCTGGAAGGACTCAACATCGGGCTCGGCATCACGGTGCGCTACCGCCTCGATCCGAACAAGCTTTCGAGCGTGCAGGCTCACTTGCCGCAACCCGCCGATAAGGAACTGGTGCCACCCGTGGTGGCGAGCGCCTGGCGCGAACTGACGCCGCACTACAACGTGAAGGAGATCTTTTCTTCAAAGCGCGAAGAGGTGCGCGCCAAAGCGGCCGACATCATCACTCGCAAGCTCGCCACGGATGGGATTGTGGTGGAAGAGGTCATGCTGTCGGACATTCAGTTGCCCGAAGAGTACGCGCGAGGCCTGGAAGGATTGTTGCTGAAGGAGCAGCAGGACGACCAGATGAGCGTGGACACCGAGATCCAGCAAAAACAAGTGAGGATTGCCGAGCTGCAAGCTGAGGCCGAAGCAGCCCAGAAGGTGCAAGAAGCCGAAGGTGACGCGAAGTCGAAGGTGGTTGAGGCCAAGGGCGAGGCCGATGCCATGCAGTACACCTTGCCTTTAAAGCAGAAGCAGATTGAGCAGAGCAAACTGGAAGCCGAAGCGCGCAAAGAGGCGACGATTGAGACGGCAGAGGCCGATGCGCAGGCCAAGGTGATCGACAGCAAGGCGGAGTTGGAGCGCCGCAACCTGCTGGCCGATGCCGAGGCCAACCGCATCAAGGTTGTGGCCGCGGCCGACGCGCAGCGCATGACCAGCGAGGCGGAACTGCTGAACAAGTCGCCACTGCTGATCAACAAAATCGTGGCGGAGAGGCTATCCGACAAGATCCAGGTGGTCATGGTCCCGTCGGACGGGAAGTTCTTCTTCGCAAGCGATGTTTTCAAAGGGGCAGCCACGAATCCGATCGTGAAGCAAGAGATGGACAGCGAGCAGGAGCCGGCCCCCGCCCAGAAAAACGGCCAGTAAAACTCGACTGGCTGAGCGGGGTGGGCGCCGGGAGGCGGCGCCCGCCCTGCACCAGCATGATTGTTTGCAACGAGTGATTCGGAACATGACGAAGTGGCGAATGCGGTGAAACCAGGGGAGGTTCGGATTCTATAATCCGAGCAAACGCAAATGATGAATCGAAGCAGGCTGGGCGTGCGGATCGCAATAGCATTGGCGTTTACGATGCAGGCTTTTGGCGCTGCGCCGAATCTGGTTCCGAACCGATGGGAGCAGTCCGTAGCCGAGTTGGCCGGCCAGGCCGCTGCGATTCTGGGCCCCGGGCAGGCACGGCTGACGATTCGCAATCTCTCCACAGTTTCGACGGATGAGATTCCGGTCATACGAAAACTGCTGGTGCAGGACCTGAAGGCGCATGGAATCGGCATTGCAGGCGCGGAGAGCGCCAACTGCATTCGCGTGACCTTGAGCGAAAGCGCCCGTGAGCGGCTGTTGGTGGCTGAGGTGGGCGAAGGAAACCAAACGCAGGTGGTGATGATCGATTTAGGGCCGGTCGGCGCGCGGGTGGCTGCCGCTCAGGAACGGATCGAACTGCGCAGGGAGATTTATCTGAGCCAGGCCGATCTCGCAGCCGATTCGCCCCATGGCGCCGACGATCCGGTGATGGCGGTCATGGAGAATGGTGCGGATCTTTTTGTTCTGCGCGCAAACGATGTGATGGTGCTTCCCGCGAAGGGCCGCATGGGCACAGAGACGCCTGTGCTCCTGAGCCTGGATTTGAAGCGGCCGATATCCGCGGATCCGCGCGGGGTTCTGATGGCAGCGTCGAGTGGGGACGGATTTGTCGCGCTGACAAGCGGAACCGAATGCAGTGGGAGCCACGACGCGTCGTCAGGCGAAGATCAGGGATGGACTGTGCGGTGCCATGGAAGTGATGAGCCTTGGCCGATTGCAACAAGCGCCGGTGCGGTGAGCACGGCGCCGCTCAAGGCGTTCTTCAATTCTGCGCGCGATTACTTTACTGGCGTGGTTTCGCCAAGCCTGAATGTTGAGTTGCCCCCGTTCTACACGGCAGCCCCAATGCTGCTACCGAACGCGACGGCCGGCATGCTGATTGGCGGCATCGACAGCAAAGTGCGGCTTGTCGAGAACGACGCTCTCGTGCCGGTTGCAGGCACCCGCGACTGGGGCAGCGATTTTGCGGTGATGCAAGCCGGTTGCGGTTCGGAATCGCAAATCGTTGCTTCCGGCTCAGGGGACGCGGCCAACGACAGCCTGCGTGCTTATGAGCTGGTTTCTCACGAGGCAGATCCGGCGAGCGAGCCGCTGGCTGTGGATGGAACTGTGACCGCGCTCTGGCCCGCGCCTGACGGCAAGAGCGTTTTGGCGGTGATACGCCACGCACCCAATCAATACGAGGTGGACCGTGTTTCGGCGTTTTGCAATTAGTGTTTTCCTCGTTCTGGTTGGGGTCTCTGCGGGGGCGAGGACGCGGCCGCACTACGGCGGCACGCTGCATGTCGAAATCGAGGGCGACGGTCTCACTTCTCCCGATGCGACTGTGCTGCACTTGTTGCTCGATGGACTGACCGCCGTCGGCTCCCAAGGAGATCTTGAACCTGCGCTTGCGGAGAGCTGGAAGTCCTCGAATAATAGCCATCGCTGGGAGTTTTCCCTACGCCCGGCCGTGCAATTCCACGACGGAACCCCGCTGACGGCGGACCGCGTGGTGGCCTCGCTGAACCTGGCATGTAATGGCGACTGCCCGTGGACGACGGTGCACGCAGTGGGGCAGTCAGTGGTTTTCGTCGGCGATTCGCCCATGCCGAACCTGCCGTGGCTGCTGGCGCTAAATCAGTTCCTGATCTCGCTGCCTGATACGGGCGAGGCGAAACTGCCGCGCTCTATCGGAACAGGCCCATTCCTGCTTGTGGCGCAGAAGCCCTCGCAATTCACTTTCGCAGCCAACGAGAGTTACTGGGGCGGACGTCCGTATGCCGATCAGGTTGAGGTGCTGGCGAACCGCTCGATCCGCGATCAGTGGCTCGATCTGAGCGTGGGGCGTGCCGATATTGTCGAAGTTCCCCCGCAGGATCTGCGGCAGGCTCAACAGGAGCGGTTGTCGGTGCTGGTGTCGCAGCCGGTGGAGCTTGTGGTGCTCGAGGTATCCGATTCCGGCGCATTGGCGAATCCCGTATTGCGTGCATCCATTGCGCAGGCGGTAGACCGCAGCGCTTTGTTCAATGTGATCTTCGAGAAACAGGGCGAGGTGACGGCAAGTCTGCTGCCGCAGTCGGTGACAGGCTATTCCTTCCTGTTCCCCACCGACCGCGACGTGAAGGAAGCAAATGAATTGCGCGGCGGGTTGACCCCGCCGCAAGTGACCATGATGGCTGAGGGCGACGGGACCATGCAGCTTGCTTCGCAGCGCATTGCACTCAACCTGCACGAAGCGGGGTTTACGGTGCAGACGCTGAAACCGCGAAGCGTTCCTCGCTCGAACCTGCTGCTGCGCAAGCTGCCGCTGGAAGACGGTGACGCGTTCGCGGCTCTGGAGATTCTCTTACGCAGCGCCGGAGAAAACGTTTCGGTTCCGGCTGGAGATCCGAATGCGCTCTATCGCGCCGAGCAAAATGTTCTGGACCTGAAGACGCTGATTCCGCTGCTCGATCTTCCGCGGGCCTGCGCCGTCGGCAGCCGCGCGCATAGCGTGACGCTGCGCTCTGACGGCTTGCCGGATTTGACGCGCGTTTCGCTGGAGGGAACCCAGTGAATCTGCGCCAAAAGCTGCTGCTGCTTTTTTCGCTGGCGGTGACTGCGGCGGTAGCGGCAGTGGCATGGACTGTACTCGTCCGGGTACGCCGGGTGTTCGAGTTGCGCGACCAGGAAGAGACAGCGCTCTTTGTGAGCCAGTTTCAGCGCGAATTTCAGCATCGCTCGGCAGAAGTGTCTGCCGCTGTCGGCCGGCTGGCTGCGAGTGAACGGGCGCGGACCATCGCCTTCGACCTGTCTCACTCGGGTGACGCAGCTCCTTACCTGACGGAAGCACAGGCCATGGCGCAGGATGCGCAGCTCGACTTTCTCGAGATTGTCGCGCCCGACGGAAAAATCGTGAGCTCCGCGCAGTGGCCGGCGAGGTTCGGCTATATCGAACCGATGGCTGCACGCGTTTCGTCATCGCCACTGCTCAAACGCGAGGAACTCCCCGACGGTTCAACCGCTCTCGGTCTCTTCGCTGTTGAGGCCGTCGGCGGGTCGGAGGTGCGACTGATTGGCGGTAAACGGCTGGATCAGGGTTTTCTCGCCGATTTGCCGATTGTGCCCGGTATGCAGGTGGGGTTATACAGCGATGATCGTTTGGCGACAGACATGAATCCGGCAACGGATGCGACCATTCGTTCGGCGCCGGCTTTCGATGCGTCGCGCCTGCTTGGTCCCAGTGGCGCCTTGCCCGGCGCCGCACGTTATGAAGGCCTGGTCGAAGCGGCGAGCAGGACAGGCCAGCAAGTGAGCAGCATCGTGAGCCCAACCAGCCGGCGCGAAGACAGTCTGAGCGCGACGGCTATTCCATTGAAAAGCGAGCAGGGCACCCCGGCAGCGATTCTGGTGGTTTCCATCTCCCGGGCGGGCATGGTCGAGGCACAGCAGCACATCCGGGCCATCGCGTTTGGCGTGGCTGGTGCGGGCATCCTGCTGGCCGTTGCATTCAGCCTGTGGATTGCGGCGCGGGTCTCGCGCCCCATCGAAGAGTTGGCGCACGCCGCCGGTGAGGTGGCCGCGGGCAATTGGGATGTTCGCGTACGTGAAGCTGGGCGCGATGAGGTTAGCGTGCTGGCGCGCAGCTTCAATCACATGACGGAGGAGCTGGTAAGCCAACGCGACCGCCTGGTGCAAAGCGAACGGGTTGCCGCCTGGCGCGAGCTGGCACGCCGTCTGGCTCATGAACTCAGAAATCCGCTCTTTCCGCTGCAGCTGACCGTCGAAAATCTGGTGAAGGCGCGCAATCTGCCGGAAGCGGAGTTCGACGAGGTCTTTCAGGAAAGCACGACGACCCTGAGCACGGAGATCGCGAACCTGAAGACGATCATCGGCCGCTTCAGCGACTTCAGCAAAATGCCCAGGCCGGTGCTGGAGCGGATCGATGCCAAAAACGTAGTGGAACGCGTACGGGCGCTCTACGATACCGCTGGGCGCGACGCCAAGATTCGCATCGTGACAGACATGGCAAACGAGCCGATGCCGCTCGACGCCGATCCGGAGTTGCTACATCGCGCGCTTTCGAACCTGGTGCTGAATGCCATGGATGCGATGCCCGACGGAGGCGCGCTAACCCTGGCCGCTCATCCCAAGGGTGAGGCGGTGGAGCTGCGTGTCGCCGACACGGGAACAGGGCTGACGCCCGAAGAGTGCGCGCGCCTCTTCACTCCTTACTACACCACCAAGCAGCACGGAACCGGACTTGGCCTGGCCATTGTGCAATCCGTGGTGGCCGACCACGCTGGAAGCATTACCGTGGAAAGCCCGTCGTCGGGCGGCGCAGCGTTTATCATTACGCTGCCGAGAGCTCAAGCATGACCACGAAGGCGAACATCCTGATTGTTGACGACGAGGCCAACACGCTGGCCTCGCTGGCCCGGGCCTTTCGGCTTGCCGGGCACGAAGCGGTGGTGTGTGATAGCGCGGAGCGCGCGCTGGAACTGGCGCGCTCACAGCCCTTCGACATGATCCTGAGCGATGTGGTGATGCCCAGGCGAGACGGGCTGGCGCTTCTTGAGGATCTGAAGGCGGCGGGCGTGTGCGCCCCGGTGGTGATGATGAGCGGCCAGGCGCATATTGAGATGGCGGTTCGCGCTACGCGCCTTGGGGCGCTGGACTTTCTTGAGAAGCCGCTCTCAACCGAAAAGCTGCTGGTAACGGTAGAGAACGCACTGAAGCTCACGCGCCTTGAGAGCGAGAACCGTGAGCTGCGGGCGCGAGTCGGCAAGAGCGCTCTGATTTTTTCCGGCGAGACGATGCGCCGCGTGATGGCGCAAATTGAGCGCGTGGCGGCGAGCGAAACGCGCGTCTGCATCTATGGCGAGACGGGCACGGGAAAGGAACTGGTGGCGCGAACCCTGCATGAGAAAAGCCATCGTGCCGGCGGGCCTTTTGTCACGCTCAATTGCGCCGCGGTTCCGGCAGAACTGATCGAGAGCGAGCTCTTTGGCCATGAAAAGGGAGCCTTCACGGGCGCCACGCAGCGTCACGCCGGAAAATTCGAGCAGGCGCATCGCGGCACGCTGTTTCTGGACGAGATAGGCGATATGCCGGCGGCCATGCAGGCCAAGTTGCTGCGCGTGCTTGAGGGAGGCGAAGTCGAGCGCATCGGCGCAGACAAGCCGATGGCTGTCGATGTCCGCGTGGTCGTGGCCACGCACCGTAACCTGGAACAGCTTGTCGAGTCCGGAGGGTTCCGCCGCGATCTTTATCATCGCGTCGTCGTGTTTCCGGTGAATCTGCCTCCGCTCCGCGAGCGCTGCGAAGATCTGGCGGCGCTGGTGAAATACTTCGCCGTCCAGGTGAGTGCGCAAAACGGATGGAAGCCAGTTGAATTTTCTGCGGCCGCGATCGAGGCGCTGCAGGGTTATGGGTGGCCCGGCAACATCCGCGAGCTGCGCAACGTTGTGGAGCGGCTGCTGCTGTTTGCCGGCGACCAGGTCGATGTTGAAGACGTTCGGGCCGCACTGCCCGCCACGCACGGCGCCGGTTCTGACGCGAGCAGTACGGGAACGGGAACAGCCGGTCCGCTTGCGCAACGGGTTCTGGAATTCGAGCGCGCCCAGTTGTTGGCAGAGCTGAAAAGAAATGGCCGCCAGATTACGAATACAGCCAAAGCGCTGGGTCTGGAGCGCAGCCACTTCTACAAGAAATGCCAGCAGCTAGGCATCGATCTGCAAAGCCTGCCACGGGAATAAGCGAACATCATTCGCGCCCGGTCTCAGCGTGGAAGCGCAAAGGCTATGTACTGGCCTCCGACCGGGCCATTGGGATCGCGACCGCCGCTTGCGGCGATGACCACGTATTGTCGTCCCTCAACCATATAGGTGGATGGCGTGGCGATTCCGGCAAAAGGAAGATCCGTCTCCCAGAGCAGATGGCCGTTGCGCGTGTCGAAGGCGCGGAACTTGTGGTCGTAAACGGTGGCGCCGATGAAAAGAACGCCGCCGGCGGTGACGATGGGACCGCCGTATAGCTCCGAACCAGTATTCTTCATGCCCTTCGCCGCAAGATCGGGGTACTCGCCGAGAGGAATCTTCCAGAGGTACTTTCCAGTTTTGAGATCGATGGCGTTAAGCGTGCCCCAGGGGGGAAGGATAGCGGGGTAACCGTCGGGATCGAGAAACTTGACATAGTCGGTGAAGACATAGTCCGCCGCGGCTGCCGCGGCAGGGGTGGTGGCAGCGCTCGTGCCGACACCGAGGAAACGCAGCAGCGAGGCGACGTCAGCGCTGGGGATATCGGTCATGGGCGGCATGCGTGTTTTGCCGTTGTGAATAAGGGCGCGCATCTGGGCGTCAGTCATGCGGGCGCCGATGCCGGTGAGCATTGGGAAATCCGGGGGAATGCCTTCCAGGTGATCGCCATGGCATATGGCGCAACGGTCGGCGTAGACCTGAGCGCCGGCTTTGTCGGCGGTTTCAGAGGCGGCGGGTGCCGGAGGGGCGGACGTTCCCTTCGAGGCGGCAACAGGCGTACGGAGATAGTCGAGGAGCGAAGCGATCTCGGACACATCGAGATTGGGGAAGGATGGCATGCGGCCGGTGCCGTTCTGGATGTTGGCGATGATCTTCTTGGCGCCGAGGCGCTTTTCGACATCGACCAGCGAGGGAAAATTGGGTGGTGAGCCTGCGCGGTTGATGCCGTGGCACATGGCGCACTGCCGCAGGTAAGTCTGTTCCCCGGGACTGCTGCCGGCGGTGACGGGCACGAGGCCCCCGAGATAAGCCATCTCGGTTGACCCGACAAACAGGGTGTCAGTGACAGGGTCGATGGCCGGGCCGCTCCATTCGCCACCGCCGTCGAAGCCAGGGAAGACGACGGTTTGCTGACCTACAGCTAGAGGATTGAACTGGCCATTGCTGCGGAACTTGCTGAACTGGTCAGCCGCCCAGGCATGAGCCTCGGGTGTGCGATTGGTGAGCATGTCGGCAGTGAGTTGCTGGCGGCCGAAGGGAGCAGGAGCCTCTGGCACAGGCTGAGTGGCCGAGGTTCTTTCGCCGGGCACCGTGCTCGCGGGGAAGGGAAGCTCATGAATGGGAAACAGGGGCTCGCCGGTGACGCGATTGAAGAGATAGACGTAGGCCTGCTTGGTAATTTGCGCGATAGCGGGAACCGACTTGCCGTTCCTTTCGACAGTGTAAAGGGCGGGAGCAGCGGGGAAGTCGCGATCCCAAACGTCGTGATGTACTCCCTGAAAGTGCCAGAGGAGCTTGCCCGTTTCTGCATCGAGGGCGAGGATCGTGTTGGCGTAGAGATCGTCGCCAATCCGATCTGCGCCGTAGAAGTCCATAACGGCAGAGCCTGTCGGCGCGTAGACGATGCCGCGTTTCGTGTCGACAGTCATGCCGGCCCAGTTGTTGGCGGCGCCTGCGGTCTGCCATGCGCCGGGAGGCCAGGTCTCAATTCCGGGCTCGCCGGGGCGGGGGATGGTATGGAAGACCCAGCGCAACGCGCCGGTGTGCACGTCGAAGGCGCGAATGTCGCCCGGCGGTGAGGGATGTGACTCAGGGTTGCGGCCGCCGACAATGATCAGGTCCTTGTAGATGCTGCCCGGCGTGGTGAGTGCTATGGACTGTTTTTCCCAAGGCTCGCGAAGGCCCTTGCGGAGGTCAATGCGGCCGTTCTCGCCGAAGGTCGCGATGGGTTTACCCGTGCCGGCGTCGAGGCAGTAGAGGTAGTTCATGACGCCTGCGAAGATGCGCTTTTCTTTGCCGTCGGTCCAATAGGCGATGCCGCGATTGGGCTGGTTTGAGGAGATGCCGAAATCGAACTTCCACTTAAGCTTGCCGGATGCGGCGTCTAGCGCGATGACCTTCTGATTTGTTGTGTAGGCGTAGAGCGTACGGTCGATAATGACCGGGTTGGTCTCGATGTTGCCTTTCTCGCCGGTGTCGAAGACCCAGGCCTGCCTCAGGCTGTGAACGTTGGCGCGATTAATCTGGCTGAGTCGCGAATAATGATCGCCGTTGGCACCGCCGTACGCCGGCCAGCTGACATTTTGAGCCGCTAATCCTGCTCCGCCAAAGACAGAAACGGTCAAAACGAATCCGGTTGCGATTGCGGAGTGACCTGGACGCCTAGCCCACGTGCCTTTCAAGTTCTGCTGTACCCCTCGATTTCAAATGTATTTCAGGATGGTCATGAAGCCGAAGTCCAGGTGCAGCTGCTGGTGGCAGTGGAAGAGCGTATCACCCGGATTGTCGGCGACAAAGTCCACGTTGACGGTCTGGAGCGGCATGACATTCACGACATCTTTGCGTACGCCGCTCAACTGCGTCTGGCCTATGCGGGTCAGCTCAAAGGTATGCCGGTGAAGATGGACGGGGTGCTGGTCACCGCTGCCATTGCGAAAGACGAGCCGGTAACGCTTGCCTTTGTGAAGATGGATGGGGTCGACGTTGGGCCAGGACTGGTTGTTGATGGTCCAGGTATCGAACTGCGAGCCGTTTTTCGGGCCAACGTCGTGAAAGGTGAGGGTGATGGTTTCATCGGGAGGGGGAGCATTGGGGATGGGCGGCGCAGCGAACTGCGCGTATTCGGCAGCGAACGAATCAGCATCGGCCCATGCCGGCGTCCCCGATTGCCCGGCATATTCAACGACAATGCCGAGTCCCATTTTGCGTGCAGGCTCAAGAGTCGAGCCGAGAATCCACACGCCCGGCGAGTTCATTTCCACGACGGCGTCGATGCGCTCGGCGACGGCCAGAGAAAGCACCGGGACCGCAGTTGGGTTGGGCACGGGATTGCCATCCATGGCGATGACTTTGAAGGTGTGACCGGGAAGCGCCAGGACGACGTTCTCGGTGGCGCTGGCATTGAGAAGGTGAAGCAGGACACGCTGACCCTGCTTGACTCGAATGGGCTCGCCGGCGCCAAGCATGTGCTGGTTGACCGTCGCGTATTTGTAGCCCACGTCGGAACCGGTGGTGAGGGGATGATTCGCGGACTCGGCGCGCATGGTATCGGCCATGGGAACGAAGCCCGGTTCCCAGTGGTGGATGGCGAGAAAGATCTCCTGATCGAAGTTGCCTGGGCTCTGCTTGCCTTCGATCATGAGGAATCCGAATTGGCCGCTGTAGGTGCCGCGGGTCAGGTCGGAACCCGCGCCTGAGTGCGTGTGGTACCAGCGCGTGCCCGAAGGGCGCGGCGTGAAGCTGTAGCGCAGGTGGCCTCCGGCGGGAATCATCGGCGAACCTTCTTCCATGGCGCCGTCGTTGAGCGAGTCGATCTCGAGGCCGTGCCAGTGAACGATGTCTTCATTCTGGCTGGAATTGGTGACATCGATGGAGACAGGGATGCCTTCGCGCAGGCGGAGGACGGGGCCGGGGACCTGGCCGTTGTAGGCTATGGTTTTGACCAGGATGCCGGGCGCGATTTCGAGCTTGGTGGGCTCGATGTTGAGTTTGTAGTCAGGTTCATCCGGGGCAGCTGCGAAGGAAGGCAAAGCCGCACCGAAGGCGTTCAACCCCGATGCAAGGGCTCCCGAAACCGCAGTCAACGCGCTATCGCAGAGGAACTTTCTTCGCAACATGCGGCTCTTCCCCTCCATTCTCGCGAGCAAACCATCAGATGAAGACTGCTTCGGGGCACCTTCAAAGCAAGCAGGGTCGTTCGCGATCTATTCTCGACCGTCATTCTTGAGTCTAAGGTGCGCCAGAGGGTTGTTAGGAGCGAACTGTGCATCCACTCCCCCAACGCGAGACTGCAGCCCGGGATGAAACATGTTGATCAGGCGAAGCTGGATGGAGAATTGGGAAATCCGGTTGACTCTGTCTGAGGCGCCGACGTATACTCGCGCACGGAATGAAACATGTTGCAGAAGACGCCGTACTGACCTGCCGCGAAAGAACCCGGCGCGCCCTCATGCGGCAACCCGTCGACCGTCTGCCGACACAGATCAACCTGACGCCGCCAATGGCCCAAAGCGTGGCCGATCACTTGGGGGTAAGCACAGCAGAATTGCCCGAGGTGCTCGGGAATCACCTGCTGCGCGTGGATCTGAGTTACCCGCGCTGGCGTAGCGGCGACGGCAAGACTGCTTTCGACTGGTGGGGGGCCGGATGGAGCACTGAATCCCAAGGCTACGTTCACACCTTGGCTCCAATGCAAAGTCCGGACGCTATAGAGTCCTTTCCCTGGCCCGATCCTTCCGACCCCGCCCTTCTGGATGATGCAATTCGCCGTATGAGAGCGGACGGCGGTTCCCATTTCGTCGTTCCGAATCTGGGAATGTGCCTGTTTGAACGCGCGTGGTCGCTACGCGGTTTCGAGGTCTTCCTGATGGACATGGGAGAACGGCCGGAGTGGGTCGAGGAGATCCTCGATCGCATCACCGAAATCCAACTGGCGCTTGTTCATCGCTTCATCGCGGCCGGGGTTGACGGAGGATACTTTGGCGATGACTACGGGGCACAGCGATCGCTCTTGTTTTCGACGCGCATGTGGCGGCGGTTCATCAAGCCGCGACTGGCGCGGTTGTTCGCTCCATTCCGAGATGCCGGTCTGCCCGTGATTCTGCACTCTGACGGCGATATCGGTGCGCTTCTTCCGGATCTGGTGGAGATCGGCGTGACCACACTGAACCCGGTGCAACCCGAGGTTCTGGACCATGAATGGCTCTACCAGGAATTTGGCAGCCGGCTGAGCTTCTATGGCGGCATCTCGACTCAATGCGTACTGCCGCGAGGCACGGCCGCGGAGATTCGAGCGGCGACCGAGGCCTGCATCCGCAATCTCGCTCCCCACGGGACGGGGTTGCTGCTGGGGCCGTCGCACCGAATGCAAACCGATATTCCCATGGAGAGTGTCGAAGCCATGCTGAGGAGTTTTCCATCATGAACGAGCGGAAAGAGCGAATCGTTGCCGCGTTCTCTGAAAAGTTCGGCGGCCGTCCTGACATCTGGGTGCGAGCGCCGGGACGAGTGGACTTAATGGGCAGCCACACCGACTACAACCTTGGTTATGTGCTCACACTGCCCATCAGCCGCGACACGCTCATCGCTGCGCGCGCCAGCCGCGAGAAGATGGTGCGGCTGCATTCTCTGGCAATGAATGCAGACGACAGCTTTTCGCTGGGATCGATTGAGCCGGCCCCCGTGGGCCACTGGGGTAACTATGTTCGTGGCGTTGCGAAGGTTTTGCAGACCGAAGGGTTGCTGCTGACCGGATTCGACGGGGTCATCGATACGACTGTCCCGCTAGGGAGCGGTCTCAGTTCTTCGGCGGCGCTGGAATGCGCTGCTGCGGTGCTGTTTCAAAGCATCGGTGGCTGGAAGCTCGACCCGGTGCATATGGCGCAACTTTGCCAGCGCGCGGAGAACGAGTTTGTCGGCGTCAATTGCGGCATTCTGGATCAATATACGTCGTGCGCCGGCCGAGCCGGTTGCGCGCTGCTGCTCGACTGCCGCGATCTCAGGAGCCGCCCCGTTCCGCTGCCCGGCGATGTCAGCGTCGTTATCTGCGACACACACGCGCCACGTCAGTTGTCTGGATCAGAGTACGGGATGCGGCGGGCGGACTGCGAACTTGGGGCGATGCTCATGGGCGTTCCTGCCCTCCGCGATTCCAGGCTTGAACAGCTGAGGGGTCTAGGCGACGGTCTGCCGGCACAGGCTGCGCGCCGCTGCCAGTTCATTCTCGAAGAGAATGAGCGCGTGCTCGACCTAGTTGCAGCTCTGACCAGCGGAGATCGCGGCGCAATCGGCAAGTTGTGCGCCGAGTCATTCCGTGGCGCAACGGACTTGTACGAAATCGTCGTCCCAGCCATGACGGCGATGATCGAGGCCATGCTTGCGGCCCCCGGGACGATAGGGGCGCGTCAGGCGGGCGCTGGTTTTGGCGGCTGCCTGGTGTCGTTTGTCGACCAAAGCTCTGTCGCTGCATTCTCGCAGTCGGTCCGCGAAGGTTACAGGAAGGCCACGGGAATCGAGCCTTCTGTTTATCCGGTCGAAGCCGCGGAGGGCGCCGGGTTGTTGGAGATGCCATCGATGGAGGTCACGCCGTGAATTTGCCGGAACTTGACGGAACCTATGCCGTCTCGCAGCAGCGTATCGAACGCTTCCGACGCGATGGCTATGTTGTGCTAGCCGGTGTTGCCTCAAGGCGCGAGATCGAAGCTTGGCGGCCTGCAATCCTCGCGGCGCGCAACCGGCACGGCCAGGACGCGGTGCCGCTGGAGCAGCGCGACACCTACGGTAAGGCTTTTCTGAAGGGTCTCAATCTTTGGGCGCATGACGCGACGGTCAAACGATTCGTAACCTCTTCTCGCTTTGCGCAGATCGCCGCGGATCTGCTGGGGGTCGACGCTGTCCGTATTTATCACGACCAGGCATTGCTGAAGGAGCCGGGCGGGGGCATTACGCCCTGGCACCAGGACCAGCATTATTGGCCGCTGGATACAGACAACACAGTCACCATGTGGATGCCGCTGGTTGGCGTGACGGCGAGGATGGGCGCCATGCGCTTCGCCTGCGGCTCACATCGCGACGGATACCTGGGAGATGCGCCCATCGGCGATGAGTCGGAGGCACGCTTCGACGCTTACGTTCGCGAGCGCGGTTATCGCGTGGAACAGGTTGCTGCTCTCGAAGCAGGCGACGCGAGTTTCCATTATGGGTGGACTCTGCACGGAGCCCCTGCCAACGGTACCGATCAAACTCGCGAAGTGATGACGGTAATCTGGTTCGCCGACGGAGCGCGGGTGACCGCTCCTGACAATCCCAACCGCCAGCGGGATCTGAGCCGCTGGCTAAACGATATGCAAGCCGGGGAGCCGGCTGCCGGACCTCTGAATCCCGTGGTGTTCGATCGGAGAACCGGCAATCGCGGCTGGTCAGCCGATGGAGGCAGGCGCAGGCTACGATCGGGAGGTTGAGTGCGAGCCCTGAAATCCGATAAAGGCGCAACACAAGTGCGGGCAATGAACGTGCGCGATGTGGCTCGGCGTGCCGGAGTGTCTCCGTCGACGATTTCACGCGCGCTGAATGCCCCCGAGTTACTGAGCGACCAGACCCGGAGGCGCGTGCTCGGCATCATCGAGAAGGCGGGCTATTATCCAAATGCCAATGCGCGAGCGCTTTTCGCGGCCACCAATCGTACTCTAGGCGTGATCGTCTCAAACATAGCCAATCCGTATTTTCTCGACATCTTCCGCGGAATCGAATCGCGCGCGCACCAGCGTGGATACGAGTTGCTGCTGGCCAACACCGACTACAGGCCCGACCGATTGTCGGCAGCCGTGAGAATGATGCTGGAACGGCGCGTGGCTGGCCTCGCAGTTGTGGTATCGGAGATCGATGAGGCACTGATTGCGGAGCTCGCCCGCAGCGAGATACGGGTCGCTTTTTCGGGGGTAGATACGCCCGGGGCAAATTTCACCAACGTGAAGGTCAACTGCCGCAAAGGAATGAAGAAAGTGCTCACCTACCTGGCTTCGCTCGGACACCGGCGGATGGTATTTGTCGCCCATCACGCCTCGCTGGAGAGCATCACTGAGCGGTCGGCGGCTTTCCTGGAGGGGGCGAGGCAGTTCGAGTCCGGAGCGGGGTCATTGATCTATGCCGATGCAGACAGCATCGCGGGAGGGCGCCAGGCGGCGCGGGACATCCTTGCGTCGGGCTTTCGGCCGACGGCGATTGTATGTGTCAACGACGTAATCGCTCTGGGGGTGTTGAAGGAGCTTCGCGAGCGTGATGTTCAGGTTCCCGCGGAGATGTCGGTCACCGGTTTCGACGATATAGAGTTTGCCGAGGCCTTCAGTCCCGCACTGACCACGGTGAACATCTCTCGCGAGCGCATCGCGGAGAATCTGTTTCAAAGCCTCTGCGGCGCCAGCTCAACAATCCGCCGCGAGATCGCCATCGATCCGCAGCTGGTGCTGAGGGAATCCACCGGCCCGGCTCAAATGCATCGAACGGCGTAAGTGCTCATGGCGCTGCCCGCCCCTTGTCGCAGTCGGCCAAGCTTCGCAAGCTGAGGCCGGACCGGCGTAACGCAGCAGCCACGGCGGCCGCAATGGCCGCAGCCCCTGGGGCATCTCCGTGAATGCAGATGGTCTCGGCTTCAATTGACACCTTGCTTCCGTCGCCGGCATCGACTGTTCCTTGTTTAGCGATGGAAAGCGCCTGGGCGGCTGCCTCTGCCGGTTCGGTGATCAGGGACCCAGGAAGCTGACGCGACCGCAGCGTACCGTCCGATTCGTAGCGGCGATCGGCGAAGGCCTCCGCTGCGGTACGGAATCCTGCCTTGCGAAACTCATCAAGCATGGCGGCGCCCGCCAGCCCAACCATGATGACGTCCTGCCCCCAGCGTTTTACCCCCTGCGCGATGGCTGCGGCCAGTGCTCGATCGTTCGCGGCCTGGTTGTAGAGCGCGCCATGCGCTTTGACATGCGTTACTCGCGCACCGCATTCCTCTGCGATGCGCGACAAGGCTGACACCTGCTCGGCGACCAACGCAGCCACTTCGTGCGCAGTGAGATTAAGGGCGATCCGGCCAAAATTCTCGCGGTCTGGGTAGCCGGGGTGCGCTCCAATGGCGAGCTGCAGCCGCAACGCCTGGCGGACCGTTTCGCGCATGGAGAATTCGTCACCGGCGTGACCGCCGCAGGCGATGTTCACCGAGGTCAGCGCCTGCATGATCTTTTCCTGCGTGCCGTCCGCGATGGCTTCAGGGATCTCTCCCATATCGCTGTTCAGGTCGATGGACTTCGGTTGCGTCATCGCAAAACCTTCAGGCCAATCGCTCGATAAGATCGCCGGCCGATAGCAGTCGTTCCTGTTCCCGGAGCAAGGTTCGAGCGGTTTCGAAGCTCACGAGTTCGAATTGCACTTCATCGCGCGGGCGCAACTGGCCCAGACTGCTCATGTCTGCTGCAATCACGTTGGCGATCTTGGGATAGCCTCCCGTGGTTTGCTGTTCCACAAACAGAATCAGAGGCTGGCCCGATTCCAGCACTTGAACAGCGCCAAGAGGCGCGCCTTCAGTCAGCATCGATCGGTTTGCCGCCGGAGGAACCGGAGGCCCCTGCAGACGCAGCCCCATGCGATTGGCTTCTTCGGTAACAGAATACTTCGCGCGATAGAAAGCTGCCCGGACGCTTTCGTCGAACCAGGTGGCCTGCGGCCCTTCCGTCACCCGCAGCAGTTTTCCAGGTTGAAGCTGTGCAAGAGCACTAGGGCGAATTCTCGACCGGAGCACGGGCATGGAGCCGGCGCCGATTTCGAGCACGTCTCCACGCTTGAGCGCGCGGCCTTCCAAGCCGCCCAGGCCGCTGAGAGCGTGGGTCGAGGCGCTGCCGAGGAAACTGTCTACCTGAAATCCGCCGGCCACGCACAGGTAGCAGCGGGCGCCGTCACGTGTTCTATCGAGCCGCAAAGTTTGCCCTGGAGCGACATGAATCACCTGCCACCGCTCCACCGGCACGCCATCCAGAGCTGGCCCAAAGTCTGCGCCAGTCAGCGCCAGTTCCGCGCCGTCGGGGAAGCTGTAGGCGCCGCCCGTCAACGTCATCTCGATGCCCGCAGCGCCCGGAGGATTGCCGACGAGCAGATTACCCAATCGCAGCGCAACGCTATCGGCCGCACCCGAAGCTGACACTCCAAGCGGGCCGAAGCCTGGACGCCCCAGGTCCTGCACGGTGGTGAACATTCCCGGCGATTCCACCAGCATGCGGCTCATTGCGTCTCCATTTTGTCGAATTGCTCGCGCGAGATCGGTATGAACCGGACCCGGTCGCCTGTCTGCAGCAGGCTCGTGCCATCTCGCTCCGGCCGAATCATGGCGACAGGGGTGCGGCCGAGAACTCTCCAGCCGCCCGGCGTGGGCAGGGGATAGACGGCGGTTTGCCGCCCTGCGATGGCCACGCTGCTGCGAGGCACCATGCGGCGCGGCACGCGAAGGCGCGGCACCTCCAGTTCTTCAGGCAAATCGCCCAGGTAGGCGAAGCCCGGCGCAAAGCCCAGAAAGTAGACCGTGTACTCGCGCGCGCAGTGCAGGTCAACGATCTCCTGCGGCGTCAGCGACCGGGCGGCTGCGACATCTTCAAGATCCAGGCCGAACTCTCTGTCATAGCAGACAGGAATTTCGATGGTTGGCCGCGGAGCGTCAAGCGGAATCTCCGGCTGCCCGAGATTCTCGCGCAACCGCGTCTCTAACTCCGCATGGTCCATGCGCAGAGCATCGAATACGACGAGCAGGGAACTGTAGGCAGGATGCAGGTTGCGCACGTCCGGGATCGGCTGCTGCTTAAGCAGACGCAAAAGGGATGCGACACGCCGGCGGTTTTCACTGGAGATGTTGTCTCCAAAACTGACCAGCAGGGACTGATCGCTCGCCCGGATAAATCGGACGCCAGTTACGGATGTTTCGAGCACCTTCTCCTGGTTGTGCAAGCATCACCTTGGCGTCGAAGGCGCGAGGCGCGATCCCGCGCAGAGGAATTTGTGGTCGGTCCGGGCCTTCGGGCAGCGGCACCTATGTTAAAGGGTCAGCCGGTCCTTTTGTGCTTTCGGGACTTTTGCCGAAGTCTGGGTCCGAGAACAGGCGAAGAGGCGCCGCCCATTTTGTCCTTGATGGCCTGCATTGAGGGAGCGGAGCGAGCGGCGCTGTTTGCGCCGGCATCCTCTTTCATTCGCTGGTGCGCGGCGTCGCTGGCGGCCTCAAGTCCGGTGGGAGTCACTCGCAGCTTTTCAATTGCGAATTGCCTATTCTTCAGAACCCGTTCGCGCTTTTCCGCCGGTAGTTTACCTTCGCGGAGAAGCCGATCACAAGCATCCACACATTCCCGATATTTGCCGGTCCAGTAGGCATTGACCGCTAATTCGTCCAACAGGCCATACTCGTAAATCCAACTCTCCGCTCCCGGTGTGTCCTTCGGGTAAGCGATGGCCAGACCCTGCGCCGCGAACTCGTACCCTCGTTCGTGAAGGCCCGTCTTGCGGCAGAAGCGAGCAGCTCCGTGCAGAGCCTCGGCGCGTGTTGGGTCGGTAGCTATTGCCTCCATGTAGGCGGCGATGACCTCGTCCTTGTCACGGAAGAGGTCTTCCCTCTGCCGAGCGTCGCGGAGGAGATGCAGAAAATGCTCTGCATCGTGTGATTCAACCGTTCGACGGTCCTGGCCCGCAGCAACCTGAAGTCGAGGGGCAGGCGAGCCATTACGGTAACAGGCGAAAAGGTGCCGCCCGTATTGTCCTTGATACACCCCTTTTCCGTCCTGGTCGGTGCCAAGAATCTCTATGGAAGCAAAGGTCGTGTGCCGTCGTAGCCAATCCGCAATGTATTCAGCGGTCCATTCCTTGAGGGCATCTTTGAACCAACCCTCGTGGGCCTCACCGGTGTCGAGAAAGAGAACCTTTCCTGTGAGCGCGTCTACGCGGCGGATGAATTCGTCTGCGGATATTGATCCTTTGCCCATCACGTAGTGGTGCAGGACGCTCAAGCAGGAGACAACGGTGTAACTCTGATTCTCGCGGGAAAGAAAACCTTCGATATCGTCGACGGTGACTGCAGAAGGGGCAAGACCATATACCGTCCGTCCGGCGGCAACCGTGGCGGCATCGCGATCCACCCCCTTGGCGTCATATCCGAGTGTTGACATCTGATGAACGAACCAGCCGTAGCCACAGCCGATGTCGAGATACGATCCTGACGAGACGCCGTGTCGCGCCAGGAAGGATTTCATCATATCCAGGCGATCGGTGCAGCCACGCACAACCGGCCACCCCCGTAGCTCGGGCAAGTCAATTGGCTGATAGAGAAGGCGACTGCCCACCGTCCACGAGGACTTCATGATGATCTGTTGGATTGGCGTCAGTACGGTCTCGGAGTGAAGAATTGTGCAGGGATATCGTTTTTCGCCCTTGATGATGGCAATCGCCAGTCGATGACTTCCGTCGGCGAGTTCATAGCAGTCAGAGAATTTGATCGGTCGGACTGTAACCGGCTGACCCTCCAATGTTTCGGATCTGCTGCTCCGGGCAATGCGCTCGCCGTTGAACATGCGTACAAACCGTCTAGCGCGCTCGATGACACCCTGAATTGTGCTCGCCTCAAAATAAGCTCCCTGGATTTGGATGCATTGGAGGGCATTCTGCCAATACTGCGTTGTCGCGAACCGTCCAGGGTGAAAAATCTGGTCCCCAACCTCGAGATAATCTCTCAGGAGCTCGACGTGCGGCGAGCGGCTGACAGGGGTAGAGGGTCGAAGAATATCGCCTGTCATTCGTGAAAAGCTCTCAGCCCAACAACCATTCTCCCCACCCATGAGGATGTTGGAGATGGCGATGTCGGTTAGATGGGCATTTGCAGGTTTGTCTTCTCTGAAATTTTCGGCTTGCACTGCAAGTGCATCTTTCTCGTCCGGCAGCTCCCTCCTAGAATAGTCGTTACAGTCGTCTCGTGCGACTTCAGATTGTTTGATCTCATCTTTAGTTTGCGATTCATTAAGGGGAGTAAGCAGTTGGGCGTTGCCATCGATCTTCGTTTCTGCCTCCCGCCGTTCAGGCCTCTCCACCGGGGAGAGGGCGACGTTTTGCTGGTCGGTCCGTACTGATGGAGTGGGGCGATCGGGTCGGTCTTCGACGGCACCCTCCTTCATTGGCGGGTGCCCCGCGTTGCCTGCGGCCGGAAGTCCAGGGGCAGTCACTCGTAGCTTATCCATTGCGAACTGCTTATTCTTCAGAATCCGAGCGCGCTCCTCTGTCGGCAGCTTGCCTTCGCTGAGAAGCCGATCACATGCCATCACGCATTCAGCGTAGCGCCCGGTCCAAAACGCGGTGACGGCATATTCGTCGAGGACGCCAAAATCGTATATCCAATCTTCCAAAGCGAGCCCGTGATCGGGGCGCTTGATCTTCATCGCGCGCTTCGCCAGGTCATAGCCCTGCTGGTACCTTTGCTTGGCTCGGCAGAACCGAGCCGCGCCATGGAGCGCTTCCGCGCGATCCTCGCAAACCTTGTGAGCCTTAAGAAAGGTCGCGATCACGTCTTCCTCATCGCAGTCGAGCTCGGCCTTGATCTGCGCCGCCTTATACAGGCTGAAAAATACCTCCTGGTACCAATAGCCGAGCGATGCGCGGTCAAGATAGGCGGCGAGCGCCTTCTCCTTTTCACCGGCATGGAGACAGCTCTGCGCGTAATAGAACTTGTAGCGGGCCGTCAGAAACGGGTCTGTCTCGTTGGCAAGCGCGCGCTCCAGGAGCTCAGCATCGCGGCGATAGCGCTCACTGGCCACGACCTGCCGGCGCGCACCCTCGTCGGTCATCCGGATGCACGCCCCGGGGAGCTGTTTGTGGCTGCGCTCCTCGGAAAGCACACGCCGCTTATCCGGTCCCTCATAGCTTGGGAATTCGTGCAGCACCCCTTCGTAGCGCCAAGGCAGAGTGTTGCGAACGAGTCGCGTGCTCCAATAGCGAAGTTCCTGTTGACGGACCTCGAGCTCGTACGAGTCGGCGTTGAGACGGGGCAGTTCATAGCCGTCCGGCAACTCGAGTACATCGTCGGCATCAAAAACGAAACTGTAATCGGCCTTGGGACGGGCGATTGCCAGCGCCTCGCTGCGATTGTGCGCAAAATCGACCCAGGGGCGCTCGTGCAGCTCCCCGGGAATGTCATGCATGGCCTTGCGGATGATCTCCTGTGTTCCATCGGTCGAGCCGGTGTCGACGATGACCCAATGGTCGATGAACGGCCGAAGAGAATTCAGAGCGCGCGTAATGACGCGAGCCTCGTTCTTGACGATCATCGCCAGACAGATCTTCTGCCCCCGCGGCTTTTTGACCCGCGATGCCTTCCTGTCAGGCAGAGCTGCGGCCCCGTTTGTTTCGGCTGACGCACCGGCACTCGTGCTTTCTTGCGCATCCGATGGCAATAGCTGCACATCGCCTTTCGCAGGGTCGTCAGTTGCGGAGTGCGCGTCGGGGAGCGCATTGATGCCGGCTCCGGAAGTTTCCCCCGTCAGATCCAATCGGAAGGCGTGCTCGCGGATGTAGTAGCCATTCTCGTATGAACCGGAATCCATCGCCATGGGGCGCTTTTGCAGGTGACAGTAGATGCTTCGCCGGGAATCCCGATCCTCGTACACGACGGTCAACCTTCCGTCGCGGTCATAGTGCAGGTAATCGATTTCTTTGTCTGGGTGGCACGAGTCGAAAAAATTTGTCTTTCTCTGCGAGTGATCCTGACGAAAGAGCCCCCAAAAACACTCGGGAATAATGTCACAGAAATAGCGATTTGTATAAAAAACCCTGGACCCGTTTCTTTCCAGAACTTCGATGAGCGGCTTTCGAAACGCCGTCTCGTCGACGATATGGGACTTTTCGTCGAGCAGAAGTTGCGGCAGGCCTTCTACCGCTTTGAACAGCGTCCTGAAGGATGCGGTACTGCGGAATGCTGTCAGATGTCCGTTAAAGCCGCCGATCACCTGGTAATCCTCTTCCGTGTTAAGGAAGTCTGAAATGCGGCCGTAGATCACGTCGCAATCTCCCCAGCCGACAAAATCGTCATCCCTCACGCCATATTTTTCGCTGACATCGAGGAAAAGCTCGGGATAGATGGGCCTGAAATCGCAGAGCTTGTAAGGTTGCTTGAGCAATGCACCCGGCTTTACGTCCATGCCGAACGCATCGTTCATAAACCGCGCGGCCTTCTTTCTTAGATCATCGAGAGTGAGTTTGACCGGAATCAGATTATCCGGAAGTTTGTAACTTGATAGGTCGGCGTCGGTCATCAGGAAGACTGACAGGCAGTCGGCATTCTTGCCGAGCGAGTCCAGGTATAACTGGAAGTAGTTCGGCAGCATGCCGAAGAAGGGCATGTAGAGCCAGATCCTGGGTTTCCGCTGCTTATCCGGTGGCGACTCAACTGCGGCGCCGGCGAATTTGCGCGATTTGTCGCCGTACCAGCCGCGGCCCGATAGATCCGCCAGTTGTCTGAAGGCCCAGTCGTACTGCTTACCCACCGCTGCTTTCGAGTACTTGCTCCGCGCCAGATCTGAAATCTGCCGCCGGTCGAGCGATCTGCTCAGGCGTATCGCCTCCACCCAGTCCGCGAGCGTGTGGCACCGATAGCCCGTCACGCCGTCCACGATGGTGTCTCGGAACGCTCCAAAGCTCACGCCGATAAGTGGCACGCCGCAAAGCTGCGCTTCCACGCCCGAATTTCCAAAAGGCTCGATAAAGACGGTCGGCATCAGCATGCACCGTGCCCGCCTGACGACATCGGCACGGCTTTTTCCGAACACCGGACCTTTAAACTGCAGATTGGGGAGAGCGTGTTTTGCCCATTCTGAAGGATCGCCCGGGCCATACACATGAATTGGCAGTTCCGGCATTCGTCGCGCGATCTCGACGAGAGTATTGATGCCTTTTCGTTGCGTCACGCGGCCCAGGAAGACAGCGTAATCTTCGGGCTCTTCACAGAAGTCCCATAAGTCGACGTCGATTGGTGACGGGATCACCCACTTGTAATTGTTGCCGTCTTCCTGGCCGGCCTTGCCGTAGTGCCAATGCATCCACGCGCTGGTTTCGTAGATTCGGAACGGCAGTCCCGGCGATGAAGTATAGCCGACGCATAACTCAACGTGCTGGCACTGCGGAAGGAGGCTGGATACCTCCATGTTCGGGCCCCAGACGTGGCACACGATGTCGCCGGGCTTGGCACGGGACCGGAGCTTCTCAAGCAGGAGGCGCTGAAACTCGCTTTGGAGCTCTGGGTTGTTGACGTCGGCGTCGAGGGGTTCCTCTCGCGACTTGCGGCGGCTCAAAGCTTGCAGCCGATCTTTTGTCAGAATCACTACGTGTTCGCGCGCCCTACTGGCCGAGCCCTCATTGCTGTATTCAATAACATCCCAACCGAACGGCTGGATCACCTCGGGAAACAGCAGGACCTTCGCCGTGAAGGCGCAGACGAGATAATCCTCGTGGGGCACGGTGTGCGCGATGCCCAATACATGGAGGCTATTGCTCATATGCAGTCTCGCGGGCTTGGCGTACGGTTTGCACTCCCAGGGCGGCTGACGTGGACCGCCGAATGCCGGCCTCGCGGTTCGCATCAGACGAGCTCATAGTTAGAAGGCCACCGCAAAGTGGCGACTCATGCGCAGATAAGTTATGAACCATATATCTCGACCTGTTCGAGATGGAGGTATTGTTTATCGAGCAATTGGATGCGGACGTAACGCCCGGACACCGGTTTCTCAGCCACCCAAATGAAGGGATCTTCCCGCGTTGGCCCACGCAACAGGGTACTTGTCTCTTTGCGAAACACCGTCTTCCAGGTCCGATCGTTGTCGGAAACCTGAATTTCGAAGCGGCTCAGGCGAGCGAGGATATCTTTAACTGGAGTCACACGGTTGTAAATCCTTATCTCGTTAATGTGCCCAATTTCGCCCAGGTCGACTCGCCACCAGGGGCGATCGTCAAGCCCGGTGTGGCAGTTGTATGAGCCAGTGAATCGGCCGCTCACAACCCGGGCTGCCTCAGATTCCGGAGTGGCTTCGAGCGACCATGGAGATAGCGAGCTTTGGGTGGCGCGCTTGCCCAGCGCAAGGTTGCGCCCCTTGGGGGGTTGTGCAGCCACGTTCCGGGCCTTTGTCCCCTCCAGCACCATGCTCTCAAGATCGAGGAATCCTGGCGGGATCTTTCCCACGTTAGCCAGCCCGCGCAGCACCGGATGCTTGCTGTCGTTCAGCTCGCACGAGACAACGGGGTTGAAGCCCGACAATCGGAGCACCAGCGCAAGGGTCTCGCGATCGTAGATGAACATATGGCCCCATTGCCGCACGAAGTTGTTCAGAAAAAATGCATTGGTGACCTGCGGGGCTTCCGGAACCCAGGTTGTAACAGACCAGTCACGATAGCGCTCCTCCAGCAGTCCGCGGTCTGGGCCGACCACGCGAGTAAGGAAGCCGAGTGAGGGAGTTACTATGCGAATCACTCCGGATGGCTTCAGGATGCGATTGCACTCTTCAAGCATGTTTCGGCCGTCTTCAAAAGAAACGTGCTCGATCATGTGTTCCGAATACACGAAATCAAATGACTCGGACGGAATCTCGAAGCTTTTGGTGGCGTCGAGCCTGATGCAGGGGAGTTTAGGAGGCGGATTCAGGTCAGTGGCCAACCAGCCGGGTCTGCCATTCCATCCCGCTCCAATCTCGAGACAGTGCGGACCAGGCTGCGCGAGGTACTTGGCAAGTGTTGGGTCGAGTTGGTGTTGATCTTTCATCGAAGGCGCTCCAGCGCTAGTGTGTAGAGTGGCGGTCATTCCATTCGTTCTCCTGGTCCTTGGTGGGCTCACGCGCCTCCGATCTGACCGCGAGAATGTTTATTTTGTCGTTAATGGAGCGATATCCGTTTTGGTACTCCCAATACATCAATGCTTTCGCTCATGTGGTCACCATCGAGTTCGAGCCAGCTCGTGCCCTTGATTTCTTTCCTTTGATTGCTGGCGCGGCGGCGATCCTTTTCTTTGCACCGCTCACTGGATCGGCGTGAATCTCCCGCGATCTACAAAAATCCGTTGCATTTGTGGCTGCACTCCCCGGCGGTGAGAAGCTGCGCAGGCGATCGAAGAGCCCGGACGGCAATCGCTCCATATCCAGCAGCACGCTTCGAACTTCCCCAGCGTCGATCGTCGCGATCCAGCTTTCGCGATCCTGCACGCTGAACGAAACTATCAGGCGCTTCTTGTCGGGATGCCAGGCCAGGCCCGCGGCAAACTCGATCCCTCGCTGCCGGAAGAAGAAGGGGCAGCTGACGCCGCGAAGCACCCCCGCTCTGTCGAGCCAGACGAAGCGATGGTGATAGATTCGCTCGTTGTCACCGGCGCTCAACACCTCATGAATAAGAAAAAGACGCCCACCTTCGAAGTCGATCGCCTGCGAACCTCCCCTGAATTGTTCGGCCGCGATCGGAGGCACAGTCTCGCCGACTTTCTGCCCCTGGTCGTCCAAGATGCGGGTAGGGTCGCAGAGATAGATAAACCGCAACCCATCATCGACAACCAGCGGCATCCAGTTCTTCTCGTGCTGTCGCGGCCCTTCGGAACGAAGCACACGCCAATCGCTCAATCGCGAATCCCCTGGAGCGCTCCGATCGATGCGCGCCAGCACCTGCTCGCACCATCCCTCTGCAGTCAGCTCCCGAACGGTCGAGCTGCACCAGAGCTCGCCGCGCCAGGCGAAGAGCCGCATATCCTCAAAGCCGGTGACCAGTTTGAATAAAGCTTCAGGCAAATCGACGGGCGGCAAAATCTCCGTAGAGGATTGAATGTCCAGCGCTGGACCGAGCCGGAGTAGGAAATTTCGCGTGTGAACCGGAGCCCCGTTGGGCGTCTCATATTGGTTGTCGCCGGTGATGATGTAATTCACAGTGCGCTGAACCATCATGATCTCCCCGCCGAGCCGCGTGACCGAGGGAGTTGTGAGATGGTAGCCTTCCGGCGGCGTGAACGGGATGGAGCGCGCCGAAAAGGACGGCATCATTCTGTCAGCCGGTTCTACGTAAAAGCGCAGATTGTACCGCGCGAGCGCGCGCGGCTCATCGGGAATGGCGCGGTTGAGCGCGAGCGAGTTGCACGCTGTGAATCCGCGGTCTTTGCGCGCGGCGTCGCGCGAATAATTCGCGGCAATCGAATACTCCTCGCGCATGCCGCATTGATAGACGTAATCCTCGACGAAGAGGATGTCATCGGGTCGCGGCAGAGCGAGGCCGAATTCAGAGAGCAGGACGCTCGCCGCATGGTCGCCGCGTTCGCGATAAAAACGCGCGAGGTCATAGAGCGGCTCGGCGCGTTGCGGCCGCTGATTAAAGGCGGCTAGCGCTTCGCGCACGAAGCCGCCTTCATCCTCGAGGTCTCTGAGGCAGCGCGCTTTTTGGAGCCGGGCATACCAGGTCTCTTCTTCCCATCCGCCCAGGGAGATTCGCTTGTCGTAAGCCGCGACCGCTTCGGCCTTGCGCCCGGCATCGCGATAGCTTTGGGCGAGGTAGAACCAATAGCGATGGTTTTCGGGATCGTTCTCTAATGCATGGGTCAGCAACCTGATATCGCGCTCGAATTTTTCCACGCGGTTGGAGCCGCTGGCGTGGTCGTTGAACCAGATGCCGCGCAGCTCTCTTGCGCCGGTCACGTCGATATACTCGTGGGTCACTCCGTGATAGCGAGCGCCCGTGTCTCGCCGCATCAGCCGTGTGTTCCAGTAAGTAAGACCCGACTCGGTCTTCTGAAGCAGCACATAACCCGGCTCCTCGAGCTTGGCGCGGAAGCCGCGGTCTTCAACTACCAGCTCCATATCCGCATCGAGGAACAGAAGATAGTCATAAGCGAGCTTCGACTCAGCGGCATGTTCCAGTGCGGCGTTTCGCGCCTGCTCGAAGTTGACGAAAGGAAAACTGTGGAGTTCGCCGGGAATGTTGCGCTCAACGAAGAACGATTGGATGAACTCCTGCGTGCCATCGGAGGATCCGGTATCAGCGATCACCCAGCAGGCGATGTGATCGGCAACCGATCTGAGACAGCGATCAAGGTTCGCCATCTCATTCTTGACGATCATATTGAGGCAGAGCTTCTTACCTTTCGCCATTTCCGGTGACATCTCCTGCTGACTTCCGGCCGACTCGCCGTCTCTCAGCGCCTATCTCACGAATTGGTCGTATCTAACTTGGCCCGCGCGCGGGCACACGGAATTTGCAACTAACTTAATGGCAGACGCAGATCAAGTCACACCGAGCAGAGTCCGCACGCGCGCCGGCAACCGTCCGAGGGCATGGACCTCGGCGCAGCTTTTCTCCCACAACTTCAAGTAGTCCTCCAGAGGAACCCCGCTTCGCCCCGGCCAGCGATTCAACGCGCCGAGATCCTCGACGCATGTGATGTCACTTTCGAGCTCGCGTGCGATGCGAACAATCAATCGGCCTTCGATCCCGCTGAGGGCGCTCTGCTCGAGCGCGCTACGGGTGGCCCGGAACCACGAGGCGAATTCACCATCCGAATCCGTTGGGCTATCTCCCGCATACTTCTTAATCAGATTTGCTCGGTACTCGCGGAATGCGTTGCTGAATGCCATGTCACCCGCGAAGGGCGGATCGTGCTCCCAGCTCGCCGCGAGGAGGCCGAGTCCGCGGATCGAGAACGCCTCGACCATCGATTCTTCAAGCCATTGGCACGGGCCATGGGGATGGGCGTCGGCATTCCAGCTATTGCACAGCACGTGGCCGAGCTCGTGGCCGAACTGATAAGAGAGTTTGCACCAATCGTCGGTGCCAATGTCGACGATGATCCATGCGACGCTGGTGCGGTCGTAATGGAGCCATATCGACGGCGGCCCACTGGTATGATTGTCGATCCGGATTCGGTCCGGTTGCTGGTCGGAGAGCAGTCTCACACCAGCGAGGCTGACGTCACGCATTCGTGAGAGAACGCGGAGCACGGCGTTGGCTGGTGACGCCTCCCAATTACCGCCCAATTCTAATGAGGCCGAAAGCAAGCGAGGTGTCGGCTCCGATGCCAGCGCGAAGGCCTTGCCGATGAGCCGGGAGATTCCCAGGCTCATGATTCCGGAGAAGACCAAGAAACGCCGTCGCACGAGAAGGCAGTCATACATCGGATGCGCGAAACCCCTTTAGGGGACCACGATATCACGAACTGCGTCCTCTTCTAAGTTACTTTAATTTAAAGCACTTAACACGAAAGTGGAGTGACGGACCTGGTGGGGTCCGTCACTCATTTTCCAAGGCAATCTAGTTATGCGGCAGTAGCAACGAGTCGTGGTGCAGCAGGTCTTTGAGATCCACCCTGCCACTGCCCTGCAGATCGACGCGAGAGCTGCCGTTCGGACCCGTAATTTCCAGCGTCGTCTTGGTTCCGGCGCCGAAGCTTGGGTCATTAGGCCCGTGTCCAACAACCTTAACGAACTGGTTGAGGTTGGTCAGATCGCGGGCGGCGATCGGCGCACCAGCCAGTATGTGCGTCAAATCGAGTCTGTCGCCTCCGGCTACGTTGAACTGCTGCGTATAGTTGACGCCCGCCTGCACCAAGATGGTGTTATTCAAAGTGCCAAGCGTGCCGGCTATGCCCGAACTCGTTACGACACTTCCGACTTGCTGGAACTTGAAGGCTGAACCCACGCCGAACTGACCAAGCAGGTTACCTGTATTGATCTGACTAACTTGTCCTGGCAGCTCGTGGGCCGTGCCTACTGCGGTCGCCGCGCCGGTCGCACCTGCGGTACTGGTTGTGCTAGTTCCGCCGGTGGCTCCGGTGTTAAAGAAGAT
>Ga0335071_10000796_pt1 | contig 33995 bp, 22 predicted proteins | sample Lox_Sample_15_FD_206724 | JGI IMG/M metagenome (GOLD analysis project Ga0335071, IMG submission 206724) | Soil microbial communities from Loxahatchee National Wildlife Refuge, Florida, United States - Lox_Sample_1.5 | ecosystem: Environmental > Terrestrial > Soil > Wetlands | place: USA...
CGATTAGAGATAATCAAACAATGGAGCGCCAGCACCGGGCTATTTCAACATTATTCGGCGATTCAACTACTGAGCGCATAGATAGTAATCCTGAAGCCTGCCTTCAGAGTCAAAGAACAACCAAGTCATTGTGTTTGCGGTCGTATGGAACAAAAGCACAGGATAATGCTCAGCAGCCTGACGCACTTTGGGGATGGAAACCCGCTGTTCCAAAACCCAGCGATTGGTGCTGCCAACAGAATATTCCTCAAAGTCCAGTTTAAGTGTCTGAACAACCTGCTCGCGTGTCGCGTGAGCCTGAAGCAAAGGGCGGAGCACAGACTCTCGTGCGTTCCACTCTTGTCGTGCTTCTGCTGAGGTAAACCAAGCGATTAGAACAAAGGCGCAAACAGCCAAAACCGCCAACGAGAATAATGCGATTAGCCATTTTCGGAGATTGATCATGCTTGTTATAAGTTCATCCGATGGTGACCTTTTTGGGAAAAACGGGATCTACAGGAAATAATGGCTAAACAGGCCCGCACTCTTTTCACGCACTTAAACTGGATTTCTCACGGTAGCCGGTCAAGCCATTCGTTCGGGGTCCAAGCCGCCGGCGCATTTCAATCTTTGAACCGCCTCTCGCGGAGCGAGAGTTCATGGTAGCCGTGAGGATTTATCCCACGGAACAACCATCCCGCGTTCCCCAGCGTCACGCAGCGACGGTTGAAATGATCCCGAATATGTTTCACCCGTCGCTCCGCGACGGAGACCGTTTCACGCCGTTCTCCGTGGCTTGAACAGCCACGGCTACCGTCACAGGTCGCTCCGCGACTGTTTAAAATTTGAACCGCAACTGACTTGTGTCTAACCCGCGCCCGATTGTGCCGGAGCATTCTGCAGGGAAAAAGTATTGCCAAATCCCCGCCAAAAATTTACCGATGAACCCATGCGATCCAAATTTCTCTGCGGTCTATTTTTCATACTCGCCGCCTTCTGCGCGCTGGCGGCGGAAACAGCCTTGCCCTTCGTCAGCCCCATGTTCGGCGATAACATGGTCCTCCAACGCGGCAAACCCAATGTCATCTGGGGCTGGTCGAAGCCCGGCGAAAAAATCACCGTCGCCATCGCCGGCCATTCAGCCAGCACCACCGTCGGGCAGGACGGCCGCTGGCAGACCAAATTTGAACCGCCGGCACCCGGCGGCCCGTACACATTGAAAATTTGGAGCGCGACCGAGACCAACGAATTCCACGAAGTCCTGGTGGGTGACGTCTGGCTCTGCGGCGGGCAATCCAACATGGAACTAGGCCTGAGCCGCGCCCGGAATGGCGTGGAGGAAATCAAGTCCGCCAATCATCCGGAAATCCGGCTGTTCCGGGTGCAAACGCATGTGGCTTACGCTCCCGCGACAGTTCCGCAGGGGTCCTGGAAAATTTGCTCGCCCCAAACCGCCGGCGAAAACGGCGGCTTTTCCGCCGTTGCCTACTATTTCGGTCGCAAACTCCAGGACGAACTGCATGTGCCCATCGGTCTAATTCAGGATTGCCTGGGCGGCACGCCGGCCGAAAGCTGGATGAATCCTGCGACGCTCCGCCGGCTCCAGGATTTCGATCAACCCTTGGACGAGATCGTGCGGCTGCACGCCAAGGGCGGGCCGGAGTACGGCAGCTTTCTCATGCACTGGCTCGACGAGTATGACGTCGGCAACAACAAGTGGCAGGCAACCGACCTGGATGATTCGAGCTGGAAGTCCGTGCAAATTCCCGGCGGTTTCCAGGAATTGGGTGTGCCTGACGCGCCAAGCGTTTGCTGGTTCCGGAGGGAAATCGTGCTGCCGGACCCGCTGCCGGCGGGCAAAGCGACCATCTTTCTCGGCGTGATAGAGAAAATGGATACCGTTTTCATCAACGGCCGTTGGGTCGGGGCCAGTTCGTGGGTGGAAAATCCGCGCGTCTACCAGATCGGCGACGGCGTTCTCAAGCCCGGGACCAACCTGGTGGCCATCCGCGTTTTCAAGTTGAAACCTGACGGCGGGTTCCGGACCAAACCCGACGACCTGCGCCTGGTGCTCGGCGATAAAACCGCGATCCCGCTCGCGGGCGAATGGAAGGGCAGGTTGAGCGTGGACGCCCGCCCACCGCACCCGCTGCCGTTGATGTGGGAGAATTATCCGACGATGCCCGCGGTGCTGTTCGAGGGAATGATTCAACCGGTCGCGCCGCTCGCGATCCGCGGCGCCATCTGGTACCAGGGCGAGGCCAATTTCACGCGGGCATTTCAATACCGCACCCTGCTGCCGCTGATGATTGGCGACTGGCGCCAGGCGTTTGGCCAGGGCGATTTTCCGTTTTACATCGTCAGCCTGCCTGCGTTCATGCACCGCCGCGACCATCCCGGCGACGACGCTTGGGCCGAACTGCGCGAGGCGCAGGCGTTGACGGCGCAAACGGTCAAACACTCCGGCCTAGCCGTCACCGTGGACACCGGCGACGCCGATGACATCCATCCGAAAGACAAACAACCGGTCGGCGAGCGGCTAGCGCTGGTCGCGCTGGCCAATGAGTTTGGCGAGAAAGTTCCGTATACCGGGCCGACGTTCACCAAGGCCGAGCGCGATGGTAACGCCATGAAAGTTCACTTTGCGCACACCGATGGCGGACTGGTGGTCAAGGGCGGCGAGTTGAAGGAATTTTCCATCGCCGGCAAGGACCGCCAATGGCATTGGGCCGATACCAAGATCGTCGGCGACACCGTGGTGGTTTCTTCTCCCGAAGTGAAAGAGCCGGAAGCCGTGCGTTATGCCTGGCAGGCCAATCCGGTGGCGACGTTGTACAACGGCGCCGGCCTGCCGGCGGTGCCGTTCCGCACGGATCACTGGCCGCTCAGCACGGAAAAGGCCAAGCCGTGGTGACGAGGCGGGCGGGTTTACGCCAAGGTCGCGGCTGGAAGCCGCGGCAACTCGCAGCCAGGTTGGCCGCGCTGCGTAGCGCACGCATCCTGCGTGCAGGTGACGGCGGCATCCTGCCGCCGGTTCAGAAAGCATTCCCCTTGCGTCCTTCAGCCCGGTTCACGCCATTTTCCTTTTGCGGGGCTGCTCCTGCTAATTTCCTTTTTGCATCCGTGCCCATCTGTGCTTATCTGTGGTTCAAGTTTTGGCCATGTTGACAACGCTGCGCATCAAGAACCTCGCGCTGGTGACCGACCTCACGCTCGAGCTCCAGCCCGGCTGCAATGTCATCACCGGCGAAACCGGCGCCGGCAAATCCATCATCATCGGTGCCCTCAACCTCGTCCTCGGCGAACGCGCCGACCGCACCCTCATCCGTGCCGGCGAGGAAAGCTGTTCGGTCGAAGCGGTTTTTGATGTAAAAGCGCTTCGATGTAGCGTTCGGCCTGCGGCCGAAACGAGTCGGGCCGCAGGCTCGACGCTACAGTACTTCTTGGAAGAGAACGGCTTGGAACCTTGCGCGGACGGCCAGTTGGTTCTCAAACGCACCTTCACGGCCAACGGCACCAACCGCCAGTTCGTCAACGGTTCGCCCACGACGCTGGCCACGCTCGGCGCCATCGGCGAATGGCTGGTGGACATTCACGGGCCGCACGATCACCAGTCGTTGCTGAACCCGGCCAAACAACTCGCCATCCTGGATGCGTTCGGCAATCTGGAAAAGGAGCGCGAAGCCTTCGGCGAACGGGTCCGCCGGCGGGCGGCAATCGAAGCCGAAAAATCCGCCCTCGTGGTGGATGAAAAAACCTACGCGCAACAACTTGACCTGCTGCGGTTCCAGGTCCGGGAAATCGGCGACGCGCGATTGCAGCCGGACGAGGAGGCGCAAGTTGAAAAAGCCCACAGTCGTGCCAGCAACGCGGCAAAGCTGCTGCAATTGAGCCAGGCCGCGCTGGATTTATTGGCCGAGAACGAGAATTCGCTGCTCACCCAGGCGGGGGTGATCGGCCGGACGTTACAGGAGCTCCAGCGCGTCGATGCCGGCGCAGCCAATCTGGTCGAGCTGCACGCGCAAGCCGTCGGCACATTGCGCGAGTTGCAGTCCGAACTTTCCCGGTACGTTGACAAGGTGGACGTGGACCCGGCGCGCCTGGCTGAGTTGGAAGACCGGCTGAACCTCATCCACTCGCTCAAGCGCAAATACGGCGCGACGCTGGCCGAGGTCATCGCGTTCGGCGAGGACGCGCGGAAGAAATTGCAGTCGCTGGAAGGCCGCGATGCCGAGCTGGCGCGATTGAACGACGAATTGCGCAAACTGGATGCGGACATTTCAAAGGCCGGCCAATCGTTGTCCGCCAAGCGCAGGAAAGTAATTCCGCATCTGGCCAAGGCCGTGGGCCGGCAACTCGCCGATCTCGGCTTTCAGCAGAGCAAGTTTGATGTGGCCATTGCAGAGGCAGGGTCATCGCGCTGCGATGACCGGACGGCGCAGCGCGCCGTGCCTACCAGCACCGGCTTAGACGAAATTGAATTTCAATTCGCGCCGAACCCGGGCGAGCCGGCGCGGCCGTTGCGGGCCATTGCGTCCTCGGGCGAGATGGCGCGGGTGATGTTGGCGCTCAAGACCGTGCTGGCGGCGGAGGACGAAATCCTGGTGCTGATTTTCGACGAGGTGGATGCCAATGTGGGCGGCGAGACGGCCAACGCCGTCGGAGAAAAGATGAAACAAATTGCCGCCCGTCGCCAGGTCCTGTGCATCACGCATCTGCCTCAGGTGGCCGCCCCGGCTGATGCGCATTACGTGGTGACCAAACAGGTAAAGAATGGCCGGACCGTTTCGGAGATCGAATTGCTGGATAAAATAGAGCGGGTTGCCGAACTGACCAGGATGCTGGGCGGGCAGGGTGACGCCGCCAGGAAACACGCCGAAGCGCTGCTCAAATGAACTAAGATATTGGAATTGAGTAACTTATGCGTTTCTGGCCTTGTAACCAGTTCTGGTGACTCGCCGGGGACAGGGATTGAGGTATGATACTACCGTTGTTGCCGATATAGATTTTAGTTCTCAAGAGTGTGCAAGGCCGGACCTGTTGTCCGGCCTTTCTTTTTTTCCTCATTCGGAACCGCCGAGCGTCTCAGAAGCGCATCGAGATTCGAGGCGGCCTCTTTGATCCAGGTTGGCACGGAGCAAACAAACAGAAACAGCAATCCCGCGAAAATCAGCCAATTCGAAGCATCGTGCGCCAGCGGGGCGGCAAAGCCCAGGTGGGCGGCGGCGGGCCGCTCCAGCAGCATGGACCATAGCGACAACAGGATGATCGGCACCAGCCCGCGGGCGACGCGGGAAACCGGCGCGGCACTCCGTCTGGACCAGAAAATCAATTGCGGAATGACGAACAACAGGAACACCAGACGGTAATCGCCGTTGTTCCCCAGCAAAAAGGTACCGATAAAAACACCGGCGCCCACGCGAAAGGCATCCAACGTCCGGGGATCATTATCGGTGGCATCCGTATGCCAGAACTTCCGGCTGCAGATACCAAACAGCGCCAGCATGAGACAAGCAACGACGGCTGTGTAAGACAGCTCCGCGACAATGATGCCCTCGTAAGTGCTGTTGTCCGCCTTCATCCACAAGGTATCGATGCCATAAGCGTGGAACGGGTTCTGGGGAGTCACGTGGCGAATCACCACCAGGTCGGCATAGGTGGCCGCGGCATAAACCAGGGCGAAGACCAATGCGACCAGCCCGGCCTTGATGGCAAATGCCTTCTTTTGATTCAAGACCAGACCCATTCCGAACCAGGGGAACAATTTTAGAACAAACGCGAATAGAACCAGCCCAACGGCCAGAACCCGCGGTCCGGCGCCGGTTTTTTTCATGCAGAAAACCGCCGCCGCCAGCAGGAAGAACATCAGCAGATCGATGTTTCCCCGTTCCACTCCCAGCATGACGGCCGGCGAAAACGCGGAACCCAGCAGAACGGCAGCGGTGGTTTTGTCCAGGGTGGCCGGCGTGACGAGAACCAGGCCGATGGCGAGCAGCGTGGCCAGCGTAATTCCAAAACCGACGGTGTGGCTTTGATTGACGCCAGCCAGGGAGAGCATTTCCCAGATGCGCGGGTAATTCAGTTCCCGTCCGAGCGGCTCAATTCCCAGGGCTTTGGTTTCCGCCGAACGGGTGATGACACGCGCGTCGGCGAAGCAAGGATACATGGGTTGGACATTCCATAAACGCCATGTTTTTTCCCAACCCGCCAACGATGAATAGGTGATGATGAGACTTGTTCCCAGGCCAAGGCCGGCGAGCAGCAGCAACTTCCCGTTCATGGTCCGGCTCCGGGAAGAGAGGGACGCCCGACCCAACGGACGTCAAAGCCGGTTGACTGCCAGGAATGCCATCGGTCCGGTTCCATCAAATTGACCTTGTTGCAATCGGGCGGGCTTGTCCAGACCGATTTTTTACCGCCGACCTGGTCGGAGCCGAACACCTGGATGGTTACTGCGGCGAACGTTTCCGGCCGAGGACAAGGCTGTAAACCGCAAGGCCGGCCGCCCAAGCCACACAACTCCACCCGAACCAGTCACCATGCCGGTTGTAAAAGGTCGGATGGCGTTTTACGCCCACCGGGACATCAATCGTCATGGCGCCCGGGCCATAAATTGTCCCGGCCGCGTCCTTGAAAATCTGGCGCAATCGACCGGTGGCATCCGCCCAGCACGTCAGACCGTTGTTGCAGCAGCGCACCAGGGGCACGCCATTTTCCACGGCCCGGAAAACCGCGGTGACGGCCTGCTGCCATTGCGCCGCGCCTTCGCCAAACCAGGCGTCGCTGGTCAGGTTCACCAGGAAATCCGTGTCATCCCGCACATACGCGCGCGCCAGGTGCGGAAACACATCCTCGAAACAAATGAGGGTGGAGGTGACCGCGCGGCTTGGAGCGCCGGACATTGGCTCGGCGGGTCGGGCCGTTTCAGTTGCTTCCGGGCGGTCTGGAGACCCGCGCTCCATTTCGAGTTCAAACGGCACCGCGTTGGTCCCCGCCGCAAAGCCGCCGGTGATGGGCGTGAACCATTTGACGAACGGCAGCCACCGCACCAGGGGGATGTATTCGCCGAAGATGACCAGATTTTGTTTGTGATAGACGTTGCGGAACCGTCCGTCCGGACCGAAGAGAAACGCGGCATTGAAGTAATCCAGGTCATTCCGGCTTTTGGCATCAGCCCGCGGCGCGGCATCGTCGGCGTTGAAAATCAGCCAGACCCGGCGGGTGCCGGTCAGGTTCGTGATGGCCGCGTAACTGGCCAGATCGAATTCCGGCACGGCCGATTCCGGCCAGATGAGCAGGTCCGTCCGGTTCGTCAGCGCATTTTCGGAAAGCTCCAGCAGCTGCCGGAATCGGTTCGAGCCGGCGGCCGGGTCCCAGATCAGCGACTGGGGAATGCTGGGTTGGACGAGGGTGATGCGCAGCGTGGCGGTTCCCTCAGGTTGCCCGTTCAATCGGGCGAAACCAACCGCATACACCACCGCCACCACGGCCAATGGCAAAAACGTTTCCGCCTGCCAGGCGAACCGCGAGCCCGGCTGCCGGAAAATCATGCGCCACGCGGAGTACAGCGCCAGCGAGAGCCACACGACCAGGAACGAGACGCCGTAAACGCCGGTCACCGACGCGATTTGAATCAACGGAATCAACTGATACTGCGAAGCGCCGAGGGGGTCCCACGGAAACCCGCTCCACAGCCGGGCCTGGACCATTTCCAGCGCCACCCAGGTGGCCGCGCCGCCGAGGGACCACAGGGTGCGTCCCGTCCACGGGCCGCGCTCCGCCATTCTCGTCCAGCTCGCCGCGACGAGCCAGACCCAGAGCGCCGGGAACAGGGCGAGATAAGCCGCCAGCGCCGCCCAGCCGAGAATCGGATACCCGGTCACAGGAATCAGCAGGAGCCAGCCCAGTGAAGTCAGGAAAAATGCCAAGCCGGCCACATACCCGACGCGGAACGCATCGCTGCCGCGTTTGCCGCTGGCGGCCGCCATGAGCACCGCCGGCGCCACCCAGGCACCGCCGGCAAAGCTGATATTCGGGAAGGCGCACGCCCACAATAATCCGCCGATCAGTGCAACCAGATAGCCGCTGGTCCAAAACAGTTCGAGGCAGACACGTTTGGCCGTCGCCAGTCCGGAATAGCCTTCAGCGAAAACCGGGCCCACGGCGGCGCAGTTCGCCGCGGCGCGTTGCACGCGGCGGCTGGCATTGACGACGATGGCCTGGCGCGCCCCGCGCCACACCGGCAAATCGGCCATCGAATTCCCCGCGTAATCAAATGCCCGTTCGCCGAATCGGGCAATGATCGCGCGCAGCTTGTTTTGGCCGCGCAGATTTGTTTTGCCGTCGCTGGCAAGCACGTCATCGAAAACCCCGGCGTGTTCGGCGACCGGTCGCGCCATTTTCAAGTCGGAGGCCGTGGCCAGGATGATTTTGCCTCCGGCCCGCTTTTGTTCGCGCAGCCAGGCGAGAAATTGTTCGTTCCAGGGCAGGTCGGCGGGATTGATTTGAACCCGCGCGGCCAGCGTCTGCTTCAGCCAGGCGCGGCCGCGGGACCACCAGAACAGGATTTGAAAAATGGCAAAGGGGTTGCGCCGCAGGAGGCGCGCGAGCGATTCCCACATCAGGTCGGTGCGGATGAGCGTGCCGTCGAGGTCAACGACGAGCGGGACATTTCTTTGTTCGGCCATGCCGCGGGTATGCTGACGGAATAGCTTGGCCGCTGGCAAGACTTCAACTAGACTCGGCGGGTGAAATTCACGCTGCGCAATCCGTTCGGCGTGCTCGGCCTGGTGGTGCTCTGGCGGATCGCGCTGCTGGTGTTTACGGCCCAGCCGGTTCCGGCGAATGACGCGTACTATTTTGACGGCGCGATGGTAAACTGGCTTCGGCACGGCCATTATTTCAATCCCTGCCTGGCGTTGGCCTTTCCAATTTCCGGCAGTCAGGTCTTTTCCGCCTATCCGCCGCTGTATCAAGTCGCGTTGCTGCTCTGGATGCCGGTCTTCGGCACCACCGCCCTGTCCGCGATGGCGCTGCACCTGGTCCTGTTTATCGCCGCTGCCGTCCTGACGGTCATCATCGGGAAGAAGTTTTTTCCGGACGCGGCCGGGCTGGCGCTGCCGCTGCTGTTGCTATTGGGCATTACTTTCAATGACCGGCCGGAGGACCTGGCCCACAGTTTCGGGCTGGCTTCGCTGTGGCTGGTGGCGGCGCAGTTGTCGCGAGCCGCCGGCCGATGGTGGCTGGCGGCCGGCGCGGCGTTGGCGTTGCTGCTGACCTTGTACACGTCGGTAATTGTCGGAGCCTTCTATTTTGGGGTCGGCTTCATTACGTGTGCCGTCGCGTGGTATCGGGGCCGGCGAAGCCTGCTGTTCTTTCTGCCCTTTGTCGTGGGGGCCGTGCTGTTTGCGGTCATCACGGCGGCCATTGCCCGCGTGGAGCCGGTATGGTGGCAGGGATTTTTGGAGAACGGCCGGCAACAACCTCTGATGGGCGGATTTCGCCTGCCGCGAGGGGTTGACCTGTTCAAACTCATCCGGACCGTGCCGGTCTTTTTGCTGGCCGCCGCGCTGGCGCCGCTCATGGTCGTGCGTCGGCGCCAACTGTCGCGCAACAACGGCGTGTGGTTCGATTTGTGGGTGGGAATTTTTGTCATGGGCTGGGTGCTGCTCGGCATCAACCTGACGCTGCTGGCGCCGAATTATATTTTTTACGTCCTTTTCGCCCAGGTGCTGCTCGCCGCCGGTTTGCTGGCGCTGGGGGAGCAACTGCTGCCCGGCGCTCGCATCTGGCTGCGCCGGGCGCTGTGGGGCTGCGTGGGGCTCGTTGCCATCCGGGCGATGGGCCTGACCACCTGGGGCGCGGCCTGCGCCGGGAAGAACAGCTATGCCAGCACGCAAGCCATCCTGCGCCGCGAACTCGAACCGTTTACGATGTCGCCGGCTCCGGTGATCATATCTTCGCCGTTTTTATACGGCACTTGCGAAATGGGAGTTCAAAATGCCATCCACACGGACTGGTATTTCGTCCATGGTGTAGGGGCGCCGGCGACCGCCCTGGACAGTTTCGTGCGGCTGCGTCCCGCCCGGCTGGTGCTGTCCCAATTCGACTATTACCGGACGTTTGCGCCGCTGCTGGAAGCGTTGCGCGCCCGGCCGGGACTCGTGGACATTCAGGTGCGGGATTGCACGGCGGTGCGGCCGCCGGATTCGATGGCCTCGTGGCAGCGTGTCGTCCAGCACATTTCCTGGGCGCCGGTGATTGTGGATCTGGAGTGGAAGCCGGCTACGCGCTAAGCGCGCGGTTCAGCAACGTTTTTTCGCGCCCGCCATAATTCAATTTCAACGCCTCCGCGCGGGCGGCGTCAGTCATTTTGCCCCAGGATTTGCGAAGCGCGTTGACCATTTTTTCATCGTCGCTTTTGGCGGCGAGACCGGCGAACTGGAATTCCAGAAACACCAGACACAACGCATCCTCCAGCACGCGGGCTTCGGGCTGGGCCGGAAAATTTTTCTTCAGGTTCAGCTCCTGTACCTGGCGGACCATCTCCTCCGGATACCCGGCTTCGCGCAAAATGGCGCCGGCTTTTTGGGCGTGGAATTCCTTGAGCGCGGCGCGCCATTGCAAGTAACCGGCGCGGGTCATGGGGTAGGATTGGCGCGGAATCTCCCACCGGCAGAGATGCTGGCAGCGCGCGGCCAGGCGCAATGCTTCGGAGGCGTCCGGGCAAAGGCGCAGCACCCAGCGGGTGAGCCGATGCGCGTACAGCCATTCGCGGGGATGCGCCGCGCCCGCCTCGTCCTCGGTGTTCGGGTCGCGCGCGTTTTCCTCGTCAAAGCGGCGCAGGGCCGCTTCGAAGCGTTGGGCGTCGCGGGGCTGAGAGGTTCCGGCCACGAACGGGATTATTTCAAGGACGGGTCCGGGCGGAAAGTGGATTTGCCGCCGGCCTCAGCGCCGGATGCTTTCCCGGTAGCGCTTGGCGGACATGCCGGTGGTGCGTTTGAAGGCGATGCAGAAGCTGTTGATGCTCTGGTAGCCGCACATTTTGGCCAGCGTCTCGATCTTGTTGCCTGATTCGGCCAGGAATTTTTTGGCGCGCTCGATGCGGACCCGCTGCAATTCCTGGCCGGGCGTGCGGCCGATGTGTTCGAGAAACGCCTTGTGCATCCCGCGCCGGGACATGGCGGCCACGGCCACCAGGTCCTTGACGCAGATGGGCTCGTGGCTGTGTTCCCAGATGAAGCGCAGGCTTCGCGCCACCCCCTTGTGTTTGATGGCCAGAATGTCGCTGCTCCGGCGCGCCACCACGCCCCGGGCGGGGACGCGGATGGGCGCCGGCGGCGGCGGCTTGCCGCTCATCAACTGGTCGAGCAATTCGGCACCGCGGTAACCCATCGTTTCCAGATTGGTGTCCACACTCGAAATGGGAATGTGCATCGCGTCCGGCGCGAGCAGATAATCCTCGGCGCCGACGATTGCCACCTGCTCGGGGATGGTCAGCCCCAGATTTTCACAGGATTCCAGGACATCCACGGCCTGCTGATCGTTGGCGGCAAACACGGCCAGCGGCCGGGGAGCGCGCTTCATTTCCGAAAGCAGCCACTTGCGCTTGCGCCGCCATTCCTCGCGGCCGGTGGCAAAATCCGGCGAGCGGTGCCAGCGCAGCCAGGCGCAGTCCCGGCCGGCCGCTTTCAACGCTTTCACAAACCCTTCGCCGCGTTCCTCGTACGACCAGTTGTCGGCGTCGCTGTAAAACAAGAAATTGCTGAAGCCGCGGGAAAGAAAATGGTCGGCCACCAACTGGGCGGCGTGGGCGTGGTCCTCCAGGACGCGGGCGAATTTCAACTGCGGCCGGCGGAGACTGAAGTCCACCGTGGGTCTCCGCGTGGAGAGAACGAACTCCGCCAGGTCATCACCCGCTCCCAGCCACGCCAGAACCCCGTCGCCTTCCCAGCCCCAGGGGATTACCTTTTCCCTTGCCAGGTCGGCATACAAATGCCAGCCGTGCTCCTGGGCGTATTTCTCAATGCCTTGATGCAGGCGGTAATCATACCACCCCAATGCCAGCAGCACGCGCTTTTGTTTTCGTGGCATGGACCGGTTTCATTATAAATCGAGCGTGCATTTTTTCAAGGAGATTTTTGAAAAAAGTGCGCCAAGCGACTGGGTGTCAAATTCCTGCGCGCCTCAAAAAAACCAGCCGCCGGCAACGGGGGTTGGCCGGCGGCGTAAATCCGAATCGTGCCGAGGTCAATGATGGTGGCAGCCGCAACCGTGGCCGCACGAGCCGCCGTCCAGATCGTCCGGAGTGGGCAGCCGGCCCAGCTCGAGCGTCTTGCTGATATGCCGCTGGATGGAATGCTGGAGTTCGTGCAGTTCCTCCTGCGCGTCCAGAAAGCCGCGCGCGACGGAATTCTTGAGCAGGGCGTCGCGGTGCTTTTCGAAATCGGCGATCTCCGCTCCCTCGAGCGGCTGCGACTGCGCCTGCTTTTCCTGCAGGGCCTGGCCCTTGCTCATCACGGTTTCGTACTGGCCGCGGGCCTTCGCGTCGGCCATGAAAGTGTCAATCCGCTTGCGAATGGAAATCATCTCCGGCTGTTCGATGATGGTCTCGCAAAGTTCCCTGGTCTTTTCTTCAATTTTGTTCGGCATAAGTATAATTTCCGGACAGGATAAACCAGGACAAGGCGAAAAGCAATTCCGTTGACAACCGCGGTCTGAGTCGCTAAATCCTGCGCCAATCCTTATGCAACCAATTCATCTCGCTTGGGTTGATTACACCATCCTGCTGGCTTACGTCGCCTTCGTCCTGGGGATCGGCTGGGCGCTCGCCCGCTACATGAAGAGTTCCTCGGATTTCCTCATCTCCGGGCGCTCGATTCCCACCTGGGTGACGGGCCTGGCCTTCATCTCGGCCAATCTCGGCGCGCTCGAACTGGTGGGCATGGCGGCCAGCGGCGCCAAATACGGCATCGCCACCAGCCATTTCTACTGGGTGGGTGCCATTCCCGCGATGATCTTTCTCGCGGTGTTCATGATGCCGTTTTACTACGGGTCCAAGGCGCGGTCCGTGCCGGAATACCTGCAAATGCGGTTCGATGGACGGGTGATGGCGCTCAACGCCATCGCTTTTGCCGTAATGACCGTGTTTGCCTCAGGGATATCGATGAATGCCCTCGCCAAGCTGTTAAACCAGTTGCTGGGTTGGGACTATAATTTTGCCTTGCTGATCTGCTCGGGCGTCGTGCTGGTATATGTTTTGAAGGGCGGATTGACTTCAGCAATTTATACCGAGGTGCTGCAATTCTTCATGATTGTGCTCGGCTTCGCCCCGGTGGTTTACCTGGGTCTGAAAGATGTGGGCGGCTGGCACGCGATGAATCAATCCTTGCAGACGGTTGCCGCGAATCCGGCTGCCCTGCAATTGAAACCCGTCGGGGAAATATATCAGGCCAACGCCTGGACGGGCGCTTGGAGACCTTTGCTGGGTGGACCGGAATGCAATCCGATGGGTGTGGATTGGATCGCCATGGTCTTCGGGCTAGGCTTCGTCTTGAGCTTCGGCTACTGGTGTACGAATTTCCTGGTCGTCCAGCGCGCCATGGCGGCGAAGAACATGACCGCTGCCCGCAATACGCCGCTCGTGGCCGCCGTGCCCAAGATGCTTTTCCCCGCCTTGGTTATTGTTCCTGGCATGATCGCCATTGCTTTGGCCGTGACACCCGGAAAAAATTATCGTCTGCCGCCGCCGCCGATTGATTCGGGTCGTTTTGCCGCCGCAGTGGAAGTCCTGGCAAATGCTCCATCCCAGGAGTTCAGCGTCACCTACAACGGGATCAGCGACGCGATTGGGATGAAGATGAATAAAGACAAAATTCAAGCCCTGATCCAATCGGACCTGGTTGCCGCGCTGCCGGCGGTAATCAGTTCCAAACAGGATGCGCAAAAGGCGATCCAGACGGACCGGGCCACCTTGAAGCAGTTGAAACGTGGAGGGATGGCGTCTGCCGGCGACATCGCCAACGCTGAAAATACGGTGGCACAGGCCCAAAACACCCTGGATATGGCCGACCGGAAGTACCAGGAGGTTTCCAGCAGCCTGAGCGAGCGCTTGCGTGATGCAGTTATGGCAAATGACTACGACGGAGTTATTTTCTCTCTGGTCAAGCGCTATTGTCCTCCCGGGTTGTTGGGTTTGGCGCTGACCGCCCTATTGGCGTCGTTCATGTCCGGCATGGCCGGCAACGTGACCGCCTTCAACACCGTCTGGACTTATAATCTCTACCAAGCTGGCCGACGACAGTTTGTAGATACGCCCCGAGCATGCACCCTCGATTACCGGGGAGGCAAGGGAGAGGAAGTCGTTTTGACGCCAAAGGAGCCAGCGGATATCCATTTTCTCTGGATGGGCAAATTCATCACCGTGGTCGGCATCCTCTTGAGTATCGCCTGCGCCTACTTCGCGAAGCAATACAACAACGCCATGGACATCATCCAGCTCGTGTTCGGCTTCGTGAACGCGCCATTGTTCGCCACTTTCCTGCTGGGCATGTTCTGGAAACGAACTACCGCCACCGGCGCGTTTTACGGCTTGTTTGGCGGTATCGCCGGCTCAGCCGTCTTTCATGCGTTGACCATAGCCGAAGGCAACGCCCCTGGACTCAAAGGCGGTTATGCTCACGTGGTCCGCGAGTTCCCAAGCGAAATGGCACAGAACTTCTGGCTTGCCAGCTTCGCTTTCATCGCTTGCTTCACTCTGACGCTCGCCATCTCGCTGGTAACCCAGAGGACGAAATCGGACGAGCAATTGAAAGGCCTGGTCTATTCGCTGACGCCAAAGATCAAGGATGAAAATCAACCGGTCTGGCAGCGGCCGGCCGTCGTTGGTGTGGTCCTGCTCATCGCCTGCGTCATTTTAAATTTCATTTTCTGGTAAATCCGAAATCATCAATCATCACTCTTAAAACATAAATTTTATGGGACTCGACATCCGCTGGCCAATCGGCCTCATGTTCACGCTCATCGGCGCTTTGCTGATGATCACCGGCGCGGCGACCGGTGCCGACGCGCGCTCGCTCAACATCAACATCAACCTCTGGTGGGGGCTGGTGCTGCTCGTCTTCGGTGTTGCCATGCTGCTCGGCGCCGTGCGGGGAAAGAAGACGCCTCCGGCCAGTTGATTCAGCTGTTGTCGGGTCGAGCCTCTGGCTCGACAGTTGAGCCGGAGGCTCAACGCTGCACCAAAACACCAAAGTACCTGCGGCTTTTGTTGTTTTCCTGAAAGTCCTTTTCGTGCTATACTGCCCGGCAACGGTTCATATCAAAATGCATTTGATTTGCGACGAACACCCCTCGCCCCGCTGGGCGGGGAGAGGGTGCCCGAAGGGCGGGTGAGGGGAGATTGGTACCGCATTGAACGCAGATTCGTATTAACGATTATGACGCTGAAAGAACTCGCCAGCCAGGCCACCCAACAATTCAACAAGATTTACGGACGTCCGCCAACCTGGATTGCCGCCGCACCCGGCCGCGTCAACCTCATCGGCGAACACACCGACTACAACGACGGCTTCGTCTTCCCGATGGCCATCGAGCGCTACACCGTCATCGCCGCGGACCGCGCGGCCGATGGCGCCAAACAAGTCCGGCTCAGCTCGACCGTCAACGAGCAACCGGTTGTGGTTGATTTGTCCAAGCCGCTCAAACCGCTGCCGAAAGGCGAGTGGGCCAATTATCCTATCGGTGTCATCGCCGGCTTCCTGGCCCGCGGATTGAACCCCGGCGGGTTTGACGCGCACGTTGCCTCGACGGTGCCGCTGGGCGGCGGTTTGTCCAGCAGTGCCGCGCTTGAAGTGGCCACCGCCACTCTGCTCGAAATTATCACCGGCAAGACACTCGACCCGGTGGAAAAGGCGCTGTTGTGCCAGAAGGCCGAGCACGAATTTGCCGGCATGCCGTGCGGGATCATGGACCAATTCATCTCCGTTCTGGGCCAGGAAAACCGCGTGCTGCTCCTCGATTGCCGCTCGCGGAAAACCGACTTGGTGCCCATGACCGATCCGGCCGTGGCCGTGCTCATCATCAACACCAACGTCAAGCACGAGCTGACCGGCAGCGAATATCCCACCCGCCGCAAACAATGCGAAGCCGCCGCGAAGCTCCTGAGCGTGCCGTCATTGCGCGATGCCACCGCCGACCAGTTGGAAGCGGCGAGCGGCAAGATGGACAAGGTGATTTACCAGCGGGCGCGGCATGTCATCGGCGAAATCGAGCGCACCGTGCATGCCGCCGAAGGTGTGCGCGCTTCGAACTGGCCGACCGTCGGCCAGCTCATGTACGCCAGCCACGAATCGCTGCGCGACGATTACGAAGTCAGTTGCCCGGAACTCGATGCCGTGGTGGAAATCGCCGGGCGCATCGGCGTGAAAGGCGGGGTTTATGGCTGCCGCATGACCGGCGGCGGATTCGGCGGCTGCTGCGTGGCGCTGGTGAAAAGCGATGCCGTGGACGCCATCTCCCAAAAAATTGCTGCCGATTACAAAAAGAAAACCGGCATTGACCCGACGATTTTTGTTTCCCGTCCTGCCGCCGGCGCCACGGTAATCAAAGGCGGCGGCACGGGCAGCCAGGCCGCGCGCACCCGCAGTTCCGCGCGCCTGTCCACTCCGGCCTGACCTGTAACCGCCGACGTGAGGAGGCGGAGGGTAGAAAGGGTTTGGTTCAATTTGGAGTGCGGCGACAGGTCGCCGCTTTGAAAGCGCGGACATGTCCGCGCAGTCCAAAACAGAATCCCAACGGGATTCAATCCTTCAGCCCAGGGTTGGAGCGACTTGCCGCGTCGTAGCGCAGCGAAGACGGGAGCGACTACCCTGGGTTCGCGTCCCGGATTTATCAACCCCACCGGGGTTGCATCGTCGTTTCGCGGCGATTTGATTCAACCCATTCAGGGTTGATTCCGATTCGTGATCCACACCCAGCGTAGGCATGATTTCATCGTGCCAACACTGGGCTGAATGATGAAATCCCTTTGGGATTTTCTATTGGAATTAAGAACCGGCAACCAGTCCGTGCGCACCCGTAGTTCCGCGCGCCTGTCCACTCCGGCCTGACCCGTAACCGCCGACGTGAGGAGGCGGAATAAATCGGCCGGCGGTTTACTTTCTTGAAGGGGTGACGCTGCAAAGAGTCCTACTAAGTGCGGCCCATCTTCTTATAAGACCTACGGCTTGAACAATCGGTCATCTTGGCCAAATCGGTGATCTTTCGGAAACAGTTTCGGAAAATCCGCTCGAACCTCTTTATCAACCCATGCCCGCTCGTTCTTGGGACGCGGCTCATCGGGCAGTAAAGAAAATCTTTGACCTGTTGCTGCGCCTCTGGGCAACCAGGACGCCGTCATATTCGTGTGAGGAGGAGAATGTCGATTGAAAAGGCGAACGGGCCAACCAGCGAGAGCAAGTGGCAAGCGACGCGCGTGGGCAAGGAGAAGTGGGCAAGTGTGAGGCGATGGCGTTCGGCTGCCAGGATGATAACGGCAATCATGACCAGACACAAAGTAAAGACGGGAAACGGAAACGGCAGGCGCTCGGTTCGGGCGAAGCCCCAAGGCCACAAATACACCAGATCGTGAAGCAGTCCATTCACTGCAAAGGTGACGATCAGGCAAAGTGGTCGTGGCGCAAAACGCCGCAACGGGGCAAAACAGAAGTACGCCAGAAAGTAGCCAACGAAGGGATTCCAGTACTGCCAGAAGCGAGTGAAATCTGAGGCTCCAAACGCCCGGGAGAACATATGCCCAAGGCACTGTCCGCGTGATCCGGGCCCAAGTCGAGCATACAAATATCTGGCAAATGAAGGTCGGGACGAGTGCATCACGGCAAACCGATAATGGACGGCGTATTTTGCAGCCTTTCCTTCATCAGAGGTTGACCGTAAGCCGGTCGGAAATCGTTGTCCATCGTAATGGTGCCTGATTCTGGTGCTTGGGTGCACATCGAAATCGTGCTCGGCTCGCGGAGCGAGCCTTGCCGGCAGCCATGGGTTTTATCCCACGGAATCGTACGTCCATAGGTACGGCGTCGCGTCGCGACGCTTGAAATGATGACCGTCTCGGATTTCAACCGTCGCTCTGCGACGTCATGGATTGACTTTCCACGCCGTGGCTTGAACAGCCACGGCCACCATCACCCGGTCGGTCCGCAACCAGTTAATAATTGACCGGCACCCTTTGAACCATGAACTGCTCCCGGCAAGCGCAACCGTTCAATCCCCCAAACACGTCCCCACGCGCCGGGCGGTTTCCACCCACGGATGGCCGGGCGGGACGGTCTTGCGTTTGCCGGCCACCTTGATGAGCGGCACCGGCTCCGTGCTGTCGCCGCGTGCCGCCACCATCACGCCGTACACGTTCTCGTGAATCAAATCCGCGCAGCCGCTGCCCAGCCGCGTGGCCAGCAGCCGGTCAGCCGGCGACGGCGTGCCGCCGCGTTGCACATAACCGAGGATGGTCACGCGCGATTCGAGATGGGTCAGCTCTTCGAGCTGGTGCGCGAGCCGGAGCGTGTTCCCCACGTGCTTGGCTTCCAGCGCGGCGAGTTCGAGCTTGGCGTCGTTGCGCTCGTGCGGATTGCGCGCCCGGTCCCGGCGGGTTTCGGCGGCGGCAAAGGCGCGCGCGTCCTCGGCGCTCATCGCGCCTTCGGCCACCGCCACGATGCTGAAATTCGTCCCGTGCCGGCTGCGCTGGCGGATGGCCGCCGCAATCTTGTCCACGTGATAGGGAATTTCCGGGATCAAAATCACGTCCGCCCCACCGGCGATGCCCGCGCCCAGCGCCAGCCAGCCGGCGCGGTGCCCCATGATTTCGGCCACGATGATGCGGTGATGGCTGTGGGCCGTGCTGTGCAGCCGGTCAATCGCCTCGGTCGCGATGTCCAGCGCGGTGGCGAAGCCGAACGAGTAGTCCGTCATGGCCACGTCGTTGTCAATCGTCTTGGGCAGCGACAGGACGTTGAGTCCGGCTTCGGCCAGGCGCAGCGCGCTTTTCTGGGTCCCGCCGCCGCCGAGGCACACGAGCGCGTCGAGCCCGTAGCGGGCGTAGTTTTTGACGATGACGTCCGTCATGTCGCGGCTGCGGCCGTCAATCTTCATGCGATGCGGCCGGTCCCGGCTGGTGCCGAGGATGGTGCCGCCGACGGTGAGGATGCCGGCGAGCGTGTTGCGGTCGAGCTTGATGCGCCGGTCGGCGACGAGGCCGCGAAAGCCGTCGCGGAAGCCGACCAGTTCCATGCCGTAAAAGCCGAGGGCGGTTTTGCCGACGCCGCGGATGGCGGCGTTCAGCCCGGGGCTGTCACCGCCGGCGGTGAGGATGCCGATGCGTTTGGTCCTGGCCATGGTCTCCGCCCCATTTGAACCAACAAACCGGGATTGTTGTCGAGAAGAACTTTTAAAAAATATCAAACCGGGCGCATCCGCGCGCCGTTCTTGGTCCTGGTCGGGCCATCGCGCTGCGATGTCCTCGCGTGTGCAGTGCGAGTGGAACGAATGTTCCCTGTTTCCGCGGAAACTGCGCTGCCAACGCGACGCGGACGACGCGGCGCGTCGTCCCCACCTGGAACAGCGCAGGAATGCGCCTCGTCAAACCGGCGAGTCCGGTTCCCAGCCATGTCCGCCGTAGGCCTGGGGCCGGTTGCGAAGCCAGCGCAAACTGAGCAGGCAGCCGAACCACCCGGCGAGAGAAATGGCAGCCCCCATCAGGAAGGTGTGGTCGGAATAGGCCAGGCGCACGCCGTGACGTCCGGCCTTGACGGGCACGGCCTGGAAAGCATGATTCGCGCGCAGCAGCGGCGCCGGCTGGCCGTCCACGGTGGCCTGCCAGGCGGGATAATAAGTCTGCGCAAACACCACGATCGTCGGGGCGGGGGATTCCACTTCCACCTCCACCTGCTGCGGGCGGAAACGGGAGCTGATGATCCGCACGGCGGCCGTGTTCGTGGCCGCCACGAACCGTTTGGCCTCCGGCGGGAGGCACACCGTTTTCGCCGCATTGAAATTGGATTGAGTGAGCACCGACAGCACGCCGGGATCATCCAGGTAAACCGGCTTTTGCCCGGCGGTGATGAACGGTAAAAATGTCGGGCGAGCCTGCCATTTGAACAATTCGCCCGGGGCCGTGATTTGCGAAACGCCCAGGAAATCCTCAAGCGGCGGGAAATCGGCGTTGGTGCTGGTGTAATAGAGTGACAGCACGTCGTCGATTTCGCGCGGGGTGAGCGAGAAAAAGCCGTCCACCTTCGGCACGCCGTCCAGCAGGTTGACGTTGGCGCAATAGCCCAGGCGCTTGGCCAGGAAGTTGTCCTTCGGGTCGTTCGCGGCGAACCGGAGGAATTCCCGGGCGGCCCACGGCGAGACCATCGCGCGGGATTCGCCGAACGCTGGCTGCGGTTTCATGTTCAAGGCCGCGCGCGCGAGGTTTGGTTGATACACCTCGGGCGGCACGGTCGGATTTTGCGTAGGCTCGTGCGTGAACACGTCGAGCCACGCGACCGCCATCAACAGCACCGGCGCGAGGCGGCGAAGACCCGAATCCAGTTTCCGTGTCAACACCAGCAGCAGCACGCCCGTGATCACGAGGAACGCGGCGCGGGACAAACCGTTCATCAGCGTGGCCCGCACATCGTCGGTTTTGAAAGGAAACCAGGCGGCCCAGACCAGGATGCTTCCCAGCAGGATGAACAGGACTGCGCCGATGGAAATCACCTGCCGCGGCAGTTGCGGGGCGCGGATCAGCCCAAACGCGGCGAGCAGCGGCGCCAGGAACGCCACCAATACCACGTACTTGATGGGATAAGTCATGAATCCCAGTTGGGGGATGAGCTTCCGCAACCCGGGATAAACCGGTGTGTTTTCGCCGAGGGCAAACGCCAGCGCGACGACAGCCAGGCCGGCCAGCAGCCACACGCGACGTTCGCGGACGCAGAGCACCGCCAGCGCGGCCAGCCAGAGCGTGGCCATGCCGAGGTAATACGACGACGTCCAGTACTGGTCGTTCTGGAAAAACACGCCCTCGGTCCAGGTCCGGCCGAAGGCCATCGGCACCAGAAAATTCACCCAGCCCCAGCCAGGCATGGACCAGCGGGTGTCGGCGTAGCCACTGCCCCGTTGCGAGAGCAGCAACAGTTCGCGGAACGGCAGGAGTTGAATCGCCGTCAGCGCCGCCACCAGCGCGACCACCAGCGGAAAACTCCAGAGCATGGCCAGCCGGGGTGTTTCGCCCCTGACAAACTGCCGCAGCCAAAGCGCCAGCAGCACAGTCCAGGTGAACAGGATGATTTCCGGTCCGCCGGCGAGCATTTGCACGGCGCCGGCCATGGCGGCCAGAATGATTCTCCGGCCGGTGCCCGACCAGGCGGATTCCACCGCGAAAACGACCCACGGCATCCAGGCAAGCGTCGCCAGGTGGCTCGGCCACATGAGCAGGTTCAGCGTCAGACCGTTGAACGCAAATGCCACGCCGGCAAACGCCCCGGCGAAGGAGTCGTCGGTCCAACGGCGCGCGAGGAAGTACATGCCCAGGCCGGCGAACCACAGGTGCAACAGGCAAAACAGGCCGAGCGACCACGGCAGCGGCAACAGCAGATAAAACACCGCCGGCGGATAAAGCGGCATGGTGTTCCACTGCGCGAGGAACGGCACGCCGCAGTTGTGGTAGGGGTCCCACAGCGGCAGTTCGGCATTGCGGTAGCATTGCTGCTGGAACGACGCGAGCGGGTAGGCGAAGAATCCGTAATCCCGGACGGCAAACGTTTCCAGTCCGGTCAACACCTGCGGGAAGGTGGCGGCGATGAGCAGCCCGAGGAAGATGGCGAAACGCCACGGCGTGAACCAATCCACCGGGCGGCCGGCAACTGTTTGACGTGTAAATTTGACGGAGGACATGGGTCGTTGCCGTTGAGTTTATTCGCGAACCGAAACCGGCGGCAAGTATTCACCGATGAACTCGCGTTTCCACCAGGCGCCGACAGCGCGGCGTTGGGCGGGGTTCGTGAACTGATAATCGTAGAATTCGGCGCGCACGAAGCGCGGCGGCCGGTCGGGAAATGGATTCTTCGCGAGCAAGGCCAGGACTTCGGGCGAGCCTTCCAGCAAACGCTGGCAGAAATTCAGGAACCAGGGGTTTTGCCGGGCATCACCCAGCGCCGCAAACCACATCTGCCAGTCCAGCCGCGGCTGGTAGGGCGCGACAAAGGCCGGCCGGCGGTCCTCGTCGCCGGGTTTGTATTTGAATTCGTAGGTCAGCCAGTTCGTGCCGTCGTTGCTGCCTTGAACGACGATCTCGCGCCGGTCTGTGGTCATGACGGCGAACAATCCGTAACCGTTCAGGGTGCGCAACGGCGCAAGCCAGGCGTTCGCAACCGCTGCCGGGAACAGCCAGCCGGGTCGCAGCCCGGCGGCCAGGTTGACTTGCAGAAAATAAATGGCCGCGACCAGGATGGCGAGGAGAACGGTCACGGCTTTCGGCCAGCATGCCTCGGTGTCAGGTGACGAGTGACAGGTGACACGAACAAAAGCCCGGCAAAACTTTCATTAACAGCTGATCATCCAACAAGAGCAGGCACAGTGCCAGTGTCAGCCAGTTGAAAAAGGTATAATTGCCGGTCAGCAAAATGAGGATTTGGAGACAGGCGAGAGCTGCACCGCCCAGAAACCGCAACCGGCGCGGGGCGAAAATCAGGAACGGCGCGCCCAATTCGATGGCGAACATCATGGCGCAGGAAAACTCTTGAAACCGCACTGGCAATTGGTGGGCGTACCAGCCGATCCACGTCGGCAGCGGCTGGGTTTGATAGTGATAGGTCAGCGCGGTCAGTTGGCGCCAAGTCGGGTCGCCGCTCGCCAGTTTCACGCACCCCGACGAGAACATGAGTTTGAACAGGAGCAGCCGCAGGAGCCAGAGCAAAACCCGTGGTGGACAGGTTTCAGTAGGGAGCCGTGGCAGCCATTGTCGCGGCGCGAAGAAGATCGCCAGAAAGCCCGTTTCGAGCAGCAGGTTGTCCCATTGAAAGCCGAGAAAATCCTGGCCCACCGTCACGAGCGACAAATACAACAGCCAGAGCAGGGCCAGACACGGCGCCGGGGCGATGCCGATAATCAGGAGCCCGGCCAGCACCGAACCGGCTGCGCACAGGAAATGAAGAAAGCCGTCGGACGCGCTGAACCAGCAAAGGGTCGGCCAGAAATAGTAGCGGTCCAGCGCAATCCCGCGCGCGTCGCAATGCTGGGTCACGGCGGACAGGTATTGGTCGGCCGGCAAAATGCCGTCGTGCCCGATCAAGCCGCTGATTTGGATCCAGAGCGAAACGAACGCAATCAGGTAAATCACACCCAGCGCCCGGAGAAAAATCCAGCGGGTCAGAAAATAATCCGGCGGCCCAAGGTGCCGGCCCCAGAACCAGCGGGTGAGCCGGGAGAACAGCGTTCGGTTCTCCGCGACCCGCCGGTAAGCCCATTCCGTGAGGTGCGCGAACGATTTCGATTGTTCGTACCAGCGCAATGGCCATCGCCGGTTGGGGCGGCAGGCCAGTGTGCGGAACACGGCTTCCGCGCCGGAAAAAACCACACCGTTGGTATCGATGAGCTGAACCGCGGTCGCGAATTGTTCGGGAGGGATTTCCGGGAATTGCGCGGCGATAACCGGGTCCTGCGCGGGCAGGTAATCCACGTGGTCGCCGGTGATGTGCTGCCAGCGGCGGACCCACAGCGTGCAGAAGTTGCAGTCGCCGTCGAACACCAGCAGCGGTTTCGTCGGCGGCTTGGCGACCCGGACACCCCTTTGCATGATGCGACGTTAAACCAGCCGGGCGGTAGCGTCGAGCCTGCGGCTCGATTTTGCCCGGGAGCGCCGGCGTCCCGCCGGGGAATGATCGATTCAAACAGGCCGGCGAGACGCCGGCGCTCCCAGGGACGATGTGCCCGCTTCACCATGCTGCGGTTGACGCTAACCCGCTCTGGTCTTACGCTGTCCGCAGATTTATGAGCGAATTGCAGAATTCCCTGCTGGAATTGATCCGGCGCACCTCGGCGGAAATCCCCGACGACGTCAACCAGTCCATCCTCGCCTCACTGGAACAGGAAAAGAAGGGCACCATCGCCGAGAGCGCGCTGAAAATCATTGACCAGAACATCCAGCTCGCCAGGCGCAAGTCGCAGCCCATCTGCCAGGATACCGGCAGCATCCTGTTTTACGTGGATGGCCCGGTCGGCTTCGACCAGATCGCGTTCGAAGACTCCGCGAAGGAAGCGGTGAAGCTGGCGACGAAAAAAGGCTTTCTGCGCCAGAACTCCGTGGATTCACTCACTGGCGTCAACGATGGCACGAATGTCGGCCCGGGCGCGCCCGTTTTTCATTTTCATCAGCATCGGTCGCCGGAAGTGAGCGTGCGGCTGGTGCTCAAGGGCGGCGGTTGCGAAAACGTCGGTGCGCAATACTCATTGCCCAATGCGAAGCTCAACGCCAACCGCGACCTCGATGGCTGCCGCAAGGCGATTTTGGACGCCGTGTTGCAGGCGCAGGGCAAAGGCTGCGGCCCGGGCATCCTGGGCGTGTGCATCGGCGGCGACCGTGCCACGGGTTACGAGATGAGCAAAACGCAGTTCCTCAGAAAAATTCCCGACCGCAATCCGAATCCGGAACTAGATAAGTTGGAACAGGACGTTTTGAAAACGGCAAACGAGCTTGGCATCGGCCCGATGGGCTTCGGCGGCAAAACGACGTTGCTGGGGGTGAAAATCTGCGCGGCCAACCGGCTCCCCGCATCCTATTTCGTCAGCATCAGTTACATGTGCTGGGCTTTTCGGCGCCAGGGCGTGACGCTGGGCCAACACGGGACCATAACAGAGTGGTTATATTAGCCTGATTGGACGTGAACAAAACCCTTTCAATTTTTCTCGGCATCGCCCTGTTGATTGCGGCGTTGGCATTGGCGGTTCACCTGGTGCTGATCCGGCCCGTGAGCCGTGTTGCCGAAAAAGTCGTCGAGATGCCCGTCAAGATCGCGGGCCAGATGTTCGATTTCGGCCGGCAGGGGGTGGATGCCTTCAAAGCCATCTTTCAGTCCCAGGTCACCGTCACCTCGTCCACGACCGTTTGCGATGCCATGCCGATCGCGGAGCTGGCCGTGCTCCGACGCAACATCCGCGAGATTGTGGATTACAAGAAAACCGACCTGTACAGCACCAAGCGGATTATTGCCGACCAGACTTTCGTGGCTAAAATCGGGTTCGACCTGGCGGCCAAATTTTCCGCGACCTACGAACCGTCCAACCAGACGGTGACCATCCTGCTGCCTGAGCCGAAAATTTTGTCGCTGGAAACCGTCAACCCGGAGGCGAACTATTACCTGGAGGCGGACGGTTACATCAACAAACTGACCACCGCCGACCACCAGCAGTTGCTGATTCAGCTCAAGGAAAAAGCTCGCAGCAGCGCCGAGGCGGCCGTGGCTTTGGGCGACGCGAAGCAGATGATCGAAACCCGGTTTCAAGACCTGTTCCGGGCGTTTAACGTGAAGGTGGTCGTCCTGTTTGCAGCACCTCCGCCCAAACCGAAAAATTAACCGCCGCTCAAAAACCAAGCCGATGCCATGATTCCATTATCCCATCCGTTCACCGAAGACAAAATCCGGGCCTTGAAAGTCGGCGACGAGGTGCTGATTTCCGGCGTCGTGTTCACCGGGCGCGATGCGGTCCACAAATATTTGCATGAAGGCGGCCGGCTGCCACCGGGGGTAAACCTGCGCGACGGCATCCTCTACCATTGCGGCCCGGTTGTGCTGAAGCAGGACGACGGTTCCTGGAAGGCCACCGCCGCCGGCCCGACGACGTCCATCCGCGAAGAGCCGTATCAAGCGCAAATCATCAAGGAGTTCGGCATCCGCGGCGTCATCGGCAAGGGCGGCATGGGCGACAAGACGCTGGCGGCGTGCAAGGACTGCGGCTGTGTGTACCTGCACGCGGTGGGCGGCGCGGCCCAGGTGCTGGCTGAGTGCATCAAGAAGGTCCGTAACGTGTATTTCTACGAAAAGTTCGGCGCGCCGGAGGCCATCTGGGAATTCGAGGTGCGGGATTTTCCGGCGGTGGTGACGATTGACGCCCACGGCAATTCGCTGCACAAGGAAGTCTTTGCCAGGAGCCAGGCGGAGCTGGCGAAGCGGGTGTGAGCTATACGGTAGGGCCGAGCTGCCGCTCGGCCGGCTGCGCAGCAGCGCAGCCCTACCAGTTAGAATTTAAAATTCCATTCCCGCGTGGCGTATTTCTCCCTCGCAAGCATTTTGACTTTCTCCAGCGGCGGAGGTTTCAACGGATCCTCCGCCTGCCAGGCCTCGCGCAGGGCGGCTTTCACTTTTTCGGCAGGCACATTCAAATTCATCAGAAACCGCTCGTGACTGCGGTGCTCGCGGTAGGCCGGTTGTTGGGAGGGCAGGGGCAACAGCGCGCTGACGAGCGCGAGGTCGAAGTGCAACAGGAACGTGCCGTGGAACAGCAGGAAATGCTTCCGGCGACGCTGCGAGTTGCCGGAGAATTTGCGGTCGCGGGTTGCCAGGTCGGTGTGGCCGCGGATGGCGATTGCGGATTGCGGATTGCGGATTGCGGATTGAATGGCCGCGCGGTTCCGGCGCATGATGAACTGGTTGGCCACGGCGATGTTGTGCAGCGGCCCGTCGGCAGTGACGCGCAGGATCAGCGCATAATTCAGACAGCCCGGGCCTTGGAGCACGGTGCCGCCGCCGGAACAGCGGCGATAAATGGGAACGACTTTGGCTTCACAAGCTGCAACATTGACCTCGGCTGATATCCGGTTTGCATAGCCGACGACGACAAAATGTTCGCGCGGTTCCCAGAAGCGCAGCAGTTCCTCGCCGTGACCGGCCTCGCACCAATCCAGCAGCGCCTCATCCGCGGCGAGGTTTTCGGCCGGCGATGAAAATGTCAAATCCAGCAGTTTCATCATGAGGCGCTGGTTTTCAATTGGAGCGTTGTCGGGTTGAGCCTGTGGCTCAACCCGTCGAGCCGCAGGCTCGACACTACAGCAATCAGCACATGCCTGATTTCGCTGGTGCTGAGCGTGCAATTTTGATTCAATGTTTTCGGCGGTTTTTTCGTTAGGAGAACATTGCTTAACACAGTGAAGCCTCACAAAAAAGAAATTTACGGTTCCCGTTCCGCCGGCGCGACCGGCAAAGGCAGCGACGACAAATGGGCGGAGTCATTGTCGTCCGTGTTTGAATTGGCGCTGGAAAACCAGGGGCCAGAGCGCACGGCGCAATTGCTGGGACAACTGGCCGAACGCTTGCGCGCCGCATCGCCCGCCGCCGGCCGCGGCTTCAACACGCCGTATGTCAACACCATTTCCGCGGACCGGCAGGCGCCGTTTCCCGGCGACCGCGAAATCGAACGCCGCATCAAGAGTTACATCCGCTGGAACGCCATGGCCATGGTGGTCAAGGCCAACTCGACCACAAACGTGGGCGGCCACATTTCGACCTACGCCTCGGCGGCGACAATTTACGAGGTGGCCTTTAACCATTTCTTCCGCGGGCGTTCGGAGAATTTTCCCGGCGACATGATTTATTTCCAGGGCCACGCAGCTCCGGGAATCTACGCGCGCGCCTTTCTCGAAGGCCGGCTCAGCGAAAAGGACCTGCAGAACTTCCGGCAGGAACTGGCCGAAGGCGGCGGGCTGTCGTCGTATCCGCATCCCTACCTGATGCCGGAATTCTGGCAGTTCCCGACGGTCTCAATGGGATTGGGCCCGATTCTGTCGCTGTATCAGGCGCGGTTCAACCGCTACCTCCAGGCGCGCGGGCTGGTCCACTGGAAGGACGAGCCCAAGGTTTGGGCGTTTCTGGGCGACGGCGAGTCGGACGAGCCCGAGACGCTGGGTTCCGTCACGCTGGCGTCGCGCGAGGGACTCGACAATCTCATCTGGGTCATCAACTGCAACCTGCAGCGGCTGGACGGCCCGGTGCGCGGCAACGGCAAGATCATCCAGGAGCTCGAAGCCGCCTTCCGCGGCGCCGGTTGGAACGTCATCAAGGTCATCTGGGGCTGGGAATGGGATGAGTTGCTGGCCAAAGACAAAACCGGCCTGCTGGTCAAGCGCATGGAAGAATGCGTGGACGGCGATTACCAGAAATACTCCGTCGAGCCCGGCAGTTACACGCGCAAACATTTCTTCGGCAAATATCCCGAGCTGCTCAGCCTGGTGAACCATCTCACCGACGAACAAATCCAGAAGCTGCTGCGCGGAGGCCACGACGCGCGCAAGATGTACGCCGCCTACAAAACCGCCGCGGAACACAAGGGCCAGCCGACGGTCATCTTGGCCAAAACGGTCAAAGGTTACGGCCTCGGCGAGGCTGGCGAAGGCCGGAACATCTCGCACCAGCAGAAAAAGATGAACGAGAAGGAACTGCGCGAGTTCCGTAAGCGGTTCAACATTCCCATTAGCGACGACGTCATCGCCGAAACGCCATTTTTCCGTCCGCCGGCGGACAGCCCGGAAATGAAATATCTGCACGAGCGGCGCAAGGCCCTCGGCGGATTCTTGCCGGAGCGCAAGGTGAATCCCGCGGCGGTTCGGCTCGAAGTGCCCGACCGCGACAATTTCACCGAATTTTTCAAAGGCTCGACCATGGCGGCTTCGACGACGATGGCGTTCGTGCGGTTGATTACGATTCTGCTCCGGCACAAGGGCATCAGCAAAAATATCGTGCCGATCATTCCCGATGAGGCGCGCACGTTCGGGCTCGACGCCTTGTTCAAGGATATCGGCATTTACTCGTCCAAAGGACAGCTTTACGAGCCGGTGGACCGCAAGTCACTGCTCTATTATCACGAGGCGAAGGATGGGCAGATTTTGGAGGAAGGCATCACGGAGGCCGGCTCGATGGCGTCGTTCATCGCCGCGGGCACGAGCTACGCGACCCATGGCGTGCCGATGATTCCGTTTTACATTTACTATTCGATGTTCGGTCCGCAACGCGTTGGTGATCTGTTCTGGCTGGCTGGGGACATTCGTGCGCGGGGATTTTTGCTGGGCGCCACTGCCGGTCGCACTTCGCTCAACGGCGAGGGCTTGCAGCACCAGGATGGGCACAGCCTGCTGCTGGCCGGCACGGTCCCGACCTGCCTGCCGTATGACCCGGCGTTTGCCTATGAACTGGCGGTGATTGTGGCCGACGGCCTGCGCCGGATGTTCGTCGAGGGCGAAGACATTTTTTATTATCTGTCGCTGTACAACGAAAATTTTCCCATGCCGCCCATGCCCGCCGACGTCGAGGACGGCATTTTAAAGGGGCTGTATCGTTTCAAAGCCGGCCTGGAAATTACTGGCAAAGGTAGGGCTGACCTGCCGGTCAGCCTGGACGCGCAGCAGCGCGTCCCTACCATGAAAGCGCACATTTTCGGCAGCGGCACGATCATCAACTCGGCGCTCAAGGCGCAGGAAATTCTGGCCGAGCGCTACGGCGTGTCGGCCGATGTCTGGAGCGCGACGAGCTACAAGCTGCTCCGCTCCGATGCGCTGCGCTGCCAGCGTTGGAACATGTTGCATCCAGCCTCCGCTCCGAAGAAATCGTACCTCGAGAATCTGCTGGCGAAAGAGCAGGGGGTGTTTGTGGCGGTGTCGGACAATATCCGGACGGTGCCCGACCAGATTGCGCCGTGGGTGCCGGGCGGATTGATGACGCTGGGAACGGACGGTTTTGGTCGCAGCGACACGCGCGCCCGCTTGCGCCGCTATTTTGAAGTGGACGCGGAATCAACCGTCATCGCCGCGCTCTATGCCTTGGCGGAAAAGGGCCAGGTGGAACGCAAAGTTGTGGCCCAGGCGATCAAAGATCTGGGCGTGAATCCGGAAAAGATGCAGCCGCAGATTGTGTAGACGATTGTAAACAGCCGCCGAGGTAACGAGGCGGTGGGTAGGGCGGCGCTGCTGCGCCGCCAGCCGCGCGCCAGCTCGGCCCTGCCGCGCAGAGTCAGCCTATCGTCCCCGCCACTTTCCGCTTTCCTTCCAGCGGGCTTGTTATAAGTTCCCGGCTGCTATGAACACAAGGACACTACTTCTTACCCTGGCATGTGTTTCCGGACTGGTTTGCGCGGCGTCGGCCCAGGCGCCCAAGGTCGATTTTCCCGCCGCCAGCCCCGCCTGCACACTCAAACAACGTGTCGGCTTGACCGACTTCGAAATCGTTTATTCCCGCCCCGGTGTGAAGGGCAGGACCATCTTTGGCGGCATCGTGCCGTATGGCCAGGTCTGGCGCACCGGCGCCAACCAGGCCACCAAAATCACTTTCAACACGCCCGTCAAATTTGAGGGCACCGAGATTCCTGCCGGCACCTATGCGCTATTTACCATCCCCGGCGAACAGGAATGGACCGTCATCCTGAACAAGAACGCCGCGCAGTGGGGCGCCTACCAGTATAATACGAACGATGATGTCGCGCGTTTTAAGGTAGCGCCCGTCACGCTGCGGGACACGATGATTGAAACGTTCGCCATCGAGTTCAACCGCATCAAAGATGAATCAGCCTTGCTCGACCTGGTCTGGGACAAGACCGTGGTGCCCATTCGGATCGAAGTTGATGTTAGTAGCAAAGTGGTGCCGCAAATCGAGGCGGCCATGGCGTCGCCGGACAAAAAGGACGCCGGGCTTTATTTCCAGGCGGCCACGTTTTATTACAATCATGGGTTGGACCTGAAGAAGGCGCTGGCCTGGGTGAACGCCGGACTCGAGGGCAATCCCCGGATTGCCTTTGAATTGGACCATTTGAAAGCCCAGATTCTGGCCAAGCAGGGCGACAAGGAAGGCGCCATCGCCGCGGCCAAGCGATCCAGCGCTGAAGCCATTAAATTCGAGGGCCCCGGCAGCTCATTTGTGAAGATGAATGACGACATCATTGCCGGCCTGAAATGATGTCGGCCGTTACCTTTGCGTAAACCAAACCGTCAACCATGAAGTACCGAAAGGAGATACCATGAATAAATTCAAATTCGCACTCATTGCAGCTGCTATCAGTGCCATCGCCTTGCCATTGATGGCTCAGCGCCAACGCATCAGCCCCCACGAAACCATCACCGCCACCGTGGATGGCAATAAGCTGACGCTCGTTTATGGGCGGCCTTACACCAAGGATCCCAAGACCGGTGAACCCCGCAAAATCTGGGGCGGCCTGGTGCCGTACGGCAAGGTCTGGCGGACAGGCGCCGACGAAGCGACCCTGTTGACCACCGAACAACCCATCGTGCTGGGCGGCACCGAAATCCCCGCGGGCACCTACTCGCTCTTCACGCTCCCGGCGGCCGACGGCAGTGCCAAGCTGATCATCAACAAAAAGACCGGCCAGTGGGGCGTCGGTCCCGGATCGTATGACGAGAAGCAGGATTTAGGGAGGGTTGATTTGAAGAAGGACACTCTCGACAAGACGGTGGACCAGTTCACGATGGCCATCGATAGCAACCCGTCCGGCGGCGGCGTGCTGAAAATGTCGTGGGAAAACACCCAGTACTCGGTGCCGTTTACGGTCAAGAAGTAAGCCCGGAGGAAGGGCGGGTGTTGGCCCGAATTCGATCGGTTCATTTGTATTCATGAGTCTTCCTTGGGAGCGCTGGCGTCTCGCCGGCAAGCTGCTTCGTGAGGAATGTCGGTTTGCCGGCTGGACGCCGGCGCTCTCATGGTCATGGCCGTGTGTTTTAATTGGAGGTTTCCATTAAAAATTTAATTGTTTCATCCAGGCGGCTTGGCCAGTGCGCCCGCCGGGTTATTTGCATTGCTGTCGTGGGCGCCGGGATCCTCCTCAGTTCCGCGATCGCGCAAGCTGATGAACCTCCCTCGCCCGCGGCCATCCTGCAACAACTGCAAAACTTCCGCGAAATGGGCAGCGTGTTGTACATTGCCGCGCATCCGGACGACGAGAACACCCTGCTCATTGCCTATCTGGCGCGCGGGCGCAATTACCGAACCGCTTACCTCTCGCTGACGCGTGGCGATGGCGGTCAAAACGTGTTGGGACCGGAGTTTGGTGAGGAATTGGGCGTGGCCCGCACCCAGGAATTGCTCGCTGCCCGGCGGCTCGACGGCGGCCGGCAGTTTTTCAGCCGCGCCATCGATTTCGGATTTTCCAAGGATTACCGGGAGACGCTCAAAATCTGGGACCAGCAGCAGGTGTTGTCCGACGTCGTGCGCATCATCCGCGAATTCCGGCCGGACGTGGTCATCGTGCGCTTTTCCCCCCAGCCGGGCGGGACCCATGGCCATCATACGGCGTCCGCGGTGCTGGGGATTGAAGCTTTCAAGCTGGCCGGTGATACCAATGCGTTACCCGAACAACTTCGCGACCTGACGCCGTGGCAGCCCAGGCGCGTGCTGTGGAATGCCGGAGGCTTTCAACGGGGCGGGGTCGGGACCAATGCCGTCCGGATGCAAATCACCGGCAACGATCCGGTGTCCGGGGAATCGTTTTCGGAAGTGGCGGCGCGCAGTCGCGCCATGCACAAGACGCAGGGCTTCGATAATTTTCGCGGCTTCGGCGGCGGAAACGGGCCGCGCTCCGAATCGTTCGAAACCATGGATGGCGAGCCGGCGACCAACGACATCATGGATGGGGTGGACACGACGTGGAACCGCGTGCCCGGCGGTGCGGAGATTGGCGGGCAAGCGGATGAAATCATCGCTCAATTCAATCCTCAGGATCCGGCAGCGAGCGTGCCGGCTTTGTTGAAGTTACGCACGCTACTGGCCGCGCTTCCGAATACTGATCCCGTGGTTGTGGAGAAGCGCGCGCAGCTCGACCGTATTTTGCAGGCGTGTCTGGGCCTCGAAGTCGAAACGGTAATTCCCTATGCCGAAATTGTGCCCGGCGAATCGTTGCCGATGCATCATTCCGTCATTGAACGATCCAGCGTTCCGGTACGCTGGCTGGGGGTGCGCTACCCGGGCATTGCCGTCGCCATGACGAACGCGATGAGCCTGCGCCCGAACGAGCCGGCTATGCTGGCTTCGGCGCAAACGCTGACGGCCAACACGCCGCTCAGCGGGCCGTACTGGCTGCGCGAGGACGGCACGCCCGGCATGTTCCGCGTGGACGATCCTGCGCTGATTGGGCGGCCGGAAAACCCGCCGGTCTTCCCCGTCGAACAGGTTTTCGAGGTCGGCGGCCAGACGTTGATCGTTCCGGATGAGCCGGTGCAGGTCACCACCAATGCCGCAAATCGGGAAGTCCGCCGCCGCCTGGATGCCATTCCGCCGGTCTCGCTCGATTTCGGTGCCGCGGTTGAACTGTTTGCGCCCGGGAAGTCGCGTCCGGTGGAAGTCGAAGTCACGGCTTACCGCCCGGGCGCCAGCGGCACTTTGCAATTGGACGTTCCGGCTGGCTGGAAAGTTGCGACCGGCAAGCAAACTTTCCACCTTGCCGCGATCGGCGACCACGCGCGGCTTAAATTCAATGTCACGGCGCCGGCGGAATCCGCTACGGGCAAGATCATTGCCCGCGCGGACGTCGGCGGCAGGACCTATCAGAACGAGCGCAAGGAAATCAATTACCCGCACATCCCGCTGCAATTGCTCCAGCCGCCGGCGAGACTCAAAGCCGTCAGCCTTGACCTTAAGACCCGCGGACGCCAAATCGGCTATCTGCCGGGCGCCGGCGACAGCGTGGACGACAGCCTGAAGCAGATGGGTTACGCGGTAACGCCGCTGACCGACGCCGACCTCACGCCGGAAAAACTGCGCGGCTTCGATGCCGTGGTCATCGGGGTTCGCGCCTTCAACGTCCGCACCAATCTGGCGGCAAATTTGCCCGGATTGTTCTCCTACGTCGAAGCCGGCGGCACGGTCGTGGAACAGTACAACCGGCCGGAGAATTCCCGGTTGCTCAAGTTTGCGCCCTACGATTTGCGTCTTTCCGGAGAGCGGGTGACCGATGAAACCGCGCCGGTGACGTTCCTGGCGCCCGATCATCCG
>Ga0335071_10000797_pt1 | contig 33986 bp, 34 predicted proteins | sample Lox_Sample_15_FD_206724 | JGI IMG/M metagenome (GOLD analysis project Ga0335071, IMG submission 206724) | Soil microbial communities from Loxahatchee National Wildlife Refuge, Florida, United States - Lox_Sample_1.5 | ecosystem: Environmental > Terrestrial > Soil > Wetlands | place: USA...
CCCTTGCATTCAAGCCCCACAATGCCCCATCTTGGACACATGACCTCCACCAAGCCTGTTCCCGGCCACGAAGTCCAGAAGCGCGTTTACGGTCACAATTGTTTCGGCTGTGGCCCTGCCAACGAATCCGGCCTCCATCTCGAGTTTCATCTCAACGAACAGCACAACCGCTTCGTCTGCGACTTCGTTTTGCCGCAGCGTTTCGAAGGCCCGCCCGCGCATGCCCACGGAGGCATCATCGCCACCATCCTCGACGAGGCCATGGGCAAGGTCAGCAAGCTGCGTAGCATCATCGCCGTCACCGGGACGATGCAGGTGAACTACATCCGTCCCGTACCCCTCGCCACACAGCTCGTTACGGAAGGCTGGGAGGTCGGCGTCAATGGCCGCGAGCACTTCCGAGCCGCCGAGATCCGCAATACAAGTGGGGAAGTGCTGGCCACCGCCACGGGAACGTTCATCGAAGTCGATCCCGCCCGCATGTTCGCCAAGTTCCTCAAAGAGAAGCGGGCCGACGCGACATAGCAGCCGGGAACTGCGAGCACCCAAATATTTGCCTCGTATCAGGTCACGCCGAACGAGGCGTTTCCTTGCACCCGGCTTCAGCCGCTGAGTCCGACTCGAGGCCCGAAGGTGTGTGACCACAACCCTCCCCGAAGTCTCGTCAGGGCGAGCACAAATTCTCATTCCATATTTCTCTAGCCAGTTTTGGCGGGTCTTGCGGTATACACATGGAATGCATCGATTGGTTGTGTGTCTGTGTTTGCTAGGTCTCACTGTTGCATTCGCCCAGGAGAATCCCGCGGAGAAGCTCAAGCTTCAGACGCAACAACACATCCTGGCCCTGAACCGTCAGTTCGAGGAGCTGCGTCAAGCCACCCCCGAAGAGAAGGAACTCCAAGCTGCCTGCGCGAAGAACTGCACCGAGGTTTCCGTCCAGCTTGATGCTCTAAGCGCACGCAGGCTGGCGGCAATGGAGGAAGTGGCAGCTAAGATTGAGCAACAAGTAGACAGCTACGTGGTCGGCGCGGTCAGTCCAAAGCTTACTCAGAATGACTGCAACCGGCTGGTATCGGACTTGACGCAGATTTTAGGCGATATTGCTGTCGGACCTCCGAATGCATTCTGTGTAGATCGAACGAAGAGTCGGGCGCTCGTTCTTGTCTATGCCATTTCCGGAGGAACCGCCATCAACAGCTATACGGTCGTCCGTTCCTACAAAGCATCTCTCCGGGGACTGGTCGCTGATGCGATCACGGGCAACGACCTCAACGGATACGGTAACCTCTCGGTTGTGCAGTTGCATTCTCCGGTGCCAGAAGAGCTGTGGCTACTGATTTGGGGACAAGCTATGGGCGCCAATGGGCCAAACATGCGTATGCGCGTCTATGCTTACGGGACGAACGGCTTCAGAACGATGTGGATGCCGGCTAACGTCTGGTGCAACTTCGACGTAACGCCCACGACTGACGGCTTCCGCATTGACGGGACCTACTATCGTCAGGACAGCGAGCGCCATGAAATCTACCAGGTAACGCCCGATGGGCTGTACATGACGCCCGCACCTGCATCGCCCGGCAGAGTAAAATAATCCATAGATCAGGACAGCCGACCAACGTCATTCCTCGCATCGGCAGTTGTGTCCTCGCGGAGAATCCTTATGTCAGAAAACAACGGTCACAACACCAGCTTGCGCCTTAAAGTCGGCCTTGCCGAAATGCTCAAGGGCGGCGTCATCATGGACGTCATGTCCGTCGCCCAGGCCGAAGTCGCCGAAAAAGCCGGCGCCTGCGCCGTCATGGCACTCGAACGCGTGCCCGCCATCATCCGCGCCGAAGGCGGAGTCTCGCGCATGGCCAACCCGAAGCTCATCAAGCAGATCATGAGCACCGTTTCCATCCCCGTGATGGCCAAGTGCCGCATCGGCCACTTCGCCGAGGCCCAGGTGCTGCAGGAAATCGGCGTTGACTACATCGACGAGTCCGAAGTGCTTACGCCCGCCGACGAAGAGCACCACGTGGACAAGCACGCCTTCACCACGCCGTTCGTCTGCGGCGCGCGCAACCTGGGCGAAGCCCTGCGCCGCATCGCTGAAGGCGCGGCCATGATTCGCACCAAGGGCGAAGCCGGCACCGGAGACGTCATCCACGCCGTCAAGCACATGCGCCAGATCGTGAAAGAGATGCGCCAGCTCACCGTCGCCAGCGAGGAAGAACTCTTCGCCGCCGCCAAGAACCATCAGGCGCCCTACGAGCTCATCAAGATGGTCGCCAAGGCCGGCAAGCTGCCCGTCCCGAACTTCTCCGCCGGAGGCATCGCCACCCCCGCCGACGCGTCGCTCATGATGCAGCTCGGCGCCGAAGCCGTCTTCGTCGGCTCGGGAATCTTCATGAAGGGCGGCGTCACTCCGCTCGACCTCGAAGACAAAGCCGAGCGCGCCGAGGCCGAAGCCCGCGCCAAAGCCATCGTCATCGCGACAACGCACTACAACGATCCGAAGGTCCTCGCCGAAGTCAGCGAACAGGTCCCCGGCGCGATGAAAGGCTTGGCGGTGTCAGCGATCGAAGAGAAGGACTTGCTGCAGACGCGGGGGTGGTAGGGAAGCCGCTTTTCGCCATTCGCTTTTCGCTCTTCGCAAAACAAACGATTTTGGGTGCCCCACTCCGCCTTCTTTTGGCGGGGTGGGTTCCTTTGAGATGCACTCCTGCGCCGGATTCGTATCAGGGCACGACTTCAGTCGTGCCGAAGAGGCTGCATTAAAAGTGGGCTTTAGCCCCTGTGCTTCGGAAGATCTCACAGTCACAGCGCGACAACCGTCGCGCCCTATTTTCGTCCGGATCACCAGCCTTCGACAGTGAACTTCGTCCAAGCTACTTATTACTGCTTTCGGGACTTGAAAAGCTCGGGTCAATCGCGCAAAGCGCGGAGCGGAGCCTTTTTTCTTCGTTCTCGTCCCAGCCGTCGCTGTCGAAAAGCACCTTTCCATCTTTCCCTATAAGCACCAGGCGTGGAATCCCCGACTCTCCCCAGTGTTGTTCCGTGACGACGTCAGGATCTTCAAGATGCGTCCATGACAGGTTGTTCTTCCGGACGAAGCGTGTAGCGATCTGGGGGTCATCGCCTATGTTGACTCCCACGACTTCAAGTCCCTTAGCGTGAAATTGTTCATAGATTTTGGCTACTGCGGGCATCGACTGCCTGCATGGCGCACACCACGTGGCCCAGAAATCGATGAGTACGGGCCGGCCCAACAACGAAGTCAGGTCAAAGTCTTTGCCGTCTAGCGTCTTCAATCTGAGTGGGGGAGCGGGTCTCCCGCGAAGTGCGACGGGACCGAACTCGACCCGCGGAATACGCGCCGCTCCGTTCGGCGGAGTAAAGGTGAATAACGAGTCCGGCAGCGTGGAATTCAGCTCAACCGTTGTGTACGTGATGGTGCTGGCGAATTCAAACTTGTGTTCCGGAACCGTGCTGCGGATTGTGAACTGTTCGCGGACTACTACCTTGCGGTCGCGGTCAATCCAATACGTGGTCTGCTGTTTCATCGCCGGATCCGGCCATTCCTTGGCTGGAGGAGGGCCGACGATCACCATGCACTTCACCGTTCTTCCGTCAATTTCGATTGTTTCGTCGGGTTGTCGCTTCCCGGCAGCAAGCTTCTTATCGATCTGCTTCAACCATCCTACCCATCCGGTGTCTGCCGGACTCGGCGCCGCATCGGGAGATCTATCAACTGGTTCTTCAGCGTACTGCCCACGCCACGGATACCATTGCCATTCATTCGTGCCATCGGACTGGCGGATTTCCCAACTACTTTCGTTCTTATCCTCCCGCCGGTAACGATTTCCTGCAGCAGTGGCCACGCTTGAGAACGACTTGCTCCAGGATTCAAGCATGTCGGAGTGCGCTTTCGCATCCACGCGGCGTTGAATGTTAAGCGATTTGACTTCGCGATAGTTTTTGGCAGTTTCAGCCAGCAACAATTGCATTTCATCAGGTGTATCAACCGTCGTCTCAGGAGCATTGCGGATTTGGCCTGAACCAACAGTTGCTACTCCCAACCAGAGAATTCCAGGGATAAGCCATCGCAGTAAGATCGACATAGTACCCCGCTCGTGAAAGTAGAACTCAAAACCCGAAAATGCCGCATCTCGATGCAATCGCGGCACGGCCGTAAACAGCCCCTATCGTAACCGCCTTTGCTTCTAAGCTAGAAAGAGAACGAATAGTTGCCTGGTACCGCCAAGAGGCTGAGCGGCGACAAACAGCTAGCCAACCCTCGCAGATTCCGGTCCCTATCAGCGATAATCTAAATACACACAGCCTTTAGCCAAGTGCTAACTGCTAATTCCTCATGACCATCGGTGTCCTAGCACTCCAGGGCGATTTCGACGCCCACCGCCGCCGCCTCGAAGAACTCGGGGCTGACGTCGTACTCGTCCGCAAAGCCGAAGACTTCGACCACATCGACGGCCTCGTCATCCCCGGAGGCGAATCGACCACGTTCCTCAAGCTCTTGCCCAAGCCCGTCTTCGACAAGTTGCGCGACTTCGTCCACACCAGGCCCACCTTCGGTACCTGCGCCGGGGCCATCATGCTGGCCCGACACGTTACCAATCCCGACCAGCCCGGCCTCAATGCCCTCGACATCACCGTCGAACGCAACGCCTACGGACGCCAGATCGACTCCACCATCCTCCACGCCCCCTCCGCCCTCGGAGGCGATCCACTGGAGATGGTCTTCATCCGCGCCCCGCGCATCCAGCGCGTCGGAGAAGGCATCGAAGTCCTCGCCCGCCGCGGCGACGACCCGGTACTCGTCCGGAAGGGAAGTGTCATGGCCGCGACCTTCCACCCCGAACTCTCCGACGACCCCCGCGTCCACGCCGAGTTCCTCAGGCTGGTGCAGAACGGTGCGCGTTGAGTTCTGGTAGAGCCGGCCTTCAGGCCGGCGTTCCATGGCATTATTGAGTTCCGGAGCCCCTTTAGGGGCGACACCTGACGAGGCCCTATGTCGATATCCGATTTCACCGCAACCCTCAACAACGGCACCCCGCAACCCCTTTCGGCCTACAAGGGCAAGGTCCTGCTCATCGTCAACACCGCCAGTCAGTGCGGCTTCACTCCGCAATACAAGGGCCTGCAGGAGCTTTACGCCAAGTACCACGACCGCGGCCTCGAAATCCTTGGCTTTCCCTGCGATCAGTTCGGACACCAGGAGCCCGGCTCCGACGCCGAAATCGCATCCTTCTGCGAAGTCAATTACGGCGTCACCTTCCCGCTGTTCTCAAAAATTGAGGTCAACGGCGACAATGCCCATCCCCTCTACAAGTGGCTCAAGGGCGAAAAAGGCGGCCTGCTCGGCGACAAAATCAAGTGGAACTTCACCAAGTTCCTCGTAAACAAACAGGGAACTGTCGTGGATCGCTATGCCCCGACGACCACTCCCGAAAAGATCTCCGCCGACATCGAGAAGCTGCTGGCGCAGTGACCGTCGCGAACCAATCCCTGGAGGCTACTCATGAGTCGCGCTGTGATCAGGGCACATCTCTAGACCGCCCAGTTCTCAATTCATTTGTCGAGAACCGGGCGGAGAAAGGCGTACTGCGCGTGCAAGTCGGAGGTCCACAGGGTTGGCGGGCTGAGCACCATCGCGGTTGGAAGGGGTGCGGCTGGCGCCCGTTGCAATTCCGCGGCCGTGGGCAGCCGTCCGTCGATTCCCTGACAGTACTCCCTCGCCTCGGAATAGCTGAGTAACGCCGGCGCCGCTGTGAGGGGCCAATGCGAAGCCTGCCTTCCAGCCACTCGTTGATAGTCTTCGCCGGTCACCAGGAAGGTAGCAATCCAGAACCCGTTTCCGACCGGCGATGACAGGGGATACTCAAAACGGGGCGGAATCCATTGATACACGAGGCCATCTTTGCCGGATTTCAACTGACCGGGAGCCGGGTCGGGGCGTTCGGCCTTCGGTGTCCGTTCGGGCACGGAGGGCGACTCCCGGCGCGAGCTCTGAGACGAATATCGCCCAGATACGCGCTTGGCTCGGGTTTGTCCGAGGGACTTCTCCAAACAATCGATCAGCCGTTTCGCACCTTGTTCGAAGTTGTCGTCAGTGATCTTGAGGGCGGTGCAATCCGCCAGTCGGGCAAGTACACGTGGCAGTTCCCGCGAACCAGGCATTGCCGCGCCGCCTACCAAAACGGGGATTATCGAAACATCGCGCTTCAATGCAGTTCGAATCTCGATCCTCACCCAGTCGTCCGGATCGCGAAGTCTCAGCTGCCCCTGCTTATCTGCGGCGGACAGCCAATTCTTGCCGATGACCACAATCAGCACCAGGCAGGAATCGATGGCCGCCTTGATTCTCGCCGGGAAACGCTCACCAAGCTCCACACTATCGACGTCCAGGAAAAGCTCGTACTCGTCTTCAAAACGCGCGTACAGCCGGTCGTAAATCCGGCCTGCGTGACCACCCGCATCGTCGCGCCGGTAGCTGATGAAAATGTCAGCCATCATCCGGTAGCGTAACTTCGCAGCGTAGGGATGGCAAGAGCCTCGCGGAGCCTGATTCGATAACGGCATCGTTCCCGCGCCTTCCCATGCCTAGGTGTTCGTGGCCTGCCCTGAGCGTGGTCGATGAGTGCCTCCGTGGTGAATCCCCGCTATACTTTAAGGATGCGAGGATGGTCGTGAGCAGTCCACAAAAGACCTTCTACATCGAAACCTTCGGTTGCCAGATGAACTTCCACGACTCCGAAAAAGTCGTGGGCACGCTCATCTCTGAGGGCTACCGCCAGGTCGAACGCGAAGAGGACGCGGACCTCATCGTGTACAACACCTGCTCCATTCGCGATAAAGCCGAGCAGAAGGTCTTCCACCGCCTCGCCGACTTCAAGAAGCTGCACAAAGAAGGGAAGCGCTTCGCTGTGCTCGGCTGCGTGGCCCAGCAGGAAGGCGAAAAGATCTTCGAGCGTGCCCCTTACGTTTCGCTAGTCGCCGGCTCCGCGTCGTACCGTAACTTGCCTAACATGCTGGTGCAACTCGGCGAAGGCGCTAATCGCGTCACCGGCCTCGACGACCGCCAGACTGACCAGACTTTCGACACCGAGTTCACCGCGCGCTCCAACCCGCATCGCGGATACATCACCATTATCGAAGGCTGCGACAAGTTCTGCGCCTACTGTGTTGTCCCGTACACTCGCGGTAAGGAGCGCAGCCGCACCTCCGATTCCGTGCTCGCCGAGGCGCGCCGCATGGCCGACGCCGGCTACACCGACGTCCAACTCCTCGGCCAGAACGTCAACTCCTACGCCGATCCATCGCACAAGAAGTCGTTCGCCGAGCTGTTGGCAGCCGTCGGCGAAATCCCCGGCATCCGCCGCGTGCGTTTCACCACCTCGCATCCGCGTGACTTCACCAAAGACATAGTTGACGCCATCGACGCCATTCCTACCATCTGCGACCACGTGCATCTGCCAGTGCAAAGCGGCTCGTCCCGCGTGCTCGACGCTATGTTCCGCGAGTACACCCGCGACGAATACCTCGATCGCATCGCCTGGATGAAAGCCGCCAAGCGCGAAATCAGCATCACCACGGATGTGATCGTCGGCTTCCCGGGCGAGAGCGAAGAAGAATTCCGCGAGACCCTGACGCTGCTCACCCAAGTCAGCTACGACGGCGTCTTTTCCTTCAAGTACTCGCCGCGCCCCAACACGCCGGCGCTGCAATACGCCGACTCCATCCCCGACACCGAAAAGTCGCGCCGCCTGCAAATCCTGCAGGTGCACCAGCGCGAAATCCAGCGCCAGAGCTACCGCCGCCACGTCGGCCAGATAATCGATGTCATGGTGGAAGGGAAGAACCCTGCCCGCGGCCAGATCATCGGGCGTACCTCGCAAAATAAGACCCTGAACTTCACTACCAACAGCCTCCCCGATCCGGCTGTCGGCGACTACGTGTCAGTTCTGGTCACCCAGTCGTTCCCCAATAGCCTGTTGGGCGAACTGGCAGCCGAATAGCAAGGGCAAGTGCTGCTTGCTACCCCTTGCACTTCCACCCGCCGGTGGCGTATCACTAAGCATTCGGAGGTCACGATGGAAGTCGAAATGAAAATCCGCGGCTTGATGATGGACCCGGTCACCAATATGCCCATCGTGATCCTCAAAGAGACGGACACCGAGACCGTTCTGCCTATCTGGGTCGGCATTTACGAAGCCAACGCCATCGCCCTTGAGATCGAGAAGGTCTCCACGCCACGCCCGATGACGCATGACCTGCTTCGCAACCTGCTAGTCGGCCTCGACACAACCGTTATCAAAATCGTGGTGACCGAGCTGAAAAACGACACATTTTATGCCGTCATCTGGCTCGACCGCGACGGGGAAGTCATCAGCATCGATTCTCGCCCGTCCGACGCCATCGCGCTGGCCCTCCGCATGGATTGCCCGATCTACGTGGAGGATGAGGTCCTCAAGTCCAGCAAGCAGGCCACGAGCGCCATTGACCGCGTGACCTCCGACGACCTGCGCAAGTGGCTTGAGAACCTCGGCGACGACGACCTCGGCCGCTACAAGATGTAGCCGATGCCAGACTCTGCGGAACAACTCCAACGCATTTATTCAGAAGGCTTTGAACTACAAACCTTCGAGCGCTACCCGAACTGTATCGGGGTGCTGCGCGACGGCTGCATCGCCTTGCTGCGCGCCACGCCCAACGGCGTGGAAATGGTCGGCACGCCGGGCTGGCGCATGGGCGAAGTCCTGGGTGTGCTTGTCGAGAAGGATGGCCAGCACGTCTTCCAGGCCAAGAAGGAAACGATGGCAGCCACACCCGAACGTCTTGCAACCCTCAATCGATTTCGCCAGGACCTCCAACGTCTTATCACACCGCTCTCATAGCAACTCTTTCGATTTGTCCGTATTTGAACCGGGGCGATATGCGCGCTACCCGAAACCCTTGATTTTGGCCGCGTTCATATTATTTAACATAATATCTGTTATCGGACTCTACGCCCATCGGCAACCTACCCCAGTACAACCTTCGGATGGAACAAACTTCCCGCCACTCGGCTTGCCAGGCACACCAGCTCCGACTGGCCTGCAAAAACCTTTACCCACTTCGACCGTGAATACTCAGCCAGATTGACCGTTCGCCCGGTCCGAATCCTGCCCAGAGCCTCCTCGTCCGCCGTCACGCTCGGAATTCTCGGCAGCACCCGCCGCAGATGTACCATCAGCCCATCCACCTTACCCGATTGAGCCGCAGCCGCTACTTCGTCAAGCGTATGCGCCTCCGCCAGCCCAAACTCCGCCACCTGCGTCCGCCTGAGGCTCGCCAGATGCGCCCCGCACCCTAGCTTTTGTCCCATCTCGTGCGCCAAGCTCCGAACGTACGTCCCCGACGACACCCGGCAGCGAAACCGGCACCGGTCGCTCTCGGCGGCCAGAATTTCCAGCTCCCGCACCTCGATCTCGACCGCCTTCAGCTCCACGTCCTGCTTCTTTCGCGCCAGCTTATACGCCGGAACCCCCTGGATCTTCTTCGCCGAGAACGGCGGCGGAACCTGCGGAATCTTCCCAACGAACCCTTTTGCCACCTCCCGCACTTCTTCAAGCTTTACTTGAACTTCTAAGACCGGCCCAACGACAGAGCCTTCTGCGTCGTATGTATCCGTGGCAAACCCAAACCGTATCTCCCCCTCATACGCTTTCTCCGAATCTTCATAAAACTGGCACAAACGGGTCATCTTGCCGATCACCAACGGGAGCACGCCTGTCGCCATTGGGTCTAGCGTCCCCAGGTGCCCGATCGACTTCTCTCCCAGCAGCCGCCGCACCTTCGCCACCACATCATGCGACGTCCATCCCGCTGGTTTGTCGATTACCATCACACCATTCCATGCCATGCTTCTGGTATCGTGTACGGTTGACTGAGCGTTGGTCAAATTTGTACCTGACCAGCCGGCTTCAGCAGGGAAATCGCTTCCCTGCCGCACGGTTGGCATCTAAAGCGTACGCATGATTCCGCTGAAAGACGACGCCCCGCGAGTCTCCACTCCCTACGTCACCTGGTTCCTTATCGCGGCCAACACCATCGTCTTCCTCTTCGAACTCGCGATCAGCAAGGGCGACTCTCGCCAATTCAACGCCTTCGTCACCCAGTTCGGCGTAGTCCCGGCACGCTTTCCCATCGTCCTATTCAACCAGGGTTACGTCCCTTGGGACCTCGTTTACCAGATGGGTACCCGCTATGTTCCGCCGGTCGCCGCCTTCCTTCCGGTCTTCACTTCCATGTTCCTTCACGGCTCTTGGATGCACCTCATTTTCAACATGCTCACCCTTTACATCTTTGGCGACAACGTCGAGGACTACCTCGGCCATTTCCGCTACATTCTGCTCTATCTCGTCAGCGGAGTAATCGCGATGGCCGTACACACCCTCTTCAACCTCAACTCAACGGTACCCACCGTCGGCGCCAGCGGCGCCATCGCCGGCGTTATGGGCGCCTACTTTCTGCTCTATCCGCGAGCAAAAGTGCTCACTATCGTTCCCTTGTTCTTTATGTGGTTTATGTGGCTCCCCGCCTGGATCGTACTCGGCTACTTCTTCGTCGGACAGTTCCTGCTGGGCGCAGCCACTTCCATATCTGTACATGGCGGCAGCGCCGGAGGCGTCGCTGTCTGGGCCCACGTCGGCGGCTTCCTCGCCGGCATGGGACTCATCAAGCTCTTCCCTACCCGCGCCCGCCGCTATTACTACAGCAGGTTCTGAGGATCATCTGGCGATGTGGGTGGCACATCTTTTTCCGTATTTTGGGAAAGGTTGGGTTGGAGGACTCACAGCACCCCCGCCAGCGGCAGCAGCTCCAGCTCCTGTAGATTAGCCTGCGGCGGCAGCGTTACCGCATACAACACCGCCTCCGCTACGCTTTCCGGCGAAACCATCTTCTCCCGCGGAGCCTCCGGCCAGAACTGTTCCCAGATGTCCGTCGCCGTCGCTCCCGGCATCAGCGCCACCACGCGAATCCCCTTCGAAATCAGCTCCTCGCGTAGCGTCAGCGTCATTCCTAGCGCACCCCGCTTGGCTGCGTTATATGCCGCAAAATTCGGGATGTTCCGCTTCGCCGCGATCGACAGCACGTTCACCACCGTCGCCCCGCGCGCCATCAGCGGCACGCCGGCCCGGCAGCAGAAGAACGTGCCCGTCAAATTAACATCGATCACCGACCGCCATAGCTCCGTCGGCGTCTCCACCAGAGGATGCATTGCCTGCGAAATTCCCGCGTTATTGACAAGAATGTCCAGCCGTCGCCACTGCCTCTTCACCCTGGCAAACAAATCTGCTACCGCTTTCTCCTCGCGCACGTCGCAGACCGCCGTGAGCACGTCGGCGTTAGGTGCCGCCCCCGCAACCAGCGTTTTCTGCGCGTCATTGAGCGTCTTCTCGTCCCGCCCGGTGATCATCACCCCGCAGCCTTCCCTCACCAGTGCACGCGCAATCGCCCAGCCGATGCCACGGCTTCCGCCCGTCACCACCGCGCGCTTCCCGGCCAATCGATTTGGATTGTTCTTGGGAAACTGCGACTTCTTAGGCGCCATTTACGCCCCGTTCCCGTTCTTGTGCCCAATCAGCGCCAGGAACTCCTGCCTCGTCTGCGCCGCGCGGAACGCCCCCAGCATCGACGACGTCACCGTCGCCGAGTGTTGCTTCTCCACGCCACGCATCATCATGCACAAATGCCGCGCCTCGATTACCACGCCGACGCCCAAGGGCTGGATCGCCTCCTGGATCGATTCTGCAATCTGCACCGTCAGCCGCTCCTGCACCTGCAGCCGCCGCGCAAACACTTCCACCAGCCTGGGCAGCTTGCTGATGCCGACCACTTTCCCCTTCGGAATATAAGCAATATGTACCTTGCCGAAAAACGGCAGCATGTGGTGCTCGCACAGGCTGAACATCTCGATGTCTTTGACGATCACCATCTCGTCGTAATCGACACTGAACAGTGCTCCGTTGAGAATCTCCTCCGGGCTCTCGCTGTAGCCCTTGGTCAAGTACTGATACGCCCTGGCAAACCTCTCCGGCGTACGAAGCAGCCCTTCTCGGTCCGGATCTTCCCCCAGCCGAACCAGCACTTCGCGCATCAGCTCCTCGATACTGGCGCTGGTCAATGTGATCTGTGTATCCATCAAGTCTCTCATCGGTTCATTCCCGGGCCGCCTGTCTTTGACAACTGACAACTGACAACGGCTTCATTCTCCTGCATACTCAAAGCTGTTCATTGAGGTTTCTTCAATCCGCACTTTCTGCAGATGAGCCGCGCGAAAGCTTTGCTTCAAAATGTTGTAGATCGCCACCGCCAGATTTTCTGTGGTCGGCACCATAGCCTCAAAATCTTTCAGCGTGTTCAAATTCTGATGGTCGAACCGCGCCAGCACCGTCTCGCGCACGCATGCGTCGAGCTCCACGAGATTGCACACCATTCCCGTCGCGGCGTCCACCGTCCCGCTCACCGTCACCTCCACCGCGTAGTTGTGCCCGTGCCCGTGCGGATTGTTGCACTTTCCGTATGTCTCGCGGTTCTGCTCCTCCGACAATGTAGGAGTATGCAACCTGTGTGACGCCGCCAACATGTACCGCCGAGTGAGATGCGCTTTCATCATTGAATACTTCTTGTCATCCAGTCGTTCTCAAGGGGCGCAGCTTCAGCTGCGCCGTACCGCTCTTTTTTTTTAGAGTGCCGACTTCAGCCCGCATAACGGCCCCTGACTACTCACCGTAATAGTCCACGAACAAGTCTGGCATCTCATACAGCCGCACTCGATGCAACTGCGCCGCCTGCAACTTACCGCTCAGCCGCTGCCAAATCGCGATCGCAATGTTTTCTGTCGTCGGATTCTTGGCAGCGAACTCCGGAACTTCTTTGTTCAGGTGCCTGTGGTCCATCGCATCCACGACTTCGCGGTTCAGGATGTCTTTCAGCTCCTTCAGGTCCACCACAAAGCCCGTCGTTGGATCGACCTCGCCTTTCACCGTGACCTCGAGCGTGTAGTTGTGCCCGTGCCCGTTGAGGTTGGCGCACTTGCCGAACACGCGCCGGTTTTCCTCTTCGGTCCAATCAGGATTGTGATAAAAGTGCGACGCCGAAAACTCACACTTCCGGGTTAGATAAATCATGGCCCTCTTTCTTAGATACAGATTACTCCTCTCACTTGCAGTGCCGGGCACTGCGTTGGACATGAGCAGACGCTTCTAAACGCTGATTGCGAAGTGCTAACTGCTTGGCCGATAGACCCTTCGCTTCCAACTCACTGCGCCCGTCTTATGAGAGATGTATGAATTCACCAAAAGTAGCGAAAACAGCGGCAATCCAAGGAACGCACAGCAGTTTGACGACCCGTCAAAATGGGCGCGTCGGATACGGCGGATGAAGAAAATCAGCAATACCACAAGAAGCATTCCATTGATGGCCAGCCCCGTCCAATCTCGAACTGAAACCGAAACAACTACGACCGCAAAGAGCAAGATCCCCAACAGAAACTCTAGCCACCGCCGGAACGCCAGCCATAGCGGCCGCCTGAACAGCAGCGCCAGGTTCTTCGTCCAGCCCTCCCACATCTGTCCAAACGTGCGATACATGCGCGTTCTCACAACGTCGGACATGCGAAATTGCAATCGGAATCCCGCTTGCTTGACTCGTCGCGCCAGTTCCACATCCTCGAGAATTGCCGTTGCTACGGCCCTGTGGCCGCCTATCGCTTCATATGCGTCGCGATGGATCAGCAGGTACTGTCCGTTGGCTGCCGCTGCCGGCGAACTGGGATCGCTGACTTCCTTCGGGCGAAACGTCGCTGCCAGCTCAGCAAAAATCACCGGCATCAGTGCCCTCTCGGCGAAGCCATGTACTTCCTGCTTCGGTGAGTAAGAGAGCATCGCCGCGCCCGTCTGTTCGGCTTCCGCCAATCCCTGCCCGATCGAGTCCGGCTCATGCTCAGTGTCGGCATCGGTAAAGAGGAGCCACTTCCCTTTCGCTGCTTTCGCCCCAGTCCAGCAGGCATTGCACTTGCCGCTCCAACCCACAGGCAGCGGATCGGCCGCGATTACCGTAACACCAAACCTCTCGGCGATCTCCCGCGTTCGATCGGTAGAGTGATCGTCCACCACGATGATCTCGTATGCCGTCGAATCGTCGGTACCGCCTGAAGAGGTCCCCATTCGCGTGCCCCATCCTTTGCCTTCTTTTGGCAATGGATGGGGTGAACCCCCTTCCACCATGTTGTGTTGGTTAACCAGTGACCGCAAACAAATCCCCAGCACCGCCTCCTCATTCCGCGCTGGAATAATGACTGAAACCACAGGTTGTGACGCCAAAGTGCTCATAGAGGAGCGGGAATCCATTGCACGTCTCAGCTCGTCATGGCTCGGCACGAATGACCTGCCGAGTGTTAACTGCCAACTGCTACGTGCCAACTGCTAGCTGCTGGTCGCTGGTTGCTTTTATTATATTTTCGTGACCCGCATTCGTCTGACACTCGCCCTCGTCTTGATCGCTGTCCTCGCCGCCTGCAACAGCGGCCGCCCGCCCAGGATTGGCGAAACCGCACCCGACTTCACCGTTACCGACTCCGATCGTACCGTCACTCTCAGCCAATTCCGCGGCAAGCCCGTCTTGCTCAATTTTTGGGCATCGTGGTGCCAGCCCTGTGTGGCAGAAATGCCCTCGCTGGTGCAATTACAGAAGCAGATGGGCGATAAAGTCACGATTCTGGCAGTCGATGTCGACTCCGACCAGAACGCCTATAAGCAGTTCGTGCGCGACCACAACATCGACTTGTTGACCGTGTGGGATCCCAAGCAGCAAGCCAATGCCTTGTACGGCACCTTCAAGTTCCCCGAAACCTACATCATCAGTCCCGACGGCAAGATCCTCCGCAAATTCATCGGCGCCGTTGATTGGACAAGCCCGGAAATCGTTGGCTACTTGAACCAGCTATAGACGCTGCCATCACCCCGCCGCCTCCGCGCTCGCACCTTTGAGCGGGGATGTGAATTTTCGCGGACTGGCATTGATTTGTGCGCTAATCGGGGTCATAATTCGTCCACCATCGGCCCTTGGGGGTCGGATTCAACATTCGGGGGGACCTCTCATGAAGCGATTGCTAATCGCGTGTGTCGCGCTCCTGCTGTGCTCATCTGTTGGCTTTGCCGACACACTTACGACCGTCCACTCTTATTCCGGCACGGTTGGAGTTGCCGTAGTTGGCTTTGCCGAACCGGGCTCAACCAGCGCGTCGGGATTGTTCTCGGTGTCCGGCATCCCCGCTGGAGCGAGCATCCTCTACGCCGGATACTATGCCGACAACTACTTCAACTTGCCTTCGCCAACCGCCAATTTCAACGGCAACTCGCTGGGCGGCCCGACTGCTACCTATACCAGCGACCCCAACTACAACTCCTGGGCATGGGACGTAACACCTTTCGTTACCGGCAATGGCTCCTATTCAGTGTCATCCGGTGCATTCAGCCAGAACTATGGCAACGAGCTGGTTGTCGTGTATTCGTGGGGCGGCCTGCCCAACGGCACTGTGCTCATTAATGAAGGGGCTCAGGACAACGGTGGGGGCACGATGTCAACCAGTACGATGTTCGCCCTGGCAGGCGGCGGCTCCGGTACGCTCTTCATCGCGACCGGCGCCGATGATCCGTTTAACACGGGTGAGCAGATTATCTTTAACGGCACGGTCGTCGGCGGGCCCATCGATGCCAATCTTGGAAACTATGCCAGCCTCTTTAGTCTTCCCGTAACCACCCAGGCGGGTGCCAACACCGTCATGCTAACCACAACTGGCGACTGGTATGGCTGGGATCTGGCAGTTCTCTATAGCACCGGCAGCACGCCGGTTCCTGAACCGGGCACCATGGCCCTGCTCGCCGGAGGCGTGAGCCTGCTCGCGGCCCGGCTTCGCAGAAGAGCCTGAGTTCTTCACCGATTTGTTTGCGCGAGCGGCCTGCCGGCCGCTCGATTTGTTTATTAGGCTTCAACTTGTCCCGAAATAGACTCAGATTGTTACTAAAGTCTGCAGGCGGGGTTACTTTCGTTTCTTCGCGCTATCGAATTCTCGTGACTTCACAATTGAATTTGCGGTATCGATAGGGACGGCTGGGTTTGCCGACATCGGTGCAAACCTCTACTGGTCGCCCGGTCTCCTCCCCGAAGCCATCGGCCGGGCGGCCCCTTCCAGCTCGAACCGGCTCGACGGCCACTAAGTTCTTTGACATGAAGAATTTACGCATAACTCCTGTATTTCCAAGATTTTACACCACTTCACGGGTGTAAGTGATTGAATTGCAGGAATTTACAAAAGGGGAGGGGGAGGGGGTGGGGGTGCGCCGGACAATCTCATGCGGCTACCCTGCTATAGCTTGGCCCTTCGTAGTCGTAGCGCGTTCGAAATCACGCTCACCGAGCTGAAGCTCATCGCTGCTGCAGCCAGAATCGGACTCAAGAGCAAACCGAACTTCGGATACAGAATTCCTGCCGCAATCGGAACTCCGATCGAGTTGTACACGAACGCGAAAAACAGGTTCTCCTTGATGTTGCGCATCACGGCTTTGCTCAGCCTTCGCGCGCGCACCAACGCCGAAAGATCACCTTTCAGGAGCGTAATCCCAGCACTTTCCATCGCAACGTCCGTTCCTGTTCCCATGGCAACGCCAACTTGCGCTTGCGCCAGCGCTGGCGCGTCGTTCACGCCGTCTCCAGCCATCGCAACCGTTCTTCCCTCCTGTTGCAGCTTCTTGATGGCGTCGGCTTTGTGATCGGGCAAAACGCCTGCCTCGAAATCCGAAATACCCAGCTTTCGCGCCACTGCTGCAGCCGTAACTTCGTTGTCGCCTGTAAGCATCACTACACGAACGCCTTCGTGCTGCAGCTCGCGCAGCGCAGCCGCAGCTTCGGGTTTGATCGGATCGGCGATCCCGAAAACGCCGACTTCTCGGCCATCGATGCCGACGAACACCACAGTCTGTCCGTCGCGTCGCAGTTGCTCGGCTTCTGCTCCAATCTGGCTTAGCGCAATTCCCTGTTCTTCCAGCAGCTTCTCCGAGCCGACCGCGACTTCGTGTCCGCCAACCGTTCCCACAACTCCTTTACCGGTCACTGAGCGAAAGCCGTCAGCTTGTATGAGTTGCAACCCGTTCGCCTGCGCCGCTTCCACGATTGCCGCGGCAACCGGATGTTCGCTGCCGCGTTCCAGGCTCGCTGCCAGGCGCACAATAGCTTCGTCCGACTCGCCTGCAGCCGGAAAAACTGACACCAATTCCGGCTTGCCTTGCGTTATCGTTCCGGTCTTGTCGATCGCAATGGTATCGACCTTCTGGAAGTTCTCCAGTGCTTCGGCGTTCTTAATGAGGATTCCCGCGCGCGCGCCGCGGCCTGTTCCCACCATAATCGCCATTGGCGTCGCCAGACCCAAAGCGCAAGGACAAGCGATGATCAGCACCGCTACCGCGTTGACGACAGCGTTCGCCAGCCTCGGTTCAGGTCCGACGAATAGCCATGTCAAGAACGTAATGACTGCGACCGCAAGAACTGTGGGAACAAAGTAGGCTGCGACCTTGTCAGCCAGCCGCTGAATGGGCGCTCGGCTGCGCTGGGCTTGGCTGACCATCTGGACGATCTGCGCCAGCACGGTCTCGCTGCCGACCCGTTCAGCGCGCATCAGCAACCAGCCGTTTTCGTTAACCGTGGCACCGATGACCTTGTCACCCGCACGCTTCTCCACCGGAATCGACTCGCCCGTAATCATCGACTCGTCCACTGAACTGAGTCCGTCAATAACCGCACCGTCGGTTGGTATCTTCTCGCCCGGCCGAACGCGCAGCTTGTCGCCCACCTTCACCTGGTCGAGCAGTATGTCATACTCGCTGCCGTCGTCGCGCATCAGCCGCGCCATCTTGGGCGACAAGTCGAGCAGCGCCCGAATCGCCGTGCCCGTGCGGCTGCGCGCCTTCAGCTCCAGTACTTGCCCGAGCAAGACCAGCACAATGATCGCTGCTGCTGCCTCAAAGTACACCGCTGGTTGTCCATGCGCGCCGCGAAGCGATTCAGGGAATCTCTGCGGCGCGATGGTTGCGACGGCGCTGAAGGTATATGCCACGCCAACTCCCATCGCGATCAGGGTGAACATGTTCGGGCTGCGGAACTTCACGGACGCCCAACCGCGCTCGAAGAACGGCGCTCCCGCCCAGACGACAATCGGCGTTGCCAAGGCGAACTCAATCCAGGCAACGAGCCGTGGCGAAATGGAGTGTGCGAATGGAGCGACCATGTGCGCCATCGCCAGCACCAGAAGCGGAACGCCGAGCAGAACTCCCCACCAGAATCGGCGCGTCATGTCGCGGAGATCGGGATTGTCGTCCGCCTGCGTTGTGACGGTCAAGGGCTCCAGAGCCATGCCGCAGATCGGACACGAACCGGGCTCGTCGCGCACGATCTCCGGATGCATCGGGCAAGTCCATTTGCTCGTTGTTGCCGCAATCGGTACGTCCGGTTCCAGAGCCATGCCGCACTTCGGGCACGCTCCAGGCCGTTCGATCCGAATTTCCGGATCCATCGGACAGATGTAGACCGCGCCCTTGGGCGCTTCGACCTTGGCCATCGTCTCGGCGGTTTTGGGAGACAGGTATTTCCGAGAGTCCCTTTGAAACTTGTCGGCGCAACCTCGGCAGCAGAAGTAATAAGTTTTGCCCTCGTGTTCCGCCGTCGCCGCAGGCTTAGCTGGATCGACGTTCATGCCGCACACCGGATCTCGCTCCAGTTTCGTGCCGGATTGAATCTGTACCCCACCTAACTGCACCATTGGCTGTATTCCGCCGGGCTTGTAACTCGCGGCAAGGTACTTCGCCGGATCGGCCTTGAACTTATCGGCGCAGCCCTTGCAGCAAAAGTGGTAAAGCCTGCCTTCGTACTCGATCGACGCGGCCGCCCTCAAGGGATCGACCGCCTTTCCGCAAACCGGATCTTTGATCGCTGGACGCACGGGAGTAATCTGAATTGGCCCAGCCGTCGCTTCGGGCATCGATGGTTTGTACTCTTTCGCGAGGTACTTCGAGGGATCGGCCAAAAAACGAGACATGCATCCAGGAGAACAGAAGCAGAACGTGTCGCCCTGATGCTGCGCGACGCCTCGGGCTGTTGCGGGATTGACGGTCATGCCGCAGACCGGATCGGTCGCCATCAATCGCATCTGGTCCGTATCAGCGGACGGACTGTCCTCGAACTTCTTCTTGGGATTCGTGAGACTTCCTCCTAGCGACCGCATCTCCGGCTTTGGCCGCAAGTCCGGCGATGAAATATAGTGGTGGGTGACGCCGTCAGCACCCTTTCCATCATGGCATGAGACAGGAGAATTTTCGATGACCCTGGTCTATGTAGTGTTCCGCTACGGAGCCCAACCCGTCGAGAGCACGATGAGCGCATACGGACAACTGAGCAACGTTTATGGCATTCGCCAACTACAGATGAACGAGGCAGAGCGTTCGATTCGCGTTGAATACGATGCTACACGCCTGACCGAGGCGAAAGTGGAAGGACTGTTGCGTGCGGCGGGATTCGACATCACACAGAAACTCGCCCTGGTTTAGCGCACGAAAGAGTAAGAGAGGCGCAAAAAGGGCGAACTGTTGGTCATCGCTACTTTGCCTTTTGTGCGGTCAGAAAGAGTGTTGAAGAAGAATAGGTAGTCTCCAGCCGACTTTTGTGGAGGGCAAGTTGCGGAGACGGGACGATTCCGTTCACGAAAAAGGGCCACCAGCGAAGAGGACTCTGGCCGAAAACCTCTTTAACTGGTGACCCTTATGCGCCACTTCGTCTGCGTATCATCTAGCAGCCAGCTTGCCAAACGCCCGCACATTACACATCAATCAGTTGCAGACGCGCGCTAAGGGATTCGCATAGAAGATTCTACACACGTGGCAATCTTTGCATTCTCTCCGCCGTGCAACTTACGCCTTTTTGATGAGGCGCGTAATCCAAACAAGAATCACCGCGCCCACAAAAGAGACGATGATAGAGGCGATGATACCGCCGCCAGGCCAAATGCCGAGCAGACGGAAGATCCACCCCCCGACGAAGCCACCGACAATGCCGAGGATGATGTCCATCAGGACACCGTAACCTCCGCCCTTCATGACTTGACCAGCCAGCCATCCGGCGATCAGTCCTACGATGATCCAAACGATGAGACCCGTCATAAGTCGCCTCCTTTTGCCCGGACGTAACAGCGGACAGAACTGTACACTGTGGGACAACACAACTCAAGGGTTGAAGTAGTGGCGAGAGAATCTCTTTTCACTTGAAGTACACGTGCTGGTACTCGCGCCGCTCTTCGGGTATGAAACTCCACGTCCTTTGCTATAATCGAGTAACCGCATACCCGCGCCCTTAGCTCAGCTGGATAGAGCGTCTGGCTACGAACCAGAAGGTCGGGAGTTCGAATCTCTCAGGGCGCGCCATATTGTTTGCTCGAGCTCTAAAAATCCCTTCATGTGCGCAGAATTCGGTTTCGAAGCGGACTTCCCGTACCCGATCAAGGCTGTCATTCTGGACTATGGTGACGTCATCTCGCTGCCCGCGGACCCTGACGTGATGTCGTGGATGGCATCGGTATTTCAGGTTCCACTTCAGCGGTTTCGCGATACCTACGGGCAGTTCCGGCACGACTACGACAAGGGCACGCTGGACGCCGCCGCTTATTGGAACAAGATTGGGGAAGCCAATGGGATCAATCTGACCGATGAGCAGATTGGTGAGTTGCGCAAGGCCGACGTGAAGATGTGGGCACGACTCAATCCGAGGGTCTTGCGCTGGAACGACGAGTTGCGGAAGACGGGATTCAAGACAGCGGTGCTTTCGAACATGCACGCTGACATGGTGAAGCACATCCGGGCGCAGAGCGAGTGGGAGAAGCGGTTTGACGTGCTGGCGCTCTCCTCCGCATTGGGAATGGCCAAGCCGGACTCGGACATCTTCGAGTACATCCTGCGAGAACTCAAACTGCAGCCTTCGGAGGCGATGTTTGTGGACGATCGGGAGAGCAACGTTGATGCTGCGGTCCGCTTGGGCATCATGGGCGTCCACGCCCCCACGACGGAAGCGCTGGTGGATTTGCTGGGCGTGATGGGGTTTTCTCCGCTGCCGGATTCGTAACTCCAGCGCCCAGGCGGCCGGTGTAATAGAAAGAGCAGGGTTTCGCCGGCGCGTTAGGTGTCGTCTTCGCGATCTACTTCATCTTCCAGCTCAGCGATCGCTTTGTCGCGGTCGTGACCCTGGAGACGAGAATTCAACTCGCGCAACGCTACGGAGACCACGTGGTAGTGGTGCAGGTGATTGAATTTCGGGTCGCGGGTGAGCTCGAGCCAGATGTCGTGCATAAGCTTGAGATCCTGCTGACGGAATCGCGGGGCGTGCGGACCGAGAGTGTACTCCCACTTTCGGCCGTCGGGCGCGACGACTTCCATCCTCATGCGGGGTTTCGGGTCGGGCAGGCGCTCCCAGGCGTCACCGGTAAGCTTGCCTTGCTCTTCCGGAGTCAGCTTGTTGGAGAGGCCACAGACCATCAACGTGGAGCCAAGGCGCTGTGCGGTAGCGACTATGGCCTCGAAGACGTCGTTGGTGGGAACAACCATGAGCGAGACATGCTTGCCTTCCTTTTCCGCCAGGTTGACGACGGTGGTGAAGAGCTCCTGCTCGTAATGCTCGAAGACATCGGACGACTCCAACTGGGTGTTACCGAAGGACGGGACGCGGTGGAGGACGCGGGCCGTCATAACGACGATGTCGGTCTTAGTGGTGTCGGTTTTGCGTAGCAGGTCGCGCAGGTAGTAGAGATTTTTGTTGTCGCGGACGGCCACGAGGATGTTGCTGGGACGAACATGCATGACTTCGGCGTCGAGTTCGTCCTGCGCCTGAACACGGAACTGTTCGATCTCGTGGCTCTTTCCGGCGGCCCGCTTGTGGGTGATCTTCTCGGTAATGGTGAAGACAACGAAAAGGAAGGCGCTGAAGGTGACGCCAGCCATGGTTGCCAGCGGCTTGGTAAAGAAGTTAGTGAAAGCGGTGGCAAACAGCAGCAGGCTGATGAGGCCGAGGCCGATGGGGATTTCCGTGCCGCCGACTTTGACGTTCCCTGGAACTTTGAACTCGCGACCCTCCGGCTCGATGAAGCGGAGCACGAGGACGGCCAGTGACATGAAGCTGAAGCTCCAGATAACGCCAAAGGCGTACAGGGAAGCCAGCAGATAAACGTTGCCGCGGCTGGCAACGATGGTGAAGATCTGCAGGAACGTGATCAGGTTGATGACACGGTAGGTGGTTCCGAAACGGCTGTGCGGTTTACGGAACCACGGTGTCAAGACGCCGTCTTCGCTAATACGGTTGACGACCCCACTAGCGCCGACGATAGCGGTATTTACGGCGCCGGAGAGGATCAGCACGCCGACGAGTACGACGAACCCCTGGAAGAACAGCTTGAGGGTGTAGGGGCCGACCATGTGCATGGCCAAGCCGCTGATGAGGTTGGCGAAGTAGTCGGGCCGGATGTTGTCCGGGATGATCATGACCGCGAAGAATGAGACGAGCGAAGTGAACAGCAAGCTGTAGATGAAGATCACGAGGCCGGCGCGTTCGAGATTCTTCAGCTTGGGGTGCTCGATTTCGCGGTTTACCTGGGCGAGGGACTCCTCGCCGCTCATGGCCAGGACGGAGTGTCCGAAGCCGACGAGCATGATGATCCAAGTGATGTTGCCAACCCCGGTATGGTAGAGCCAGCCTAAAGTTTCGTGGTTTAGCGGAATGTTGGCCTGCCCCGGAAGCGGCGGCAGAGACGCGGGATGAATGATAAGCGTGACCACGCACCAAACGATCAGGGTAACGACCATGACGGTCGTAATTTGCATAATGCGCAGTGCCTGTTCGCTGGACTCGTGAATACCCTGGGTGTTCTTCCACCAGAAGAAGATGGTGACGATCACAGCAAACACAGCGGACAGCTGGTTGATCTGAGCGTCGCTGAGAGTGACCAGATAGCCCCGGTGAGAGGCCAGGTTAGCGACAAAGCCGACCAGATACTGGCCGGCAGAGACGGAGCTGATGGGGCCGGTGAGCACGTAGTCGAATAGCAAAGCCGAAACGGAGAGCTTGGCGAGATTGCCACCTAGAGCGCGCTTGACGACGCGGTAAACGCCTCCACGAACAAACATGCTGCTGGACTCGATGTAGATCGAGCGGACAGCATAGCTGAACAGCATGACGGCGAGAACGAACCAGGGAGCGCTTTTGCCTATGACCTTTTCGGCGTCACCACCGACGTAGTAGGCGGAGGAAGCCAAGTCGGAGAGAACGATGGCTGCAGCCCGCCAGAACGAGATAAACGTCAACATCACCGTCGTGGCGACGAAGACTTTTACGGCTGGCTTTTCGAGGTTTTGCATCGAGGTCGTTGAGTGCGAGGCTGAATAGACAGTCTAACAACTACGACTAGCCCTTAGCAGCACGATTTTGGCGAATCCGTGGCCGACAGAAAATCCAGCGTAGTGGACGCACGACGGCGGTAGCCAATCGAAAATATTCATGCAGTTGAAAACAATTTGCGATGGAAGCGGCAACAGTTGGCACAAAAGTGAGCCCGGTGGACGCGGTCGCCGGGCTCGGATTGCTTATTGTCGATGGAGTTTGCGCGCCTGGCATGCCTCGACTAACTTCGTAGGATCGATTGCCTCGGAGTCGATTTGCATGTCGATGACCTTGCCGTCTTTGTCGATGAGGTAGTTGACGCGGCGCGCAGCTTTGTACTTGGGGTTGTAGACGCCGTATCCCTTGGTCACATCACCTCCCCAGTCGCTTAACAGAGGGAACGTCACGTTGATCTGGTCGGCCCATGCTTTATTCGAGAACTGCGAATCCATGCTTATACCCAGCACCTGGGTATCGGCAGCTTCCAGCTTGGCCAGGTTCTGCTGGAAGTTCTGCATCTGCTTGGTTCAACCGCCGGTAAAGGCGAAGATGTAGAACGCGAGAGCGACGTTCTTTTTCCCCTTGAAGTCATGCAGGGAGACTTTATTGCCGTGTTGATCGGTCAGAGTGAAGTCCGGAGCTGCGTCTCCGACTTTCACCGTGGGCATTGGCGTGTCGGTAGCGTGCAGCGCCGGAAGCAGCGATCCGGCGAGCAGAGCCGCTATTAACATTCGTTTCATATCCCGCTCCTCTCGAGCTGCAACTCCGTTCAAATTGCGGAGGCGTGTTCCGTCATTCTCGCACGAACCGTGTCCGTGGACAGGTTGATGCGGAAGTTACTGGTGGACAGGATGATATGCGGCACGAATTCCAAAACGGGAATTACAGTTCATGTGTGACGGCTGTAATTGCGCAATCAGGAAGCCCGAGCTAGATTGAATGAGTGCTCATTCGGCCCTGAGGCGGTTCACGCGCTGCGGGATGCAGGGCGGTCCTCGGGAGCTATCGGCAACGCGCAGAATCCAAGAAAGTTAATGTTACCCAGCGTGTCCAAGCGCGACCCATTTCCGACGGACAAGGACCCGGCCAACACCGAGGGAAATTCCTCCCGCGGCAGCGACAAGTTTCAGAGAATACTCGACGCAGCGGTGGCGGTGTTTGCAGAGAAGGGATACTTCGTGTCGCGCGTGTCGGACATAGCGGACCGTGCCGATGTTGCGGATGGCACGGTCTATCTGTATTTCAAGAACAAAGACGAGATTCTCGCGACCGCGATTAATACGGCGTTCGACGGTTTTATGAGCCGGGCGCGAACCGAGTTGGGGAGGCTTTCGTCGCCTTCCGACCGACTGCGCCGACTGGCGTATCTCCATTTGGAAGCTATGGGATCGAATCGAAATCTCGCCGTGGTGTTTCAGATGGAGCTACGGCAGAGCGCGCGGTTCCTTTCAAAGTTTTCGCACGAGCACCTTGTGGAGTATTTCCAACTGGTGCGGGATGCGATCTGCGATGGCAGGGCAACCGGGGAGTTTCGCCGTGACCTGCCGGAGAAGATTGCCGCAAACTGTTTCTTTGGGGCAATCGATGAGATGGTGACCTCCTGGGTGCTTAGTGAAAAGGATTATCCGCTGGAGCAGGACGCCGATCCACTGGTGGACATTCTGTTTAGCGGGATGAAGCCTAATTCAAAATAGGCGAGCGTGGTGGCTATGGAAATTCGAACACTCAATGACGTTTTTTTTACCGTGGTGGGACGAGACAACGAGCGGGTTATGCTGACCCGTCAGGATGGGGTGTGGAATCCCATCTCAGCGCCGCAGCTGCACCGGTGGGTGACGGCGATCGCGAGGCAAATGCAGCTATGGGGGATTCGGCAAGGAGACCGAGTGGTCTTGCTGAGCGAGAACCGTCCCGAATGGGCGGTGGCCGACTACGCCACGCTGCTGCTCGGAGCGATCGTCGTGCCGATCTATGCAACGCAGACACCGGAACAGGTGCTTTATGTGCTGAAGCACAGCGGGGCACGTTTGGCTTTCGTCTCGAGCCGAAAGCAGTACGAGAAAGTGGAGTCAGTACGGCAGGACTCAAGCCTGGAGCGAATCGTGGTGATGGACAGCGTCAGCGACCTACCGGATGTTCCCCAGATGCAGTACATCCTGAGTGGCTCAAGCGATCTGGCCGACCCCGCGATCGAGGCGTTTGCGCATACGGTTCAGCCCGACGAGGTGGCGACGCTGATCTATACGTCGGGAACGACCGGCACACCCAAAGGCGTGATCCTGACGCACGGGAACATCGCGTCAAACCTGAACGTGACAGTAGAGCTGACGGAGATCGGTCTGGGGGATGTGGCGATTTCCTTTCTGCCGCTTTCTCACATTACAGCGCGTCACGTCGATTACCTGGTTGCCTACCGCGGGGCGACGCTCGCCTACTGCCCGAATTTCAATGACTTGCCGCAGACGCTTCTGGAGGTTCGTCCGACCGTTTTTGTAGGAGTGCCGAGGGTTTACGAAAAGATTCACAATCAGATCCTGCACACGACGACGGGAACCAAACGAAGGATTTTTGATTGGGCCGTGGGAGTAGGGCACAAGTATCGCGAGCAGGTAATCAATGATCAGATACCGAGAGCCCTGACATGGAAGCTGGCCAACAAGCTGGTGTTTTCGAAGATTCGCGAGGGAATCGGCGGTAAAGCACGCCTGTTCATCTCGGGCGGTGCTCCGCTCGGGAAGGAGTTGGCGGCTTGGTATGGGGACATCGGAATCCGCATCGACGAGGGCTACGGGCTAACGGAAACGTCGCCAGTGATCGCTGTCAACACCCAGCAGCACCATCGGCTGGGTACGGTCGGTAAGACTCTGGACAACCTGGATGTAAAGATCGCTGCCGACGGCGAGTTGCTGGTGCGCGGACCATCGGTATTCAAGGGCTACTGGAATATGCCGGAAGAGACGGCGGGGGCGTTCGAAGATGACTGGTTTAAGACCGGAGACATTGGACATATCGATCAGGACGGCTACCTGTCGATTACGGACCGAAAGAAGGACCTAATCAAGACCTCGGGCGGCAAGTTTATCGCGCCACAACCAATCGAAAACTCGTTGAAAGCAAATCCTTACGTCGGCGAGGCTGCGGTCGTGGGCGACAAGAGGCGCTTTGCCGCCGTCCTGATCGTGCCAAACTTCCCAATCCTCGAGGACTGGGCGCAGACCCGCAACTTGAACACGGAATCGAGAAAGGAGCTGGTCGCAACGGCCCAAGTGCGAACACTGTACGAAGGCATCGTGGAGGAACTGAACGAGAACCTGGCGCAGTTTGAGAAGCTAAAGAAGGTCATGCTCCTGTGGGAGGAGTTGAGCGTAGCCGACGGCACGCTGACGCCGAGCATGAAACTGCGGCGGCGACATCTGGAGCAGCGCTACCACAAGCAAATCGATGCGCTTTACGCGGAAGCGCGTGTCCATGAGAAAGGCGCGAGGTCGGCAGAAGAGGCCCGCAGGTAACGGCTACTCAATAGGCTCAACCGCGATCGTCGGCTCGTGGCGCAAGCGGTCGGGCCGCTGTACCAGAGCGGTGGCCGTAAGCACGATCAACATTCCTGCAAATTGTATAGGGGTAACCCACTCTCCGAGCAGAATCGCCGTTAGCAGAATCGCGAAAACCGGTTCGAGGCAACTGGTGACGACAGCGCGTGTGGGATCGAGATGCTGCAGACCGGCGAAGTAAAACGAGAACGGGATGAGCATCGAAGTCATGGAAAATATGGCAAGAAACACCCACTGGCTGCAGGTGTAGTGCAGAGCGACGATCTTCCAGGGCGGATTTACGACGATCCAGAAAGCTGCCGACCACAACAGGGCATAAGTTAGGACGGTCCAGCGATCGATGCTTTGCAGCAAATGCTGCGCATAAACGTTGTAAAAGGCGAACGAAATTGCTGCCATTTCCGCAGCCAGGACTCCCACGGTGCTGAATTCGACTCCGGACAAACCGAGCCACGGGAAACTCGGGCGACCGGAAAAGAAGCCGACTGCCAGAGCGCAACCCGCCACGGCAAGCAATACTCCCAGCAGCCGCCGCCCGGTTGGACGCTGGAGCCTGCGAACGACCATGTAGAGCAGTACCCACACAGGCGCGACATATTGCAGGACGATCGCGGTGGCAACGCTGGTGCGCTCGATGGCCAGGTAATAGAAGTAATTGGAAGCAGCAACGCCGAGGATACCCAGCAGCGAGAATTGCATGAGACTCCTGCCGGAGATACGCAACGCCGCAGGGTTGCGAAGAAGAAGCACCGGCGCCAACACCAGGAGCGAGATGGTGGTTCGACCCTGCGCGATCATGACGGGATCGATCCTAGGAACTAAGTGGCCAGCGAAGTCGACGCGGCCAGTGAAAACGGCGCGGCCCATGGCGGCTGAGAGGCCCCAGAAAAAGGTGGCCGCGGCTATGAAGAGATAGCCGCGGACGGGATGAGGGTTACCGCGCGAGAAGTTGGCCGAGGCGCTCAGGGTCGTATCCGATAAGAACCTGGTCTCCAATGACGATGGTCGGGGTCGATTGGCTCTGGTAGGTGCGGGTCAATTCACGAGCTATCGCAAGGCCGGAATCGATGTTGCGCTCTTCGAAAGCCACGCCGCGCTCGGTGAGGAAGTTCTTCACCCATGTGCAAGGCGGGCAGTCCCGCTGGGTAAACACGATAACTTTCGGTCGTAACATGCCGTTTCTAGTCTGCGAGGGCCGATTCGCTGTGCGATGTGCGCAACACGCGGTCGACTACGTAGGGCGCACGCTTCTGCGGTTCGTGGAAATGACGAACCTGGAGCTCGCCCAATAGCCCCAATGCTACCAGTTGCACGCCGGCAACGATGAGAACAGCTCCGAAGACCATCATGGGGCCGTGCTCGTCCATGACGTCGACGTGGTTGACGAACTTTTCAATCAGCATCCAGAAAGCGATGGCCAATCCCGTGAGTGAACTGATGGCGCCGAAGCCGCCGAAAAAATGAAGCGGTCGCGACATGTACTTCAGCAGGAAGCGGATGGTGATGAGATCAAAGAAAACCCGGAATGTGCGGCTGATGCCGTAGTGTGATTCGCCGCGTTCACGGTTGACGTTGCGGATGGGGATTTCGCAAATCGTTGCTCCGTAGGCGGAGGCCAGAGCCGGGATAAAACGATGGAGTTCGCCGTAAAGCGGCACCTCCTGCACGACTTCGCGACGGTAGGCCTTAAAGGTTGTTCCAAAATCGTGGATGTCAACGCCGCTGAGCTTCGCCATGAGCCAATTTGCGACTTTTGAGGGTATGCGCCGCATAACGAAGTTGTCGATGCGCTCTTTGCGCCAGCCGCTGACGACGTCGTAGCCAGCGCGTAATTGCTCGAGGAACAGTGGAATGTCATCGGGGTCGTGCTGGAGGTCGCCGTCCATGGCGATGACGTACTCGCCGTGACAGTGGTCAAAGCCCGCCGCAAGTGCCGAAGTTTGACCGAAGTTGCGGCGTAACTTGACGACAACGACGCGCCGGTCGACAGCTGCGATCTGTTGAAGCAGGGAGAACGTGTGATCGCGACTTCCGTCATCAACAAACACCAGTTCGAAATGCTGCTGCGTCGCCTCCATCACCGCTTTGAGGCGGTCGTACAGTTCGGTGACGTTCTCTTCTTCGTTGTGAAAAGGAACAACTATCGAGTACTTGAGCACAATTACATAATTATAACGGCTCGATCCGAATCTTCAGGGACTTTGGGGCGGGAGGAGTCTGGTTGGTGACGATTGCTACCAGTTTTCGGTTGACGGAATGCGCTCGCCATCGATACCGACGGCCTAATAGCTTGCGGATGAGTAGCTTACGGACGCCAGGAAAATTCAGCGACGACGCAGAAAATCGAGAGCGTGGGAGATTCCGGTGCGGAAGTCGTCTGAGGGAGTAATGAGGCTTACGACCAGGTGACCGTCGCGCGGGAAGTCATAGAAGTGACCTGGTTGCACCAACACGCCGGCTGTGTCGAGAAGCAATATCGCCAGATCTTCATCGGATCCAATGGCGGGTACGCGCAGGACGGCATACCATCCGCCCTCGACGGCGAGGCGATTGCAATTCGAAGTCGCGGAGAGCGCCTCGTCGAGGGTTGCCAGGTTCGCGCGGATACGCTCCAAGATCTGGGGCTGGATGTGGGAGCGCTCGGCCAGCATCGCCGGGGTGGCAAGCTGAATAGGTGTGTTCATCGAAAGGTAAGTGTCGGCGATGATTTCGAGGCGTGCCAGGGCCTCGCGCTTAATGCTGCCCGGGCCGGAAGTGACCACCCACGCGACTTTCATTTGCGGCAGGGCGGAAATCTTTGAGAGGCCGCTGAGGGTGAACGTAAGGGCTTCGGAGTTCGCCGCGAGCGTGCAAGGAGAATAGTCAGCGAGACTGTAGTCCAGAAACACTTCGTCGGCGATCACCGCCATGTTATGACGGCTGCTGATTTCGTTCAGTGCGTCGATTTCGAACGGCTTGGCGAAGGAGCCGGTCGGGTTATTGGGATGCACGATGAGTACCGCGCGCGGTGGGCGCCCGGCCGCGACGGATCGATCGACTGCCGATTGGAGCGACGCGAAGTCGGTTTGCCAACCGTGGTCGTAAACCAATTCGTAGGGTTCGAGGCAGATATCGTTGAGGTCAGCAAGGAAGTTGAAGAGCGGATAACTTGGCACGGGAACGAGAACGGCGTCACCGGGGTCGCAGAGGAGTCGAAAGACAAAGGAATAAGCTTCGCTGGTACTAGTGGTCAGAACGATGTCGTCGGGGGTGACGGCAGTTCCCTTCTCTGCATAGTAGGCCGACACGGTTTCGCGGGCGGAGAGAAGTCCCTTGGCAATCGGCTTATAGGCGAAAATCTGGTCGCGGGCAAGCGCGCGCGAAAGTTCAGACTCGTTGAATTGGAGACCGATGGCCGTAGGATTCGAGGAAGTCAGGTCGAGGAGCTTACGCCCGGATCCGCGAAATCGCTCAAGCGCGCGGGTATAGCGGTTGATAGAAAGGTTCCACTGGGTGCGGCGGGAGAACATCAGTGTGAATTCCGCTCGCTGACGATGCGGCCATACTCGGACGAGCGAGCGACGCGATCGAAATAGTCGTAGGCGGCGCGCGCGATCTTCGCGATGGCATCGTTGCCATCGCGTTCATTCTGCAAGTAGGCAGTCATGATGACGAGGACGAAGGGACGGTTCGGGAGGAAGACCACACCCATGTCATTACGAACGCCGGCGAGCGCGCCGGGCTTGTTGGCGATAGCGATGCCCTCGGGTATGAACCTTGGGATATCGCTTTCCTTCGGCGTGGACAGGACTTTGAAGTAATCGGCGGTGAGGTCTTTGTTGAGCAGCTTGCCCTTATAGATGTAGGCGAAAAACGACATCATGTCGCGCGGCGTGGAGAGGTTTTCGCGACCTGCCTGTGCCGCTTTCACGTCCATCATTTTGCGCTGCAGGCGGGTGTGGCGCAGGCCGAGTGAGTCGAGCAGAGCGTTGACGTTTTGCATGCCAACGCGATCAATCAAAACGTTGGTAGCACTATTGTCGCTCACGGCAACCATGAAAGTGGCTAGGTCGCGATTGGTGACACGTGTTACGCCGGGCGTCAGGCCTTCCATGATCGAACTGTCGGGAACGATGTCGGCGGTATTGACGGTGTAGAGGTCGCTGAGTGTCGCCTTACCTACCGCGCCCTGACGAGCTTGTTGGTCCTGGAAGTACAGGTCAGCCAGGACGGTGGTCTTGATCGACGAAGCCTGGGCGAATACCGCGTCGGGATTGAGGAGCAGATTGCGGTTGTCGGTAAGGTCGAGGATCGCAACTCCCAAGGTGCCGTTCAGGTCATGGTTGACCTGCTGGACGGTAGCATCGAGTTTCTGCCAGAGTAATTCGCTCTGGGAGGGCGTGCTTGCGAAATGAACCGAAGGTGGTGTGTCGGCTTGTCCATACAGCGAGGTAACTGCCACCATCGCGACGCCGATCGAAGAAATGCACCTGATCATAAGAGGCGGATTATACATAACGTCATTTCAGGCGGGTACAATGGGGCAAATCTTAGCGGAGCACTTTCGGTTGCCATGAATGAAGAATGTCCGTCTAGCGGCAAGGCCGCACTCCACGCCCGCCCAAGGGCTGCGCTGCTCATTGGCGAAGACCACGCGATCAAAGCTGCTTTAACTGCCATTCTGACGCCCGAAGGGTGGGAACTAGCAGAGAGCGCCGACCTGATTGAAGCGGTCAAAATGACGCGGGCGCACCCTTACGAGCTAGTCGTGACCAGTCGCGCGACGTCGGGTGAAGAGGATGTTGCGTTCCTGCGAAAGATCCGACGGGTCCGGCCGCACACGCGCGTGATCATCCTGACGGAGGAGAGCACTCCGGAAGACGTCATTGCCTCGATGCGAGAACACGCGTTTGGATATTTGTCGAAGGGGTTGTCGCTGGACGCGTTCGCCGACACGGTGCGGGGGGTCCTGAACGATCCGAATTGGGATGACGGGATCGAAATCGTCTCCGCTACACCACACCTAATTACGCTGGCGGTTCGTTGCCAAATCGCGACAGCGGACAGGCTGCTGCAATTTTTGAAAGAACTCACGGACCTGCCCGAGGATGAGTGCCGCGATGTCGGGCTGGCATTTCGCGAGATGTTACTGAACGCCATGGAGCATGGGGGCAAGTTCGATCCTGCGAAGTATGTGGAGGTCTGCTATGTGCGGACCCGCCACGTGCTCATGGCTCGCATCAAAGATCCAGGCGATGGATTCACCCTGGAAGAGGTGCGGCACGCTGCGATCGCGAATCCTCCGGATGATCCCATTGCACATGTCGCCAAGCGGAAAGCAGCGGGAATGCGGCCGGGAGGATTTGGAGTCATGCTGGCTCGAAATCTGGTGGACGAACTGATTTATGGCGAGAAAGGAAACGAAGTGCTGCTCGTGAAGTATCTGCCGGGATTTATCAAGGAAGCGCCGGAAAGGTAGTGCCGGCCGCGCGTTCGCGGTTCTGTTTATTAGGGAGACATCACTAACATGAAGAAGGTTCTGCAGATCGCGGTGTCGTTATTGCCAGCATTCACCCTTCTCGGTACTCGGACGATAGCGCAGTCGTCCGCTGCCAAGGCCAGCCCGGACGGCAAGCCGTTCGTGGTTGAATACTACTACAAGGCAAAGTGGGGCTATGCGGACGAGTTCCTGACACTGTTCAAGAAAAACCACTACCCACTGCTGGAAAAGCAAGTGGAGATGGGACGGATGTTGAGTGTGTCGGCGGTACAGCCGCGCTATCACGGAACAGAGGACGGGCGCTGGGATTATCGTGTGACCATCGTGTTCAAGGACGCCGCCACTGCGAACGACAGCGGCTTCGACGAGAAAGCGCTGATCAAGCAAATGTATCCCGACCAGGAAACGTACAAGAAAGAGGAACAGCGACGCTTCGAGATTCTCGAAGCGCATTGGGACCTGCCGATCAAGGATGTCGAATTGAACTCGAAGTAACGGCACCCGCTGCGAATTCAATCTATGCAAGCAGGGGTTGCCCTACACGTCGTAATACATCTGGAACTCATAGGGATGAGGACGCAGACGAAGCGCGTCGACTTCCTTTTCGCGCTTGTAGTCGATGTACGTGCTCAGTAGCTCCTCGGTAAAGACGTCTCCTTTCATCAGGAACTGGCAGTCGCGGGCGAGAGCGTCGAGGGCCGATTCGAGAGAACCCGGCATCGAGGGAACTTTTGTCAGCTCCTCAGGAGCCAGATCGTAGATGTCCTTATCGAGCGGCTGACCAGGCTCGATGCGGTTCTCGATGCCGTCGATGCCGGCCATCAACATCGCCGCGAAGGCGAGATACGGATTGCAGCTTGGGTCGGGCGGACGGAACTCCGCGCGCTTCGACTTCGGAGCAGCTGAATACATGGGTATCCGTACCGCGGCGGAACGGTTGCGCCGCGAATAAGCCAGATTGACAGGAGCCTCAAAACCGGGCACGAGGCGCTTATAAGAGTTCGTGGTTGGGGCGATCAGGGCCGAGAGTGCCGGGCCATGTTTGATCAATCCGCCGACGTACCATAGGGCTAACTGAGACAAGCCTGCATATCCATCACCGGCAAACAAGGGCTGGCCATCCTTCCAGAGGGATTGGTGCGTGTGCATGCCGCTGCCGTTGTCCTGAAACAGCGGCTTGGGCATAAACGTCACGGTCTTCCCCGCCTGGTTGGCGACGTTCCGTACGATGTATTTGTAGAGCATCATGGTGTCGGCTGAGCGAAGGAGGGAATCGAACTTGAGGTCGATCTCGGTCTGACCGCCGGTAGCGACTTCATGGTGGTGGCATTCAACTTCGAGGCCGCAACTCTCCATGGCGAGCACCATGTCGGTGCGCAAGTCCTGGTAGTGGTCGGTCGGAGGAACGGGGAAATAGCCTTCTTTGTAGCGCGGGCGATAGCCGA
>Ga0335071_10000798_pt1 | contig 33969 bp, 23 predicted proteins | sample Lox_Sample_15_FD_206724 | JGI IMG/M metagenome (GOLD analysis project Ga0335071, IMG submission 206724) | Soil microbial communities from Loxahatchee National Wildlife Refuge, Florida, United States - Lox_Sample_1.5 | ecosystem: Environmental > Terrestrial > Soil > Wetlands | place: USA...
GAATCGTAACATTCTGCCCGCGCTGCTAACGCCTCCTGCGAATGATCCGAGTATCGTGACACCGGAAGCTCATAATTTCGCCGCCAGCGAGTCTCACATTTTCCGCGCCAATCTGATCAACGAAGCCCGCGTCGGGTATCAGGAAACGCGCGAAACCCAGCACATCAACTCGCCGCGGCTCTTTGATCAGTACGGCATCATCGGCGCGCCCGATATTACCGCCGTTCAGGGGCTCCCGACATTCGCTATTGCGGGCGTCGCAACTCTGGGGACGACTGGCCCGGGCAACCTGCCAACACCAGCAACGGGCTCCGGCAATCTGCCCATCGACAAGCAGGGCCGCACGATTCAGGTGGACGACAATGTCTCGTGGGTGCATGGCCGTCACACCGTGAAGTTCGGGTTCGATTTCCAGCAGGTCACGCTGTACGCCAATTCGACTCTCCAAGCTCGCCCGAACTTCGACTTTACCGGCGTCTACACGCAAAATCCGCAGGGCCGCGCAGGCACCGGTTCGGCATTCGCCGATTTCCTGCTGGGATTGACGAACGATTCCCAGGTTTCCACGCGCTCCGTGAGCAACAGCCGGCAACACATTTATCAGGGCTATGTGCAGGATGATTGGAACGTCAGTCCCCGGCTGACGGCGAATGTCGGCCTGCGCTATGAACTGCCTTTGCCGTTCTATGAAACCGGGAACAAATATTCAGATTTGATCCTGGAACCCGGATCGCTCTACGGCACGCTGCTGGATGCGCACAATGCGGGCGCAGCGGGTTATCGCAATTCATTTGTAGACCCCAACCAGCACAACTTCGCACCGCGCGCCGGATTCGCCTTCAAACTCACCCCCAAGACAGTGATTCGAAGCGCGGCCGGCATTTTTTACGGCCGGGACGAAAACGTTCCCGTGGCTCGGCGGCCCACCAACAATCCTCCCTATTTCATCCTCAGCACCTACACCTCAGACCAAATCGATCCAAGCATCATCCTCTCGCAAGGCTTCCCCGCAAATGCGCTTGACCCTGCCAACGTGAAGAACCCGGCCGTAAACTCGTATCTCCGGCATTCCCCGACGCCGTATGTGCAGCAATGGAATATCAACATTCAGCGCGAACTGCCGGGAGCGCTCGTGGCCCAGGTTGCCTACGTCGGCTCGAGCTCACACGATCTCTACTATCCCGACAACATCGATCTCCCCGCGCCGGGGCCGGGCAGTATCCAGCCGCGGCGGCCGATTCAGGGATACTCGGCGATCTATGAATACGCGCCCTTCGTAAGCGCGAACTATAGCGGGTTGCAGGCACAGCTCGAACGCCGCTTCGGCCGGGGCCTGACCTTTCTCGGCGCCTACACGTACAGCCACTCACTCGACAACGGCCCCAGCCAGGCGGACAACACAAGCGGGGATCCCGGTCCGCAGAATCCTTTGAATTTCGCCGCCGAGCGGGGGAATTCAAACTTTGATGTCCGGCAACGGTTCGTGGCCAGCTCGGTTTATGAGTTGCCGTTTGGAAAAGGCCGGCGATTTCTCGGTAATTCTCGCTTTGGCAGCGCCATCGCCGGCGGCTGGCAACTCACGGGCATTCTTTCTCTGCAAACCGGGCTGCCGTTCACACCGACGCTTAGCTTTGACCCAACCAACACGGGCACAACGGCGCGGCCCAACCGCACTGGCAACGGCAACCTGCCATCCAGCCAGCAAGGCCCACTGCATTGGTTCGACTCCAGTGCCTTCACTACTCCAGCCCCCTTTACTTACGGAAATTCCGGGCGCAACATCTTGCGAGGGCCGGGACTGCGCAATGTTGACGTAGGCTTGGCGCGCACCTTGGCGATCCGGGAGAGTTTAGGTCTTGAGTTTCGCGCGGAGGCGTTCAACCTTTTCAATACTCCGCAATTCGGTCTTCCCAACTCCACGCTCGGGGTGGCGACGACCGGCGTGATTTCGACGGTGGTTAACCCGCAACGCGAATTGCAACTCGCACTGCGGCTTTCATTTTAGCTTTTAAGAAGAATTGCCAAGGAGATCATCATGAGCACCACAAGACGCGACTTGTTCAAGAACGCAGCGGCCCTCACCGCGGCGGGCATCACCGCATCAACCGTCCCGGCATCGGCGGCGCAGGGTGCGAGCACGGGCTCGCACTGGGAGCGTCCTCCCAAACAACGCGGGAACAATCTCAATGTCATTCTGCTGGTATCCGACACCTTTCGCGCTGACAACCTGGCTGCCTATGGCAGTCAGTGGGTAGAGACTCCCAATCTGAACCGCCTCGCCGAAGATTCGGTCATTTTCGAAGGCGCCTATCCGGAAGGCATGCCGACCATCCCGATTCGCCGCACACTGTACACCGGCCGGCGCATCGTGCCGACTCGCTACATTTTCCAACATGAGCCGGTGCAACTCGCCGGCTGGCATCCCCTTTACAACGAGGATGTGACCATCAGCGAGGTCCTAACCGAGGCCGGCTACGCAACCGCGTTGATCGCCGACCTGCCTCACCTGCAACGCCCCGGGCGCAACTTCCATCGTGGCTACAAGTATTTCGAGTGGATTCGCGGACAGGAGATCGACTACTACGCTCTCGCTCCCCGAAAGCAGCCCGATTTTTTGGATTTGTACCCGGCGGACTACCTGGAACGCAGTGAGCTTAACCGCCAGTTCGCGCGCGAGCCCAATCAGAGCTTTAAGGATTTTCTCAATCAATACACCGCCAACCGAAGGCGTTGGCGTAAGGAGGGAGAATCGATCGTCGAGCTTACCGCGCGCAAAGCAATTACCTGGCTCAACGACAATCACCAGGAGGCGCCTTTCTTTCTGCATGTAGAAGCCTTCGATCCGCATGAACCGTGGGACCCCCCGCAGGATTTCCTGGAAAAGTATCTAAAGGAAACTCAGGGGCCGAGCTGGCCCGAGCCTCCGTACTCGAACACCGTCGTGCCGCCGGAAGGTGTGAAGCGGCTGCGCGCGAATTACGCTGGTGAAGCTTCGAATGTCGACTACTGGTTCGGCAAGATCCTGGAGACCGCGCGCGAACTGAATCTTCTCGACAACACGGTGGTAGTGTTCCTCTCTGACCACGGTGCGCTGCTTGGCGAGCAAGGGCAATTCGTCAAAGGGCCGGAACGGCTGCGAACGCAGGTTACGCATGTCCCACTGTTCATGCGCCTGCCGAACCGGCAATTCGCCGGTCGAAAGGTAAAAGGCTTCGTGCAGTTGACGGACGTTTTCCCGACCGTACTAGGCCGCCTGAACCTCAAGTCCCCCTCAAGAGTCACGGGACAGGACCTGTGGCCCTACATTGCCGAGGAGAAGCGTAATGAGCGCGACCACGTCATACAAGCCTTTGGCTGGATCGCGGCGGTGCGGACTCCGGAATGGAATTACTCCGCTATCTGGAATCGCGAAAAGTATGAGGGGCAATACGCCCCGCAACTCTATGACACGCGCAAGGACCCTCAAGAGCTGAAGAACGTGGCGAGCGACCATCCGGCGGTAGTCAAAGACCTGCATGCCAAGCTCGAACGCTATATTGCGTCGGGTTGGGATATCACAGGCGGCAGTTTCGCAGAAAAAGCCGGCTAGAAGGCACAGTCCGGGACGCGTTCTCAGTTTACAGCGGCGTCAGCGGACGCGTCTCCGAGCCGGTGTAGATGGTGTGGGTCACAAACTCGCCCGGGGGCAGGCTGAGCAGCGTCGGCTTGATCACCAGCAACACTTCGCTTGTCTGATCGCTCTTGTTGGTCTGGCGAAATAGCGGGCCTAATCCCGGCATTTCACCCAATCCGGCGATGCCGTCGATCGACCGCGCTTCATTCGACGTCATCAGGCCCGCAACCACGGCGCTTTCGCCCTCGCGCATGCGCACTTTCGACGTGAGCTTCCGGTTCGAGATGATCGGAATCCCATTTTCGCTTTGGCTGGTGACCACCTTGAACTCCGTGTCCAGGTCGAGAGTGACTTCGTCCATGCCGTGAACGCGCGGGGTGATCTTCATGGTCACGCCCAGGTCTTCGTAACTGAACGATGGCGGCGGCGTGTAGACTTGCCCGCCTTGCGAAAAACTCGCTGGTCCGAAATAGCCCGAAGTGAGCACAGGCAGCCGGTTTCCTACGTGCAAACTGGAGGCCGTGCCGTCCACCGCGCGAACCTCGCTGCGAAGTAATGTCCGAATGCTCGAGTTGGTCATCTGGGCCGCGAGCGTCGTGGACGCTACGGCGATGCCGAACAGCGACTGCCCGCCGCCGAAAGTCAGCAGGCCGTTGATGCCCGTGGGGATTGTGGCGGCGAGAACGGATAGTGGATTGTTCCAGAAGGTTCCCAGGTAGAGGACCGGAAGCGTGGGCAGGAAATCGAGTCCGTAGACCAGCGAGTCGCTGAGATCCACCTCGATAACCTCTACTTCAACATTCACTTGCGCTCGTGGTCGTAAAAGATCCTCAAAAAGAAGCCGCGCCGGCTCGACCAACGAAATGGGGCCTCGCAACACTACCATGTTCCGCTGCGTATCAAAGGCGACATGCTGTAGGCTGAACAACTGCCGCACGGCGCCGGCGATCTCGGTCAGTTCCTGGGTGGTCGTGGCTTGCGGCACGGGAATCACCACCGCCGCAACCGGCTCCACTTGGCGCCGCTTCAGTTCGGTGTCTTTCACCACCAGAACAATTCGTTTCGAGACAGGTACAACAAAGGAGCCCGTGGCCGCCTCGAGCCCGCGGATCGCTCCGCGATAATCGACATTCGCAAGTTGAAAACGCAGCCGTGGACCGGCCTGGTAATCGCCGTCAAATACGCAGTCCAGAGCGAAGGCACGCGTCACTTGGTCCCAAAGCGACTTGGCGTCTCCGGTCAGATCGAAGTCCTTCAGTCCCGGTGCAGCTTTTAGCTGGACGGGCGGTTGCATCTCGCCTTCGGCCGCAAGATCTTTTGCCGTCACGCTGTCAAATACCGTGACCTCCCCCGTAACAGGATCTGTTTTGGTGTTGGCCGGCGGCGTGGTGGGCGGCGACTCGAGCGCGGCGCGGGCCTGTACGGCTTCGCTCTTGATCCGGTAAAACTGGTTGTCCGGCTCAAGGGCCGCGGCGCGGGAATAAAGGAGGTAAGCTTCGGCCATGTGCCCGGCGCGTTCCGCCTTCCGCCCTTGCTCAAAGAGCTTGGCCGGATCGTCGGCGGCCAGAAGCTTCACCTGTGGCGACAGCACGGCCAGGAGGGACACCACCAGCGTGAGTTGGCGCACAAAGGGATGACGGCTCGGAACCGGTATCCGTGGATAAACTTTGCCCCGGTTTCCGCCGATGGATGCTGAAGAAGCTATGGATCTGCTAGGCGAAGAGCAATGGCTGTTTTGCCCACCTGTGCCGCGCGATCTGGATGGGGTCGACCTGCCTGGGGGGCTAATTACCGACCTGATCCTGCGGCGACTCTCGGTGGAAGGCACCAGTAACATACAGAGCCTCAGTAATATGTTGAAACTACCGGTTCCGGTAGTTCTTGCCGTTTTCAATAATTTACGCCAGCAGCAACTTGTCGAAGTCAAAGGGATGGTGGGTAACGATTATCGCATCTCTCTGTCCGGCCAGGGGCGCGCGTCGGCTGCGGAACGGTTTCAGGTCAGCCGGTATTCCGGTCCGGCCCCAGTATCCTTGAAGGCCTACACAGAAGCCGTCAGGTTGCAGGCCACCACGGTAGAGATCACGCGTGGGGCGCTCCGGGCGGCATTCTCCGACATGGTGGTTCCCGACGCTTTGTTAGACCAACTTGGCCCTGCTTTGATCGAACAGTCCTCGATTTTCCTTTATGGGCCCGCCGGAAACGGTAAAAGCAGCCTTGCCGAACGCATGCTGCGAGTGTACGAAGACGCGGTGTTGGTGCCGTATGCCGTCGAGGTCGACGGTCAAGTCATTTCTCTATACGACCCTGCCGTTCATCAGCGCGTCGGCGATGAAAGCGAATACCGCGATCCACGCTGGGTGGTGTGCCGCCGCCCGTGCATCATCGTGGGCGGCGAATTGACCGCCGGTTCGCTCGAGTTGCGCTACGACGACACTACGGGTATCTATTCGGCGCCGCTGCAAATGAAAGCAAACAATGGGATTTTTGTGATCGACGATTTCGGCCGCCAGATCATGTCGCCGCGCGAGCTGTTGAACCGTTGGATTGTGCCGCTCGACCGCCGCGTCGACTATCTTTCTCTACGGTACGGACTTAAGTTCGAGATCCCGTTCCAGGTGCTGGTCGTATTCGCCACCAATTTGAACCCTCGGGAGCTGGCGGACGAGGCGTTCCTGCGCCGTATCCATAACAAAATTCACGTCGAATCGGTCTCTCCCGAGGACTTTGACGAGATTTTCCGCCGTGTCACGCGGGCCAGGAAGGTTGGCGCGGCACACGACAGTTCCGCCACTTTCCGTGAACTCTGCCTGGCGGATGGCCGGAACGAACTGCGGGCCTGCTACCCCAACGATATCTGCAATATTCTGAACTCTATTGCCCGCTATGAAAATCGCGAGCCGACCGCCAGCGTCGAAGACCTGAAGCGCGCGGTACAACTGTACTTCACGGAGTAGTGACGATTCGGGCGGCACTGCGGCGCGGCTGCTATACTGCTTAAAACAAGCATGGAAAATACCACGTCAGCCCAGAAGCCTGTCAAACAGAAAGAAAACCTCTATCAAGCGGAGTACCTCGGTAGCGGGACATTCAAAATTACAAAGCCTAAGCGCACCAAGGCCAAACGCCGGCAATCCGCGTTGAAGAATCGCCGCCGCGGCTCACGCAAGTAGACCGCAGCGAGTCCCGTCTCCGCGGCTCCGCCAGTTGCTATAGTTAAAGTAAATGCGAGGAACGCGCTGGCTGCTGCTACTCGCCATACTGGCGATCCTGGCAGGAATCGGCGTCACCTACCAAACCCAGCAGCGGGTTCTTGCGACGCACGCCCCGGCGAAACCTGCCGCGTTGCCCGTACGAATGGACAGTTTGCGGCACGGGTTCGATTATGAGCGCACCGAAGCCGGGCAAAAAAAGTATCGCATCGTCTCCACTACCGTCAGCCAGGAAAAAGACAGCAGTCACGTCAAGCTCGAGAACGTAGAGCTGAAGCTGTTCGACAAGACTCAGGACAATTACAACCTGGTGAAGACGCCCACGGCTGATTACGATCAGAATGCGTCGCGCATGTATTCCGAGGGTGAAGTCGAAATGACGCTGCACGTGCCCGTGGAAGGACAGCCGACGCGGCCCTTGGTGCAAATCCGTTCGTCAGGCGTCACCTTTCAGACCAAGACGGGCCAGGAATTCGTGTCCACAGACCGGGAAACGCACTTCACCTTCGAGAACGGCACGGGCCAATGCGTCGGCGCAACGTATGATCCCTCGAAGCGGGAGCTCCACCTCAAGGATCACGCGGAAATCGACTGGAAGGCTCCAACTCCGCATGCGCCGCCGCTGAGAATTGAAGCCGGCGACGTAGTTTACAAAGAAGGGGAAAGCACGGTCGTGTTGAGCAACAGAGCGCGCCTGACTCGCGACAAGATGGTCGTCAACGCCGCTTCAGGTATCGTACATCTGCAGGACCAGGTCATCCGGCAGGTGGACGCGCTCCAGGCGCAGGGCATCGACGAATATCCCAGGCGCAAGCTCCAGTACAGCGCCGACGAAGTGCAGGTTGTCTATAACGAATACGGCGAGATCGAGCACATCACGGGCCGGCACAACGCCCGCCTCGTCTCTTCATCGGACGGTTCGGAAACCACGATGACCAGCGACGTCGTGGATCTCGACCTGGGAACGGTGAATGGCGAAAGCGTGCTCAAGCGCGCGCTAGGCAACGGACATGCCACCATTTCTTCGAAGCCGGTGATCACGGCAGACACCAAGCCTCCGGAAACGCACGTCATCCACAGCGACATCATTGAGGTAAAAATGCGCGAAGGCGGGCGCGAAGTGGCGTCGGTGGAGACGCAGGCTCCAGGCAGTCTCGATTTTCTGCCAAATCAGCCTATGCAGCATCAGCGTCATGTGGAGGCTGATCGGATGGCGATGATTTATGGCGCCAACAACCAACTCGAATCGTTCCGCGCCACTAAAATCCGCACCGACACGCAGCCTAACGCCGAGGAACGCGCCAAGAAGCAGCCCGACTCCAAAACGCGAAGCGAGAATCTTTCGGCGACGTTCGATCCTAAGACCGGCCAGATGAAGCACATGGAGCAATGGGGCGATTTTCAGTATGAAGCGGGCGACCGAAAAGCCACGGCGAGCCGCGCCACACTCGAGCAGGACAGCAATCTCATGTCGCTCGACGGCGGCGCCCGGGTTTGGGATTCCACGGGAGCGACTTCGGCGGACCGTATTCTTATTGATCAAAAGACCGGCGACTTCAACGCCCAAGGACGCGTCACTTCCAGTCGCTTGCCCGATAAGAAAACTTCGCCTTCCGGGATGTTGGCGGGTGACGAGCCGGTGGAGGCGATGGCAGACCACATGACCTCGGCCAATCACAATCACCTGGTGCACTATGACGGTCATGTGGTGATGTGGCAGGGCGCCGACCGCATCACGGCGGATCGCACGGATGTGGATCGGGACAAGCGCATGGTGAACGCCAGCGGACACGTCGTCACCCAGTTTCGTGAAAAATCCAAATCGGATGCGGACAGCCAGACGGCTCCGACCGGACCCACCGGGCCCATTTTCGTGGTCGTCAAAGCCGCCACCATGATCTATACAGACCAGGACCGGCTGGCACACTACTCGGGCGGCGTAGTGCTGACACGGCCGCAGTTGCAGGTGAAGGCGGACGATTTGCGCGCGACGCTGTCCCCGCAGGACGACAACAAGAAGAAAAACGGCGACAATCAGGACCAGTCCCGGCTCGAGAAGGCCTACGCCGATGGACACGTGGAAATCGTGCAAGCGGCGAACGACCGGACCCGCACGGGCACGAGTGATCACGCCGAGTATTTCACCGATCCCGACAACGAGCGTATCGTGCTGAGCGGCGGCGAACCCAAGATGGTAGACAGCAAGAAAGGCTTCACGCGGGGCGCGGAATTGACCTACTTCGTCAACGATGATAGGCTGCTGGTTTCCGGTAGTCCGCAGCAACCTGCCACGGGCCGGCTGCGTCGTAGACAATAACCCCCGCATGCGAAGGTTAGAGACGAGCGAAATTTCGAAGTCGTATCGCGGCCGAAAGGTCGTAGACGACGTTACCGTCTCTGTGCATCAAGGCGAAGTGGTCGGCCTGCTGGGTCCAAACGGCGCCGGAAAGACCACGTCTTTCTACATTATCGTGGGACTCATCAGTCCCGATTCCGGCCGCGTGCTGCTGGACGACCTGGACATCACGGCGCTCCCCATGTTCCAGCGCGCGCGCCAGGGCATCAGTTATCTGCCGCAAGAAGCCTCGGTATTCCGCAAGCTCACGGTAGAGGGGAACCTGATGGCGATTCTCGAGACCCTCCCGATTCGTCCGCGCGACCGGCGCGAACGCCTGGAGCGGCTCATCGACCAGCTCGGTTTGGAGAAGGTTCGGCGGAATAAGGGCTACGCGCTCTCCGGCGGTGAGCGCCGTCGCGTGGAGATTGCGCGGTCTCTCGTGATTGAGCCCAGCTTCCTGCTACTGGACGAGCCATTTTCCGGCATCGACCCGATCCAGGTTCTGGAACTGCAACGCATCATTTTTGATTTGAAGCGCTCCGGGATCGGCATTCTGGTGACGGACCACAACGTTCGGGAAACGCTGATGGTGACGGACCGCGCCTACATTATCAATAATGGCCGCATCTTTCGCGCCGGCAGCCCGGAGGCTCTGGGCCGCGATCCCGAAGTCAAACGTGTCTACCTTGGCGAGTCTTTCACGCTGGGCGAGAGCGGCGTGACGTTCCCGAACTGAGCAGAGAAATAGAATCTCTCCTGACGCAACGCACTATCCAGTGGTGTTTCCGCGAATGTGCGATCGCGTTCCTTTCACGACTCCGGCAACCCACGCAACTGAAATTTAATCGTCTCTTTGCCATCACGCTGAACAACACGTTTGCGGATAACGAAGACTTCGAGGACGTCACCTTCGGCCCCTTGCTGGCATTCGAAGTGCGCTTCAGCGGCCCGGCTATCGGCAGCCCTAATGGCGACCCAGCCAATGAAAGTACGTTTGCATTTTCGGTGTTTACGGATCTCGCAGGAACGATTCCTGCGACCGGTATAGGCGCAGATCCATCCACCGGCAATGTCGCGGATATCACGATCAGTCCGGAAGGGGCTGCCGTACCTAACGCGATCACACCGAACGCAGGCATCGTGCCGGTTCCCGAGCCCGGTACCATCTGGTTACTGGGAGCAGGGCTGCTTGCGGTCTGCCATCGCCGCCTCAAGAAGTTTAGCGGCACTAACTCCTGAGTAGGGGGACTGATGCTGGAGGAGCGGCTTGAGGCGTAGCCCGCCCTTTCAGTCAAATGCGGTCGGGGCATCTGGATCGCGCAGATGCTGAAATACAAATCCAATTTGCTCAGGCAAGATCCTGGTTAGTGAGAGAGCCGGAATCTGATCCTCCGCAAAGAAATCAGCCTCCGTGGTTTCCGTGCTGGCGGTTGCCGCACCTCCGAGCAGTTCGCAGCGAAACAACAATTTGTAAGCATGAACGGGTATCGGCGGATGCGGGTGCCGATTCCGGTCCCAACAGGCGAGTAGCTTTACAGCTCTCACGATGTAGCCAGATTCCTCAAGCACTTCTCGCTCGACAGATTCAGCGGCGCTTTGCCCGACCTCGGCCCACCCGCCGGGCAGTGTCCACAATCCGTCCGCCCGCTCGCGAACCAGAAGCAGGCGATGCTCTCGGAATACCGCGGCGCGCACGTCCACCCTGGGCGTTGCGTAGCCGTGCTGAACCGCGAACAGTTCCACGGCCAAAGCAATTTTTTGGGGTTCTGGACCGGCGATCATCGAGGCGGCAATTGTGGACAACTCTTGATAGCGATCGGTATCGTAAGGGCTGGTGGCATAGGCCAGGCCGGTCTGCGCAATCGCCTGGATACGCTGTGCGACAGAATGCCACTCGTTCGTATTTGTCTTCACGCAACCAGAGTAAACCGTGCGCTCGACGTGCTGGATCTCTTCAGCACCCGTACTTGCAGGCCGAAACGCAGCGCTGGTACAACGGTAAGTCGGGGTTGAACGTGCGCGGTGCCCGATCAGGATGCATAGATGTCAAGGATTCGCCTTTGCCGGTGATGCATCCCCACTGGCGCAATGTGTTGCTTTCGAGAGTCTCGATATGCCAGCAATTGTAGCTGTAGCCTTCTTCGCGGCGGCGTTGCCAAATGCAGTCGTATTGCAGCCGGTCGCCAATATGTATTCCAGGCCAAGCGAGGATGCGGACGTGGTTTCGCAGGCGATTTACGGGGCGAACGTGAGTCTGCTGGAGCAGCACGAAGGCTGGGCGCACATCCGCACGACGGACGATTATACCGGCTGGACTCTTCTGGCAGCGCTGCGTCCCGGCCCGCTTTATGCTGCAAAGGGTCGGGTCGCCGAAGTGCAGAGCCTTTTCGCCCACGTCTACCGCGAACCGGATGTCACTCGCCACGCGCCGCTGGTGACGGTCCCTTTCGAAACCCGTTTCGATGTGGTGGCCGAGCCGGGCGATCATCGGTGGATACAAGTACGCCTTCCCGATGACCGATCCGGGTGGCTGCAGAGCGGCGATGTGGCGTTCGACGCGAAGCCTTTGTCGATACCCGAAATGCTAGCCCTGAGCCACAGGTTCGTGGGGCTGCCGTACACCTGGGGTGGCACTTCGAGCTTCGGTTACGACTGCTCGGGTTTTGCCCAAATGCTGGAACGCCGCCGTGGCGTGAACATGCCGCGAGACGCGCAGCCGCAGGCCGATTGGGATGGCGTGGTTCCGGTGAACCTCAAAGATCTGGCACCCGGCGATCTGCTCTATTTTGGAAGTTCCCCCAAGCACATCACGCACACCGGCGTCTACCTGGGAGACGGCAAATTCATCAATGCCACCACGCACGAAATGCCCGTTGTACAGATTGACAACGTCAAAGATCCGCACTGGAGCAAACTGCTGGTGGCGGCAAGGAGGGTGAAATGAACCGGCGCGGCTTCTGTAAATCCGCGATCCTGGGGCCGGCCGCCACGGCGATGAGCGGCGCATCAGCGCTCGCCATGGGAGACGCTAGCTTCGAAGCCAAGATCGTCCGCCTGAACCTACAGCACACGTGGACGACCACCATGTCATCCAGCCAGTCTCGCGACACCTTGCACACCACCTACATTCGCGACGGCATCACTGGCCACGGCGAAGGCGCGCCCATCGTGCGCTATCACGAGAATGCCGCGGGTGCGCAGAGAGCCGTGGAATCCGTGCGCAGCATGCTGCTGGCGGGCGACCCCATGCAGTTCGCCAAGGTGATGTCCGAAGTGTTCAGTAAAGTCCCCGGCGAGTGGGCCGGGAAGGCCGCGATCGACATCGCGCTGATGGACTGGGTGGGGCAGAAGCTGGGCATCCCGCTCTACAGCTTGTTCGGCCTGGACCCTCAGGACACGCCGCTTACCACCTTTTCCATCGGAATCGATACTCCCGAGATCACCCGGCGGAAGACCCGTGAAGCGGAAGCGTACCCCATCCTGAAAGTGAAGGTCGGGCTGGCCACCGACGAGCCGACCATCGAGGCGGTGCGCAGCGTGACCAAAAAACCGCTGCGCGTGGATGCCAATGAAGGCTGGAAAGATAAGGAAGAAGCCGTGCGCAAGATCAACTGGCTGGAGAAGCAAGGGGTCGAGTTCATAGAACAACCTATGCCGGCCGAGATGATCGAGGAGACACGCTGGGTCCACGAACGCGTGCACATTCCGATCATCGCCGACGAAGCCTGCCAACGCGCTTCCGATATCCCTAAACTGCGCGGCGCCTTCGATGGCGTGAACGTGAAGCTGGACAAGGCCGGAGGGATGCTGGAAGCGTACCGGATGATCGAAGTCGCGAAATCGATGGGCATGCGCACCATGCTGGGCTGCATGATTTCGAGCTCGGTATCAGTGACCGCGGCCGCGCACCTTTCGCCACTCGTCGATTACGCCGATCTGGACGGCAACCTGCTGATCGCCAACGATCCATTCCACGGTGTGAAAGTGGAATCCGGCAAACTGATCCTGCCGCGAGCGCCGGGGTTGGGGCTGACTGCCGCATAGGGGCCAGCCTCACGTCAGCCGCTCGAAGGGCAAATCTCCACCCCAGAATGTCCGGACAAGCGGCAGGGTTCCTTCGATGGCACTCGTCGAAAAATAGCGATGAACCGGCTCGCGGTCAGGCTCGACATAATCGGGATGGCGATTCAAGTAGTCAACAAGGCGTGCGGCCACGACATCCGGCTGGACGATCAAGGGGACGCTATCCGGCAGGAACTCGCGGAACAGGTGTGCAACCAGCGGATAATGCGTGCAGCCGAGGATGAGACGGTCCGGCCAGAGGCCGTGCGTCTGGATCAAAAGAGAATCGACATACCCACGGATGAGCGGGCGCAGATCGGGGTCTGCGGCGCCGGCCTCTATAGCCCCGGCGAGCTCGGGGCAGGACTGCTGGAAGACGGCGATATCGGCGCGGCGCTTGTGGATCTCAACCGGGTAGGTTTGGCTTTCGACGGTGGCGCGCGTGCCGAAGATTCCGACGCTCTTCACATCCGATAGAAGATGTGCCGGAAGTTCCAGCCCCGGCTTGTCGGACCAGGGGCGGCTGGTCGCGGCCTCAATAGTCGGCACGATGATGCCGAGGATGTTCCTGCCCCGCCAGCGCTCCTGTTGCGGCAGCCAGTGCTGTTGCAGCCAGCGCAGTGCAACCGCCGAGGCGGTGTTGCAGGCGATGACAATCAGCCCGCATCCCAGGCCGAACATTTGCTCCATCGCCCGAACCGTCAACTCCTTGATAGCGGCAAATGAGCGCTCGCCGTAGGGCGCATTGGCATGGTCGCCCAAATAGGTAAAACTATACTGCGGCAACGCTCTGGTTAGGGTGCGATGAACCGTCAGGCCGCCAAACCCGGAATCGAAGACGCCAATGTGGAAATGTGTCAGCGCGTTCATCTTCGGCGCGGTTTGCGGAGCAGTTCCGATGCACTTACTGCCCTTTATGTAGCGGGAGCGCGACACTACCCCAGAATACGATGAGTGACTGCTTGCGAGACGGTGTCCGATCTTACCGAATGCGCACGGTCGTCACAGCGTACGCCCCCACAGGCACTACGAGAGCCGCATCTTCGCCGACTGGAATGGGCTTCAGGTTGTCCTCGACTGCATTCGCAAGCCATGCGCTCTGAATCTTGCCGCGCCGCAAGCGGAGGCGAACCACCGTAGCTTTCCCACTGGTCTCGCGCAGGCGGATGATCGCACCGTCGCCATCCTCCGCCCGCTTCCAGGTCCCTATCACGATGTTGGGTTGGTCTGTATCGAGGAAACTCGCGCTCTCGGCTGGCAACGGTCGCTCCGGGTTGCCTGGTTTGTCCTGCTCGATGACGTGATTCACCTCTGGCGGCCGCATGCTTTCCGTGGCAAGCCGCGTCAGCGCTGCCGGGTCCAGCCTGGCTCCGCTCGTCAGCACGTAGCGGAACGTGAACTCGCCGCCCTGCGCGGCGCGATAGTTGGTGTGCCAGTAGTTGTTCATGGCGTACGAGAACACAGTCGCGCTCCTCGGCCGAAACTCACCCGGCCATTCGCCGCGATTGATATCGCCGAAGCTGGCCAGCGGGGCGTCGAGCGGCACGATGCCGACGGTTGCGGAGTCATCGCCTACAGCCATCCAGTCCTGTATGGTGAACCACTCGAGGCTCCCGCCTTTGAGAATGTCGCGGGCGGGATCGGCCCAACCCTGCTGCAGCGCGTACGCAAACCGTGGCGGCTGCGCGGCCACAGGGAACGCCAAGTAAACGGCTTCCTTGGCGGTCACGGCGTTCTTGCGCACGTGATAAGCAAACTCGATTTTCTTCGCGTGGTCGAACAGCAGAACCTCGAGGTCGATGTCGGGCGTGTTCTTCGCGCGCGAGTGCAGGTGAATGGATGCTCCGAAGGGCGTCTTGCCGCCGGTCCAGCGCCCGTCCCGAGACGCATCGATCGTGAGGTGGGCCTTCGGCAACGAAGTGACTGGGTGAATCATGCTCGTATCCTCGCCGCCCGAGACGTAAAGGTACTGCCCAAACCGATACGGACTGTGTGGGTCGACAAGCTCACGCTGTAGCTGTTTGTCGTAAATGCTGCGCACCGCGCCAGCCTCCGGATCGAACACTACCCGATAGAATTCGTTCTCCACCGTTGGGCTCTCGTACAATGACTCTGTCGCGGCGGTATTCGAGCTGCCGATCCCGTAGCACTTGTAGCCAATCGAAGGCAGCGCCTCTGCCAGGAAGCGTACATGCATGAAGCCTTCCCGCTCCCCGACAACCTGATACTTGACCGGCCGGTGCGTGGTCAGATCTTCCAGTCCAGAATTTTCAGGCAGATCCGTCTCGACCAGCGCATCGCGCTGCCAGTTTAGCGGGTTAAAGATCACCAGCGTTTCCGCCGGGACATGAACGTCGTTCGCGAGTTGGCTCATACCGCGATTGACCGCGTCGCGAATTTCGAGGCGCGCGGTGACGGCACGGCTGTCTTTAACTTCCAGTTGGTTTACGGCCTCGCTGTGGTCGGGCTGCGAAACCGAGTTCCACGACGTCCATGTGTGCTCCGAGAAGAGCACGATGTTACGCCAGATGTCTGTCATCATGCTCTCAGGCGCGTGCACGTCCGGCTGGAAGGAATGAACGGCGGAGGAGAGCACTTCGGCCGAGAGCGCGCGGTTCTGGTTCTCGCGATCTTCGGCGGTGTAAAGAGCATCGCTGCCGGCGCCGTCTTCCCAATAGGGACCGCCGTCGCCTTTATATACCGGCAGTTCGTTAGCGTAGTTCTTATCGACATAGGCAAAGAAGCCGGCGAATGTGCTGTATTCGAGGTGCGGGTATGCGAACGTCTCGTTCCACTGCGGCACAAAAGTCGCCGTGCTCGGAAACAGGTCTGTATTCTCCACCTGTGTGCCGTAAAGGAGCGCCACGTCCGGCTTGTAGTCGGGCGTCGAAAACGCCTCCAGATAAATGGGCAGCGATTCACGAACGGCATCTAGCATTGGCGGCAGCCCGAACAGGGTCTCTACCTGCTCGTAGTGACGCGAATACCAGAATAGGATCCGGTTCCCGTCGGGTCCCTCCCACCAGAACGGCGATTTAGAATTCCAACGCTCGTGCGCGAATACTGGAGCGCGATCATTATTCGACGCGGCAACAAAATACTTCACGCCGGCAGAGGCAAGTATCGACGGATACGCGCCAGTGTATGACGGGACGTCGGTGATGTTAGCGTAGTCGAACGGCAAGCCGTAGCGGCGCGCAAAGCTCTTGGAAAAATACAGAGATCGATAGAGCGTTTCGAGTGAGGCATACCCAGTGAGCAGATTGCAGTACTGCGCCGGCATGGTCATCTTCCCCTGGCGAATGAGGTCCAGGACTTCATCGCGCTTTTGGGACGAGCGGGTGTCCAGTAACTGTTCGAGATTCCATGAGCCGTCCATTGAAAAACGGAAATCCGGATGCTCGCGAATCAATCCGGCGGCCTGTTCCAGCACACGCGCCTGGGTCTCGGCCACTTTGCCCTGATAGTCGGTGTAGCCAACATCCAGATGTGTATGCGGCACCACCATGATTTTCCATTTCCGCGCCGGACTGACGTTGAATCGGAATGCGCGCGGCGCGCCATCACTCACGGTAAGCGTGGCCGCGGTTTCGCCGCTCCACACCGGAACATCGAAGTGAAAGCGCTGCTCACCGAATTCGCCGACGCGCGCCAGAGGTGCTTCATACCGATGACCGGCGATGTGAAGCACTAGGTTTCCTGCCGACTGATGATCCAGCCGCATGATCGCCTCAACCACTTCGGTATCGTCCCGCTTGTAAAAGATGGTGGGTGTCAGCGAAGCAGAAACGCCTTCCGCTGGTTCTCCCTCGGCCAACTGAAGGGCATCCCAGGCAATGCCAGAAACATCATGACGGTCTGGAGGAGACGCAGGATCATCCACCGGTTCGAGCACCACCGAGTTTCCGCCGGAGTGAAGAAATCGGGCAGGGATAGCAATCTTCAGCTCCGAAATCGAATAGTGGGGATCAAAGGCAAACACCCCGTCGCCGAACGTATAGTTCAATTTCGGGTGCAGATAAAAGGTTCCTGTATGCCCGTTCACGGCGACATGGAGCGTCGGGATACGGGGCATCCATGTGAGCACCGCCAGCGTGAGCGTGTAGCCGGCCGCGGGCGTGCCCGGGAGCGAGAATGCGATTTCGGCGGATTGTCCCGGCGACAGAAACCGCGGCCATTCGCGGCGCCAGTCACTCTCGCCAACGCGAAAGATGTTGTGAGTACGGGCCTCGGCTTTGAATTCTTCGGATGATTTGTCGAAGGTGCCAATGGACCACACCGTCTGGGCCGCGGCGGGCAGAGCAAGGAGAATGGCAGCAATGAAAGGGGTCTTCACGCCCGTAAGCCTATGGCTACGCGCGTATGAAGTCAAACCCGGTGGCCCATATCATTGGCACGCTTATTTGTTAACAAACAAGGGCCCGCGCATAATCTTAGGCGACTTGGCACACCTTCGCGAATTAACAACCGGACACGGTGCGCCAATAAAGTGAGGCGCGCTAGACAGACGCCGCTTTTGCCCCGAAACTACGCAAAGCGGCAGTTTCACTCGTAAACGACTCGAACACCGTGTAGAGCTTCGTCACCTGTAAGAGGTCGTGCACCCTCTTCTGCACGTTCAGAAGCTTGATTTGGGAACCTTGGTTCGCGCCTGTCGCGAAAGCACCGACCAACTCGCCCAGGCCGGAGCTGTCGATATAGCTCACGTCGCCCAAATTCAGCACGATATTCTTCTGGCCTTCCTTGAGCATGTCCTTCACTGTCTCGCGCACCACTCCAGAGCCATCACCTAACGTGATGCGGCCGCTAAGGTCTACGATCGTCACGTCGCCAATCTGCCGGATGTTTGCTTTGCATGGCATTGGGATACCCTCGGTATTCAGTCTACCGGTTCCGTGGGTCGATGGAGCGGCGGCAATCCGCGCGGTGCTCGGTTTCTTTCGCGTGAAGAGATGGCCGGAAACTCGCGGTGGCAACCCTACTTTCCGCAACTCTCAACGCTGATATCATGCTGCAGATCGGGAAACAGGTTCGTTCGACCATGTGGCGGCTAAAGATGATGGCTCTGGTGCGATGTTTTCAATCGAGGTGGTTGACGACTTATTTCGTGCTCGCCGGCGCGACCGTGATGACGGTGCGGGCTCGTGCCCAGGTTCCCGCTTCTCAGGCTGCTGATTTCCGCCAGGCCGAAGAGCAGTTCGAGCAGCTCTGTGAGGGGTGCCACGGCGAGGGTGGAGAAGGCGGGGATCGGGCCCCTGCGCTGGTCAATAGCCGTAGCCTGCGAAGCCGCAGCGAACAGCAGATTCGAGAAGTGATCAAAAACGGGACACCCGGCGGGATGCCGCCGTTTGGGCTCGCTGACTGGGAGCTGCGATCGATTGCGGCGTGGGTACATTCGCGTAATCTGTCCGCATATAACACCAGGCCCGCGGGAGACGCGGCTGCCGGGGAACAATTCTTCTTTAGCGGTGGCCAATGCTCGACGTGCCATATGATCCATGGGAGGGGAAAGGCCAACGGCCCTGATCTTTCCGACATTGGGTTGAAGTCAACGGTATCCGAGATTGAATCGGCCCTGGACAATCCAACCGCGCAAATGGGGATGCACACCACACCCAGCTGTCCGAGCTGGGCCTTCTGTCCCGACGAAGCCTGGACGGTGGTTCAAGTGCGACTGCGAGATGGCTCCGATCTGCGCGGCTTCGCCCGCAATCGCGCAGAGCACGATCTGCAATTACAGACATTCGACGGCCGCATCCACCTGCTCATGGACACTGACTACGAGGAGATCAGGCGCGAACAACAGTCGTACATGCCTGCCCTAAAGGCGACACCTGGCGAACGGAAGAATCTACTGGCGTACCTCAGCAGTCTGGCCGGAGTTTCCCCCGGTCCGCTGGCGACCGAACCAGAGCCTATCCCTCAGGAGGCCATCAACTCCGTTACCACGCCTAAAGAGGGAGACTGGCCGACCTATAACGGGGTTCCCGGCGGCAATCGATACAGTACGTTGGATCAGATCAATACAACGAACGTGGGCCGCCTGCAACTGCAGTGGGTGCATTCGCTCAACGGCACCGGATTGGAGACGACACCCGTGGTGTCGGATGGTGTCATGTATGTGACCACTCCCGGCCAAGTTTGCGCACTCGATTCGCAGACCGGCCGCGAAATCTGGTGCTATGGGGCATTTGAAAGAAGCCGGAGCAGCTCCTCTGTGCCGAACCGCGGCGTGGCCCTCCTCGGCGACCGCGTCTTCTACGCAACGAGCGATGCCCATCTGATCTGCCTGAATCGCCTGACCGGTGCCGCGATGTGGGATGTCAACATGCCGGTGACGCCGGGGCAATTCAGCGCATCATCGGCTCCGCTGGTGGTGGGCGACCTCGTAATTTCCGGCATCGCCGGCGGCGATGCTCCTCTGCGCGGATTTCTGGCGGCCTATAAGGCCACCACAGGTCAGTTAGCGTGGCGCTTCTGGACCATTCCCGGCCCTGAAGAACCAGCGTCGAAGACATGGATCGGCAAAGCCATCACCACCGGCGGCGGGGCGACATGGCTGACCGGATCCTATGATGCGGAGACGGGTACACTCTACTGGGCGGTTGGAAACCCGTTCCCTGCCACCGACGGAGACGAACGCGAGGGCGCGAATCTCTATACCGACTGCGTCTTGGCTTTGGACGCGAAGACGGGAAAGCTACGTTGGTACTACCAATTCACTCCTCACGATCTTCACGACTGGGACGCGACAGAGCCATTCGTTCTTGTGGATACGGCGTACCGAGGGCGCGACCGTAAACTGCTAATGCAAGCAAATCGGAACGGGTTCTTCTATGTGCTCGACCGGGCAAGCGGGGAATTCCTGCTCGGCAAGCCTTTTGTGAAAAAGATGAATTGGTCCAGCGGCATTGGTCCGGACGGAAAGCCGCAGTTACTGCCCGCCAACCAGCCGACAAAGGCTGGAGTCAAGACTTGTCCTTCGGTGAGAGGAGCGACTAACTGGTATTCCACGTCATTCCATCCGGGGACAAGACTGTTCTACGTGATGGCAGTCGAGGATTGCAGTATCTACACGCAATCGGGAAGAGGCGGTTATGAAGGTTATCGCGTTCCGTCCGACTCGGGGCTGAGGTATCTTCGCGCTTTAAACATCACGACGGGAGAAATGGCGTGGGAGATCCCGCAGACAGGACCGCAGGAGGCGAATTACTCCGGCGTGCTGACAACTGCCGGCGGACTTCTCTTCTATGGTGAGACCGGCGGCCGCTTTGCCGCGGTGGACGCTAAGACTGGAAAGACACTGTCCACTTTTAAGGCCAGCGAGTCATGGAGGGGCTCTCCCATGACTTACGTGGTCAACAAACGGCAGTACGTCGCCATCGCGTCGGGCGGAAACATTTTGTCCTTCGCACTCGGCGAGCGGTAGAAGGCTCCGCAAACGGCAAAGTACGCGGCGGATCCGCGATCGTGCGTCCTTTCAACGCGACTGCGCCGCTTTCCGGGCGCTCTCGGCACGCGCTAGGAACTCTGCCATGTTCTTGTCATTGGCGGCGTGGTACGCCCACCCTTCCGCGGTGGCATTCCAGCGATGATCGCGCACGGTCATATCGATACCGTGGTCGATCAGGAATTGTGCCGTTTCATAGTTCCCGCGGATGGCGCACTCATGCAGAATGCTGGCTGGCTCGTGCGTACTCCAGTTGGTGTTGATATTGGCTCCGCGTTCCAGCAGGAAAGACGCAATCTCGAACTGCCGGTTCATGCACGCCCATGCCAGCGCTACATCCAAAACCTGTCGGGCATTGGCAGGAGTCCAGTGCAGATTCCGCAACACAGAAGGATTGTTGGTGGGGTAATGCTGGGCAAGGCTTCCCAACCTCGGGCGGCCAACCTCATCGAACCAAGCCCTGACTCGCGAGAAGTCTCCTACGCCAGCCGCGTGACAGAGATCGTCGGGTAAGGGCCAAATCGGGGTCAACAGAGGAATGAGGTGCGCCTTCCCATATTCCAGAGCGAACACCAGCGCGGACGTAGGAGGGTGCTTCGTCGCTAGCGTGGGAGCGAATTCCAAAAGCCGCGTGATGAAGGGCCCGCGATCTTTCAATACCGCATGCTCCAGTATCTCCACCTGCCGAGCTACCTGCGATTCGCCTAGCAGATCCGGTGCCTGTTGCATCCAGCGAGTGAACTCCTCAAGGTTATCTTCGTCGATCGCCATGCGTAGTTCGTTCATGACGACCATCTGCCAAGGGCTGACGACCGTCTGCCAGGAGTGTCCGTACTGTTGCGCATGTTCAGCCAGGTAGTCAATGAAGGCGCTTCGTCCACGCCATTTCTCCACTCGCTCGCCGAGCGTGCCGTCAAGCTCGATACAACGGTCGAGAATGAGCGCAGCAACTGCCCGATGGTTGAACCGGCAGGCGATGAGGAAGGCTTGCGTTACAGCGGCGGTGGTACCGCTGGGGCGGGCCTTCGATGCATTCAGACAATCTCGTACACCGTCGTAGTCACCCACTGCCGCCAGACTATCGAGACTGCGCGGCAGAACACCCCTGCGCAAAAGAAGCTGCAACACTCCCTTTGCGCGAGCGCGATTTGCGTCCTCCCATATCGCCGGGTTCACGATGGCCCCGGCGTTTAGAAGAAACTCAGCGCATTCAAGGCGCGTGAACATCTGCTCCCGGTAAGGATCGCCGCTATCGCCGAACGAGCCAGTGGCAAAACCGAGCAACGATTCTCCGAAATCGCCGCACCACGACAAAAGCGCTGGATACTCCCGAACCACTTGCGCCAATCGTTCGACGTTGTTGTCGTGAATGGCCCGTTCCGCCTCGGCAGCGGCCCATTCCAGGCCCTTGCCTTCCAGGCGGATCACCGCCGCCCGAAGATCCTGCCAGCCTGTGAAGCCGTATTCTCGGGCGAGCACAAGCTGCGCGTCTCGCAACGATAGAGGATGGACGGGAGCCGGTAGTTGTGCATGGACACGGGCCAACGCATCGGGATCGCCGGCGGCGAACTGGCGGACTAGTCTCTTTGCCTGCTTCCGGACGGACTCAAAAGATGGGTGCGAGGGTAAGAACTTCGACGGGGTCACAAGACCTCCTTTCATATTTGCCGGTGTCCCGCTGATACCAGGCTGAAAGAAGGTAACTGCTGACGGAAAACGAAAACAGGTGGGATGCTTCCCTTGCCGCGGGTAGGAGACGCCCTGTTAGCGCACTCCCTCGACTCTATCCAGCCCGGTAGAGTTTGTCAATCCAATCCAATTCCGAGCGGAATTCCCGAATCCGAGGAGAAGCGTAACTCCAAATTGAATTTGCTGGTGCTGGAGGAGGGGGTCGAACCCTCATGGCCAGTGAAGGCCGCGGGATTTTGAGTCCCGTGCGTCTGCCAGTTCCGCCACTCCAGCCGGTGCGTTGGCTCTTTTGAGTCTACCCTAACGAGGAGGAGGATTGGGCCGGGTTCGGTACGGCTGCGGGTATCACATCGTAGGGGCGCATCATCTCGTTGTCTTCGTGCTCGAGTACGTGGCAGTGCCAGACGTAGCGGCCAACGAAGCCTCCGAAACGAACGATGATTCGGGTCACCATCCTCGGGTCCGCGCGCACGGTGTCCTTCCATCCGGCTTCTTCCGGAGCCGGTGGCGTAATGGGCCCGGTATACCGCAGCTCCCCTTTGGTCTGATAAAGGAACGGCTCGAAACGGCGGCGATCGAGAATTTGGAAACGCACAAGATGAAGATGGATGGGGTGCGAGTCGTCTGTCGTGTTGATGAAGCTCCAGATCTCGACGGAATCGAGCTTGGGATTCTCCGTTACCGGCATGTGCCACGGCGTCCCGTTCAAGAGCATGGAGGTGGATTCGCCTTTCATGCTCATGTTCTCGATCAAGGCAAGCGGTCGCGTCTTGACCGCAGCGGATTCTGGGGTTTTCGTTATCGGCCGCAAGACGGAGGGAACGACACTGCGCTCTGGAGATTTCGCCGCGCCTACGCGAAACTGCATAACCTGAAAGGAGTCGTTCATCAGAACAATTTGCTGTCCGGAAGCACCACTGAAATCAACGATCAGATCAGCGCGTTCGCCAGGCGCGAGCAAACTTCGATCGAGTGGAACCGGCGCGGGCAGCAACCCCTGGTCGGTACCGATCTGTTGAAACTTCTGTCCATTTGAGAGCGAGAGGTGGAGAAAGCGGCCATTGGAGGCGTTTAGGACTCGGAACCGATACATGCGTGCCTCGACATCAGCGAACGGAAAGGCCTTTCCATTGACGACCATCACATCGCCGAACACCTCGGGCACCCAGGGCTTTTCCGGATCGCCGGAGACGGGATATTCCAACTGCCCGTCCTGTTTCAGCAGGCGATCGTAAATCACGAGTGGAATTTCGAATTGGCCGTGTGGAAGATTGAGAGCGTCTTCCATATCGTCCCGGAGGAGAAAGAGTCCGAACATTCCCGCATAAATGTTCAGGCGATTAATGCCCATCGCGTGGTCGTGATACCAAAGCGTACACGCTTCCTGGCGGTTGGGGTAGAAGTACGTGCGTGATTTTCCGGGTGCATACCAATCCTCCGGATAGCCGTCGCTATCGGGCGGGGCTTTGGCCCCATGCACGTGGGCCACGCCGCGGGACTCCGGCTTGCTTCGTTCCGCTCCGTGAAGGCTGTGGTCGATCGGAAGGAAATGCTTTTCGGGTAACTCGTTGGCCCACTCAATGAGCAACCCTTGACCGCTGCGTGTTTCGAAAGTTGGGCCGGGACTCGAAGCGCCGTAACACCACAGGCGGGTTGCCGGAAGATCGCGATGAACTTTCTGTTCCACTTGCCGCATGGCAACTCGAAAATGTGGAACTCGCAAAGACGAGTCCTGCGGCACCGCGCGCATACCTAAAGGCTTGGCGATCGTCGGGATGGGCAAGGGGTCGACAAACTTGGCGAGCGTGTTAGGGTTCAACGTCGGAACAGCGGAAATTCTCCGGCAGGCTAAGGCAGTCAGGCTGGCATGGCGAACAAAGGTTCGGCGAGTCATTAGCGAGGGTCAACGAGCCAGCCGCGCGCCGGGAGGTTCCGGCGCACGACTGGGAAAGATGGACGCGATTCTACCGCGAATGCGCAATAGACTGGGCGAACCGGCCGGGGCGCGGATGCAACGAATTTTTCGGCGACGCCGACTGGGCCGGATTCAGAGGTTCGCCGCTGCTTTCCGACAGCAGGAAAGTGGCCGTATTCGGAGTCGAATCGAAATCAAACATGTTGTCGAGCGGACCCGCGAGAGCATCGAAAGACCCCTGGCCGATGCGCTGCCCGTTGAGCCAGTTGTCCTCGATGAAGCGAATGATCGAACTCTGATCCGTGATCGTGTGGTCGACAAAGTTGGGCCGGGCATACGGGGAAATCACCATCAGCGGAAGCCTGGGACCATAGCCACAACGGCCTTGCGCGTGAGCCACGCCGGAAGCCACGCCGGGTAGCGCCGAGGTTCCGGAACCGCATGCTCCCGTACCGGTCACAGCATCCGCACTGGTCGAGGATTGATTGACGATCGGCGGCATCTGGTGGTCGTACCAGCCGTCGGAATCATCATAGGCGATTACCACTGCCGTGGATGCCCACCAATTCGACTGCTGCTGGAGGAGATTGATGACGTGCACGATGAACTGCTGCTCATCGATGGGGTCAGAGTATCCGGCATGTCCATCCTGGAAACCGGGAGCCTTCAGAAAACTGACGGCCGGGAGGTTGCCTGCGCTCAGTGCGGCGTAGAAATCACTCATATCGTACTGGTGATTGGCGCCGTCGCCCGATTGGCCGACCTTGCTGGCCGAACTCGGCCGCGCGTGTGTCGGATTCGCGGTGGATTTGTAGTACTGGAACGGCTGGTGATGAGGGATGTAATCCGCCTTCTTGCTGTTGGTGATCAGCGAAGTGGTGTTCCGCGCGCAGCCTGTGGAGCCGTTGGGATTCGTCTGCGTGGTGTCGAAGCCGCCCTCGAAGAATCCCCAGGTTACGCCCGCGGCATTCAGAAGGTCACCAATATTTTTTCCGCTCATACTAAACGTTTCACCGGTCGTGGTGGAGCAGATGTCGCCGGCAGGATCCGCATCACTGATGTCGGTCAGACCATTCGAGCCGTCTTCGATCAATGCGCCGGTCCCATTGGTATTGTTGATAGCTCCGTTGGTTTGACCCGAGATCAGATTGATGGCGCCGACGGTAGACGGGCCGTAGTTTGTGCCGTAGGAATTATCGCTCATGGCGTAATGCTGAGCGTAGTTCCACAACGCGGTCACCGTGTTTCCATCGTAGTAGCCCATGACCAGACCGGTGGTCGCCGCCTCGGAATCGCTGCCCGGAGGGGGGCCGGCGGTTCCGGTTGCCATCGGGAACAGATCCACGACGCCGGCGTGATAGGCAGTTTGCTCGGCAAGGTAATCGTGATCCTGATCGGCGGTGGCTGCCTGCGAACGATCAAGCCTAAAGGGCGCCGATGCGCCCGAACCGTTGGCCGTATTGGTTGCGTTGGCGTTATTGCTGAAAAAGGCAGGGCTGAAACCATTGACGCTCGGCGTATTCGGATACGCGTAAAACTTAGGCTGACCCTCCGGATTCATGGCAAATGGATACGTTGCGAAGTAATGATCAAACGAAACGTTTTCCTGGAAGATAATCACCAAATGTTGGATTGGTGTCGACGGTCCACTTGTCGGCGCCGGCGTCTGCGCGTTGGCCAACCCGGAACCCGTCAATATCATCCCGGCGAAAGCAGCATGGCCGGTGAGCGTAAGCAGTAGCCTTCTCATAGTACTCCTCCCCCTGAACTTGAAGTGAATTGTCGAGTGTACGCAGCGTTTGTAAAAACCAGATGAAAATGGCGTGAATGATGGTTGACGGAATCGTGTCGAATGGGTTAAATGACCCGGCGAACCGCCGATTGGAGCGCTTAGTGTATCTTGGATGGTCATCATGATCGATCGGCGTGCTTTTTTCAAACGGAGTGCTGCCTCGTTGGCGGCAGGATCACTTTTGAACGGCCCATCATCCTGGGGCGCGGTCAAAGGCGAGAGCCAGGAACGAGAGTGGCGCCATTACGGCGGAGACGTGGGAAGCAATCGTTATTCCCCACTCGACCAGATTAATCGCTCGAATGCCCATGAACTGCGTGTTGCTTGGACTTATCACACAGGCGACACCCGTCCGCCCACGCGCCGTTTTCCGAGAACCACGATGGAGTGCACGCCGATCGTCGCCAGAGGCGTGATGTATGTGACCTCGCCTCTATTGAAGGTCATCGCTCTAGACGCGGCTACAGGCCGGGAAATCTGGCGCTTCGATCCTTTTGCGAATGGCGATTACGAGAATCCTGACGCCGAATCGGTGCACGGGGTGAACCGCGGGGTGGCGTATTGGGAAAACGGGCATGACAGGAGCATTCTCTGCACGGCATCTTCGAATCTGATTTGTCTCGACGCTCAAACGGGCAAACCTCGCTCCCAGTTCGGCAACAAGGGGTACGTCGACCTGACCCAAGGCCTCGGGCGCGACGTATCGGGGCTTCTTTACGACGTGACCACTCCCGGAGTTGTCTATAAAAACCTGATCATCCTGGGGTCGGAAGTGGGTGAGGGACCTGACCCCGCGGCTCCGGGACACGTGCGCGCCTTCGACGTCCGCACAGGCAAGCAGGAATGGATTTTTCACACCGTGCCGCAGCCGGGCGAATTCGGTCACGAGACCTGGGAGGGCGATTCTTGGAAGGCCGGGGGCGGAGCGAACGATTGGGGCGGTCTTTCGGTGGACAACAAGCGCGGTTGGGTTTTCATCGCCACAGGATCTGCGGCTTTTGATTTTTACGGCGGCCAGCGGCTGGGACAAAATCTGTTCAGTAATTGTGTCGTAGCGCTCGAAGCGTCGACCGGACGGCGCATCTGGCACTACCAGGTGGTGCATCACGATCTTTGGGATCGCGACCTGCCGAGTCCTCCCATTCTGTGCACGGTGAATCACGAAGGCCGGCGCGTGGACGCGGTGGCGCAACTGACCAAATTCAGCCGTGTGTTCTTACTCGACCGCGTGACTGGCCAGCCGCTGTTTCCGGTGGAGGAACGGGCGGTTCCCGCTTCCGACGTCCCCGGCGAACGCGCTTGGCCGACGCAACCCTATCCGCTGAAGCCGCCACCTTACACGCGCATGGAGTTCACCGAGGACCAGGTAACCGATATTTCTCCCGAGGCGCATGCGTACTGCCTCGAAATCTATAAGAAGGCGAGAGGCGGAAAAACATTCGAACCCCCGAGCCAACAGGGAACGGTCGTATTTCCGGGGTTTGACGGCGGCACGGACTGGGGCGGCGGATCATTCGATCCGGAAACCGGGCTGCTCTACGTGAACGCCAACGCCGAGCCATGGATCGTAACACTTGTGCCCACCAAGCCGGGCACGCCGTACCCTTACACCATCACCGGCTACAACCGTTTTGTCGATCTGGAGGACTACCCGGCCATTAAGCCGCCTTGGGGCGAGTTAGTGGCAATCGACTTAAACCAAGGTGAGTTTGCCTGGCGGGTGCGCTTAGGTGAATATCAGGCACTCAAAGCTCGCGGGATTCCGCAGACAGGCACTTATAGCATTGGCGGATCCACTGTGACCAAAGGCGGGCTCGTGTTTATCGGCGCGACAAAGGATGAGATGTTCCGCGCATTCGATAAGACAAACGGAAAAGTCCTGTTTGAGTCGCCTTTGCCAGCCGGTGGATACGCAAGCCCGGCCACTTACGAAGTCAACGGAAAACAATACGTGGTGATAGCGGCCGGCGGCGGTGGAAAACCGCGCACCAAATCGGGCGATGCCTATGTAGCGTTCGCGCTGCCGTGAACTCCCGGTTCTTCGACAAACTCAGGGGTGTGGCGCGTGGCAAGTGTTGCAGACCGCGCGGGCGTGTTTTTCGACGTGACAGTCCACGCAAGCTTTCATCGAAATCTCCTTTTCCTTCGTGATCACATCGCGCTCGGCGACCGGACCGTGGCAGATTTCGCAGCCGATCTTGCCCTTTTTGATGTGCGTCTTGTGCGAGAAGAAAACGTAATCGGGGAGTGAATAGACCTGGACCCAGGGTACGGGCTGGTGGTCCTTGTTATACGCCGCCAGCTTTTGAATTGCCGGGCTATCGGCTTTGACTGTGTCGTGACAGGTTAAGCATTTTGACTCAGCCGGATAAGTCATGTCCTCGCCCGGATCGGGCATTGAGTGACAGTAGGTACATGTCGTATCAAACGGAACGTGCACCCTGTGACTGAAAGGGATGGGCTGAGTCTTCTGGCCCGTCTGAGTGCTGGCCTTTGGCGGCTCCTCGCGTTGCGACCAGAGTGAACTAACCCAAAAAAGTGCAATAAGAAATGCCAAACTTGTCCGCATCGAGACTTCGCCGATTCGACCGCTCACGGTTTCAGTGAAGTCGAATGGCCGAAGCTGATGCAGTAGTCTCCCGGCGCGAAATGGGCGATTGCTCGTGGGCCAACTCATACATCACCCATGTCGCTGCCATTTCATCCGTTGTCGGCTCTCCCCATCGAATCGTCTTTGTGGGATCCGGATTGAATTGATTATTCGCCGAATTGTCAAAATGCACACTGATGATGAGCCGGCTGCCCTTCGGAGCGGGTACCGGATCCTTCAGAGCGTACTGCATCTGCCAGTTGAAATCGTAGTGGGGAATAAACATCAGGGTACGTTTCACAGCGTCCGGTCCGACCAGTTCCCACCGCATATCCTTGCCCCGCAGGTGCATGTGCGGCGTGAATGACAACAAGTTCACATCCTCGGTGAACTCATGACAGAAGGTAACCTCGTGGTTCGGCGCGCCAGCCGGAATGCGGAACAGGTACGCGTCCATATCCAACCGGCGAAGAACCTTTTGCGGATGCTTGGCGAAGATGAATCCGACGCTCGATCGATCCTTTTCTTGTCTCCCCGTACCTTTCGCGTAATGAATCTCAAACGTAATGGTCGATCCCGCGGGAATGAGCCGCGCGTAGCCTTCCGGATAGATTTCTGGTGCACGGCCGGGAACATAGGTTGCAAGTTCCTCGGCTTCTTCGTGATATTTTTGATCCGGCAAACCGCCTTCGCCGATGTCCCGACACGCGTCGTCCACCACCGGGGCCTCGGGCCGCATGTGAAGCACGGTGCCTTCCTTGTAGGTGTATTTCTCGAACAACGATTGCCTTTGCTCTGCTTCCGACGCCGTTTTCGGCGGTGTGACGTATATGTGGGCGTGGTGCACAACTTTCCGGTTGCCGGGCCGCAACTCTATGGCAGAGATCCAGACGTCCTCTTTGAGATTGGTCGGGATCCCACTGAACCGTTCGTAGTCATCGGGGCCCGATGCGGGGATGGTGTACTCGTTGGGCATCGAGATGACCAGGTCCGGCGTACCGATCCTCCACCCGTCAACCACCTTCGGAGCGGGCGGCATATTCGTAGGGTCGCCTTCCGGTGCGCCCTGGTCGACCCAAGCTCGAATGGTTTCGATCTGCTCCGTGGTGAGCCGGGCATCATCCTTGAACTCTCCGTATGCGGGGTCGGCATGCCATGGCGGCATTTTTCGGCTCACCACAGCCTCACGAATCGCTTTCGCCCACGGACGGGCGGATTGATAGGAAAGCAATGACATCGGCGCAACATCATGGGGTCGATGACAGCTCACGCACTTCTCGAAAAAAATAGGCGACACGTCTTTCGAGAAATTTACCGGCGATTGTCCGAACGCCTGCGTAACAACCGTCGCGACACAGAGCGAAAGGCCGCGGCTCAACGGGAAACTGGCTTTTGGCACTTTTTCACTATACGACCGAACTCCCACCGAATGGTACGCGTATTGTACCGGCGAGATGAGGTATGGAAACGCTACGGAATGATCTTCGATATGCGTTGTGAATAGTGCATCTTTTCCCCTGTACGAAACGTATAGTCCTTTGAAGTCACTATTCAAGGGATTGCACGGGGCGAAAGCATGTTCCAGGACCTAACCTTCGGGCTGAAGCTGTTATGGAAAAACAAGGCGTTCACGCTGGCAGCGCTGGTGACGCTGGCGCTGTGCATTGGCGCTAACACGGCAATCTTTACGGTTCTCGACGGCGTGCTGTTGCGCAGCCTGCCGTTTCCCCAGCCGGACCGCCTGGTCACCATGTACAACCTCTACCCCGGTGTCGGTGTTACCGATCGTGGGTCTAACTCCGTCCCGAACTATCTCGACCGCCGGAAGCTGACCGATGTCTTTTCGGAAGTCGCGCTCATCGGCGACGACGGCTATGACGTTGGTTTGGCCAACACACCGCAGCGCATCCACGGTCTTTACGTCACGCCCTCTTACTTCCGGATTCTGGCCGTACAGCCGATTCTCGGACGCCTATTCAGCGAGGATGAAGCAACCTTGGGCAAAGACAACATAGCGATTTTGAGTGAAGGCCTGTGGAAAGACATGTTCGGGCGGAATGCCAACGTGCTCGGCCGGGACATTCGGCTCAGCGGCGTGCCACATCAGATCGTCGGGGTTCTTCCAGATCGCTTTGCTGCTCTTGGCGGAGAGACGCCTCGTATCTGGTTGCCATTTGCCTTCACACCCGAACAGACCGCCGACGACCAACGCCACAACAACAACTGGGCTATGATCGCCCGCTTAAGGCCAGGCGTGACAGTCGCGGGCGCCCAGGAGCGAATCAACGCGCTGAATAGGCAGGACCTGGATCGCTTCCCGCAATACAAGGCAGTGCTGGAAAACGCGAAGTTCCAAACGAAGGTCATCGGTTTGCAGGATGAGCTGGTGCGGGATGTGCGCCCCATCCTTTACCTGTTGCAGGCCGCCGTGGCTTTCGTGCTGTTGATCGGCTGTGTCAATCTGGCGAATCTGATGCTGGTTCGCTCCAATGTTCGGATGAAAGAGCTGGCCATCCGCTTCAGCCTGGGCGCCGGACGGTGGCGCATCGCCCGGCAACTCTTAATCGAGAGCCTGACGTTGGCCGTGCTCGGCAGCGCGCTCGGCACCGCGGTTGGTTTGGGGGGCGTTAAGCTGCTGGTGTCGCTCGCAGCGGAGAATCTGCCACGCGCCAGCGAGATCCATATCGATGCGCGCGTCCTCGCGTTCACGGCGGCCATGGCGGTGATTACTGGGATTGTGTTCGGCAGCGTGCCGCTCGTTCATGTCATGCGGAGCAATCTGAACGAAATATTTCGCGGAAACGATCGCTCAGGCACCATGAGCCGCCGTGCGCTTTGGGTGCGCTCGGCGCTGGTTGTCTGTCAGGTCTCGCTCGCCTTTGTGCTTCTGATCGGATCCGGTTTGTTGACTTTGAGCTTCGCCCGCTTGCTGACTGTAAACCCCGGTTTTCGACCGGAAAACGTGATTACTGCCAGGTTTTCTCTGCCCGAGGCGCGGTATAAAGATGACGCTTCCGTGCGGAACTTTGTCTCATCGCTCCTGGATAAGCTCCGCGCCACTCCCGGTGTGACGCGTGCCGGCGTCACCAACTACTTGCCGTTCAGCAATAGCAATAATGCGAGTGTCATCTCCATCGACGGCCATCCGCTTGCGCCCGGCGAAAATCCACCCGTACCCGGTCGAAATGTTGTGGATTGGGGTTACATCCCGGCGATGAACATCCCGATCCTGGAGGGGCGTAACTTTACCGAAAATGATGGGCCGGATACTCAGAAGGTGGTACTCATCGATCAGTTTCTCGCCCACAGATACTGGCCCAACGGCAGCGCACTGGGCAATACCATCACCCGAGATTTCGACGACGGCTCCGCGGAAAGCAAAAAGCAGCCGCACTGGACCATCGTCGGCGTAGTCGGCAGCGTGAAGACTAGCGATCTGACGGAAAAGAACCCGGTCGGGCAGGTGTACTTCGTGCACACGCAGTGGCCGCATCGAGAGATGCATTTGGTAGTCAAAACAAACCGCGACGACCCGCAGTTGATGAACGCCGTTCGACGCGAAATCCGCGAAGCCGACACGGAACTTCCGTTATTTGATACCAAAACCATGCCCGAGCGCGTCTCCGCGTCGCTCGTAAACCGGCGCGTGCCTATGATTCTCTGCCTCGTCTTCGGTGGACTCGCCCTTTTGCTTTCCGCGATCGGCGTATATGGCGTGCTGGCTTATTCTGTGACGCAGAGGACGCGTGAATTCGGCATCCGCATGGCCCTCGGTGCGGCCATGCGCGATGTGCTCGGCATGGTGCTCTGGCAAGGGCTTCGATTGGCGGGCATCGGCCTCATCATCGGCGCGGCAGTGGCGTTTTTGCTTACGCGATTCATCGCCACCATGCTTTACGCTGTCAAGCCTGCTGATCCCACCGTGTTCTTGCTTGGCGCAGCCGTGTTAGGCGTGGTTGCCGCGATTGCCTCGCTCGTGCCCTCACTGCGGGCGGTGCGCATTCGGCCAGCTATAGCTCTGCGCTGGGAATAGTCGCAACCTATACCGGCTTGGTCATGTCGCGATGACTGACCTTCGCGCGATAGCCGGCGTCGGCGAGGTTCTTGCGGATCTGGTCAGCCATCATGACCGAGCGATGGTGACCGCCCGTGCAACCAAACGCGATCGTTAGATAACTCTTGCCCTCACGAATGTAGTGGGGAAGCAGGTAGACCAGCAGATCAGAGATGCGGTCGATGAATTCGACCGTCTGTGGGAACGAGCGAATGTAGCGCGCCACGCTGGGATGGCGGCCGGTGAGTTTCTTGAAGCGCGGGATGTAATTGGGATTAGGAAGAAAGCGTACATCGAAGACCAGGTCGGCATCCGGCGGAACACCATGACGATAGCCGAAGCTGGTGACGTAGACCATGATCTTCTGTTCGTCGCGCTCGCCAACGAATTTTTCGCGGATGAAATCGCGCAACTCGTGCACCGTGAACTTCGAAGTGTTGATCGTTAAATCCGCCAGCTTGCGAATGGGGGCGAGCAGCTTTCGCTCCTGCTGAATGCTTCTGCTGATGGATTGATCGGTTCCGAGCGGATGCGGGCGGCGCGTCTCGCTGAAGCGGCGGACAATGGTATCGTCGTCCGCTTCCATGAAAAGCAGCCGTGTGGGAATTTCGCGGCGAATGCGGGCGTAGATTTCCGGGAAGCGCTTCAAGCCTTGCCCTTCGCGGATGTCCACCACCAACGCGGCGAAACGGATGGAGGCGGAATCGCGCGTCAGCTCCGCGAATTTGGGGATCAGCCCGATGGGCAGGTTATCGACGGAGTAATAACCGAGGTCTTCGAAGACTTTGAGCACCGATCCTTTGCCCGAACCGCTCAGACCTGTGATGATCACCAGCTCGGCGCTCGGCGCGGCGCGCTTATCGCCTACACGGCGCTGTGGTGGGTCCGGGCTAGGCTGGGCCATCCGGTGTCAGGCTTCCACCAGATCGAAATTGCCGTCGCGCCGTCGCACCAGAACCGCAAGGCGGTCGGTCTCCGCGTCACGATAGGCCAGATAGTCCTGGCCTTTCTCCATCTCGAGCAGCGCTTCATCGAGAGTCATGGGCTTGCGGCGCTCAAGGTGATTAATGCGGAAGATCTTCTTTTCCTCGATCTCGCTGGAGTGTGCCGGGCGGGCTGCCGCGGTCTCCGGTTCCGCGCCGGTCCTCTTCGGCGCACGTTTCGTGTCCCGCCATTTGGCGCGAACCTTGATGGCCTGTTTTTCCAGCTTCTCGATGGCCGCGTGGATAGCCGTGAAGAGATCGGCATTCTCCC
>Ga0335071_10000799_pt1 | contig 33968 bp, 35 predicted proteins | sample Lox_Sample_15_FD_206724 | JGI IMG/M metagenome (GOLD analysis project Ga0335071, IMG submission 206724) | Soil microbial communities from Loxahatchee National Wildlife Refuge, Florida, United States - Lox_Sample_1.5 | ecosystem: Environmental > Terrestrial > Soil > Wetlands | place: USA...
CCCGGCTTGCCGCGCTGGACGGTGTCGTCAGCCCCGCGCTCGAAGGTGAGGCACACGGTCGGGATCTGCGGGGCGATCCTTTGCACGACCTTGAGCGTGCGCCAGTCGAAGGACTGGATCATCGTCCGGCTGGCGATCCCGGATGTCAGCACGACCTCGACCAGCATCGTCGCGAAGGTCTCGGGGTCGACCGTCTCCTCCGGTGCGAGGGGCGAGAGCTTGGTCTCGATGTTGAAGCGCACCTCGGTGTTGCCGGACTTCTCGACCAGGCGCGCGAGCTCGGCCAGGAGCGGAAGACCCGTGCCGGGGACGGCCTGCTGGTCGGGGAACTGGCGCGCATAGTCTGTGCCGGGCCGGATCGCCCCCACGTCGTAGCGCCTGAGCTCGGCCAAGGTCAGATCGTGGATCGCCGGACCGGGCCCTGCGAGGTACTGGCCGTCGGGGCCCTTCGTAATCGCCGGCTCGAGCCGGCGATTGTGCGAGATCACCACCGCCCCGTCCTTGGTGATGCCGGTGTCGAGCTCGAGCGTGTCGACACCGGTCGAGAGCGCCCACGCGAACGCCGGCAAGGTGTTCTCGGGCCGGTGGCCGCGCGCCCCGCGGTGACCTTCGAGATCGAAGGCGTGAGCGGGGAGCAGCGTAGCGAGCGCAAAAGCTGCGGCGAGTATCAATCGGCTCACGGACCCTCACCCTCCCGCGCTGTAGCGAGGGCCCCTCCCTCTCCCGCTTCGCGGGCGAGGGGCTTTCAGACCTGCCGCTCGACCATCAGCTTCTTGATCTCGCCGATCGCCTTGGCCGGGTTCAGGTGTTTCGGGCAGGTCTTGGTGCAGTTCATGATCGTGTGGCAGCGATACAGCCGGAACGGGTCTTCGAGCTGGTCGAGCCGGTCGCCGGTCGCTTCGTCCCGCGAGTCCGCGATCCAGCGATAGGCCTGCAGGAGGATCGCCGGGCCGAGATAGCGGTCGCCGTTCCACCAGTAGCTGGGGCAGCTCGTCGAGCAGCAGAAGCACAGGATGCACTCCCACAGCCCGTCGAGCTTGGCGCGCTCCTCCGGGCTCTGCAGCCGCTCGCGGTCGGGGGCCGGCGATTCTGTCTTGAGCCAAGGTTCGATAAGGCGCAGTTGCGCATAAAGAGTCGAACAATCTCCGACCAGGTCCTTGATCACCGGCAGGTGCGGCAGCGGGTAGATCTTCACGTCGCCGCGGCATTCCTCGATCGGCTTCAGGCAGGCGAGCGTATTGGTGCCGTCGATGTTCATCGCACAGCTGCCGCATACGCCCTCGCGGCAGGAGCGGCGGAAGGTCAGGGTCGGATCGACCTCGTTCTTGATCTTGATCAGCGCGTCGAGGACCATCGGCGCCACGTCGTCGAGGTCGACGTAATAGGTGTCGAGCCGCGGGTTGTCGCCCACATCCGGGTCCCAGCGGTAGATCTTGAACGCCTTGACCCGGCGGGCGCCCTCGGGACGCGGATGCGTCCGGCCCTTGGTGACCTTCGAGTTCTGCGGCAAGGTGAATACGGCCATGGGTCGTGCCTGGGGTTCGTGCCTGGGGGGTCGTTGCCTTCAGTACACCCGCGCCTTGGGCGGGAAGCTCTGCACTTCGTTGGTGAGCGTGTTGAGATGCACCGGCCGGTAGTCGATCTTCACCCGGCCCCGCTCGTCGAGCCACGCGCAGCTGTGCTTCATCCAGTTGGCGTCGTCGCGCTTGGGGAAGTCCTCGCGTGCGTGCGCGCCGCGGCTTTCCTGCCGGTTCAGCGCCGAATGCAAGGTGACGACCGATTGCGCCAGGAGGTTGTCGAACTCGAGCGTTTCGACCAGGTCCGAGTTCCAGATCAGCGAGCGGTCGCTGACGCTGAGGCTCTCGGCCTTCTGCCAGATCGTCTTGAGCTTCTGCTCGCCCTCCTTCAGCACCTCGGCCGTGCGGAACACCGCACAATTGTCCTGCATCGTGCGCTGCATCTCGAGGCGCAGCTTCGCGGTCGGGAACTCGCCGCTGGCGTGGCGCAGCTTGTCGAAGCGCACGAGCGCCCCGTCCGTCGAGCCGTTGGTGAGCGGCTTGTGCGCCTCGCCGGGCCTCACGAGCTCGGCGGCGCGGTGGGCGGCAGCGCGGCCGAAGACCACGAGGTCGAGCAGCGAGTTCGAGCCCAGCCGGTTGGCGCCGTGCACCGACACGCAGGCCGCCTCGCCGATCGCCATCAGGCCGGGCACCACGGCGTCGGGGTTGCCGGCCACCGGATTCACGACCTCGGTGCGGTGATTGGTCGGCACGCCGCCCATGTTGTAGTGCACGGTCGGCAGCACCGGGATCGGCTCGCGCGTCACGTCCACGCCGGCGAAGATCTTCGCCGTCTCCGAGATGCCGGGCAGGCGCTCGTGCAGCAGCTTGGGATCGAGATGCTCGAGGTGCAGGTGGATGTGGTCCTTCTGCGGGCCGACGCCGCGGCCCTCGCGGATCTCGATGGTCATCGAGCGGCTCACGACATCTCGTGAGGCGAGGTCCTTGGCCGAAGGCGCGTAGCGCTCCATGAAGCGCTCGCCCTCGGAATTGGTGAGATAGCCGCCCTCGCCGCGCGAGCCCTCGGTGATGAGGCAGCCGGCGCCGTAGATGCCGGTCGGATGGAACTGGACGAACTCCATGTCCTCGAGCGGCAGCCCGGCGCGCAGCGCCATGGCGTTGCCGTCGCCGGTGCAGGTATGCGCCGACGTCGCCGAGAAATAGGCGCGCCCATATCCGCCCGTCGCGAGCACCACGAGATGCGCGCGGAAACGATGGATCGTGCCGTCGTTCAGGTTCCACGCGACCACGCCGCGGCAGGCGCCGTCGTCGTCCATCAGCAGGTCGAGCGCGAAATACTCGACGAAGAACTCGGCGTTGTGGCGCAGCGACTGCTGATAGAGCGTGTGCAGGATGGCATGGCCGGTGCGGTCGGCCGCGGCGCAGGTCCGTTGCGCGATGCCCTTGCCGTAATCGGTGGTCATGCCGCCGAAGGGCCGCTGGTAGATCTTGCCGTCGGGCGTACGGCTGAACGGAACGCCGTAATGCTCGAGCTCGATGATCGCCGGCATCGCCTCCTTGCACATGTACTCGATCGCGTCCTGGTCGCCGAGCCAGTCGGAGCCCTTGACCGTGTCGTACATGTGCCAGCGCCAGTCGTCGGGGCCCATGTTGCCGAGGGCGGCCGAGATGCCGCCTTGCGCCGCCACCGTGTGGCTGCGCGTCGGGAACACCTTGCTGATGCACGCCGTCTTGAGGCCCGTGATCGCCATGCCGAAGGTGGCGCGCAGGCCCGCCCCGCCCGCGCCCACGACCACCACGTCGTAGGTGTGGTCGACGATCGGATAGGCCTTGCCGTTGATGGCGGGGGCGGCACCGTGACCGTTGCCGCGCGCGTCGTCAGCCATCACTCAACTCCCCCACGAATACATGCGAAAGACGGCGAAGACGATGGCGAGCCCGAGCACGATCGCCGCCGCCTTGATCAGCAGCAGCCAAAAGAGCTTGGCGCCGTCGCCGTGGACGTAGTCCTCGATCACAACCTGCAGGCCGAGCTGGGCATGATGGAACGCCGCCACGACCAGCAGGATCAGGAGGATCGCCGGAACCGGCGAGGCCACCCAGTCGACCACGGCCGCGTGCGGCGCGCCGGCGAGATGGACGATCTGCGCCACGAACCACACGGTCAGCGGAATGAGCGCCAGGGCCGTGACGCGCTGCGCCCACCAATGCCCGACCCCCGACTTGGCCGAGCCCAGCCCGCGCACGCGCGCGAGATCGGAGCGCAGCGAACTCGGGCTTCGTCCTTCCTGGCTCATTTCAGCCCCCACCACCAGGTGACTGCGGTGAGAACGAGCGTCGCGAGAATGACGAGCCAGCCCGAGACGTAGGTCGTGCGCAGCTCGAAGCCGTAGCCCGCATCCCAGAACAGGTGCCTGATGCCGTTGCACAGGTGATAGAACAGCGCGATCGTCCAGCCGATCAGCAACAGCCGTCCGATCCACGACGCGAGCACGGCCTGCACCTCTGCGTAGGCCTCGGGCCCGGTCGCCGCCGCGATCAGCCACCACGCGAGCAACAGCGTGCCGACGGCAAGTGCCACCCCGGTGGCGCGGTGCGTGATCGAGAGGACGGAGGTGAGCTGCGGCCGATAGATCTGCAGATGCGGCGACAAGGGCCGCGCCGGCGCCAGCACAGGCTTGGGAGCAGGCGGCGCTTCGGGAGCTGCGGGCATGATGCCTCTTCAGTTGCTCCAGCGTGCTGCGGGACTACTGTCCGCCGGCCGCCGGAGGGATGCCCGGGCGTATCACAGCAGCGAATCTTGGATTCGGCGCCGACGCGCCCGGAAATGACGTGTCGCACCATTGATTTAGACCGCCTGCCTGCGCGCCGTCAACGCCGCCGAAACCAGCCCGGCCCGCACCCCGCGGCACCTCCGCCGGCGGGCGGGCGCCGCATCGAGGGCCGGTCCGGGCCGCATCGCCGCGCGATATCCACATGCTGTGCATAAGTAATTGTGGACAGACCGGTGGATATTTTGTGCGCGGAATGTGGAGATTCCGACATTTTGTCAACAGAAATTTTGGTTTTACTTGTCGATTATTATTGTCTGTTTTCGGGCCTTCTGAGAAGCTTCTCCCCGGTACGCGACGTGCGGAGGAAGTGCGGTTCGGCTCGCACAGCGGCCTGAAAGCCCGGGAGGGCACCGGTTCTGAAGGGGATCGGCGGTCGCGGACGACGAAAGCAGCGCCTCCGGAACGACCTCCACCCCTTCGGGGGCGCGTCGTTCAATCCCGGTGTCGGTCCCTTCGCCGGAAGGGGGCGTGCCGGGCGGAAGGCGGGAGGCATCCCGCGGAGGGCAGCCCGGGCGGACGTGGCCGGGCTCTGGTCTCAGAAGGGACCGTCTCGCAAGAGGCGGCCGTTTCGGGGGCAAGGGTTCGACGGTCCGGTCGGAGGCGGGACGGTTCCGGGATGAACCGTTCCAGCCGGTCGGGCGGTTGAGGCGGCGAGGCGCTGGATGGCAACGTCCGGAGCCCACGCGACCTCGGACGCAGCGGATGGGCAGCTCGACGTGAGAGCGTTTCTCCCCTTTCCCGGGTGCGGGGCCGGGCCGCAAGGTCTTGTCCCACCGTTGCGAGGGTTTGCTCGACGCTTCCTCCAGAGCGCCGGGCGGGCCCCCGCAGAGGAAGCCCGGATGTGGCGGCCAGGGGTGCAAGCCCCGAGGCGTCAGGTCGTGTCCCGCCCGGACACGTAGCGTCGGATCTCGGTCCAGCGCGCCTGACGCCTCTTTTATTTTGCGCAGATGTTGCCCGCGCCACCGAAACGCCAGCCCCCAAAAACGGCGGTGCCGACGGAGGTCATAAACCTCCGCCGGCACACCATCGGCGTCACACTCGAAACTGTCCCGCCCGGACAGCTAGCGATCGTCTCTCGGGTCCAGCGCGACCCATCGTGTGCACGAGGCTCGGTCCAGCACACCTGACTGACGAATCCTCCGTAACATGGGTCGCCGCCCCCAACAACCACATTTTGGGGGTGCCCTAAATTTTGGCTCTAATGCTAGTCTTTTCGGGTGCCGACGGGGCCCGCGGCAACCGTCACACCGCCCCTGTCGCGGACCCGACCGCGCCGCGTCGTTGGCGGAAAACCGGGCTTTTTCGGCCGTCGCGGCGCGTCAGCCGCGCTTCTGGATCGATTCGGCGAGGGCCAGCGTGTGCTTGGCGCCCTCGACGTGCAGGCTCTCGATGAACTTGCCGTCGACGACCAACACGCCCTTGCCCTGCTTCACCGCGTCGGCATGCGCGGTGGTGATTTTCTTCGCCCAGGCGATCTCTTCCGGGGTCGGGCCGAACGCGGCGTTGGCCGCCGCGATCGTCTTGGGGTGCAGGAGCGTCTTGCCGTCGAAGCCAAGCTCGGAGCCCTGTCGGCAGGTCTCGAGAAAGCCCTGCTCGTCGGCGAGGTCGAGATGCACACCATCGAGGATGGTGAGGCCGGCGGCGCGCGCGGCGAGCACGCAGAGGCTGAGCAAGGTGAGGAACGGCAGACGCATCGGCGTATGGCGGGCGCGCAGGTCCTTGGCGAGATCCGACGTTCCCATCACCAGACATTTGAGGTGCGGGCTCGAGAACGCGATCTCTTCGACATGCAGCACCGCAAGCGGCGTCTCGATCATCGCCCAGATCGCCATGCTGGGCGGCGCGCCCGCGGCCGCCAGCCGCAGATGCGCGTCGCGCACGTCGCGCGGCTTCTCGATCTTGGGCAAGAGCACCGCATCGCAGCCCGAGCGCGCGATGGCCTTGATGTCGGCGCCGCCGGTGGCACTCGCCGGATCGTTGATCCGCACCACGGTCTCGGCCTTGTAGCCGCCGGTTTTCAGCGCCGCGACCACCTGGTCGCGCGCCACCGTCTTCTGCGAATCGGCGACCGCATCCTCGAGGTCGAAGATCAGGACGTCGGCGTCGAGGGTGCGCGCCTTCTCGAGCGCCCTGGCGTTCGAGCCGGGCATGTACAGAGCGCTGCGCCGCGGACGGATGGACGGATGCGACATCTTGTATCCCCTTGCTCGGCTCTATTTTACACGCCTGAGCGGCGCGGGCTAGGCAATAGCCTTCGGGGCCGGTACCCCGCCGGCTCTATCGCCTGACGGCGGCGCATGGTACGGGAGCGCCGGAGGCGGTCCTCGGCATGTCCACCTTTGATGCGGCTCTGCGCGGCGGCGGCATCGTCATCTTTCTGCTGCTCGCCTATATCGGCTGGCGCGATGCGAGGCACATCCCCGCCGCGCGCTACGGCGCGCTGCTGGTGATCTGCGGTGCGGCCTATCTGGTCGAATCCGCACCTCCCCTGGTCTACGACAATTCGGCCTGGCTGGCCCCGTTGCGCGTGCTCAGCATTTCGACGGCGGCCGTCTTCTTGCTCTGGTCGACCGCGACGTTCGACGACTCATTCCGGCCGTCGTGGCGGGCCTGGCTGCCGCTCGTGGCGATGGTTGCCGTGGTGGTCTGGGCCATGGCTTCGAATTCCGGCCCGGCGTGGCGCGCGGTCGAGATCGCGGAGCTGACCCTGGTCGCCCTCGGCGTGTGGCGCGCGGTGAGCGGCACCTCGGCCGACCTCGTCGAGGGACGGCGGCGCTTCCGTGTCGTGCTGGCGCTGGGCGTGGGCATCTTCATGGGCGCGTTCACGATCGTCGCCGCGATCACCAGTGCTCCGGTTCAGGGCCTCGGCAGCACCATCGGTGCCGCGACGGTCCTGGCATTGGGGGTGGCGACCGCCGTGCTGCGGCTCAGCGCCCGAGCGCAGTCGACGCTTGGCGCCGATCCGCGCGAGGCCAACCAGGCGGCCGGCGTGCCGGCCGAACCGACCGATCCGCCGGACGGCGAAGAGCGCGTCGTCCTCGACCGCCTCCTCCACCTGATCGAGGTCGAGCGGATATACCGCCAGGAGGGGCTCGGGATCGCCGCCCTCGCCGAGCGGCTGCGCGTGCCGGAGTATCGCCTGCGGCGCCTGATCAACCGGCGGCTCGGCCATCGCAACTTCAACAGCTTCATCAACGGCTACCGGCTGGCCGAGGCGATGTCGGCGCTGTCCGATCCCGACCAGGCACAAGTGTCGGTTCTGACGATCGCCCTCGATGCCGGGTTCCAGTCGATCGGGCCGTTCAACCGGGCGTTCAAGGCGAAGACCGGCCTGACCCCGACCGATTTCCGACGCACCGCCCTGGACCGGGCCACGTCCGCTGAAGCTTCGCCGATTTCGAAATCGGCCTGAGGTTCAAAGAATCGGCCAGTGCCTCCGCGGCTTCGGCGAGACCGGGGACGCCGTCCCGGGCAGGCTCAGGCGCATCGTCATCCCTCAGGGGTACTGGCATGCGCACCATCTATCTGATCCTGTTTTGGTCCGTCCCTGCGGTCATTGCGCTGGCGGTCCTCGAAGCGGGAGCCCTGTGGGCGATCCGCGGCCGCTACGACTGGCGCGCCGCCCTCGCCTCACTCGCCGACCTCCTGATCCGCCAATATGTCGTTTACGCGTACCTGGCATTCGGGCCGGCCGACGCGCTGATCGGCTGGCTTTCTGCACACCGCATCGCGACGGTGCCTCTGACCCCGTGGCCCGCGATCGCGACACTCTTCCTCGGCCAGGAGCTCTGCTACTACTGGTTCCACCGCTGCAGCCACCGCTTCCGGCTCCTGTGGGCGAACCATGCGGTGCATCATTCACCCAATGAGCTGAATTTGTCGGCGGCCTTGCGCTTCGGATGGACCGGGCGGCTCATCGGTGCCAACGCGTTTTTCCTGCCGCTGATCTGGCTCGGCTTTGCGCCGCGGGCGGTGTTCGTCACCTTGAGCCTGAATCTGCTGTATCAGTTCTACCTGCACACCGACTGGATCCCGAAGCTCGGGCCACTCGAATGGGTGCTCAACACGCCTTCGCACCACCGCGTGCATCACGCGGTCAATCCGGAGTATCGCGACAAAAATTTCGGCGGCGTGCTGATCATCTTCGACCGGATGTTCGGCACGTTCGCCGCCGAGCGCGCCGACATTCCCTGCCGTTATGGGCTCGACGTTCCGCTCCACTCCTACAATCCGGTGTGGATCGCGTTTCACGAGTTCGCAGCCCTCGGACGAGACATGTGGGCGTCGCGCAGCTGGGGCGCGCGCTGCCGCGCCCTCGTCGGGATACCGGCGGCATAAAGCGGCTTTCCCGCGCCGTCCGCCTCGGGTAGTGAGGACAGGGTGAACGTCCTCTCGATCCAGTCCTCGGTGGCGCTCGGCCATGTCGGCAACAGCGCCGCCGTGTTCGTGCTGCAGCGGCTCGGCCACGAGGTGTGGCCGATCGACACGGTGGTCCTGTCCAACCATCCGGCGCATGGCGGCGCGCGCGGCCGCGTGACGCCGGCGGCCGAGATCGAGGAGCTCGTGCGCGGCCTCGGCGAGCGCGGCGTGCTGCGCGGGTGTGCGGCGATCCTGACCGGCTACCTCGGTGCGGCCGACCAGGGTCCTGTCGTGCGCGCGGCGGTCGCGGCAGTGCGCGCCGCCAACCCGGACGCGCTATGGCTCCTCGACCCCGTGATCGGCGACGGACACGGCGCTGCCGGACGCGTGTACGTGAAGCCCGGCATCGCGGAATTCCTGCGCGACCACGCCGTGCCGGAGGCCGACATCCTCACGCCCAACGGTTTCGAGCTTGGCCTCCTCACCGGCCGGAGTGTGGATACAGCCGAGACGGCGCTGGCGGCGATCGACGGGCTGCGGACGCGGGGCGCCGGGCGCCGGCCCCTCGTGGTCGCGACCGGGCTCGAGCTGCAGGGCGCGCCAGAGGCCAGCCTGACCCTGCTCGCGGTCGACGATTCCGGCGCCTGGCGGGTCACGGTCCCCCGCCTCGACCGCGCGGCGCACGGGGCCGGCGACATCTTCGCCGCGGCGTTTCTCGGCCGGCACCTGCACGGCGCCAACCTGCCCGATGCCCTCGCGGGCGCCGCGGCAGCGGTGCAGGCGGTGCTGGCGCGCAGCGACCGCAACTCCGCCGACCTCGCCCTCATCGCCGCACAGGACGCGCTGGTCACCCCGCCCGAGCGGTTCGCGCCCGACCGGCTGCGCTAAACTCTGCACGGCGGCGCTGGTCTTTCGGGCAGGGCCGCGCTATGCAGGTCTTTCCCCACCCTCGCGGCGTGTCGCTGCAACAATAAAAGAACCCCGCCGTTAATACCCCATGCTGGTCGTTTCGGTTCTGGTCAAAGGCCTGATCGCGGGCTTCCTCATCGCGGCTCCGGTCGGCCCGATCAACGTGATGTGCGTCCGCCGCACCATCGTGCACGGACGCCTGGTGGGACTCATTTCGGGGCTCGGGGCGGCGGCGGCCGACACCTTCTTCGGCGCGATCGCCGCGTTCGGCCTCACCTTCATCCACGACTTCCTGATGCGCGAAAAGTTCTGGTTCGGCATCGGCGGAGCCGCCCTGCTCCTCGTCATCGGCGTGCGCATCCTGCTCGCGAAGCCGCCGCAGGAGAAAAAGGACGACGACGAGGAGAAGGATCCGGCGAGCCTGCTCGGCGACTTCACGTCGACCGGGTTTCTCACCCTCACCAATCCGGTGACGGTGCTGTCGTTCCTCGCCGTGTTCAGCGCGTTCGGCGTGCAGAACGAGGAGCGCAGCCTCGCCGATTCCTGGATGCTCCTCGTCGGCGTGTTCCTCGGATCGTCGGTGTGGTGGCTGCTGTTGACGACGACCGTCGCCCTGTTCCGCGACAAGTTCAATCGCGAAGGCCTGCGCTGGGCCAACCGGATCGCGGGGGTGGTGATCCTCGCCTTCGCCGCCGTCGTGCTGTGGAAGGGTGCGACCGGCTGACGCGAGCGCGCGGCGCTACCAGAGAATCCGGATATTGAAGGTGCCGAGGATCGCGAGCACCGCACCTATCACCAGCACCAGAAGCGTCAGCACCATCCCGGCGGCGCGGCCGAACGACCGGCCCGGGCTCTGCGACAGGCCCTGGGCGTGCAGGACGCGTCCCACCAGCAGCAAGATGCCGAGCACGTGGACGATCCACTTGCTGTCGCCGACCAGATCGACGCAGAGCAGCAGCAGGAGCGCCAGCGGCACGTACTCGATGAAATTCGCCTGGACGCGCATCGCGAGCTGCAGATCGGGATGACCGCCGTCGCCGACGCCGACGCCGTGCTTGCCGCGCAACGACATCACGCGCACCGACAGCACGATCAGCAACAACGCAGCGAGGCCGATGTAGAGCGGGGAGGCGAACAGTCTCATGGGGGACATTCTCCTCGTCGTGTGCCGTGTTGTCCATGTCTCCGCCGAGAGACCGCCGGGGCGCCGCAGGTTTGCGGCAATTCAAGGTTGAATTTGATTTGTGCCTTTCGCGGAGCGGGACTAGTGTCCGGTCCCCGGCGGGCCGGCCCGACCTCTCAAATGCCGCAAACGGACCCCGCCCGCGGAGAGTCAAACAGTCCGGCACACTGCCGCCGTAGTCTCAACCGTTTCGCGAGATGGAGTTGCCCATGGTGCTGCACTCCGTACGCCCGGCTCCCCGGCCGCACGACGTCGACGTCGAGGATTTGAGGCTCAACTACGACCCCGAGAACCCGCAAGAGCGGTTCAGATCAGCCGGCGTGGCGGCGGCGCTGCGCTCCACGAGCGAGCGACTGCCAGCCGTGCCGCCCTGGCCCGCACACGCAACACCGGTCGCAGCACCGCTCGCCAAGCCGCCGGCCGAGAGCGACGACCTCTCGCGGTTCAAGGGCAAGATCGACGCGGTCGTGGTCACCTGGACGGCGGCGGAAGCGGCGGCACTCGCCTCCCTGTTCACGCCCGGTCACCTCCCGTCGACCTGGTACGAATACCGGCATGACGTCGCGAGTTACGTGCCGCTGGTGACCGGCGGCCGGGCCCCGTTCAACGACAAACAGGCCGACATGGCCCGCTACTATCACAGCCTCGGCCTGTACTTCCCGTGCCAGATCGGAAAGGCGCGCGTCCTTCTGTTCAAGTCGGGCCTGCACCTCGATTACGATGGTCCGGCCACGCCCGTGCGCAAGCTCATGAGCGAGATCGCGACTGAGGTCGAGCCCAGGCTGTTCATCACCACAGGCACCGGCGGCGGAATCGGCAAGGACGTGATCCTGGGCGACGTCATCATCGCCGCGCAAACGAGGTTCGACTGTACGACGCAATTCAAGAACGCGCCGTTCGCCAAGACCGCGTACAAGACCTCGCCGCTCCCGGCCGGCGTCCTGGCGGCGATCACGCCGGCGCTGACGCGCGTCAACGCCGAGCGGGTCAAAGGCGGCCGGGCGGAGCCGAAATTCTGGTCCGGAGCCGATACCGCGATCGTCACCACCGATTTCTTCGGCTTCGACGATTCGACCAACCACTACAAGCTCCAGGGCCTCGGCCAGGCGTGCGACATGGGCGATGCGATGGTCGGCCTAGCGCTGCAGAGCCATCCCAACCTGAAATGGTACGCGATCCGCAACGCGTCCGATCCGCAGATCCCCAATCCGTCCGGCGACATGGTGGCAGCGAGCCATGAGGCCGGGCTCATCTATTCCGAATACGGCGCGTTCACCACCGCGGCCAGCGTCATAGCCAGCTGGGCCGTGATCACCGCCACGTTCAACGAATAACCGGACAAGAACGAGCAGCACGGGAGAGCCGTCAGCGTCCTTCAGTCCAACCGGCCAACCCATGGAGGCCTCGATGAACGACACGAAAGCTCCCGTCCTTACGCGCAAGCTCGGCCGCAAGCCGCGTTCCTACGATCCGCGCGTCCCGCACCTGAGTGCGCTCCGCCTCGGCCGCCCTCCGGTCAGCCCGCCGGACGACCTCGACAACACGAACGGCATGCCGGCCAATCTGGGCATGATGCTCAACAACCAGCTTGGCGACTGCACGTGCGCGGCCTTCTACCACGCGCGCCAGGTGTGGACGTTCAATGCCCAGAAGAAGACGAGCACCGAACCCGACAAGGACGTGCTGGAGCTGTACGAGCACGCCTGCGGCTACGATCCGAAGGTCCCGTCCACCGACCAGGGCGGCAACGAGCAGCACGTGCTGAAATTCCTTCTCAAAACCGGCGCTCCGATCGGCGCCCAAGGCTCGGCGCGCGACAAGATCATGGCGTTCGTCGAGGTTGATCCGCGCAACATCGACGACGTCAAGCGGACGATCTACGAATGCGGCGTGGCTTATATCGGCTTCAACGTGCCGCAGAACATCATGCCCGCGGGCGGCGTGCCGCCGAAGATCTGGAGCGTCGACAAGTCCAACTCGAAGATCATCGGCGGCCACGCCGTCGTGCTGCCCGGCTATGACGCACAGGGGCCGCACGTGATCTCGTGGGGCGAGCGCTACAAAATGACGTGGGACTTCTTCGTCACGTTTGTCGACGAGGTCTACGCGATCGCCGACCGCGCGTGGTTCGAGGCGACCCAAAAGACGCCGCTCGGCATGACTCCGGCCGAGCTCGAGGCGCAGATGCAGGGGCTGCGCACGGCGGCTTAGGTCTGGTTTGCGAGATCGCCCTCTCCCCCGCGAGCGGGGGAGAGGGATTTTCAGCGCCGGCTCACGCCGCCTTTCGCATGAAGCCCTGCTTCACCAGCTCTTCGGCGATCTGGACGGCGTTCAGGGCCGCCCCCTTGCGCAGGTTGTCGGACACGCACCAGAACACGAGCCCGTTGTCGACGGTCGGGTCGGTGCGGATGCGGCTGACATAGACCTTGTCCTCGCCTGCGGCCTCGACGGGAGTGACGTAGCCCTCGTCGGTGCGCTGATCGACCACCGCCACGCCGGGGGCGTCACGCAGCACGCGGCGCGCGTCGGCGTCCGAGATGGGCTTCTCGAATTCCACGAACACCGCCTCGGCATGGCCGACGAAGACCGGCACGCGCACGCAGGTCGCGACCACCTTGATCTTGGGATCGAGGATCTTCTTTGTCTCGACCGCCATCTTCCACTCCTCCTTCGTGAACCCGTCGTCCATGAAGACGTCGATATGCGGGATCACGTTGAAGGCGATCTGCTTGGTGAACTTCTTCTTCTCGATCGGCTGGTTGACGTAGATGTTGCGCGTCTGCTCGAACAACTCGTCCATCGCCTCCTTGCCGGCCCCCGACGTCGACTGATAGGTCGAGACGGTGACGCGCTTGATGCGCGCGAGGTCGTGCAGAGGCTTGAGCGCCACGACCATCTGGATGGTCGAGCAGTTGGGATTGGCGATGATGTTGCGCTTGGCATAGTCGCGCAGCGCCTGCGGATTCACCTCGGGCACCACCAGCGGCACGTCGGGGTCCATGCGGAAATGGGAGGTGTTGTCGATGACGACGCAGCCCGCCTTGGCGGCGCGCGGCGAATGCACGGCCGACACCTTCGCACCTGGCGAGGACAGCGCGATATCGATGCCCTTGAAGTCGAAATCGGCGAGGTCGCGCACCTTGAGCAGGTCGTTCTCGCCGTAGGACACCGTGGTGCCCTTGGAGCGGGAGGACGCGAGCGGGATCACCTCGTCGACCGGAAACTCCCGCTCCGCGAGGGTCTTCAACATTTCGCGCCCGACATTACCGGTGGCGCCGATGACTGCGACTTTGTAGCCCATGAGAGAACCCTGTGCTCGAAAGTGAGGTCATGAGAGTAGCGTCGCGGGACAACACGTGCAGTCCTGAGCGGGCAACGGCCGCCCAGGGGTCCAAAACGCGAACGCGTGTGAATACGCCGGCCGGTCCTTATTTTCAAGACATTTGCGCCCTCAAGAGTTTGCGCGGAGCCGATGGAAGGCACGGAACCAAATCGAGCGGCCTATCTTTTTAATATTTCGTGACAATCGCGGGGATCGCTGCGCTATAGTCCGGGCTACCGCACCCCGATGGGGATCAGGGAAACGCACCAATGAAACCTCGCTCCGCCCTCGATAACGAGCAGCCGGAAGAGCTGCTGTTCTTCCGCCGCTGGATCGCCAACCCGCTCAAGGTCGGCGCCCTTCTGCCGTCGGCGCCGGCGCTGGCGCGCCTCGTCGCACGCAATGTCGAGATCGGACCCGACGACGCGGTCATCGAGGTCGGGGCCGGCACGGGCTCGATCACCAAGGCGCTGGTCAGTGCGGGCATTCCACGCGAGCGGCTGTTCGTCATCGAGATCGACGCCGACATGTGCACCTATCTGCGCAAGCAGTTCCCGCAGGTGCAGGTCATCCACGGCGATGCGGGGCGGCTGAGCGAGATCGTGCCGGGCCGCTGGCACGGCAAGGTGTCGACGGTGGTCTCGGGCATTCCCATGATCACGCTGCCGTTCGAGGCGCAGCAGCGCCTCATCAAGTCGTGGTTCGGCATCACCAAGCCAGGCGGGCAGATGCTGCAGTACACCTACTCGCTCATCTCGCCGATTCCCGAGGCGAAGCTCGGGCTGTCGGTGCGCCGCTGCGGCATGGCGTTCCTCAACGTGCCGCCGGCCTCGGTGTTCAGCTATCGCAAGACGGACGCCGCCTGAAGATCCTGCGGGCTAAAGGTCTTTCGGCGGCGACATCCGGAAGCCGACGCCCATCCGGTTCATGGCGTTCATGAGCGCGATCGCATAGGTCAAATCGGCGATCTGCTTGTCGCTGAAATGCTCGCGCAGCGGCTCGTACGCCGAATCCGGCGCCTTGGTCTGCGGCAGCAGGGTCAGCGACTCCGCCCAAGCCAGGGCCGCGCGCTCGCGCTTGGTGAAGAACGGCGTTTCCTGCCAGGTCACCACATTGTGCAGGCGGCGCGTGCTCTCGCCGGCTTTCTCGGCGTCGCGCGTATGCAGATCGACGCAGTAGGCGCAGCCGTTGATCTGCGACACCCGCAAATAGACCAGATTGACCAGCGATTCCTCGAGCCCGCATTTGCCGATGTAGCTGCGGATCGCACCCCAGGCCTTGTAGCCGTCGGGCGATATGGTCGCGTACTGAAGCCGTTGCTGCATGACGCACCTCGCGTGTTGAGCGCTCCCGGCTCATTCAAGCGCGCCGGCCGGCCGAAGGGAATGGCCGGCATCCCTGCCATGAGGCCGGCGCCGGGCTCCGGCACCCGGCATTGATATTGCAGTGATCCTCGGATGGGAGATGATGTCGGGCGGGGGTGGACCATGGCGCTGACGGTCAAAGCCGAGCCGTACGAGTTTGCGTTGGAGCCGCGCCTCGCGGCCCTCCTGATCATCGACATGCAGCGGGACTTCGTCGACCGCGGGGGCTTCGGCGAGGCGCTGGGCAACGATGTGTCCCTGCTGCGCCAGACGGTGCCGCCCACCCAGCGCGTGCTGGCCGCCTGCCGGGCGGCGGGCGTGATGGTCATCCACACGCGCGAAGGCCACCGGCCCGATCTCTCCGATCTCTCGCCGGCCAAGAAGGCGCGCGGCCGGTTCAAGACCGGGATCGGCGATCCGGGCCCCATGGGCCGGCTGCTCGTGCGCGGCGAATACGGCCACGACATCGTCGACGAGCTGAAGCCGCAGGCGGGCGAGCCGGTGATCGACAAGCCCGGCAAGGGCGCGTTCTACGCCACCGACCTGGGCGCGATCCTGCGGGACCGCGGCATCCGCCAGCTCATCGTCTGCGGGGTCACCACCGAGGTCTGCGTCAACACCACGGTGCGCGAGGCCAACGACCGCGGCTACGACTGCCTGGTGCTCGAGGACTGCGTCGGCTCGTATTTCCCCGAGTTCCAGAAGGCCGGCCTCGCGATGATCAAGGCGCAGGGCGGCATCTTCGGCTGGGTTGGCGCCTCCAAGGACGTGATCGCGGCGCTGGAAACGGGGCGAACATAGGCCAACCTTCTCTACGTCATGCCCGAGCTTGTCGCGGGCATCCACGTCGGGCCGAAAGAACGAATACCGACGAATTGCACAACGACGTGGATGGCCGGGACTTCGCCCGGCCATGACGAGAAAATCAGACGGCTACGCCGCGAGCTTGTCGAGCTCTTTCAGCAGCTCCGCACCCATCTGCGTCGTCGACACCTCGGTCATGCCGGGCTGCATGATATCGGCGGTGCGGATGCCGCGCGCCAGCACGTTCTTGGCCGCCGTCTCGACCAGGTCGGCGTCGTCGGCGAGATCGAACGAATAGCGCAGCATCATCGCGAAGCTCAGCACCATGGCGAGCGGGTTGGCGATGTCCTTGCCGGCGATGTCGGGGGCGGAGCCGTGGATCGGCTCGTAAAGCGCCCGCCTGCGCCCGGTCGCATCCGCCGCCCCGAGCGAGGCCGAGGGCAGCATGCCGAGCGAGCCGGTGAGCATCGAGGCGAGGTCCGACAGCACGTCGCCGAACAGATTGTCGGTGACGATGACGTCGAACTGCTTGGGGTTGCGCACGAGCTGCATGGCGCAGTTGTCGGCGTACATGTGGCCGAGCTCGACGTCCTTGTACTCGGCGTGAAGCTTGGTGACGGTCTCGCGCCACAAGACGCCCGTGTGCATGACGTTGGCCTTCTCGACCGAGGTCACCTTCTTGCGCCGCTTGCGCGCGAGCTCGAAGGCGACGCGGCCGATGCGCTCGATCTCGGGCGTGGTGTAGACCTGGGTGTCGACGCCCCGTTTCGTCCCGTCCGGAAGTGTCGTGATGCCGCGCGGCTCCCCGAAATAGACCCCGCCCGTGAGCTCGCGCAGGATCAGGATATCGAGCCCGCTCACGACCTCGCGCTTCAGGGTCGAGGCGTCGGCCAGCGCCTCATAGACCATGGCCGGACGCAGATTGGCGAACAGCCCGAGGTCCTTGCGCAGCCTGAGCAGGCCCTGCTCCGGCTTCTTGGAAAAATCGCCGGTGTCCCATTTGGGACCGCCGACCGAGCCGAACAGCACCGCATCCAGCTTCAAGGCCAGCTGCATCGTGTCGTCGGTGATCGGCGTGCCGTGCGCATCGAGCGAGGCGCCGCCGACAAGGCCGGTCTTGATGTCGAAGCGTACGGCGCGGCGCTTGTCGAACCAGTCGATGACGCGCGTCACCTGCTTGAACACCTCGGGGCCGATGCCGTCGCCCGGCAGCGCCAGCAGGGTCTTGTTCGCGGCCATGTCGTCTATCCTTAAGGCTGGTGTTACGCCTTGGCGCCGGCGTAGAGCCAGGGCTGGGCGGATTTCTGCTGCGCCTCGAAGCCGTCGATCTTGGGCTTCTTCTGCATCGTGAGGCCGACATCGTCGAGCCCGTTCAACAGGCAGTGCTTGCGGAACGGATCGATGTCGAACTTGATGCAGCCGCCGTCCGGGCCGCGGATCTCCTGCTTCTCGAGATCGATCGTGATGACGGCGTTCGCACCGCGCGAGGCGTCGTCGAGCAGCTTGTCGACGTCCTCCTTGGGCAGCTTGATCGGCAGAATGCCGTTCTTGAAGCTGTTGTTGTAGAAGATGTCGGCGAACGACGTCGAGATCACGCAGGTGATGCCGAAATCGAGCAGCGCCCACGGCGCGTGCTCGCGGCTCGACCCGCAGCCGAAATTGTCGCCTGCGATGATGATCTTGGCGTCGCGATACGCCGGCTTGTTGAGCACGAAGTCCGGCCGCTCCTTGCCGTCATCGGTGTAGCGCATGCGCTCGAACAGCACCTTGCCGAGCCCGGTACGCTTGATGGTCTTCAGGTGCTCGGCCGGGATGATCTTGTCGGTGTCGATGTTGGGCATCGGCATCGGTGCGGCCACACCGGTCAGGGTCGTGAATTTCTGCATGACGGGTACTCCCTCGCCCGAAGATCAGATGAGCTCGCGCACGTCGGCGAGCCGGCCCGACACGGCGGCGGCGGCCGCCATCTGCGGGCTGACGAGATGCGTGCGCCCGCCCGTGCCCTGCCGCCCCTCGAAGTTGCGGTTCGAGGTCGAGGCGCAGCGCTCGCCGGGCTTGAGCTTGTCGGCGTTCATGGCGAGGCACATCGAGCAGCCGGGCTCGCGCCACTCGAAGCCGGCGGCGATGAAGATCTTGTCGAGACCTTCCTGCTCGGCCTGGTGCTTGACGAGGCCAGAGCCGGGCACGACCAGCGCCTGCACGGTGCCGGCCACCTTGCGGCCCTTGGCGATGGCGGCCGCGGCGCGCAGATCCTCGATTCGGCCGTTGGTGCACGAGCCGATGAACACCTTGTCGACCGTCACGTCCGCCAGCCGCGTCCCGGGTTTCAGGCCCATGTACTCGAGCGAGCGCGTCATGGCCGCGCGCTTGGCCTCGTCCGCCACGTCGGCGGGGTTCGGTACCACTCCCGTGATCGGCAGCACATCCTCCGGGCTGGTGCCCCAGGTCACCTGCGGGACGATATCGGCCGCCTTGAGGGTCACTTCTTTGTCGTACCTGGCGCCGGGATCGGACGGCAGCGTCTTCCAGTAGGCAAGTGCTGCTTCCCACACCGCACCTTTGGGGGCGTAGGGCCGGCCCTTGATGTACGCAAACGTCGTCTCGTCGGGGGCCACGAGGCCGGCGCGTGCGCCACCCTCGATCGACATGTTGCACATGGTCATGCGGCCATCCATCGACAGCGCGCGCACGGCCGAGCCTGCGTATTCGATCACGTGGCCGGTGCCGCCGGCGGTGCCGATCTTGCCGATGATGGCGAGGATCATGTCCTTGGCCGTGACGCCCTTCGGCAGGTCGCCGTCGACCGTGATGCGCATGTTCTTGGCCGGGCGCTGGATCAGGGTCTGCGTGGCCAGAACGTGCTCGACCTCCGACGTCCCGATCCCGAACGCGAGGGCTCCGAACGCCCCGTGCGTCGCGGTGTGGCTGTCGCCGCACACGATCGTGGTGCCCGGCAGGGTCAGGCCCTGCTCGGGCCCGATGATGTGGACGATGCCCTGGCGGATGTCGTCCATGCCGAAATAGGTGAGCCCGAAGTCGCGGCAGTTCTTCTCCAGGGTCTCGACCTGCAGCCGGCTCTGCGGCTCGGCGATCCCCTTGCTGCGGTCGGTGGTCGGCACGTTGTGGTCGGCCACGGCCGTCGTCGCATCCGGCCGATGCACCTTGCGGCCCGTGGCGCGCAGGCCCTCGAAGGCCTGCGGGCTCGTCACCTCATGCACAAGGTGGCGGTCGATATAGAGGAGGCAGGTGCCGTCCTCCTGGGTATCGACGACGTGGCTGTCCCAGATCTTGTCGAACAACGTCCGCGGCTTGCTCATCCTGCCGTACTCCTCCGCTCTCGCGGCTACTCCTTACTTGGCGGCCTTTTTGTCGGCCTTCTCCGCCTTCTTATCGGCTTTCGCCTCGGCTTTCGGCTTTTCGGCTTTGGCCGGCGCGTCCGCCTTTGCCTCCGCCCCCTTCTGGGGTGCCTCGGCCTCGGCCGCCGCGGGTGTCACGCCCTCGAGCAGCTCGGCCTCGCTCATCTCGGCCGCGGTCGCAGCCCCGGTGCCGGCCTTCTCGAGGATGCGCGCCTTCTTGCCGGTGCGGCCGCGCAGGTAATAGAGCTTGGCCCGGCGCACGTCACCGCGGCGCATCACCTCGATCGCGGCGATGCGCGGGCTGTAGAGCGGGAACACGCGCTCCACGCCCTCGCCGAACGAGATCTTGCGCACCGTGAACGACGAGTTGAGGCCGGAATTGGTGCGGCCGATGCACACGCCTTCGAACGCCTGAACGCGCTCGCGGGTGCCTTCGATCACCTTCACGCTCACACGCACGGTGTCGCCGGGTGCGAATTCGGGGACGGAGCGTTGCGCCGTCAGCTTGGCGATCTGCTCCTTTTCGATTTCTTCGATGATGTTCATGACTCTCTCTCCTTGCATTCGAGTTTAGCGCATCCGCTCAGGATGCGTGAGGTTTCGCAGCACTGTAGCGGGCCCACAGATCCGGGCGGCGCTCGGCAGTGATCTTCTCGGCCTGGGCGAGACGCCAGGCGCGAATCTTCGCATGATGGCCGGACAGCAGCACCTCCGGCACGGCGCGGCCGCACCACGTCTGCGGCCGGGTGAAATGCGGATATTCGAGCAACCCCGCCTCGAAGCTCTCCTCGCTCAGCGAGGCCTCGCTGCCGATCACACCGGGCAGGAGACGCACGCAGGCATCGATGAGGGCCAGCGCTGCGGGCTCCCCGCCCGACAGCACGAAATCGCCGAGCGAGACCTCGTCGAGGCCGCGCGCCTCGATCACCCGCTGGTCCACGCCCTCGAACCGCCCGCACAGCGTCACGATGCCCGGGCACGCCGCGAGATCGCGCACGCGGGCCTGATCGAGCAGACGGCCGCGCGGGGTGAGATAGAGCGCCTTCGTCCCCGCCGGCGCGTCCACAAGCGCCGCCTCGAGTGCTGCATCGACGATGTCCGCCCGCATGACCATGCCGGCCCCACCGCCGAACGGCGTGTCGTCCACGGTCTGGTGACGGTCGGTCGCGAAGTCGCGGATGTCGATCGTGTTGAGCGTCCACAGACCGGCCTCGCGCGCGCGACCAGCCAGCGACGCGCCCAGGGGTCCCGGGAACATCTCTGGAAAAATCGTCAGCACGGTTGCCGTCCAAGTCATAGGAAAATTCCACCACGGAGACACGGAGGACACGGAGCCGCGGAGCAACGCGCGGCGCGCGCACTCGAACTCCTCTTCACCTCCGTGCTCTCCGTGTCTCCGTGGTTCATTTCTCTTCCGTCTCGCTCTCGTCCTCGGGCTTCCACTCGACCACTTCGGGCGGATCGACCACCAGCCGCCCGCCCTGCAAATCCACCTCGGGCACCGCCCGCTTCGTGAACGGCAAGAGCAGGCTCTGCCCGTCCGCCGTCACCACCTCGACGATGTCGCCGGCGCCGTAGTTCTGCACCGCCTTCACCGTCCCGATCTTCGTCCCATCCGTCCGCTCCGCCGCAAGGCCCACCAGATCGAACAGGTACCACTCCCCGCGCTTGGGCTTCGGCAGCCGGTCCCGCTCGACGTACAGCCGAAGCCCTCGCAGGGCTTCGGCGGCGTTGCGGTCATCGACCCCGTCGAGCCGCGCGATCACCAGTCCCCGGACCAGGCCGCGCACCTTGACCTTGAAGCGCCGCGTGCCGCTCTCGTCCTCGACCGGGCCGTAGGCCGCGATCTTGGCGGGGTCGGCGGTGAAGGTCTTGATCTTCACCTCGCCGCGCACGCCATGCGCGCCGGCCACGGCGCCGACCAGAACCTTGCGCGCGCCGGTCGTCAGGCCGTGGCCTCCTTCGCGGGCTCGGCCGCGGCGGCAGGAGCCGCCTCGCCGCCCGCCGCACCAGCCGCCGCCTTCAGGCGCTCCTGGGTCTTGGCGCGCGGCGCACTCTTCTTCGGCGTCTCGCGGATGACCGGCTTCGGCCCCAGATTCGCCTCGTGGAGGAACCGCGCCACGCGGTCCGACGGCGTCGCACCGACCGAGAGCCAGTGCTTGATGCGGTCGACGTTGAGCACCACGCGCTGCGGGTCGTCCTTCTGGAGCAGCGGGTTGTAAGTCCCGAGCTTCTCGAGGAAGCGGCCGTCGCGCGGGCTGCGGCTGTCGGCCACGACGATGCGGAAGAAGGGCCGGTTTTTAGCACCGGCCCGCGACATGCGGATCTTGGTCGCCATGTTGCTGGAATGCCCTTTCTGTTGCTGTGTCGGTTGTGAGGGTTGCTATCTGCGGAACAGAGAATTGATCCCGGCCCGGGCGATGCCCCGCTGGCCGAGCTTGGTGACCTGCTTCATCATCCGGCTCATCTCCAGATGCTGCTTGATGAGCCGGTTGACCTCTTCGACCGTGGTTCCCGAGCCCGAGGCGATGCGGCGCTTGCGGCTCGCGTTCAGGAGCTTCGGATAGCGGCGCTCCTTGGCGGTCATCGAGGAGATGATCGCCTCCTGCTTGCGCACCATCTTGTCGTCGATCTTGGCGTCGGCGATCTGCTTCTGCATCTTGCCGATGCCGGGCAGCAGGCCCATCACGCTCGACAGGCCGCCCATCTTGCGCAGCTGGCGCAGCTGGGTCGCCATGTCGTCGAAGTCGAACTCGCCCTTCTGGACCTTCCGCGCGAGCTTCTCGGCGTCTTCGCGCTCGACCGTCTCGGCCGCCTTCTCGACGAGGCCGACGATGTCGCCCATGCCGAGGATGCGGCCGGCGATACGGTCGGGATGGAAGACGTCGAGCGCGTCGAGCTTCTCGCCGAGACCGATCAGCTTGATCGGCCGGCCGGTGACGGCGCGCATGGAAAGGGCCGCGCCGCCGCGCGCATCGCCGTCGACGCGCGTCAGCACGATACCGGAGATGCCGATCTTCTCATTGAACGAGCGCGCGAGATTGACCGCGTCCTGGCCGGTCATCGCATCGGCGACCAGCAAGGTCTCGGCCGGAGTGACGGCGTCGCGAACGGCGGCCGCCTCGGCCATGAGTTCGTCGTCTATTGCCAGCCGGCCGGCGGTATCGAGCAGGACGACGTCGTAGCCTTCCTTCGCCCCCACATCCATGGCGCGGCGCGCGATCTCGACCGGGCCCTGGCCGGCGACGATCGGCAGGGTCGGCGTGCTGGTCTGCTGGCCGAGCACGGCGAGCTGCTCCTGTGCCGCCGGCCGGCGCGTATCCAGCGACGCCATCAGGACCTTCTTGCGGTCACGCTCGGCCAGGCGCTTGGCGAGCTTCGCCGTGGTGGTCGTCTTGCCGGAGCCCTGCAGGCCGACCATCAGGACGGCGACCGGCGGCGTGGCGCGCAGATTGATGTCGGCGGCGGTCGAGCCCAACGTCTCGACCAGGTGGTCGTGAACGATCTTCACCACCATCTGGCCCGGCGTGATGCTGCGGATGACCTCCTGGCCGATGGCGCGCAACTTCACCTGCGCCACGAAATCCTTCACCACCGGCAACGCCACGTCGGCCTCGAGCAAGGCCACGCGAACCTCGCGCAGGGCCGCATCGACGTCGGCCTCGGACAAGGCGCCGCGGCGCTTCAGCTTGTCGAAGACGTCGCCCAGACGTTTGGTGAGTGATTCGAACATCGCCGCCGCAGTACCTACGCGCAAAAGCCGTTGACCCCAGTGCGCGTACTCGCGGACTGGGGGAGACCCCCCATTTCCTGGACAGATGAGAGGGGCCCAAGGGGCTGGTTGTCCCTTGAAAGCGCGCGGACCCTACGGCTTTACGGAAGCCGGGTCAAGCCTGGCGGCAGACCAGAACATCGCGTCATTTCAATATATTGAGCCTGTGATCGAACTCACAGACACGTGCCTTGCCCAGGACCATGCTGATGGCGTCTAATACGGCCCTCCTCAGACCGGACAGAACGTCCCATGTTTGACGCCATCAAGACCGCCCTGTCGGGGCTCCTCGCAGCACAGAACTCGCTCTACTCGGTCGCGACCAATGTCGCGAACTCGAGCGACGTCAGCCGCCTCAAGCCGCAGCCGGGCGATGCGCCCACGTTCCAGCCGATCGACACGGTTGAGACGACCGGCACCGGCGGAACGGTGGTCAGCACCTTCACGCCGGTCACTCCAGCGACGGTCACCGTCCCCGACCCGCAGTCGCCGCTGGCCGACGGGCAGGGGCTGGTCGGGCTGCCCAACGTCGACCTCGGCACGCAGCTCGTGACCGCGCAGACGGCCAAGATCGCCTTCGAGGCGAACGCGAAGGTCATCTCGACGGCCAAGAAGATGGAGCAGTCGCTCCTCAACATCATCACCTAACACCCAATTGCTCCTCAGAGCTGGCGCCCCATAGACTTGCGTCCGCCCAGGGGCCATATAACGGCCCATGACGGATGCCGCCCACCCGGTCCCCAGCCGCAAGTTCGTGAAGATGCACGGGCTCGGCAACGATTTCGTCGTCATCGATGCGCGCGAACGTCCCTTCGCGATCGACGACGCGCGGGCGCGCGCCATCGCCGACCGGCACACCGGGATCGGGTGCGACCAGCTCATCATCATGGAGAAGCCGCCTGGCGGCGGTACCGGCGCGGCCGACATTGTCATGCGCATCCGCAATTCCGACGGCGGCGAGGTCGACGCGTGCGGTAATGCCTCGCGCTGCGTCGCCGACCTCCTAATGCGCGAGACCGGACGCAGCAGCATCGTCATCGAGACCGCCGCTGGCCTGCTGGATGCCGAGCGCAGCGGCGGCGGCCGCATCACGGTCGACATGGGTGCGGCGCGCCTCGACTGGCGCGATATCCCGCTCTCCGAGCCGCAGGACACCGGGCATCTCGATCTCAGCCTGGGACCACTCAAGGACCCGGTCGCGGTGAGCATGGGCAACCCGCACGTCGTGTTCTTCGTCGACGACGTCGAGAACGTCGATCTCAAGAGCCTCGGACCGATCCTCGAGCGTCATCCGTTGTTTCCCGAGCGCGTCAACGTGGGCGTGGCCCAGGTGATGAGCCGCGACCGCGTGCGTTTGAGGGTCTGGGAGCGCGGGGCCGGCATCACTCTCGCCTGCGGCACGGGCGCCTGCGCGGCCCTGGTCGCGGCGGCGCGGCGCGGCCTCACGCACCGCAAGGCCACGATGATCGTCGACGGCGGCGAGCTCGAGATCGAGTGGCTCAAGGACGGGCACGTCCTGATGACCGGGCCGGTGGCCGTGAGCTTCACCGGAGAGCTCCCGGAGCCGTGACGCCGCCGGCCGAAGTCGCGGACGGCGGTGCTGCGGTGGAGGTGATGACCTTCGGCTGCCGGCTCAACGCCTATGAAAGCGAGATCATCCGTAACCTCGCCGCCGACGCGAAGCTTGCGGACACGGTCGTCGTCAACACGTGCGCCGTCACCGCCGAGGCCGAGCGCCAGGCCGTGCAGGCGATCCGCCGCCTCAAGCGCGAGCGGCCGCAGGCCAAGGTCGTGGTGACAGGATGCGCGGCCCAGATCGACCCCGCCCGCTTCGCCGCCCTCCCCGAAGTCAGCCGCGTGATCGGCAACGCCGAGAAGCTCCAGCCTGCGACCTGGCGGGGGCTCGACGGCACCACCCGCGTGCGCGTCGCCGACATCATGGCGGTCCGCGAGACGACGCCGCATCTTCTGCCCGGGCTTGCCGAGCACACCCGCGTGTTCCTCGAGATCCAGCAGGGCTGCGACCATCGGTGCACCTTCTGCATCATTCCGTTCGGCCGCGGCCCGAGCCGCTCGGCCGCAGCCGAGACCGTGGTCGCCCAGGTGTGCCACTATGCCGAGCGCGGCAGCCGCGAGGTCGTGCTCACCGGAGTCGATCTCACCTCCTGGGGCCAGGACCTGCCCGGCCAGCCGACGCTCGCGGCGCTAATCGGCGGCATCCTCGCAGGCGTGCCCGACCTTGCGCGGCTGCGCCTGTCCTCGCTCGATCCCGCGGCGGTCGATGACGAGCTCGTCGGCCTCATCGCCCGCGAGAAACGGCTGATGCCGCATGTGCATTTGTCGATGCAGGCGGGCTGCGACCTGATCTTGAAGCGCATGAAGCGGCGCCACACGCGCGAGCAGGCGATCACGCTCTGCCGGCGCCTGCGCGCCGCACGGCCCGACATCGCCCTGGGCGCCGACCTGATCGCGGGCTTTCCCACCGAAGACGAGGCGATGTTCGAGCGCACCCGGGCGCTCGTCGCCGAGGCCGGGCTCGACTTCGTGCACGTGTTTCCGTTCTCCGCCCGCCGCGGCACGCCGGCCGCGCGCATGCCCCAAGTCCCGGCCGCGGTGATCCACGCACGCGCGCGCCGGCTGCGCGAAACCGCGGCCGCGGCGCGCCGGCAGTTCCTCGCGCGGCAGACCGGCCGCACGCTCGCGGTCCTGGTCGAAAAAAGCGGCCGCAGCGGCCATGCCGAGAACTTCGCGCGCGTCTCGCTCGACCGATCGCACGCACCGAACACCATCGTGCCCGTATCCATCACCGGGGCAGATGCAGATCACCTCCACGGACACGCGGCATGAGCTGGTTCCAACGTCTCAAAGAAGGTCTCGGCCGCTCGTCCAACCGCCTGGTCGAGGGCATCGGCAAGGCCCTCACCTCGCGCAAGCTCGATGCCTCCACGATCAGCGGCATCGAAGACGCGCTGATCGAGTCGGACCTCGGCCCGGCCGTCGCGGCCAAGCTCGCCGAGCGCCTGCGCGGCCGGAAATTCCCCGGCGACGTGGACGAGGCCGCGGTGCGCACGAGCCTCGCCGAGGAGATCGGCGCGATCCTCGCCCCTGTCGCGAAGCCTTTTGCTCCCGATCCGGCGCGCAAGCCGCATGTCGTCCTGGTGGTGGGGGTCAACGGCAGCGGCAAGACGACCACGATCGGCAAGCTCGCGCACCAGCTGAAGGCGGAGGCGCCCGGCCGCAAGATCCTGCTGGTGGCGGGCGACACGTTCCGTGCCGCCGCCGTCAGTCAGCTGCAGATCTGGGGCGAGCGCACGGGCTGCGAGGTGATCGCCGGGCCGGCCGGCGGCGATGCGGCCTCGCTCGCGTTCGACGCGCTGACGCGCGCGCGCGGCGAAGGGGCCGAGGTGCTGCTGATGGACACGGCCGGACGGCTGCACAACAAGGCCGACCTGATGGCCGAGTTGCAGAAGATCATCCGGGTCATGCGCCGCATTGACGCGACCGCACCGCACGACGTGCTTCTGGTGCTCGACGCGACCACGGGGCAGAACGCGATGGCCCAGGTGGAGACGTTCAAGGCCATGGTCGAGGTCTCCGGAGTCGCGGTCACGAAGCTCGACGGGAGCGCTCGCGGCGGAATTTTGGTCGCGATCGCCGAAAAATTCGCTTTGCCGGTCGTCGCGGTGGGTGTCGGCGAAGGCGCCGACGACCTCCAGAAATTCGACGCAACGGGCTTCGCGCGCGGGCTTTTGGGTCTCGATTCTTAGTCCGGAATTCAATCGCAGGGGCGTTAATTTTCCGCAGTTTTCTGCTCTTTTTGGCAGTATCTCTGCGGTGACTCCCACAATAGGTTCCAAATAAATCCTGGTCGCTGCCGAGCACTTGTGGCTCGTCCCAACTGTAGTAGGTTCTTCTTGTCAAGCCCCTGCCTATTGATTTTTCTTGACAATAGGTTGTACCTGATGATGTTCTAAGCAGGTTCGGATCGAATTCAGGGAGGGTTTTCACAACGTGCGGGAGATATTCGGCGGCTGACGTCGACCTTCTCGTGCGCCCCTCGACGATCTGAAACCATCGGAAACCAAGGAGTCACACCAATGGCAGCGAAGAAGAAATCGAAGAAGAAAGCCAAGAAGAAGGTCTGATCTGAACGCTCGGTGCGTCAGAACTAACTAATTCTCTCCTGAGTAAACTTCATGGTTGCGTTGGACGGTGGATAACCGTCCAACGCATTTTTCGTTTTGGGCCTCGGTTGAGACTTCGGGCGGGGTCAGAAGTCGCCGGTTTCGCCCGGCGGATTGCCCCGCGCCGCGAACACCGCGGCCTCGCCGACGTCGCGGTCGTGATGAAGCGCCCAGCGCACCGACGGAAAGGCGAGCTCGGTCCACGGCAGCTCGTCCCAGGCGAAAAGCCGCACCTCCTGGCTTTCCGGCCCGGCTGATATCTCCCCGTTCAGCAACCGCGCGCGGTAGATGATCTGCACCTGCGACAGGCGCGGGATGTTGAAGATCGCGAGCACGCCCTCGAGGGCGAGGCGCGCCCGCGCCTCTTCCCAGGCCTCACGGTGCGCGCCGGCCTCCGCGGTCTCGTTCAGCTCGAGATAGCCCGCGGGCAAGGTCCAGAAGCCCTTGCGCGGGTTGATCGCGCGCCGGCACAAGAGGATCCGGCCGTCCCAGCGCGCCACCGATCCCACCACCACCTTCGGATTGTCGTACTGGACGAATCCGCAATCGGGACAAGTGAGCCGCTGGCGGTCGTCCCCCTCGGGGATCGTCGGCACGCGCGGTCCGATCGCGGGCTGCGGGTCGCGGCTCATGGTCCGAAGTGTCGCCGCCCGCCTCTGGCGAGGCAAGCATCGAAGCGCTCACAGCCGCATCGCGGCGAGCCGGCGTCAGACGAGGATGTTGATGATCGAGCCGCGCGGCAGGTTGCGCCGCGGCTGGGCCGGGGGCGCGGCGGGTGCAGGGGTGGTCGGAGCTGCGGCCGGAGAGACCGTCGCCGGGGCCTTGAGCTGTGCGAAGACGGCGCGCGCCGCCTCGCGGGCGGCCTGGGTCTGGGCGGGCGCGGGCGCCCGGCGCAAGCCGGTGGTAGGATTGGTGGCGGTGCTGGAAAGAGCCTGAAGTACCGACGAATTCGGCGTGATCTGCATGATGATAAAATTTTATGCGAATGCGACTAAAATTCCGTTAATTGCCCGGTCGCGCGGTAAAATGTTGGGGAATAAGCGTTTGCGCCCGGGTGTATATGCGGTGCCGCTAATATGGCGCCGACGGGCCGACTCACCGGGCGCCGCTCAAGGAACGAGGTCGGGCGGGCCAGCATGTCGGGGCAGGGGATGAGCAACGCGGAGGACGACCATCCGATTGTCGCGCAGATCCCGCATCTCCGGCGTTACGCGCGGGCGCTGATCGGCGATCGGGCACTGGCGGAAGATCTGGTCCAGGACTCGCTCGAGCGGGCGTGGAGCCGCTTTCACCTGTGGCGCAAAGGCAGCAATCTGAGGACGTGGCTGTTCAGCATCATGCATAACCTGCACGCAAATCTTGCTCGTAATGCGAGCCGGCGTCCCCTCGCCGCACCGATCGACGACGATTTCACCCTCCCCGTCCGCCCGACCCAGGAAGACCAGATGGAGGTGGCGGCCATCGAGGCGGCGCTGGCGCGCCTGCCCGAGGAGCAGCGCCAGGTCATCCTGCTCGTGGGCCTCGAGGACATGACCTATCAGGAAGCCGCGGCGGTGCTCGACATCCCGCTCGGCACGGTGATGAGCCGGCTGCATCGCGGCCGCGAGCGCATGCGCGAGATGATGACCGCGTCTGGAGGCCCGGGCTTGCGGAGGGTCAAATGACGACATCTCCGATGGGTTCGGGGACGGGCGGTGCGGCACCGTTCAGCGACGACGAGATCCACGCCTATGTCGACGGGCAGCTGGCGGCCGAACGCCGCGGCGAGCTCGAGCAGATCATCGCGGCCGATCCGGAGGTCGCGGCCCGCGTCGCGTTCTACCGCCGTCTGAACGCCGAGCTGCATCGCCGCTTCGATCACGTGCTGGCCGAGCCGGTGCCGAACGAGTGGCGCCCGGCCCCGGTGTGGCAGCGGCGCGTGCGCGACCGGCGAGCGCCCACGGTGCGGAATTTCGGCATCGCCGCCGCCTGGCTGTTCGCCGGCCTGATCGCCGGCTGGTCGACGCATGATCTGGTGATCCCGCCCAAGATCGTCGAGCGCGTGGTCGAGCGGCCGGCGCCCATCTTCGACCAGGCGGCCGTTGCCTTCACCGTCTTCACGCCCGAGGTGCGCCATCCGGTGGAGGTGCGCGCCGACGAAGCGCAACATCTCATGAGCTGGCTGTCGAACCGCATGGGCCGGCCGATCAAGGCGCCCAATCTCGACGACGCCGGCTGGCGGCTGATGGGCGGACGGCTGCTGCCGGTGGTCGAGGACACGGGCAACCGCCACGTCGCCTGCCAGTTCATGTTCGAGCGCGGCGACGGCGCGCGCCTCACCGTGTACTACAAGGACGCGGGGTCGCCCGACGCGACCGCGTTCCGCTACGCCGAGCAGACGGGCGGCGTCGGCGTGGTCTACTGGTTCGACGACAAGCTCGGTTATGCGGTGGCCGGCAAGCTGCCGAAGGACCAGCTGCAGACCCTCGCGCGCAAGATCTACGACCAGTTCAATTCCTGAATCCGGCGCCGAGCGTTTAGCCGCTCAATGCATCAGCGCGGCGACCCCCGGCAGCGTCTTGCCTTCGAGCCATTCAAGGAAAGCGCCGCCGGCGGCTGAGACATACGAGAACTGGCTCTCGACCCCGGCCTGCACGAGTGCCGCCACGGTATCGCCGCCGCCCGCGACCGACAGCAGCTTTCCGTTTTTCGTGAGCTTCGCCGCCTCGCGCGCCACCGCCTTGGTGCCGGCTTCGAAGGGCGGGTGCTCGAACGCGCCGAGCGGCCCGTTCCACACCAAGGTGCGGCACCCGGCCAGCGCCGTGACGATGTCGGCGATCGACTGACGGCCGATATCGAGGATCATCTGGTCCTCGGGCACGCGACCGATCGGCACCGTCGTCGCGGCGTCGCCGGCGGTCAGCGCCGGCGCCACCACCGCATCGATCGGCAGCACGATCCGTTTCTTTGCGGTCTCGGCGTCGGCCATGATCCGGCGCGCCGTCTCCGCCATCTCCCGCTCGCACAACGAACGCCCGACCGCGACACCCTTGGCGTAGAGGAACGTGTTGGCCATGCCGCCGCCGATCACCAGCACGTCCACCTTGCCGAGCAGGTTGCCGAGCAGCTCGAGCTTGGTCGACACCTTGGCCCCGCCGACGAGTGCCGCCACCGGGCGCTGCGGAGATTCGAGCGCCTTGGCCAAAGCCTCGAGCTCCGCCTGCATGAGACGGCCGGCGGCCGACGGCAGCAGGTGTGCGATCCCCTCGGTCGAGGCGTGCGCGCGATGGGCGCACGAGAAGGCGTCGTTGACGTAGAGATCGCCGAGGGCAGCGAGCTGCTTGGCGAACGCCTTGTCGTTCTTCTCCTCGCCGGCGTGAAAGCGCAGGTTCTCGAGCAGCGCCACCTCGCCCGGCTTGAGCTGGGCCACGGCGCGTTCGGCGGGCGCTCCCACGCAGTCGTCGGCAAAGCGCACGGCAGCGCCGCCGAGCGCCCGGCCCAGGGCCGCGGCCAACGGCGACAGCGACAGCGCTGGATCTTTCCCCTTCGGCCGGCCGAAATGCGACAGCACCACGACCTTCGCCCCGCTCTTCGCGAGCTCGCGGATCGTCGGCACCAGCCGCTCGATGCGGGTCGCATCCGCGACCTGTCCGTCTTTCATGGGCACGTTGAGATCCGCGCGCACCAGAACGCGCCGGCCTGCGACATCGAGATCGTCGAGAGTGGAAAACCCGGACATACGACTTTTTCCTTACATTCCTTACAGAGGCGGCGCGCGTTTGAGCACAGTCCCGCAATGGTTGCAACGCTTTACCAGAAGCCGGCGAGTCGCGAGTGCGGACAAAAATGGCTTTGTCGACTTGTCAAGTCGATGCTAGGCTTTCGTTACCCGGTAACAGGGGATGGGCAAGTAAGAAATAAATAACAACATGCAACCAAACAGGGCAGGCTTGATCAGGGAGCATTCAACATGATGGCGTCGGGGGATGGCGCGCCGATTCGCGCCACCGTCAAATGGTTCAACACGGCCAAAGGGTTCGGATTCGTGACGCCGGCGGATGGTTCGCCGGAAGCGTTCCTGCACCTATCGGCACTCAAACAGGCAGGGTTTGAGACGATCGGCGAAGGTGCCGGCATGCTGGTCGAAATCGGGCAAAGCCCCAAGGGCCGGCAGGTCGTGCGCGTGCTGGAGGTCGACAACAGCATGGCCCGCGCACCGGCACCGCGGCCGCGCATGGGCGCCGCCGGCGGCCCCGGCGGGGGGCCGGGAGCAGCCCCCGTGTCGCTCGAAGGGGCGGTGGACGTCGATGGCGTGGTGAAGTGGTTCAGCTCGTTGAAGGGCTACGGCTTCGTCTCGCCGAACGACGGCGGCAAGGACGTCTTCGTCCACATCACCATCCTGCGCAACGCCGGCGTCGATTCGCTGATGCCCGGCCAGACGGTGCGCATGAAGGTGGTGACGGCGCGCAAAGGGCCGGAAGCCGTCCAGGTGCAGATCACCGGGCCGACCCCCGCCAATCCCGATCCCGGCGGCTACCGTTAAGTCACGCAACACCGGTCCGTGAGCGCGCACGCTTAACGCGCGGGCGCATCACGGCGCTGCGTCCTCCGCGACAAGCCATTCGACCCGCGCGCCCGCGCCGCGCGCGGCACCGAACAGCCGTGCCAGCTTCGGCAGCAGCGCCGACAATGTCGCATCCATCCGCCACGGCGGATTGATCAGCACCAGGCCGCAGCCGTTGAGCCGCTCGGGGTCGGTCGCCGGGCGCAGCAGCAGCTCGGCGATCAGGATGCGCGCGATACCGGCTGATTTGAGATCGCCGTGAAACGCCGCGACCGGCGCCCGCCCTTTAATGGGATACCAGAGGAGAAACTGGCCGGTCGCCCACCGCCGGTGCGCCTGGCGGACCCCGCGCGCCAGCCGCGCGAACTCGTCCTTTTGTTCGAACGGCGGATCGACGAGCACCAGCCCGCGGCGCGGCTTCGGCGGCAGGAACGCCCTCAGCCCCATATAGCCGTCGACGTTGTGCACGCTCACGCGGCCATCGCCGGCAAACAAGTCGGCGAGCGTGCGCGCGTCCTCGGGATGCAGCTCGAGCAGCATGAGGCGGTCGTCGGGCCGCAGAAGGTCGAGCGCCAGGCGCGGGCTGCCGGGATACCAGCGCAACGGCGTTCGGCCCTGGTTCAGGCCGCGCACGACCGCGAGGTACGGCTCGAGCTCGGGCGGCAGCGCCTGGGGATCGGACTCCAGCAGGCGCTGCACGCCGTCGCGGAACTCGCCGGTCTTTTGCGCTTCGGCGGAGGACAAGTCGTATCGCCCGATACCGGCATGCGTGTCGATGACGCAGAACGGCGCGTCCTTGGCCTTGAGCCGCTCGAGCAGGAGCGCGAGCGTCGCGTGCTTGACGACATCGGCGAAATTGCCGGCGTGGTAGGCGTGGCGATAGTTCATCGGTGCCGTTCGATCTCCTCCGGACGGGTTGATTTTATGAAATGATCGGCGCCTGATATACGACGCTTTCATCATGTCGCGTTTCGACCACCTGCTCGCCCGCCGTCTCGACAGCCTCAGCGAACGACATCGGCTGCGCTCCTTGCGCCCCGTGGCCCCGCGCGGCCCCGGCAAGGTGACGCGCGACGGAAAGCTCCTGGTCAACTTCTCCTCCAATGACTATCTCGGCCTCGCGGCCCACCCGGCCCTGATCGCCCGCGCGCGCGAATGGGCGGAAGCGCTTGGCACCGGCTCAAGTGCATCGCGCCTCGTCTGCGGGACGCTCGAAGCGCATGAGCGGATCGAAGCCAAGGTCGCCGCCTTCAAGGGGACCGAGGCGGCTCTGATCTTCGCCTCGGGCTTCCAGGCCAACGCGACCGTGCTGCCGGCCCTCCTCGATCGCCGCACCACCGAGGCGGCGCCGCTGGTGTTCGCCGATGCCTTGATCCACGCAAGCCTCCATCACGGCTGCCGCGCCGCCGGAGTGAGCCCGCTGTTCTTCCGCCACAACGACCTCGCTCACCTCGAAGAGCTGCTGGCCGCGACGGGCGGCGAGCCGGCCGCGCGCTTCATCCTCACCGAGAGCGTGTTCAGCATGGACGGCGACCATGCCGACGTACCGGCGCTCGCGGCACTGGCGCGGCGGTACGATGCTTTCCTCTACCTCGACGAGGCGCACGCCACCGGCGTGCTCGGGGAGCGCGGAGCCGGCCTCGCCTCGCTCGCCCAAGGCGAGGTCGACCTCGTCATGGGCACGTTCAGCAAGGCGCTCGGCAGCTTCGGCGCCTACGTCGCCGGCAGCCGGACCTTGCGCGATTATCTGATCAACCGCTGCGCCGGCTTCATCTACTCGACCGCCCTGCCGCCGCCGGTGCTGGGTGCCATCGACGCAGC
>Ga0335071_10000800_pt1 | contig 33916 bp, 25 predicted proteins | sample Lox_Sample_15_FD_206724 | JGI IMG/M metagenome (GOLD analysis project Ga0335071, IMG submission 206724) | Soil microbial communities from Loxahatchee National Wildlife Refuge, Florida, United States - Lox_Sample_1.5 | ecosystem: Environmental > Terrestrial > Soil > Wetlands | place: USA...
GGTTTCAGGACGACGCCTTCGGCCTCGTGGGGGTGGACATCGGATCGAGCCACGTGGCGGTGGCGCTCACCGACCTGCGCGGCAAGGTGGTTGCCTGGCAGGAGCGCGGCCACCCGGTGAGCACCGATCCCGGGGGGACCCGCGACTTGGTGGCGGCGCTCGTGGACGAGTGCCTCGCAAACTGGGGCAAGGGGGTGGAGCGCCTCGTGGGGATCGGTGTGGCGGTGCCGAGCCCGCTCGACCCGCGGGACCCGGAGAGGCTCTCGGAGGTGGCCTTGCCCGCCTGGAAGGGCAGGGCGGGCTTCTCGTTCTTGTCGGAACGCTTCGGCGTTCCGGTGCTCGTTGACAACAACGCCAATCTCGGGGCGCTGGCGGAGCACTTCTGGGGAGCCGGCCAGGGCGTGGACGACGTCACCTACATCAAGATCGGGACCGGCATCGGATCCGGCCACATCGTGGGGGGTCGTCTCTACCGCGGCGCGACCGGCGCGGCGGGCGAGATCGGCCACATCGTCATCGACCCGCAAGGCGCGCCCTGCTCGTGCGGCCTCCGCGGCTGCTTGTGCACCCTCGTGGGCGCCCACGCGCTCGTGCTCCGTGCCGCCGCCCTGCGGGCGGAGCACCCGGAGAGCCGGCTCGCCCGGGGCGAGATCTCCCTCGCCGCCATCGAGGAGGCGGCGCTCGGTGGCGATCCGCTCGCCGATCACCTGGTGCGGGAGGCCGCCGGCCACCTGGCGGTGGCGATCGCGAGCATGCTGAACGTGCTCAACCCGGCGGTGGTGATCATCGGCGGCGGGCTGTCGCGGGTGGGGGAGCTCTTGCTCGGGCCGCTGCGGAGCGCCGTGCGGAGCCGGGCGCTGTTCTGGAGCGCGGCCTCCGCCCAGATCGTGACGAGTCCCCTCGGGCCGCGTGCCGTGGCGCTCGGGGCGGCCACCCTGGCCCTGGAATCGGCGCTGGACGACCTCGGCCGCTTCCCGTTCGCCCGCGGGGCGCGAAACGGGTGAGGCGGCTCGTCCCTCCCCGCGGGCTCGGGTGCGGGCACCGGGTCGTGTAGGATGCGGTGAACCGGGGGAAGGAGCGGAGCCCATGCGCGTCGGTTGTCCGAAGGAGATCAAGAACAACGAGAACCGCGTCGGCCTCACCCCGGGTGGGGCACGCTCGCTCGTGGGAGCAGGCCACGAGGTCATGGTCGAGACCGGGGCGGGGGAGCGGAGCGGGTTCACCGATGCCGAGTACCACTCGGTCGGGGCCCAGATCGGCCGGAGCGCGGTCGCGGTGTTCGACTTCGCCGAGCTCCTCATCAAGGTGAAGGAGCCCCAGCCGGGGGAGATCGAGAGGCTCCGCGCCGGCCAGGTGCTCTTCACCTACCTGCACCTCGCGCCCGACCCCGAGCAGGCCCGGGGCCTGTTGCGCCGCAAGGTGACCGGTATCGCCTACGAGACCATCCACGACGCCACCGGCCGGCTGCCGCTCCTCACCCCGATGTCGGAAGTGGCGGGCCGGATGGCGGCGCACGTGGGCGCCTTCTACCTCCAGCAGCCCAACGGCGGGCGGGGCATGCTTCTCGGCGGGGTGCCCGGGGTCCCGCCCGCTCACGTCGTGGTGCTCGGGGCGGGGGTGGTGGGCTTGAACGCCATCAAGGTGGCGGTGGGCATGGGGGCCCGGGTGACGGCCCTCGACCGCAGCCTGCCGACGCTGAGGTACCTGGACGACATCTTCGGGAACCGGATCGAGACCCTGTGGAGCAACGAGCAGCACGTGGAGGAGGCGGTGATCCAGGCCGACCTCGTCATCGGCTCGGTGCTCATCCCCGGGGCGTCCGCCCCCAAGCTCGTCCCCCGGCGGATGCTTCCGTTGATGAAGCCCGGGAGCGTGGTGGTGGACGTGGCGGTGGACCAGGGCGGGTGCTTCGAGACCACGAGGCCCACCACGCACGCGGACCCGGTCTACTTCGTGGACGGAGTCCTCCACTACGCCGTGGCCAACATGCCCGGGGCGCTCCCTCGGACCTCGACCATCGCGCTCACCAACGCCACCCTCCCCTACGCGCTCAAGCTCGCGAGCCGCGGATTGAGGGAGGCGCTCCGCTCCGACCCGGGCTTCCTCGCCGGGCTCAACACCTTCGACGGGCACATCACCTGCGCCCCGGTGGCGGAGAGCCTGGCCCTGCCGTACGTGGATCCCCAGAGCCTTCTCTAGGCAACGGGAGAGGGGCTCATCGCCCGCCCTCGGGGCCGCCCTAGACGGCGAAGCGGATGTTCAGGATGTCCCCGTCCCGTACCACGTACTCCTTCCCCTCGAGCCTCCACTTGCCCTCCTGTCGGGCCCTGGACTCGCTTCCGGCGGCGATGAAGTCGTCGTAGTGGACCGCCTCCGCCCGGATGAAGCCGCGTTCGAGGTCGGAGTGGATCCGCCCCGCGGCCCGGGGCGCCTTGTCGCCCCGGTGGACGGGCCAGGCCCGCACCTCGTCCTCGCCCACGGTGAAGAAGGAGATGAGGTCGAGAAGGGCGTAAGCGGCGCGGAGGAACCGGGCCCGGGCCGGCTCGAGGAGCCCGAGCGACTTCAGGAACTCCGGTTGATCGGCCGGGTCGAGCCGCGCGATCTCAGCCTCGACCGAGGCGCAGAGCGCGAGGACCCCGGCCGATCGCTCCCTCGCGAGCCCGACAACCGGCGGCGAGGCCGCCTCGGCGGCCCTCTCCTCCTCTACGTTCACCACGACGAGCAGCGGTCGGCGCGAGAGAAAGTCGTGGTGGGCGAGCTCCTTCTCCTCGCTGTCGCTGAGGGCCATGGCCCTGAGCGGGGCCCCTCGGTCGAGATGGGCGCGCAGCCGCTCGAGCTCCATTTGCTCGCTCGTTCCCTTCCCGTGCTCCTTGCGCAGGCGGTCGAGCCGCTTTTCCACCTTGTCGAGGTCGCTCAGGACGAGCTCGGCATCGAAGTCGGCGATCTCGCGAGCCGGATCGGCGAGGGCGCCGTCCGGGGCTTTGAAACCCCGCACCACCAGGCAGAAGGCGTCCACCTCGAGGAGCGCCCGGAGCGCCTCGGCGTCGAGCCCGGAGCCCTTCCCTCGGGGGCCGGGGACGTCCACGAAGCGCATCTCCGCGTAGGTGGTCTTCCGGGGCTTGTAGATGGCGCTGAGCGCGTCGATGCGCGGATCGGGCACCTTGATGGACCCGAGGTTCACCTGGGCGCGTGCGCCGGCGTTCTGGCCGGTGAGGGCATTGAAGAGCGTCGTCTTGCCGGTCCTCGCATAACCGACGAGTCCTGCCTTCATGGGCTTCTCCCCTCGCTTCGCCGAACCTTCTGCGGGCGGGCGAGAAGGGCGCGCGAAAGGAGGCCGTGTACCATATCCCGATCCCGCGAGGGGGCGTCGCCCGCGGGCTTCCGGGTGCGGCTCACGGCCAAAACCGCGGGGCGAAGCCCTGCCCCGAGCGGTGGGAGCTTTTCCCTCGCGAAGAGGACGGCCGGCTCTGAAGACTACTGGCCCGTCAAGGCCCCACCGACCGCGGCCACGACCTCCGCGGGAGCGGACAGGCGAGCGCGGAGGCGGCGTTCCTCGCGCCGGACCCGGCGCGGATACTCCCAGAACCGGTCGGGCAGGCCCGCCTCGGCGCTCAGGTAAACGGCGAGCCGGTTCGGGCCGGCGTTGTAGGCGACCAGGGCGAGCTCCGGATCCTCGAACCGGCGCAGGAGACGGGCGTAGTAGCGGACCCCGGCGCGCACGTTGACGAGCGGGTCGCGGGCGTCCGAAGAGGGGAGTCTTCCCCACGACGCCTCGCCGGAGATCGCGGGCCGGCGAAGCTGCATGAGCCCGCGGGCGTCGCGGCTCGACACGGCGTCGGGATCCCAGGCCGACTCCACCTCGATGATGGCGAGGACAAGGGTGGGGTCGAGGCCGGCGAGCTCCGCCTCCTCGAAGACCGCGGCGGCGACGGCGGCGCACGACTCGCCGAGCTCGGCGGCGCGATCGCATACCGTTCGCTCGAGCCAGCCGGGGGACCCCCCGGTGGGAGCTCGCCGCAGCGTGGCGCGAAGGGTCGGGGCCGGGGACGCCCCGCGGGCCGACGACGGATCCCCTCCCAAGAGGACGGGACTCGCCGCGAGGGTCGCTGCGGCCGCAACGCAGAGCGGGAGGTTCATGCGCTCCCGGCTGAGCGAACGGCGGGCCAGGTGGCAAGGAAGCCCGTAACCGGGCGCCGCGCTTGGCCTTTCAGGCGATCGAGGCCCCGCGAGGAGCGGGGCGCCGTGCACCCTCCCCACCGAGAGGTCCTGTCAAAGATCACCGCCAGTCAAGAGGGGGGCGGAGGGTCAATGCCACCCGGCGGGTGGGGCCCCGATCCACGTGTTCGTGGGGCTCCCCTCGCCTTAGGGGATCGCCGGGCGTCCCTCTCGCTCGGGACACCGCCATGCGAACGAGAGGGCACCTTGTCACCACAGGTGCTATTTCTCGACGCCATGAGCCCCCTCGCGCGCGAGGCGGAAGGATCCGCCGCGGACATGGAGATCGGCGAGCAGGACCTGCACCTGTTTCACGAGGGCACGCACCTGCGGGCCTATCGCAAGCTCGGCGCGCACCTCACCACGGTGGGGGGCCGGCCGGGCGCCTCTTTCGCCGTCTGGGCTCCGAACGCCGACGAGGTCAGCGTCATCGGGGATTTCAACGGCTGGCAGAAGGGGCGGGACCGCCTGGAGCGGGTAGGGGAATCGGGGCTCTGGCAGGGGTTTCTTCCGGGGATCGCCTCCGGGACCCGGTACAAGTTCCACATCGTGTCGCGGCTCGGGGGGTACTCGGTGGACAAGGCCGATCCCTACGGCGCCTACCACGAGCTGCCGCCCCGGACCGGGTCGTTGGTCTGGGACCTCGGCTACGAGTGGGGCGACCTCGCCTGGATGCGGGAGCGGGGTCGGCGGAACGCGCTCGACGCGCCCATCTCCATCTACGAGGTGCACCTCGGGTCGTGGCGCCGCTCCCCCGACCATCCGGCGAGGTTCCTCGGTTACCGCGAGCTCGGCCCCCTCCTCGCCGCCCACTGCGAGGAGACGGGGTTCACCCATGTCGAGCTCTTGCCGGTGATGGAGCACCCCTACTATCCGTCCTGGGGCTACCAGTGCACGGGGTTCTTCGCCCCCACGAGCCGCTACGGGACCCCCCAGGACTTCATGGCCTTCGTGGACACCCTTCACCGGCGAGGCATCGGCGTCATCTTGGACTGGGTCCCGGCCCACTTTCCCGCCGACGAGCACGGGCCGGTCTATTTCGACGGAACCCACTTGTACGAGCACGCCGACCCGCGCCAGGGCCGCCACCCGGACTGGGGGAGCGAGATCTTCAACTACGGCCGGCACGAGGTGCGGAGCTTCCTCCTCTCGAGCGCGTTCTGCTGGCTCGACCGCTACCACGTGGACGGGCTGCGGGTGGACGCGGTCGCCTCGATGCTCTACCTCGACTACTCCCGCAAGGCAGGGGAGTGGGTCCCCAACGTGCACGGTGGTCGCGAGAACCTCGAGGCGATCGCCTTTCTGAGGCGGCTCAACGAGGAGGTCTACCGCGAGTACCCGGACGTCCAGACCTTCGCCGAGGAGTCCACCAGCTGGCCGCTCGTGTCGCGCCCCCTCTACGTGGGGGGGCTGGGCTTTGGGTTCAAGTGGGACATGGGCTGGATGCACGACTCCTTAAACTACATGCGGCACGACCCCATTCACCGCAAGTACCACCACAATGAGCTGACCTTCCGGACCATGTACGCCTCTAGCGAGAACTTCGTCTTGCCCCTCTCGCACGACGAGGTGGTGCACATGAAGGGGTCGCTCCTCGACAAGATGCCCGGCCAGGACCTTGCCCGGTTCGCGAACCTGCGCCTCCTCTACGCCTGGCAGCACGCCCAGCCGGGGAAGAAGCTCCTCTTCATGGGCGACGAGTTCGCCCAGGGGCGAGAGTGGAACCACGAGGTGAGCCTGGACTGGCACCTCCTCGAGGAGGACCGCCATAGGGGCGTGCTTCGCTTCGTGAGGGACCTGAACCACCTCCACCGCACCGAGCGCGCCCTCTTCGTCCGGGACTGTGCCCCGGGCGGCTTCGAGTGGGTGGATTGCGGTGACGCCGAGAACAGCGTGGTGAGCCTGTTGCGCAAGGGGGGTGCGGGCGATCGGCCGGTCCTGGCGGTGTTCAACTTCACCCCGGTCCTCCGGGCCGGTTACCGGGTGGGCGTGCCGGCGGGCGGGTTCTGGCGCGAGCGGCTCAACGGCGATGCCCTGGAGTACGGGGGGAGCGGGGCGGGCAATCTGGGCGGGGTCACGGCCGAGCCCCGGCCGGCGCACGGACGCCCCTTCTCCATCGCCCTGACCCTCCCCCCGCTCGCGGCCCTCTTCCTCGTTCCCGAGTGACGCCTCCGGGGGGGCACCGCGCACCCTGGGGCGTCCGGGCGCGGGCGCCCCTCGGCCGCCGCCGGTTCGGCCCTGTCCCCGCGGCCCTCACCCGGGCCGACGCGAAGTCGTAACACTTGCTCGCCCCCGGGTCGGTTACCAAGGAGCCCCGATAGAGGGAATGGAAGGGGTGACAAGATGAGGAGGAGAATGGTGTGGCTCGCCGCCCTGGCGGCGTTGGCCGGGGGCCGGGCCCAAGCACAGCAGCTGCTCATCAACGGTGCGGGGGCGACGTTTCCGAACCCGCTCTACCAGAAGTGGTTCTCCGAGTACCACGCCAAGCTTCCGGCGATCGGATTCAATTACCAATCGATCGGGTCGGGCGGCGGCATCCAGCAGTTCACCGCCGGGACGGTCGATTTCGGGGCGAGCGACGCGCCGCTCACCGACGACGAGTGGGCGAAGATCCCCGATGCCATGCACATCCCCACCGTCTTGGGGGCGGTGGTCATCACCTTCAACGCCCCTGTATCGGACCTCAAGCTCAGCCCCGAGGCGCTCGCCGACATCTACCTCGGCAAGATCACGAAGTGGAACGACAAGGCCCTCGCCGCCCTGAACCCGCAGCAGAAGCTTCCGGACACCGAGATCTCGGTCATGCACCGAGCCGACGGTTCGGGCACGACCAACATCTTCACCGACTACCTCTCCAAGGTCTCCCCCGAGTGGAAGGAGAAGGTGGGGATGGGGAAGAGCGTCAAGTGGCCGGTGGGGCTTGGGGGGAAGGGGAACGAGGGGGTGACCGGGCTCGTGAAGCAGACCCCGGGGGCGATCGGCTACGTCGAGCTCGCCTACGCGAAGCAGAACCAGCTCCCCATGGCCGAGTTGAGAAACCGGGCGGGAGTGTTCGTGAAGCCGTCGATCGAGAGCACCTCGGCTGCGGCCGGGGGCGTGCCCATGCCCGCCGATTACCGGGTCTCGGTGACCGACGCCGAGGGCAAGGACTCGTACCCCATCGCCTCCTTCACCTATCTGCTCGTCCACAAGGACAGCTCCGACGAGGCGAAGGGCAAGGCGCTCATCGAGTTTTTGTGGTGGGCGGTGCACGATGGCCAGTCGTTCGCCGGGCCGCTCGACTATGCTCCTCTGCCCAAGGCGGTGGTGGAGAAGGTGTCGGCCACCATCAAGGGGCTGACCGTGAAAGGCAAGCCGGTTTCTATCGCCTCAAAGTGAGATCGAGACGCTGATCGGAACTCGCATCGGGGCGGGTCGCGCCGAGCCCGAGGGAGTGCGGGTCACCGACCTCGGCGACCGGCTCTGGGCCACGGGCCTGACCGCCGTCGGCGGCGGCATCCTGCTCGTCGCCGGCCTCGTGGTGGTGGTGCTCACCCGCACCGCCGCCCCGGCGGTGGCGCAGATCGGGATCCTGCGCTTCGTGGGAGGAGAGGACTGGGACCCGGTCTCGAGCCACTTCGGAGCGCTGCCCTTCATCTACGGCACGGTGGTGACGAGCGTGCTCGCCATCGTGCTGGCCCTGCCGGTGTCGGTGGGCCTCGCCCTCTTCCTCGCGGAGATGGGGCCGCCGTCACTGCGCCGGCCCGTCTCCTTCGCGGTCGAGACCCTGGCCGCCATCCCCAGCGTGGTGTACGGGCTCTGGGGGCTCTTCGTGCTCGTGCCGGTGCTGCGGAACCCGGTGGAGCCGTTCCTCGGCCGCTGGCTCGGCTTCCTCCCCCTCTTCCGGGGGCCGCCCATCGGCCTCGGCTTCCTCGCCGCCGGGGTGATCCTTGCAGTCATGATCCTGCCCACCATCGCCTCGGTGACCCTGGACGTCCTGCGCACCGTCCCGCCCGCGCTCCGGGAGGGCGCCTTGGCCCTCGGGGCGACGCGCTGGGAGATGATCCGCCTGGCGGTGCTGCCCTATGCCCGGCCGGGAATCGTGGGGGCGACGCTCCTCGGCCTGGGCCGGGCCCTGGGAGAGACCATGGCCGTCGCCATGGTCATCGGGAACGCCCCCGAGATCCGGGCCTCGCTCTTCGCCCCCGGCTACACGCTCCCGGCGGTGCTCGCGAACGAGTTCTCGGAGGCCACCTCGGCCACGCACATCGGGGCCCTGGCCGGCCTGGGACTCGTCCTCTTCGGGATCACCGTCCTTTTTAACGCCGTGGCCCGGATCCTTCTCGTGGTCACGACCCGGCGTGTCGCCCGGGGGCACGCATGAGCCGCTACGGGGTGCGCCAGGCCCTGAACCTCGTCGCCACCCTGGCCTGCGCCGCCATGGTGCTCGTGGCCATCTTCCCGCTCGTCTCCGTCCTTTGGCTCGTGGTCTCGAAGGGGGTGGCGGGGCTCTCCCCGGGCTTCTTCGTGCACCGGCCCACGCCCCCGGGGGAGCCGGGCGGCGGGGTGGGACCGGCCATCGTGGGGACCTTCATCATGGTGGGGATGGCCTGCCTCGTGTCGCTCCCCCTGGGCATCGGCGCGGGGGCGTTTCTGGCCGAGCGGGGGCACGGGGTCCTCGGGCGCGCGGTCCGGTTCACGGCCGAGGTGCTCGCGGGCGTGCCCTCGATCGTGGTGGGGGTGGTCGCCTACGCGGTGCTGGTGGTTCCGCTCCGGCGTTTCTCGGCGCTCGCCGGGGCGTGCGCCCTCTCGCTCGTCATGATTCCCCCCCTGGCCCGGGCCACCGAGGAGTTCATCCTCCTCGTGCCCCGCTCGCTGCGGGAGGCCTCGCTGGCCCTAGGGATCCCCGCCTGGCGCACCAGCCTCAAGGTGGTGCTCCGCACCGCCCTCTCCGGGATCGTGACCGCCTCGCTCTTGGCGGTGGCCCGCGCCGCCGGGGAGACCGCCCCGCTCCTCTTCACCGCCCTCAACAACCAGTACTGGAACCTGCGGCCGGACCAGCCCATGGCCTCGCTCACCGTCCAGATCTACAACTACGCCATCAGCCCCTACGAGAGCTGGCACGCGCAGGCCTGGACCGCGGCGCTCGTGCTCCTGCTCCTCGTGGGCGCCCTGAACCTGGGAGCGCGCTTCGCCTCGCGCGACCGCATGCGGGAAGGACGATGACGCCCGACCAGATGAAGCTCGAGGTGCGCGAGCTGAACGCCTTCTTCGGCAAGAACCACGCGGTCCGGGGCGTCAGCCTCAGCATCCCGGAGCGATCGGTGTACGCCATCATCGGCCCCTCGGGCTGCGGGAAGTCCACCTTCCTGCGCTGCCTGAACCGGATGCACGAGCTCGTCCCGGGCGCCCGGGCCGAGGGGACGATCCTGCTCGACGGGCAGGACCTCCTGGGGAAGGGGATGGACCCGGTCCGCCTCAGGCGGCGGGTGGGGATGGTGTTCCAGCGGCCCAACCCGTTCCCCACCATGTCCATCTTCGACAACGTCGCCGCCGGCATGAAGCTGAACGGCATCGCCAACGGCGACATGGAGGAGCGCGTCGAGCGGGCACTGGAGCGGGCCGCGCTGTGGGAGGAGGTCAAGGACCGGCTCTCGGCCTCGGCCCTCTCGCTCTCGGGCGGGCAGCAGCAGCGGCTGTGCATCGCCCGGGCGCTGGCGGTGGAGCCGGAGGTCCTGCTCATGGACGAGCCGGCCAGCGCCCTCGACCCCATCGCCACGAGCAAGGTGGAGGACCTCATCCACGACCTCAAGACCCGCTACACCATCGTGCTCGTCACCCACAACATGCAGCAGGCGGCCCGGGCCTCGGACTTCACCGCCTTCTTCTACCTGGGCGAGCTCGTCGAGGCCGGCCCCACCCTGCAGATCTTCCAGAACCCGCGCGAGGAGCGGACCGAGGATTACGTCACCGGAAAGTTCGGGTGAGAGGCGGAGGGGGGAAGGACGCGCTTCGTCCCGACGAGGCGTCAGAAGGCGAGCGGGTCGCTCGCCTTTTCTTCTTCGGTTCCCCGCGGGCGCTCCCGGGATCTCCCCCGGGGGGGGGGGACACGAGCGCGCCCAAGGGGGACAAGCGGCCCCCTAGGGCCCGGACGGTCGGCGCTCTCGCTCGGGCAGCACCGGGCGGAGGACGGACCGGGCCGAGCGGATCATCTCCACCGTCGTGTCCCAACCGACGCAGGGATCGGTGACCGAGCAGCCGTACCGGAGTTCTCGGGGATCGTGGGGGATGGGCTGGCTCCCCGCCTCGAGGAAGCTCTCCACCATGAGACCCACCACCGACCGGTTGCCCTCCCGGATCTGGTGGGTCACGTCCCGCATGACGAGCGGTTGCAGCTCCGCCTTCTTCCACGAGTTCGCGTGGGAGCAGTCGATGACGAGGTTCCGGGGCAGCTGGGCCCGGGAGAGCTCCTCCTCGGCGAGCCAGATGGAGACGGTGTCGAAGTTGGGTCGGCCCCCCCCGCCCCGGAGCACGAGGTGGCCGTAGCGATTGCCCCGGGTGCGGAAGATGGCCGAACGCCCCTGGAAGTTGATCCCCAGGAAGGCGTGCGGCTGGGCGGCCGAGACGATGGCGTTCACCGCCGCCTGGAGGTCCCCGTCGGTGGCGTTCTTGAAGCCGACCGGCGTGGAGAGGCCCGAGGACATCTCCCGGTGGGTTTGGGACTCCGCGGTCCGCGCCCCGATGGCGGTCCAGGTCACGAGGTCCCCGTAGTACTGGGGCGAGATGGGGTCGAGCGCCTCGGTCCCCGCCGGCAGCCCCAGCTCGTTCACGTCGAGCAGGAAGCGGCGGGCCCGCTGCATCCCCTCGTCGATGCGGAAGGAGTCGTCCATGCGCGGATCGTTCACGAACCCCTTCCAGCCCACCGAGGTGCGGGGCTTCTCGAAGTAGACCCTCATCACGAGGACCAGGGAGTCGGCCACCTCCTGGGCGAGGGCGCGCAGCCTCCGGGCGTAGTCGAGGCCGGCCAAGGGATCGTGGATGGAGCAGGGCCCCACCACCACGAACAGCCTCTTGTCGCGGCCGTCGAGGATGGCCTCGAGGGCCCGACGGCCGGAGAGCACCGTCTGGACCGCTCGCTCGGTGAGCGGAACCCGCGCCTTCACCTCGTCGGGAGAGGGCATGTTCTCGACGGCGACGACGTTCAGGTTCTCGGTCTGTTGCATGCGCGGCCTTCCCGGGAATCGAGGGACCAGACATACTAGAGTTCCGGGTTCGATGCAGCGGCCGGTCCTTAAGCCTGGGCCGGTTCGTGCCGAAGAGAGGGATGCGTGGCCTCGGATCTGCTCCTCGGAATCGACCTCGGGACGACCTATTCCACCGCGGCGGCCCTCATCAACGGGCGTCTCCAGTTCGCGGTGGACGGCCGGGGGGAGGCCTCCATCCCGAGCGTGGTCCACTTTCCCAAGAGCGGGCCGCCGCTCGTGGGGTCGGAGGCCGTCCGGCTTCGGTCCACCGATCCCCGGAACACGGTGGTGGGCATCAAGAGGGTGGTGGGGCGGCCCGGGGACTCCCCCGCCGTGCGCCTGCTCGATCAGACCGCCGCCTTCCGGATCAAGACCCAGGGCAAGGAGGAGGTGTCGGTGGTGGTGCGCTCGGGCGAGTACTCCGCCACCGAGGTCGCCTCCATCATCCTCCGCTACCTGCGGGAGCGGGCCGAGGTCCGGTTCGGCAACCGGATCTCCAAGACGGTCCTCACCGTTCCGGTGATGGCCTCGGTCGGCGTGCGCGAGGCCATGGTGCGCTGCGGGAGGATGGCGGGCCTGGAGGTGGTCCGGATCGTCTCGGAGCCTTGCGCCGGCGGGGTGGCGCGAGGGATGGGGGCGCCCGGCGTCGGCTCCGCCCCGGTGCTGGTGTACGACTTCGGCGGCGGCACCCTCGACGCCACCGTGGTGCAGCGCGACGGCCTGAGGCTCCGGGTCCTCGCCGCCGGGGGCGACGACTGTTTGGGCGGCGACGACTTCGATACCGCCTTCGCCCGCTGGGTGGCGAACGGGGTCTACCGGCAGCACGGCGTCGACGTGACCCGCGATGTCATCGTCTGGGACCGCATCCAGCGCCAGTGCGAGCTCGTGAAGCGAGCGCTCTCCTCCGCGCCGGAGGCCCGCTACCAGATCCGCGACGCCTTCTCGGTGGGCGGAAGGGTCCAGCACCTCGACCACCTCGTCCGGCGCGACCACCTCTCGCCCCACTGGACCGATCTCGTCGACCGGTCGATCGCCGCCGCCGCCCAGACGCTCGACCAGGCCGGCATCTCCGATCTCGCGCAGCTCGGGGCGGTCCTGCTCATCGGCGGCACGACCTGCGTCCCGCTCGTCCGGGTGGGAGTCTCCCAGGCTTTCCCTCGCCCCTGCGTGGCGGAGAACGACCCGCAGACGGCGGTGGCGCGCGGGGCGGCGCTCCTCGCGGCCGATCCCACCTTGCTCGCCGAATGACTGGCCCCGAAGGGAGCGCTCGGTCGCAAGGGCACCTCCCCTCCGGGCTCCCTCGCATTTGATCGGCGTCAGGTAGAGCGTTACTCTCCAGCGCCGACTGCGAGGGAATTTCCGGTTCGCCTTTTGCTTTTTTTCGGTCGGATGACGAGGGGCGCCGGTTCGCCAGGCCTCCCAGATCCCGGGAAAAGACACCCCAGATGATTCGCATTGGTCCTGACAGAGCCGAAACGCTTGTTGACCCCACCGCAGTGGGGCGTCGTTGTCGCTTCGGGCTCGCCCTTCTTGCCGCTCTCTCGTTCGCCGCGTGCGATCGGGACGAGGTGGCCCATTTCCGCGTGCCGAAGTCGTCCGCCGAGCCGCTCGCGGAGGCGGGGGTCGCTCCGAGCGACCCTACCCCGACCGAGGGGGGCCTGCGCTGGACCCTGCCCGACGGCTGGAAGCAGGCGCAGGGCGGCGGGCAGATGCGCTACGCGACCCTCACGCCCCCCGGGCCGGGCAAGCTGGACGTCTCGGTGATCCGACTCCCCGGCGAGGCCGGGGGGGAGCTCGCGAACGTGAACCGGTGGCGGAACCAGATCGGCCTTCCGCCGATCTCCGAGGCCGACCTCGCCCCCGCCCGAAAGACCGTCAAGACGGCCGCCGGCGACCTGTCCGTGTACGACTTCACCTCCGAGGGAACGAAGAAGGCCCGCACCATCGCCGGGCTGGCGTCGGTGCAGGGCGAGACCTGGTTCGTGAAGATGACCGGGGACGCCGAGGCGGTGGCCTCCGCGCGCTCGGCGTTCCTCTCTCTGCTCGGGAGCCTCCGCCTTGAAAACCGCTAGCAAGGACCGGGCGCCGAAGCCCTCCCTCCCCCCCCGGGCCCGGGGCATCGCCGCGAGCCTCACGCCGCTCTGGGACGCGATCACCTCGCTCAAGCTGACCATCGCCTGCCTCGCGGTGCTCATGGTCCTCGTGGTGGCCTGTACCCTGGCGCAGGTCCACCTCGGCACCTTCGGCGCGGTGCAGGCGTACATGCGGACCTGGCTCGTGTGGTGGAACGTCCCCGGGACGGTGGTCTCGCTCCCGGTGTTTCCCGGGGGAGCGCTCGCCGGGTCGGTCCTGGCGGTGAACCTCCTCGCGGCCCAGGCGAGGAGCCTCGAGCTCTCTCTCAAGAAGGCGGGGCTCTGGATCGTCCACGTCGGGCTCATCCTGCTCGTCGTGGGAGAGTTCGTGACCGGGCTCTACCAGAAGGACAACCGGCTCGCCTTCGAGAACGGCGAGACCACGAACTACGTCTCCAGCCCGCGCGAGCCGGAACTCGCGGTCATCGACACCACCGATCCGGCCTTCGACGACGTCTACAGCATCCCGGGCTCGCTCCTCTCCCGGGAGGGCACGGTGCGGGTGCCGGGGACGCCGCTCACGATCGCGGTGAGGCGGTTCCTCCCGAACTCGCAGCTCTTCCGCCTGCCCGAGGGCGAGAAGGCCCAGGCGACCGCCGGGGTGGGTACGGGGGTCCTCGTCCGGGAGGTCTCGACGGTGACGAGCGACGACGCGGTGAACCAGCCCTCGGCGCTCGTGGAGCCCATCGCCGGGGGGAGAAGCTACGGGACCTGGCTCGTCTCGAGCGCGCTCGGTGCCCCCCAGTCCTTCGTGCACGAGGGAAGGACCTACCAGCTCGTCCTCCGCGACCGCCGGGAGTACCTGCCCTACTCGCTCACCCTGAGGAAGTTCAGCCACGACGTCTACCCCGGGACCGACATCCCCAAGAACTTCTCCTCCCTGGTTCACCTCTCGAACCCTCGCTCGGGCGAGGAGCGCGAGGTGCTCATCTACATGAACCAGCCGCTCCGCTATGCCGGCAAGGCGTTCTACCAGGCGAGCTTCGGGAAGAACGACACCCTCTCCATCCTGCAGGTGGTCGAGAACCCCGGGTGGCTCCTCCCTTACGTCTCCTGCGTCCTCGTGACGCTGGGGCTCCTCTTCCACTTCGGACTCTCGCTCACCCGCTGGGTGCGGGGGCAGGCCGGGCGCCGCGCCGGTCCCCCGGATGCCCTGGAGGCCTGACATGAAGATCGCCCGGTATGCTCCCTGGGCCGCCGCCCTGCTGGCGCTGTTGGTCGTCGTCCCCGCCCTCCTCCCCCAGCGGCCCGTGAAGGGGTTCGACCTCGAGGCGTTCGGACGGCTGCCGGTGCTCGAGGGGGGGCGGGTGAAGCCCGTGGACAGCGTGGGTCGCAACGCCCTCCTCATGATCCGCAGCCAGCAGAGCTTCCGGGCGGAGGGCGAATCCTACTCCGCGAGCCGGTGGGTCCTCGACGCCCTGTTCCGACCCTCCCTCGCGGACGCAGAGCCCGCCTTCGTGATCAACGACCCCGACGTGCTGGGCCTCTTGGGCCTGCCCCAGGGCAGCAGCCGTTACTATCCGTTCAAGACGATCCAGCCCCACCTCGACGAGGTCCAGAAGCAGGCGATGGCGGCGCAGGCGGTCGACAACGCGCAACGCACCCGCTTCCAGCGGGCGGTGATCAACCTGGCCGAGCGGGCCTGGCTGTACACCCGGCTCAAGAACACGGTCCAGCTCGAGGGCGTCTCGCTCGCCAAGGAGCTCTCCGCGGCCGGGTCCGAGGGGGCGGCCCAGGACCAGCGCACCCTGAACGAGGTGGCCCTGTTCCGGCCCCTCCCGCCCGCGGCGGGGGCTCCCCCCGACGCCTGGCGGACCGTGGGCCACGGGCTTTCGGGGGTGGCGGCCGGGCAGCGGGACCCGATCCTCGAGGGGTGGGCGCGGGTCGGGGACGCCTGGGAGAGGCAGGACGCCCCCGCGTTCGACGCGGGCGTAGAGGACCTCGCCCGCCTGGAAGAGGCCGCCGCCCCCGCCGCCGTACGCCAGGGCGCCCGGGAGATCGTGTTCAACCGGGCCCAGCCGTTCCTCCTCGGGATCGAGCTGTACGTCCTGGCGCTCCTCGCGGTGTTCGTCTCCTGGCTCTTCCGGCCGGAGATCTTCCGCCCCGCCTCCTTCGCCCTGCTCCTCGCCGGGGCGCTCGTCCACACCGGCGGGCTCGTCGCCCGCATCGCCCTCCAGGGCCGGCCCCCGGTCACGAACCTCTACTCCTCCGCGGTGTTCGTCGGCTGGGTGGTGGTGCTGGTGGGGGTCCTTTTGGAGCGGGCCTACCGGCGCGGCTTCGGGACCGCGGTGGCGGGAGCCATCGGGGTGGCCACGCTCATCATCGCCCAGAACCTCACCGGGGAGGGCGACACCATGGAGATGATGCGGGCGGTGCTGGACTCGAACTTCTGGCTCGCCACCCACGTCATCAGCATCACCATCGGCTACAGCGGGACCTTCCTGGCGGGCGGCCTCGCCGTCGCCTGGACCCTGCGGCGCCACCTCGCCCCCCGCCGGAACCCCGCGGACGACAAGGCGCTCGCCTCGATGGCCTACGGGGTGGTCTGCTTCGCGCTCTTCTTCAGTTTCCTGGGCACGGTCCTCGGGGGGATCTGGGCGGATCAGTCCTGGGGCCGGTTCTGGGGCTGGGACCCCAAGGAGAATGGCGCCCTGCTCATCGTGCTCTGGAACGCCATCATCCTCCACGCCCGCTGGGGCGGGTACGTGCGGGAGCGGGGCCTCATGGCCATGGCCATCTTCGGGAACGTCATCACGAGCCTGTCCTGGTTCGGGGTGAACATGCTGGGGATCGGGCTCCACTCCTACGGATTCATGGACAAGGCCTTCTGGGCGCTGTTCGGCTTCATCGCCTCCCAGCTCGTCCTCATCCTCCTGGCCCTCGCCCCGGAGCGCTTCTACAAACTCGGCTTCGCCGCCCGGCCCGAGACCGGGGCCAAGGGGGCGGCCGCCCCCTGACCCCGGGATAGATCACCGTTCACGCAGGGCGAAATCGACGGATCCGTGGCGCCACGGTCGCGTCGCGGTGAAGGGCGAAGGTAGAGTGCCCCGCACCCCGGGTAGGCAAGGACTGCCGACCCCGGGCCGCAACCGCCCGTCCCTGCTCAGGGCCAAACGGGCATGCGCCCTGCTCCCCGGGGAGACGAGGAGCGATCGTGAGCCAGGTCCTGCTCGTCGAAGACGACCCCATCGTCCGCACCGCATACATGAAGGTCCTCCGCACCTCGGGCCTCGACCTTCAGACCGCGGCCGACGGCCTCGAGGCCCTGGAGAAGGTCCGGGGCGGCGGGTTCGACGCGGTGGTGAGCGACATCAACATGCCCCGGCTCTCGGGGATCGAGTTCCTGCGGGCGCTGCGCGAGCTGTCCCTGGAGGTCCCGGTGGTGCTGGTCACGGGCGGCCCGGCGCTCGAGACGGCGGTCCGGGCCGTCGAGTACGGCGCCTACCGGTACCTCACGAAGCCGGTGGACATCGAGGCCCTGGCGAGCACCGTGCGCGGGGCGGCCGAGGTGGGGCAGAAGGCGCGGGAGCGCCGCGGCGGAGGGGGGCCGGGCCCCGGGGCGGGACCGCTCACGCCCAGCGCCGAGGAGATCGCCCTGGCGGAAGGCTTCGACGACTCCCTGGCTCAGCTCTGGATGGGCTTTCAGCCCATCGTCGACTACGGCCGCCGTGCGCTCTACGGCTACGAGGCGCTGGTCCGCTCCGACGGCCCCTTCGCCCGGCCCAACGAGATCATCCGCGCGGCCGAGAGGCTTGGCCGGCTCACCGACCTGGGCCGGGCCATCCGCCGGCGGGTGGCACACCACGCTGCCGCCGCGCCCTTTGGGCTCCTCTTCGTGAACCTGCATGCCCGGGACCTCGACGACCCCGAACTCACCGACCCGGAGGCGCCCTTGTCCCGGGTGGCGCGTCAGGTCGTCTTGGAGATCACCGAGCGCACCGCCCTCGAGGAGGTCTCGGACATCCGCTCCCGGGTCGAACGGCTCCGGGAGATGGGGTTCAAGCTCGCGGTGGACGATCTGGGCGCGGGCTACGCCGGCCTGGCGAGCTTCGCGAGCATCGAGCCGGACGTGGTCAAGCTCGACATGTCTCTGGTCCGGGGGGTGGACGTATCCCCCCTGAAGCAGAGCGTGGTCCGCTCGGTGGTGGGCCTTTCCGAGGAGGTCGGCATCGAGGTGATCTCCGAGGGCATCGAGCTCCCCTCCGAACGCGACACCCTGGCCTTGCTCGGCTGCCGGCTCTTCCAGGGCTACCTCTTCGGCAAGCCCGAGCGGGGGTTCGTGCCTCCCAGGCTATGACGGCGCGGCCCCGCCGGAAGGGAGGTCCCCCTTCACTGGCCTGGGCGCGCTCTAAAAAAGGCCGAGGTGAGAACCCGGCTCGACCTCCCGCTCACCTCTAGTCGGCGTACCCGTAGCTTCCGGTGGTGATGCGGGCCACCCGGCCGTTCTCGAGCCGCACGAAGCGGACGAACTGGTTCGGACCGAGGTCGTAGGTCCAGACCTCGACGCGCACGATCCCCGTCTGCGCCGCCCTCCCGGGCACGGATACCGTCCCGGGCTCTTCCCAGGTGTCGATGGCCGCGGGCTCGCCACAGCGCTCGAGGAGGTCGATCTTGTAATCGCCCTCGTGGAACGCTCCCGGGTCGCAGCGGGCCCGGGGGATCCGGACCGGTCTTTGGGCCTGGTCCTGGTAGCCGTAGCTGCCCCGCTCGATCCGGACGATCCGGCCGTTCACCAAGGTGACCACCTCCACGAACGAAAGGGGCCCGAAGTCGTAGGTCCACTCCTCGACCACGGCCGTGACGCGCTGGCCCACCCCGAGGGTCCCCCCGTCGAAACGCTCCTCCACCCTCGACTCCGAGAGCGCGGGCCGGCCGCATTTACCGAGGAGGTCGATGCGTGCGTCGCCCACGGAGACGAGCCGACTCCCGCACCGGAACGAGTCGTCGGCCCCCGCCATTCTGGGAAGGAGGGCGAGGGCGACGATGGGCCAGAACCGAAGCGCCATCGCGGTTCACCTCCTGTGCCGATCCTCGCCCCCCCGTTTGCCGGCAGGAGTTTCTAAGCCTCGGGTGGCGCCTGGGTGGGCGGCGGGCTCGGAGGGGGAGGGGGCTCGAAGTTCAAGGTCCTCGCGCCCAAGACGACGATGTAGAGGCCGTACACGCAGGCGGCGACGGCGCCCAGCCAGCCGATCCATTTCACGAGCATGAACACTCCGACGATGGGCATCACCGCCGAGGCGTAGGAGGCGATCCGTACGCTGGGCTCGTAGGGCGCCTTGCTGCCGAGGATGAGGCAGACGATCCAGATGATGAGCCCGTCGATGAACGGGCCCAAGAAGCCGAAGATCACGTTCTGCACGAGTTCCCGGACCCCCGCCCCGAACCCGTGGCCATAGAGGATCCGCTCCAGGAGCATGAGCACGCCGAAGACGAGCCAGGAGGCGACCGAGAAGGTGACGCACCTCTGCAGCCCCTTCTCCTCCTTCGCGGACTTGAAGAATTCGCCGGGACCCCGGATGACCGAGAAGAAGGTGGCGAGGAGGGCGGCGGGATCGACGATCGGCGAGCCGGGCTTCGGCTGCGGGGGAGGCGGAGGTGGGGTGGGGCTGGTGTCGGCCATGACGTGAACTCCCTGGGGAACTCTCCCGCCGCGATGGGTGGAGGCACTCTAGCGCGCAAGAAGGAGGAGCGGCTTCGGGGATGCGGCCCCGCTGGCCCAGGGACCCGAAAGGGGTCGAGCGCCGCCCTCGCCGGGCGGTCCGGGGTCGCGCGTCACAGGCGTCCGTTACAACACCCGCTCATGCCGCCGCCCAAGGCGAACCTCGGATACGCGTTCCATCCGGCGGTGGAGGGGTGGTTCGCGCGGTCGTTCGCGGCGCCCACCAAGGCGCAGTCGGGGGCCTGGCCGCCGATCCAGCGGGGCGAGTCCACGCTCGTTCTCTCGCCCACCGGGAGCGGCAAGACGCTCGCCGCCTTCCTCGCCTGCATCGATCGGCTCGCCTTCTCCCCCGAGCCCCCGGCCCGGGAGCGGCTCAAGGTCGTCTACGTCTCGCCGCTCAAGGCGCTCGCGGTGGACGTGGAGAGGAACCTTCGAGCGCCGCTCCAGGGGATCGCGGAGTTGGCCCGGGAGCGAGGGGACCCCCACCGACTCCTCGGGGTGGCCGTCCGGAGCGGGGACACGCCCCCCGCCGAACGGGCGCGCTTCGCGCGCGACCCGGCCGACATCCTCATCACCACGCCCGAGTCCCTCTACCTCCTCCTCACCTCGAACGCCCGCGACCGTCTTCGCACGGTGGAGACGGTCATCGTGGACGAGATCCACGCCCTCGTTCGCACGAAGCGGGGGGCCCACCTCGCCCTGTCCCTGGAGCGGCTCGAGGTGCTGGCCGGTCGCCCGCTGCAGCGCATCGGCCTGTCGGCCACGCAGCGGCCGCTCGACGAGGTGGCGCGCTTCCTCGGGGGGACGGAGGGGGAGGAAGGAGGAGGGTTCCGCTTTCGTCCGGTGACGGTGGTGGACGCCGGGAAGGGGAAGGCGCTCGAGCTCACGGTGGAGGTGCCGGTCGAGGACATGGCCCGGCTCGGGGATCCGGTCGAGCCGAAGGGGACCTCCGCCGCCTCCCCATCGCACGGCTCGATCTGGACCGCCATCCACCCGAGGCTCCTCGAGCTCGTTCGCGCCCACCGCTCCACTCTCCTGTTCGTGAACAGCCGCCGGGTGGCGGAGCGGCTCGCGGCCGCGCTCAACGAGCTGGCCGGGGAGACCCTGGTCCACGCCCACCACGGGTCGCTGGCCCGGCCCCAGCGGGTGGCGATCGAGGCGGCCCTCAAGGCCGGGGCCGTGCGCGGGCTCGTCGCCACCTCGTCCCTGGAGCTGGGCATCGACATGGGCGCCATCGACCTCGTGGTCCAGATCGAGGCTGCCCCTTCGGTGGCGAGCGCCCTGCAGCGGATCGGGCGGGCCGGGCACCAGATCGACGCCCCCAGCCGAGGGGTGTTCTTCCCCAAGTACCGCGCCGACCTGCTCGCCTGCGCCGCACAGATCGAGGCCATGAAGGAGGGCGAGGTGGAGGAGACCCGCTTCCCGCGGAACCCGCTCGACGTCCTGGCCCAGCAGATCGTCGGGCTCGCCGCCCTCGACGAGTGGCCGGTCGACGAGCTCTACCGGACCGTGCGTCGGGCCGCCCCCTTCGCAACGCTTCCCCGGCCCGCGTTCGAGGGGGTTCTGGACCTGCTCTCCGGCCGCTACCCGTCCGACGAGCTCTCCGACCTGACGCCGCGGCTCGTCTTTGACCGGGTCCGGGCCCGAGTGCGGGCGCGCGAGGGGGCGAAGCGGGTGGCGGTGGTGAACGCCGGGACCATCCCCGACCGCGGGCTCTACGGGGTCTTCCTCCTGGGGGGAGCGCCCGGGCAGGCGCGGGTGGGCGAGCTCGACGAGGAGATGGTCTTCGAGTCGAAGGTGGGCGAGACCTTCTTCCTCGGTGCGTCCACCTGGCGCATCGAGGAGATCACCTTCGACCGCGTGCTCGTGTCGCCCGCGCCCGGCGAGCCCGGCAAGATGCCCTTCTGGAAGGGGGATGCCCCGGGGCGGCCGCTCGAGCTAGGGCGACGCATCGGCCGGCTGGCCCGCGAGCTCGCCGAGGCCCGCCGCGAGGAAGCGCACTCCCGGCTCGTCCTCCGCCACGGCCTGGACGAGTGCGCCGCCCAGAACCTGCTCCGGTTCCTGGACGATCAGCGGGCTGCCACCGGGGAGATCCCCGACGACCGGACCGTGGTGGTGGAGCGCTATCGGGACGAGCTGGGCGACTGGCGCGTCTGCGTCCTCTCCCCGCTGGGGGCGCCCCTGCTCTCCCCCTGGTGCCTGGCGGCGGCGGCCCGGGCGCGGGAGCGGCTCGGGGTGGAGCCGGAGACCATCTGGACCAACGACGGCTTCGCGGTCCGCATCCCCGACGCCGGAGGCCCGCCCGACGTGTCCTTCCTCTTCCCCGAGCCCGAGGAGGTGGAGGCAGAGGTCACCGCCCAGCTCGGGAACACTCCCCTGTTCGCGGGCAAGTTCCGCGAGGCCGCCGGGCGCGCGCTCCTCTTGCCGCGGCGCCGGCCCGGCGGGCGCACCCCGCTCTGGCAACGCCGCAAGCGGGCCCGCGATCTTCTGGCCGTCGCCTCCCGCTATCCCGAGTTCCCCATCCTCCTCGAGTCCTACCGCGAGTGCCTGAGGGACGTCTTCGACCTGCCCGCCCTGGTGGATCTCCTCTATGCGATCCGCCGAGGGGAGGTGCGGACCGTCACGGTCGACACCCGCGTCCCCTCGCCCTTCGCCGCCTCCCTCCTCTTCGGCTTCGTGGCGAGCTTCCTCTACGACGGCGACGCCCCGCTGGCCGAGCGGCGCGCCCAGGCTCTCGCCATCGACCAGGTCCAGCTCCGGGAGCTGGTGGGCGAGGCCGAGCTCCGGGACCTCCTCGATCCTGCCGCCCTCGAGGAGCTCGAGGGCCGGCTGCAGCAGCTTTCGGCCGAGGCCCGGGCGAGGAGCGCCGATGGGGTGGCGGACCTGCTCCTGCGCCTCGGCGACCTCTCCTCGGAGGAGGTGAAGGCTCGCTCGGCGACCCCCGAGGTCGCTTCCGCCCTGGAGCGGCTCCTTTCGGAGGGGCGGGTGGTGCCCGTCCTCGTTGCGGGGGAGGAGCGGTTCGTGGCCGTGGAGGACGCCGCCCGCTATCGCGACGCTCTCGGAGCGGAGCTGCCGCCGGGGGTGCCGGAGGTGCTCCTCGGGAAGGTGGACGAGCCCCTTGAGGGCCTCTTGGCGCGGTTCGCCCGGCGACGGGGTCCATTCACGACTGGTGATGTCGTCGCGCGGTTCGGGATCGGGCCGGAGGTGGCGCTCTCCGCCCTCGAGACGCTCCTCGCGCGCGGCCGCCTCCTCGAGGGAGCGTTCCGCCCCGGGGGACGGGAGCGGGAGTTCTGCGACCCGGAGGTGCTCCGCACTCTTCGTCGGCGCTCGCTCGCCCGCCTCCGCGAGGAGGTGGAGCCGGCCGAGCCGGCGGCCCTCTGCCGGGCGCTCCTCGCCTGGCACGGGATCCCTCGCCGCCGGGGGGGGACCGAGGCCTTGCTCGAGGCCGTGGAGAGGCTCCAGGGCGCCCCGATTCCGGCCTCCGCGCTCGAATCGGAGATCCTGCCCGCCCGGGTGGCCGGCTACCTCCCCGGCGATCTCGATGCCCTGGCGGCGGGCGGGGAGGTCCTGTGGGTGGGCGTGGAGGCCCTGGGAGCGCGAGACGGGCGGGTGGCGCTCTTCCGGGCCGACGCGTTTCCCAGGCTCTGGGCCTCCCGTCCGGCAGAAGGGCCACAGACCGATCGCGAGCGGCGGATCGTGGAGCACCTCCTCTTGCGGGGCGCCTCGTTCTTTCCGGAGATCCACGCCGCGGCGGGCGGGGGGTTCCCTCCCGAGACGGTGGACGCGCTCTGGGCCCTGGTCTGGCGCGGGCTGCTCACGAACGACACCTTCCAGGTCCTCCGGGCCTTCACCCGGGCGCCGGGGCGACGGGAGCGGATGCGGGGGACGATCCGGCCATCCTTCCCCGGACCGGGGCGCGCCCGGCTCGCGGCACCGCAGAGCGCCGGTGGGCGCTGGGCGCTCTTGGAGGGCCGGGCGCTCGGGGGCGGCCCCGGCACCGCCACGGCCCTTAGCGCGGCGCTGGCCCAGCAGCTCCTCCAAAGGCACGGGGTCTTGACCCGGGGCGCGGTCGCGGCCGAGGGGGTGGCGGGTGGGTTCGGCGCCGTCTACGAGGTCCTCCGCCACCTAGAGGAGGCCGGGCGGATCCGGCGCGGCTACTTCGTGCTCGGGGTCGGCGCGATGCAGTTCGCCCTCAAGGAAGCGGTGGACGCGCTCCGGGCGGCTCGGGAGGCTCCCGACCGGCCGGTGGTGACGGTGCTTGCCGCCACCGATCCGGCGAACCCATACGGCGCCGCGCTCGACTGGCCCTTGCCGCCGGAGGAGGCCCTTGCGCGGCGGCCGGTGCGGGCGGCCGGGGCGCGGGTGGTGCTCGTGGACGGAGCCCCGGCCCTGTTTCTCCCGCCGGCCCGGGGGCTCACGCAGCTCGTGGCCTTCCTGCCCGCGACCGAGCCGGAGCGGTCGCGGGTGGGCCTGGCCGCGGCGCAGGCGGTCCTCGACCTGGCGCGGGAGGCGGCCGAGCGCTTCGAGGGCGTCCGGGTGGAGGAGATCAACGGCTCCCCCGCCGCCGGCCACCCCTTCTCCGCCTACCTGTCCAGGGCCGGGTTCTTCCCCTCCGGCCCAGGGCTCCTCCTGCCGCGCCGCGCCGTGCCTCCGGCGCTCGCCGTCGATGCCGATCGGTGAGCGGGGAGAGTGGCCGCCGAAGGGAATGCCCCCTTGCGCGCCGGCCCGACCTGAGCCAGAAGGGGACCCGCCAAACCGCGGGACCTGACCCTATGCTCCTCGTGAAGACCCACCTCGAGAAAAGCTCCATCCACGGCATCGGCCTCTTCGCGTCCGAACCCATCCCCGAGGGTACGGTGGTCTGGCGGCTCGACCAAAGGATCGACATCCTGCTCGACGACGCGGCGATCGCCGCGCTCGCTCCCCCGGCCCGGGCGCAGATCGAGAAGTACACCTATCTCGACCCGGTGCTCCTACGGTACGTGCTCTGCGGGGATGACGCCCGGTTCTTCAACCATTCCGACCTGCCCAACTGCCGGGACACCCCGGACCAGGAAGGGGGGTTCACGGTGGCGGCCCGACCCATCGCCGCCGGCGAGGAGCTGACCTGCGACTACGCCGAGATCGACGTCCAGTATGCGCGGGAGCGTAACCACCGCTCCTGACGGGCGCTTCCTGGGAGGACGGGCCCGGGCGTTCTCTAGGAAGAAGGGGGGACGATCGAGGGTGGCCCGCCCGAGAGACCTCGCGCCTCTTAGTCTCCTCGCGAGGCCGAACGGGGGGAGCGGCGGTCGCCCGCATCCTCCTCGTCTTCCGAGGGGACGGGGGGAAGCGGGACCCTTGCTCCAAGGTCTCGGACGCAGGACGCGACGGGCGGCCCCTGCCGCGGCCTACCTACCGGGCGGCCCGCGGGAGAGCCGCCCGGAAGACGACTCCCTCTCCTTCGAGCCGATACCGCCCGGTCGAGGCGGGCACGAAGGCGGAGGCACCCCGGGGAAGCGCGAGCCGCCCGGAGTGGTAGAGGGCCGCCACCTCGCCCGCCTGGCAGAACAGGATCTCGGGACCGGCCACCCCGACATCGAAGCCGGCTCGGGCCACCTTGATGCGGGAGAGCTCGAACTCGCGGGCCGGGGTGGAGTAGACCTCTTCGCCCGGGCCACCGGGCCGCGGCCTCACGAGGGGCACGGGCTCCTCCGAGAAGCGGAGCACGCGAAGGAGCTCCTCCGCGTCCACGTGCTTTCGCGTGAGTCCGCCGCGCAGGACGTTGTCGGACGACGCCATGATCTCCACCGCCACGCCGTGCAGGTAGGCGTGGAGGTTGCCGGCGGGCAGGTACAGGGCCTCGCCGGGCGAGAGCCGGACGAGGCGCCCGAGGAGGGCGATCACCACTCCGGGATCGTCGGGGTAGAGGGCGGCTAGCCGTCCCGTCAAGGCGAAGGCCTCGGCAAACGGTTCGCTCCGGGCCCTTGCCGCGGCCGCGACCGTCGCCTCGACGAGCGGCGGGCGGGCGGCGGGGGGCAGGGTGACGAGGAAGGTGAAGGCCTCGCGGAGGCCCGCGGAACCGCCGCGCCGAAGCCTCTCCTCCACGGGGGAAAGGGCCGGGGTGCCGAGGGCATCGACGAGGGCCAGGGCCTCGGCGGCGGGCCGGAACCCGCACAGCGCATCGAAGGGGGTGAGGGCGCACAGAAGTTCGGGCTTGGGGAAGGGATCGCGGTAGTTGCGCTCCGGGGCGTCGCGGGCCACGCCCGCCGCCTCCTCTCGGGCGAAGCCGTCGCGGGCTTGCCGTGCGTCCGGGTGTGCCTGGAGCGAGAGCGGCTCATCGGCGGCGAGCACCTTGAGGAGGAAGGGGAGAAGCGGCCCATGCTCGGCCAGGGCGCGGGGGCCGATCTCCTTCTCCGGGTCGCCCTTCACCGCGTCGGAGAGCGACATCTCCCGGCCGTCCCGGACGATGCGGGACGGGGCGAGGGGGTGGGACCCCATCCAGAGCTCGGCCTGCGGCAGGGGGGAGGGCCTCGGCTCGCCGAGGAGCTCGGCGATGGCGGTGCGCGATCCCCAGGCGTACGGCTGGATGGAGTTCTTGAGAAGGTCCACGGCATCCCCGGGCGCCCCCGCCGGCGCGGGCGGCGCTTCGCGAGAGGCTAGGGGGAGCGAGCGGCGAAAGCAACCGGGGGGAGAGGGCGGGAAGGTGGTGTCTGCGTGAGCACGAGGTCCGAGGGTCAGAGCGCCACGAGGGCGGCTCCGACGAAGGCGAGCCCGGTGGCGATCCCGTGCCACTTGGTGAAGCGCTCGCGGAGGAAGAGGGCGGAGAGCATCACGGTGAAGAGGGTGCTCGTCTGGTTGAGGATGGCGGTGCTGCTCGCGGCCCCGTACTTGAAGCCTGCCACCCAGAGGAGGAGGGCGAGGTAGGTGCCGAGGACCGCGGCGGGGATGGCGAGCCACCAGGCCCGCTGGGGCACGAAGGCGCCGAGCACGCTCCGCGAGGGGGCATGGAGGAGCGGAGGGAGGGCGAGCCCCAGGACCCCGCCCAGTAGGCGCACGCCCGTGGCCCAGAGGACGGGGTATTGGGGGAGCAGGGGTTTCACGGCCACGATCGCCACCGCGGTGGAGGCCATGGACGCCGCCCCGAGAAGCACCCCGCGCCGGAGCGCGGCCGCCGGCAACTCGAGGCGGATCTCGGGCACCTGCGTGAGGAAGACGGCGCTCACCACGAAGAGGCCGCCCCCAAGCACCCTGGCCGCGGGCCGCTCTCCCAGAAAGAGCATCGAGGCGGCGACGATGAAGGGGGCGTAGAGGCAGCTGACGATGGCCGAGCGGGCGGCTCCGAGGAGCGCAAGCGACTCGAAGAAGAGGGTATCGGCCACCGCGATCCCCACGAGCCCGGAGGCGAGGAGGAGGGCGAGGTGTGAAAAGGGGGCGGTGGGGAAGACCGGGACGCCGGCGACCTTCAAGGTGGCGAGGACCAAGAGGAGCGAGAGGACGCTCTTCAAGGCGTTGAGGCGGAAGGGGGAAAGGTGCTCCCCGCTCTTACGGAAGAGCACGACCGCCGAGGCCCAGGCGACGGCGGTCGCGAGCGCGAAGAGGTTTCCCTTCACTTGGCGCGGACTAAATGCGGTTCAAGAACACCGGCAACCCGCGCTTGTTGGCATAGTTGGGGCGGAGCCGTTCGGTGTTGTACATGGTGGCGATGTCGACCCTCCTCGGCCCGAGCTTCGGGTCGGGGATGGGGACGAGGTCGTACTTGCCGTCCACCAGGGCCGACATGAGGCCGCTCTGGTTCTGGAGGACGGCGTCGAAGGCCATGTTGCCGTAGGTGGAGGCCACGAGCTTGTCGATGAAGTCCGGGTCGCCCGAGCGGAGGTCGTAGGTGAGGTCGGAGACGATCGTCTCCTCTCCGGTCCGACGCTTGATCTCGTCGGAGAGCGACTCGGCCACGCTGGCCTTCTTCCGGTGGCCGTACGCGTCGGCGTCGCCGTACTCCTGGACCTTGTATCCCTCCCACTCGGCTCCCTCCGAGAGCACCACCAGGGAGTAGGCGGAGGGGTTCGTGCGCTTGTCCCGGACGAGGAGGTCGATGATGTTCTCGATCTTGGGCTTGTACTCCGGGATGACGCAGCGGATCGAGGTGACGTGGGCGGTGTAGAGGGCGGTGTAGCCGGCGTCCCGGCCGAACACCCGGAAGATGCCGATGCGCTCGTGCGAGCCCACCGTGGTCCGCTGCCGCTCGATGGCGTCCATGGCCCGGGTGATGGCGGTCGAGAAGCCGATGCAGTACTCGGTGTTGCGAACGTCGTTGTCCATGGTCTTGGGGATGGCGATGACCTTGAACCCGAACTGGTGGAGCTTGGCGGCGTAGGAGAGGGTGTCGTCGCCGCCGATGGCGAGCAGGTAGTCGAGCCCGAGCGCCTCGAGGTTCTTCAGGACCTGCTTCGACACGTCGTAGGTGGTCGTCACCGCCCCGGCCCTGGTGGTCTGCGAGACGGGGAAGTCCTTGCCCTCGAGGTGTTTGGGCAGCCGTCCCATCTTGGAGGGGTTCGTCCGGGAGGAGTGGAGGAACGTTCCGCCCGTCCGGTCGATGGTCCGGGTGTTGTCGCGATTGAGCGGCAAGACGTAGCGAGACTTGCTCTCGGGGTCGTCGAGGTTCAGATGGGTGAGCCCCTCCCAGCCGCGCCGGATCCCGATGATCTGGTAGTCGTACTCCGCGCCGCGGTACACGACGCTCTTGATTACCGAGTTGAGTCCGGGGACATCGCCGCCGCCGGTCAGGATTCCGATGAGTCTCTTGGCCATGCGCGTATCCTAGCGCTCCGAACGGAATTCGGGCGTTCTAGGGGGCCGGCGGCGAAACGCCACGCCAAGGTGGCCCGGCCGGGAGGCCTTGTCGGCCGGCCGGAGCGACGAGAGCATGTGGCCATGAAAGACCACCCCCAAGTTGACACCTTGTCCATCCATGCTGATGCAGGGCTCGAGCCCTTGGCCGACGTGGCCCCCTCGATCCACGTGGCGACGACGTTCGCCGCGGATAACCCAGAGGGGCTCGTCTACGCGCGTGAGGCGCACCGACCCGTTTGAGGCTCGAGGCGGTCCTGGGCGCGCTCGAGGGCGGAGCGGCGGTGGTGTACTCGTCCGGCCAAGCTGCGACCATGGCAGCGCTCATGCATCTCCGCGCCGGGTGACGCTGGCAGACGGGTATCACGGCACGCGCGCGGTTCTCGAGGCTCTCGGCATCGAGCCCGTCGAGCTGGACGCGCCGCTCTCGCGGGGGGACCTGGTCTGGCTCGAGACCCCCCGGAACCCCACCGCGGAGGTCCTCGATGTCGAGGCCCATTGCGCGCGGGCCCACCGGGCAGGCGCCTCGGTCGTCGTGGACAGCACCCTCGCCACGCCCGTCTTGCTCCGGCCCCTCGAGCTCGGGGCGGACCTCGTGATGCACTCGGCGACGAAGTTCTTGTCCGGCCACTCCGACGCGCTCGCCGGGGTGCTCGTGGCACGCGACCCGGGTGTCGCCCTCGAGCTCAAGACGGCGCGGACCGTCACCGGGTCGGTCCCCGGATCGCTCGAGACCTGGCTCGTCTTGCGGGGCCTGCGCACGCTTCCCGTCCGCATCCGGCGGCAGTGCGAGACGGCGACGCGGCTCGCGGCCTTTCTCGTCGGTCGGGTGCCGCGGGTCCTTCACCCCTCTTTGCCCGGCCACCCGGGCGAGGAGGTGGCGAGGCGGCAGATGAGCGGCCCGGGCGCGGTCATCGCGTTCGAGCTCGGCTCGGAGGAGGAGGCGAGAGGCCTTCCCCGACGCCTCCGCCTCATCCGGGAGGCCACCTCGCTCGGCGCCGTGGAGACCCTGATCGACTACCGGAAGCGGCACGATCCCCGTGCTCCACCCGGCCTGCTTCGCCTCTCGGTCGGGCTCGAGGACTTCGAGGACCTGGCCGAAGATCTCGAAGGTGCCCTCCGCGGGCGGGCCGACTCGGGCCCGGTGAGCCCGGGGCCGATTCCCACCGGCTAGAGGAGAAGGCCCCTCCTTCATCGGGCGGGGGAGCGAGGAGAGGCCGCTTCGGGCGACCGTCAGGGCTTCACGCCCGCCGGCGCGAAGCGTGAGGCGGAGGGCCGGTAGGCGACAAGCGCGTCGATGAGCTCGTCGGGGTCTCGCGCCACGATGAGCGAGGCCCGAAGGTGCTCGGGCAAGAAGCCCTCGGCCACCATCCGGTCGGCCATCTCGAGAAGCGGGTCGAAGTACCCGCCCACGTCGAGCACGCCCACCGGCTTCTCGTGGATCCCCAGACCGGCCCAGGTCCAGGCCTCGAACAGCTCCTCCAGGGTGCCGATGCCGCCCGGGAGGGCAGCAAAGCCATCGGAGAGCTCCGCCATGAGGGCCTTGCGTTCGTGCATCGTCTCCACCACCCGCAGCTCGGTCATGCCCTTGTGGCCCAGCTCTCGATCCATGAGCGCTCGGGGGATGACGCCGATGGCTTCGCCGCCCGCGAAGAGGGCGCCATCGGCCGCCGCTCCCATGAGCCCGACGTGCCCCCCGCCGTTGACGAGCCCCATTCCCCGTCGCGCCAGGGCCCGGCCCATGTCGCGGGCGGAGGCGAGGTACTCGGGCCGTCGCCCCGCGGCGGAGCCGCAGAAGAGGCAGATTCGCATCCCGGTCCTCCTATCAAGGGCCCCTGACGATCGCCGCGGAGTCCTGGGCCTCGTCCCGCGCCGTGGTAGGCTCGCCCGCCGCGGTCCCGCGATGTCCCGCACCTTCCGGATGAGCTTTGTCTCGGCCGCCGTCGGGCTCTTCGCCCGGGCAGCGGTCGCCGCCCAAGAGGAGCGGCCGCCGGACGAGGCCCCCTCCGGTGCCGAGGTCGTCTCTGCCCTGCCTCCCTCCACCGCCGGTACCGGTGCCGATCCCGATCTGCCCGAGCTGCTCGCCCGGCTCGTGGGGCTACCGCTCCCCAAGGAGCCGCCTCCGGCGAGCCGGTTTCACATCGCGCTCCTCCCTTTCGTGGTCGCGAACCCGCTCCTCGGGGCGGGCGGCGGGCTGGCGGCGCTCGGGGGCTTCCGCACCGGGGGCCCGGAGACGAAGTTCTCGCGCTTCGAGGCGAGCGGCTTCTTCACCACCAATCACCAGATCGGCTTGGTTCTCCGTTCCGAGGTGCGCCTGCCGAGGAACGAGTGGATCCTCTCGGGCGACTTTGGAGGGGGGCGTTTCCCCAACCCGGCCTACGGGCTCGGGGGGGAGACCTTACCCTCGGACCGGACCGTCGTGAGCCGGCAGCAGGTGCAGCTTCACGAGACCGGGTACCGGCTCCTCCTCGGCCAGCTGTACGCGGGGGTGGGCTACTTCTACGACGGCTTCTTCGACATCGTCGACGAGCGCCACGCGGCGGGGGAAGAAACCGGCTTCAACTCCTACCCCTTTGGCACCGAGGGCCGCTCCGTCTCGTCGGGCCTCACCCTGAACGTCCTCTGGGACGGGCGGGACAGCCCGGTGCGGCCCTCCCAGGGAAGCTACCTCCTCGGCCGGGTCCGGTTCGACTCCCCCGCTCTCGGCAGCGACAACAACTGGCAATCGGTCTACCTCGACGGTCGCACCTACTTCTCGATCCCGGGGCGGCAGGACGTGCTCGCGCTCTGGGCGTATGCCTGGTCCACGTTCGGAGCGACCCCCTACCTGCTCTTGCCCCAGATCGGCGCGGACCCCGAGCACCGCTCCGGCCGGGGCATGGTCGAAGGGAGGTTCGCGGCCATGGACCTCCTCTACGGCGAGGTCGAGTACCGGGCCCACGTCTACCGGTCGCTCGGGGCCGTGGCGGCGGTGAGCCTGTTGGCGCCGAGCGAGCGGCAACCCGGCCAGGGCGGGATCGACTTCCGCACGGTGCACCCCGGGTTCGCCGCGGGCCTCCGGGTGTTGCTCGACCGGAGCTCGGGCTCGAACCTCGTGGTCGACGTGGGCTGGGCCCCGAGCGGAGAGCTCGGGTTCTACCTGAACGGCAACGAGACGTTCTAGGAGCGAAGAGGGCGACGAGCCGGCCCGTGCCCGGGGGAATAAGGGCGGAAGGGCCTCGCCCCTAGCGCTCCTTGAGCCCGCGGGTGAGCCAGCCGCGGAGCAGGAGGGCGCCGAAGCAGCCGAGGAGCCCCACCAGGCTGAGGAGGAGCCACATCGCCGCCGGCCCGTTCCAGTACCCCACCTCGCCGTTGGCGATGCGCGGTCCGATCCCCTCCGGACAAAAGCGCACGAGGAGGTGGCCGGAGAGGACGCTGACGAGCGTCTTGGCGAGGAACCAGGGCACGAGCGAAATCCCCAGGTAGGTTCCCTCCTGTCCTTCGGGGGCGATGGCGGCGGTGTACTCGTAGAGCTTGGGCGACCAGACCACCTCTCCGATGGACAGGGCGATCATGCAGAGCACCGACATGGAGTAGTGGGCATAGGCGATGTCGGCGGAGAGGAGGCGGTAGGGCACCGCCAAGAAGAGGAGCGAGGCGGCCGAGATCATCGCTCCGTAGACGAGCATGGAGAAGAGCCGGAAGCGGCCCACGAGGGGGATGAAGAGGATGATGCCGAAGACGATGAGGATGGGGTTGATGGCCTGGAGGGTCCCCATTCTCGCCTCCGCGCCGATGGTGCGCAGCCAGTACTTGGGCATGAGCAGGTACAGGTAGGCGAAGACGGCGCGGGCGCCGAGGATGAGGGCGATGAGGACGACGAGCCGCCACAGGGTCGGCTCGCGCACGACCTCGAGGGCGATCTGGACCGGGTTCTTCTTCGCGGCCTTGCCCGGGGCGGCGGCCGCCTCCCCGCCGGAGGGGGAGGTCCTGGGCGCCCCGAGGTCGAGCTGCCGCTCGTCCCGGATGAGGAGGAAGGTGATCGCGGAGCAGGCGAGGGCCGCCACCGCACCGATCGTGAAGATGTGAGCGTTCGACCACTTGAGCCAGAGCCGGTCGATGTCGATGAGGAAGCCCCCGGCCGCCGCCCCGATGTTCATGGCGAGGTACCAGAGGCTGAAGCCGGCGCTGCGCGAGGTCTCGGTGGTATAGCGCCGGTTGGCCGACTGGAAGACCGTCTGGACCATGGCCATGAACGGGGCCATGAGGAAGAGGAGGACGGTGGCGGCGAGACCGCGATGGGGGAAGGAGGGCATGAGCCCCACCACCGCCACGAGGAGCCTCAGGATCCCCTGCCCGATCATGGCGGCGTGGATGGAGACGCGGATCCCGAGCCAGTCGGTCACCGTCCCCGAGAAGAAGAGGAAGATCGTGGTGGCGGTGGTGAAGAGGGCCACCGAGTAGCCGGCCTCCTCGTCGGAGAGGCCCACGTTCTGGGAGAGGAAGACGGAGGCGATGTTGAGTAGCGCGAAGTAGATGGTCGAGTCGATGAGGTTGATGAGCTGGATGCCCCAGTACTCGGTGCGGGTCTCCTTGAGCACCTGGAAGTCGCGGAAGTACTGGGCCACGCGATCGGCGAAGGAGCGGGCGGCGGGTGTCTCGAGGCCGGCGACCGAGGGCTGGGGCATGGGCCAAGGCTAGGCCGACCTTCCCGGGCCTTCAAGGACACGTGCGCGCCGCCGTTCTGGTACTCTTCGGGCCCGCTCCCTCCGCCTCGAACCCTTCCAGAGGAGGCCCCGGTGGACGACCTCTCGAGCCTTGAGCCCCGCCGCCTCTTTGGCTACTTCCTGGAACTCTCGAGGATCCCCCGCGGATCGAGGAACGAGGCGGCGGCGGCGCGCTGGGCCGCCGAGCAGGGGAGGGCGCTCGGGCTCTCGGTAGAGACCGACGGGGCCGGCAACGTCCTTCTTCGCAAGCCGGCCTCGCCCGGGAGGGAAGGCCGGCCCGCCCTCGCGCTCCAGGCCCACCTCGACATGGTGTGCGAGAAGAACGAGGGGACGGCGCATGACTTCCAGGTCGACCCCATCGAGGTGGTCCGGGACGGGGACATGCTCCGCGCGCGCGGTACCACCCTGGGCGCCGACAACGGGGTGGGTGTGGCCTCGGCCCTGGCCGTCCTCGCCTCGGGCGATCTCCGCCATCCCGCCCTCGAGGTGCTGCTCACGGTGGACGAGGAGACCGGGCTCACGGGGGCCAACGCGGTCCGGGCCGGCTGGCTCCGCTCCCCGCGGCTCTTGAACCTCGATAGCGAGGAGGAGGGCGAGCTCGTCATCGGCTGCGCCGGAGGGGTCGACACCGTGGTGAGCCGCGGGGTGTCGTTCCGGGCGCCGTCGCCGGGGCGCCGGCCCCTGCGCCTCAAGGTGTACGGGCTCAAGGGCGGGCACTCCGGGATCGACATCGCCTCCGGGCGCGGCAACGCGCTACGGGTCCTGGGGCAGCTCCTCGCCTCCCTCATGGTTCCTCACGCCCTCGAGCTCTCAAACCTCCGGGGCGGGAACAAGCGCAACGCCATCGCCCGGGAGGCGGGGGGGGTGGTCCTGGTCGAGCCGTCGCGGGAGTCGGCCCTCGCCGCCGACGTGGCCCGGCTTTCCGAGGAGAAGCGAAGGGCGTTTGGAGCCTTCGACCCCGCCCTGGCGGTCTCGCTGGAGAAGGTGCCCTTGGAGGAACCGGCGACCTCCCGCTGCCTCTTGCCCGCCGACGCCTCCGCGGTGCTGGGGCTCCTCCTCGCCGGTCCCCACGGGGTGGAGGAGATGAGCCCCGACATCCCCGGGCTCGTCCAGACCTCCACCAACATGGGCGTCCTCGAGACCCTGGACAAAGCG
>Ga0335071_10000801_pt1 | contig 33891 bp, 27 predicted proteins | sample Lox_Sample_15_FD_206724 | JGI IMG/M metagenome (GOLD analysis project Ga0335071, IMG submission 206724) | Soil microbial communities from Loxahatchee National Wildlife Refuge, Florida, United States - Lox_Sample_1.5 | ecosystem: Environmental > Terrestrial > Soil > Wetlands | place: USA...
GCGCTCGGCTACGTCGACGTCCAGTAGCGGCGGACGGCTGCGGCCGCCTGCTACACTGGTCGGCTGTGGACCAGGATTTCGGCCCTCGCCACGACGCGCTCCTGCGCGAGCTGGAGAGGCGGATCCTCGTCCTCGACGGGGCGATGGGGACGCTGCTGCAGGCGCGCGGCCTGTCCGAGGGCGACTACCGGGGAGAGCGGCTGCGCGGCCTCTCGCGCGAGGTGCGGGGCAACCACGAGCTGCTCAACCTGAGCCGGCCGGACGTGGTTGAGGCGGCCCACCGCGAGTACCTCGAGGCGGGCGCCGACATCGTCGAGACCAACACCTTCAACGCCAACGCCTTCTCGCAGGCCGACTACGGCACCCAGGGCCTCGTCCGCGAGATCAACCAGGCGGCCGCGCGGGCGGCCCGCCGCGCCGTGGACGAGGCGATGGCACGGGAGCCCGGCCGCACCCGCTGGGTGGCGGGGGCGCTGGGCCCGACCAACCGCACGGCCTCGCTCTCTCGCGACGTCAACGACCCCGGCGCCCGCTCCGTCAGCTTCGGCGAGCTGGTGGCCGCCTACCGCGAGCAGACGCTGGGGCTGCTGGAGGGCGGCGTCGACCTGCTGCTGGTCGAGACGATCTTCGACACCCTCAACGGCAAGGCGGCTCTCTTCGCCATCGAGGACGCCTTCGAGGAGACCGGCCTGCGCCGTCCGGTGATGGCCTCGGTGACGATCACCGACCTCTCCGGCCGCAACCTCTCCGGCCAGACCGTCGAGGCCTTCTGGATCTCGGTCTCGCACGCGCCGCTGCTCTCGGTCGGCATCAACTGCTCGCTGGGGCCCAAGGAGATGCGGCCGTACCTCGAGGAGCTGTCGACCGTCGCGCCGCGCCACGTCAGCGCCTACCCCAACGCGGGCCTGCCCAACGCCTTCGGCGGCTTCGACGAGACGCCGGACTCGATGGCCGCCCACCTCGGCGAGTGGGCGTGGGCCGGGTTCCTCAACCTCGTCGGCGGCTGCTGCGGGACGACGCCCCTCCACGTGCGGCGGATCGCCGAGGCCGTGCGCGGCCTGTCGCCGCGGAGGGTTCCCGAGGTGCCGCGGCTGACCCGCCTGTCGGGCCTGGAGCCGTTCGTCATCCGGCCCGAGTCGAACTTCGTCAACGTCGGCGAGCGCACGAACGTCACCGGGTCGCCGCGCTTCGCGAAGCTGGTGCGCGCCGGCCAGTACGGCGAGGCCCTCGCCGTCGCCCGTCAGCAGGTCGAGGGCGGCGCCCAGCTCATCGACGTGAACATGGACGAGGCGCTGCTCGACTCGGCGCGGGCCATGCGCACCTTCCTGAACCTGCTGGCCGCGGAGCCCGACATCGCGCGGGTCCCGGTCATGCTCGACTCCTCCGACTGGAGCGTGCTGGAGGCGGGGCTCGAGTGCCTGCAGGGCAAGGGCGTCGTCAACTCCATCTCGCTGAAGGAAGGCGAGGCGGCGTTCCGCGAGCGGGCCCGCAGGGTGCGCCGCTACGGCGCCGCCGTGGTGGTGATGGCCTTCGACGAGGAGGGCCAGGCCGCGACGGTCGAGCGCCGCGTCTCCGTGCTCGCCCGCGCGTACCGCATCCTGACGCAGGAGGTCGGCTTCCCCCCGGAGGACATCATCCTCGACCCGAACGTGCTGACGGTCGGCACCGGCATCGAGGAGCACGCCGACTACGGCGTCGGCTTCATCGAGGCGGTGCGGCGGCTGAAGCAGGAGCTGCCGTACGCGAAGGTGAGCGGCGGCATCTCGAACGTCTCCTTTTCGTTTCGCGGCAACAACCCGGTGCGCGAGGCGATGCACGCCGCCTTCCTCTACCACGCGATCCGTGCCGGGCTCGACCTGGGCATCGTCAACGCCGGCCAGCTCGCGGTGTACGAGGAGATCCCCAGGGAGCTGCTCGAGCACGTGGAGGACGTGCTGCTCAACCGGCGGCCCGACGCCACGGAGCGCCTGATCGCCTTCGCCAGCCAGGTGAAGGCCGAGGGGAAGGGCCCGGCGGTCGAGGAGGCCTGGCGCGGCGGCAGCGTCGAGGAGCGCATCACCCACGCGCTCGTCCACGGCGTCGACACCCACATCCAGGCGGACGCCGAGGAGGCGCGGCTTCTCTGCGGCAGCCCGCTGGCGGTCATCGAGGGACCGCTGATGGCCGGGATGAACGTGGTCGGCGACCTCTTCGGCTCCGGCAAGATGTTCCTGCCCCAGGTGGTGAAGAGCGCCCGGGTGATGAAGAAGGCGGTGGCCTGGCTGACGCCGTTCCTGGAGCAGGAGAGGCAGCGAAGCGGCGCCCGCACCGAGGCCAAGGTGGTGCTGGCCACCGTGAAGGGCGACGTCCACGACATCGGCAAGAACATCGTGGGCGTGGTGCTCGCCTGCAACAACTACGAGGTGGTGGACCTGGGGGTGATGGTGCCCTCGGACCGCATCCTGCAGGCGGCGCGCGAGCGGGGCGCGGACCTGGTGGGGCTCTCGGGCCTGATCACGCCGTCGCTCGAGGAGATGGTCCACGTGGCCCGGGAGATGGACCGGCAGGGGTTCACCCTGCCGCTGCTGATCGGCGGCGCGACCACCAGCCGCGCCCACACGGCGGTGCGCATCGCCCCGGCGTACCGGGGCCCGGTGGTGCACGTCCAGGACGCCTCGCGGGCCGTCGGGGTGGCGGCGCAGCTGCGCTCCGAACGGCGGGACGCCTTCGACGCCGAGAACCGGCGCGAGCAGGAGAGGCTGCGGCGGGAGCACGAGGCGCGGCGGGTGGAGAAGCCGCTGCTGGCCCTGGAGGAGGCGCGGCGCCGCCGGACCGCCATCGACTGGTCCTCCTACCAGCCGCCGCGGCCGTGCTTCCAGGGCGCGCGCGTGCTCGAGGACGTCCCGCTCACCGAACTGGCGCCCTGCATCGACTGGACGCCGTTCTTCGCGGCCTGGGAGCTGCGCGGCACCTACCCGCGGATCTTCGACAACCCGCAGTGGGGCGCCCGTGCTCGCGAGGTGTTCGATGACGCGCAGCGCGAGCTGGCGATCCTGGTCGGCGACCGCCGGCTGCGTGCCCGGGCGGCGTACGGCTTCTTCCCGGCCAACGCCAGCGGCGACGACGTCGACGTCTACGCGGACGAGGCGCGCTCGGGGCTGCTGGGCACGCTGCACACGCTGCGGCAGCAGTCGGACCGGGGGCCCGGCGAGCCGGACCAGGCGCTGGCCGACTTCGTGGCGCCGCGGGAGAGCGGGCTCGTCGACTGGATCGGCGCCTTCGCGGTGACCGCGGGAGTCGGCGCCGAGGAGATCGCCGCCCTGCACCAGCGCGCCCACGACGACTACCGGGCCATCATGGTGAAGGCCCTGGCCGACCGCCTGGCGGAGGCGGCGGCGGAGTGGCTGCACCGCAAGGCGCGCGCGGACTGGGGCTACGGCCGCGACGAGGCGCTGTCGGTCGAGGAGCTGATCCGGGAGCGCTACCGCGGGATCCGGCCGGCGCCCGGCTATCCCGCCTGCCCCGACCACACGGAGAAGCGTCTGCTGTTCGATCTGCTGGGCGGCGAGGAGCGGGTGGGCATCCGGCTCACCGAGAGCTTCGCCATGCAGCCGGCGGCCTCGGTGTGCGGCTACTACCTCGCGCACCCGCAGGCGCGCTACTTCGCGCTCGGCCGCATCGGCCGCGACCAGGTGCTCGACTACCACCGGCGCAAGGGCATGGACCTGCGCACCGTCGAGCGCTGGCTGGCGCCCAACCTGGGCTACGATCCCGCGGGCGCATGAAGATCAGGCTGCAGTACCCGGCGACACCGGAGAGCGCCCGCGAGCACGCGCGGATCGCGGTGTCGGTGGCGCGCGACGAGTGGGACACGGTGCTCGACTACCGCCCGGGCAGCCTGGAGGCGCTCGACGCCGAGATCGACTCGCTGCGCGAGTCGGGGCTGGACGCCGAGGACGTGGCGGAGATGCTGTTCGTCTTCGGCTGCTACCTGGGCGAGGTGCTGGTGCGCAACCTGGGCGGGGCCTGGGTGGCGACCGCGCGCTCGGCGCTGCGCCGGCTCTCGCCCTGGCCGATGGTGGTGGTGCTGCCGAACGGCTCGGCCTGGGACGCGATCGGCAAGGCCTACAAGCGGCTCGAGCTCGGCGACTCCGAGTTCCTGCCGGCCTTCTACCTGGCCGCGAGCGGCACGCGTTGAGCGACGAGCCGGCCGAGGAGCCGCCCGACAGCGTCGAGATCCCGGTCACCGGCGACCTCGACCTGCACCCGTTCGCGCCGCGCGACATCCCGTCGGTGGTGGAGGAGTACCTCCGCAGCTGCCGCGCCCGCGGCATCCTGCGCGTGCGTCTCGCGCACGGACGGGGCACGGGCGTGCAGCGCGCCGTGGTGCGGCGCGTGCTGCGCGCGCTGCCCGAGGTCGTCTGCTTCTCGGACGCGCCGCCCGCCGCCGGCGGCTGGGGCGCGACGGTGGCGACGCTGGCGCCGCCGCCCCGCCGCCCGGGCGCGACGCCGTCTGCCCCGAGGTGATGCTCATCACCAGCCGCAATTATTTTCGTGACGCACGCGGGGCGCGACTGGTGCGGTCGGGCGCGGGGCAGGCGGCGCGCGGGCGCGTCGTTGGCGGTCGCTCGGAGTATTGACACCTCGCGCGGCCGCCGACTAGATTCGCGAAGCCCCCGATGACGAGCACCGACCCCTCCGCGAGCGCGACCCACCCCGCCCGCGTGCATCCCGCCACCATGAAGAAGATCAGCTTCGGCTTCTTCGACGACAGCGGACAGCCGCGGCAGAGCCGGATCCTCATGTTCTACTCGTTCGAGACGGACCAGAGCCTCGCCCGCTCGGGGATCCTCCACTACCACGTGGTCGAGAAGCGCTTCCTGGGGCCGCGCCACGACCCTGAGATCACCGACGCCGCCCTGGAGTTCCTGCAGAAGAGCGGCCGTCTCGACGACGCCAGCTGAGCCGCCGGTCGCGGCAGCCGTCGCTGTGCTACGATGCGCGGTTGGCGTAGGCCCCGCTGGCCACAGAGGTCGGCTGGCGGACCACGCGCTCCGGCTGCGCCGCTCCAGGAGGCATTCATTATGACCACGTCAGGGAAGTTGCGCGACATCGCACCGGCCAGCGGCAAGCTGGGCGTGCTGCTGCCGGGCATGGGCGCGGTGGCGACCACCTTCATCGCCGGCGTCGAGGCGGTGCGCCGGGGGCTGGCGAAGCCGATCGGCAGCCTCACCCAGATGGGCACCATCCGCCTGGGCAAGCGCACCGACGGCCGCTCGCCGCTGCTCAAGGACTTCGTGCCGCTGGTGCGGCTGGAGGACATCGAGTTCGGCGGCTGGGACGTGTTCCCCGACAGCGCCTACGAGGCGGCGCGCAAGGCCGGCGTGCTCGAGGCGCGGCACCTCGAGCCGATGAAGGAGTTCCTCGACGGCATCCGCCCCTGGCCCGCCGTCTTCGACCCGCAGTACGTCAAGAAGCTGAACGGCCCCAACGTCAAGAAGGGCCGCTCCAAGCGCGAGCTGGCCGAGCAGATCTCCGACGACATCGCGCGCTTCAAGCGCGAGCGCAAGCTCGAGCGGCTGGTGATGGTGTGGTGCGGCTCGACCGAGGTCTACCGCCAGGCCGGCGAGGTGCACCAGACCATCGAGGCCTTCGAGAAAGGCCTCGACCAGAGCCACCCGGACATCCTGCCCTCGATGATCTACGCCTACTGCGCGATCAAGGAGGGCATCCCCTACTGCAACGGGGCGCCCAACCTCTCGGCGGACTTCCCGGCCATGGTGGAGCTGGCGCGGAGAAACGACACGCCGATCGCGGGCAAGGACTTCAAGACCGGACAGACCTTCATGAAGACGCTGCTGGCGCCCGGCTTCAAGGCGCGCCTCATCGGCATGAACGGCTGGTACTCGACCAACATCCTGGGCAACCGCGACGGCGAGGTGCTCGACGACCCCGAGTCCTTCAAGACCAAGGAGGTCAGCAAGCTCGGCGTGCTGGAGCACATCCTGCAGCCGACGCTCTACCCCGACCTCTACGGCAAGATCCACCACGTGGTGCGCATCAACTACTACCCGCCGCGGGGCGACAACAAGGAAGGCTGGGACAACATCGACATCTTCGGGTGGATGGGCTACCCCATGCAGATCAAGGTGGACTTCCTCTGCCGCGACTCGATCCTGGCGGCGCCCATCGTGCTGGACCTGGCGGTCTTCTCCGACCTGGCCAAGCGCTCCGGCATGGGCGGCATCCAGGAATGGCTGTCGTTCTACTTCAAGAGCCCGCAGACGGCGGCCGGCCTCTACCCCGAGCACGACATCTTCATCCAGCTGATGAAGCTCAAGAACACGCTGCGCCACCTGCGCGGCGAGGAGCTGATCACCCACCTGGGGCTGGAGTACTACGACTGACGGCGCCGGTCAGTCGCTCCGCCGCCTCATCTCCAGCAGCAGCGCCACCAGCGTCTTTCCCTCGCGGATCTCGCCGCGGCGCATCATGGCCTCCGCCTCCAGCAGCGTGAAGCGTCGGGCCTCGATGTGCTCGTCCGCCTCGGGGCGGGGCGGGACGCGGGCGAGGCCGGTGGCGCGGAACAGGTGCATCACCTCGTCGCAGAAGCCCGGCGTGGTCCAGAACGTGAGCAGCGGCTCGAGAAAGCGCGGGCGCAGCCCGGCCTCCTCCTCCAGCTCGCGCCGGGCGCCCTCCTCCGGCGTCTCGCCCGGGTCGATCCGCCCGGCCGGCAGCTCCCAGACCGTGGCCTCGACCGCGTAGCGGTACTGGCGGACGAGGGTCAGCAGCCCGTCGTCGTCGACCGGCAGGGCGGCGACCGAGCCGCGCTGGCGGACCACCTCGCGCCGACCGTGGATGCCCCCCGGCTCTTCCACCTCGTCGAGGTCGAGGTCCAGGACCTTGCCGGAGTAGATGCGCTGGTGGTGGAGGACGTGCGCCTTCGCTCGCGGTTCGGTCATGCCCCTGATCGTAGCAGCCGGCGAGGGCGGCCGAGGATGCCGCTCAGCGGCGGCCCGCGTCGCGCAGCCGGTCGAGCAGGGACGCCATGTCCGCGGGAAGCGTGGCGGTGAAGGCCAGTCGCTCGCCGGTCGCGGGATGGGTGAAGGCGAGATGGGCCGCGTGCAGCGCCGGCCGGGGGAAGGCCTGCAGCGCCTCGCGGGTGGCGACGCGGCGCGAGGACGGCGTGCGCGTGCCGCCGTAGACGGCGTCTCCGACCACCGGGTGGCCCAGGGACGCGAGGTGGACGCGAATCTGGTGGGTGCGTCCGGTGTGGATGCGGACGCGCAGGAGGGCGGCGCCGTCGAAGGCCTCCTCCACCGCCCAGGAGGTGAGCGCCTGGCGGCCGCGCGGCGCGCGGACGGACATGCGCCGACGGTGCGCGGGGTCGCGCCCGATCGGCGCGTCCACCTCGCCGCGCGGACGCGCCGGCAGGCCATGGACCAGCGCCAGGTACTCCTTGTCGACCGCGCGCGAGGCGAACTGCCGCACGAGCGCCCGGTGGGTCTCGTCGTCCTTTGCCACCACCAGCAGGCCGGAGGTGCCGCGGTCGAGGCGGTGGACGATGCCCGGGCGCAGCACGCCGCCCACGCCGGAGAGGTCCGGCACGTGCCGCAGCAGCGCGTTGACCAGGGTGCCGCCGGCGACGCCCGCGCCCGGGTGCACCACCAGCCCCGCGGGCTTGTCGACCACCAGCAGGTGCGGGTCCTGGTACACGACCGAGAGCGGGATGTCCTCGGGCCCGGGCTCCGCCGGGACCGGCGCAGGCAGGTGGACGAGGACACCCTGGCCCTGGCGCAGGCGCGTGGAGGCGCGGGCGGGCGCGCCGTCGAGCAGGACGTGCCCGGCCTCGATCAGCGCCTGCAGACGGGCGCGGGAGAGCGCGGGCAGCGAGCGGGCCAGCCACACGTCGAGGCGGCTGCCGGCGGCGAGGGCGTCGGTCGTCAGCCGCCGCTCGTCCTCGTTCGCCGGCATCGAGGACGTCCCGGGCGGCCGGGTCAGGCCGCCGCCGCCGGCGTCCCCGGCCCGCCGCTGCCCACCTGCTGGCGCCTCACCCGGGGGAACAGGACCGCGACCGCCAGCAGCAGCACCAGCGCCACCACCTGCGACGTGGACAACTCGCCGCCGAACCAGGTGCCGCGGTCGGGGTCGCCGCGCCAGAACTCGAGCACGAAGCGCGCCGCCGAGTAGAGCGCCACGTACGCGAGCACCACCTGCCCGTGGAAGCGCTTGCGGGGGGCGAGCCAGAGCAGGAAGGCGAAGATCAGGAAGGCGACTGCCGACTCGTAGAGCTGGCTCGGGTGCAGCGGGGTGTCGAGCGGCGTGCCGATGGTGCGGGCGGCGTAGGCGTCGCGGAAGGTGATCGCCCAGGGGACGTTGGCGGGCCTGCCCCAGCAGCAGCCCGCCGACAGGCAGCCGAAGCGGCCGATCGCCTGCCCCAGGATCACGCCCGGCGCGAGCGCGTCGGCGGTTCGCCAGGCCGGCAGGTGGTAACGGCGGGCGTACCACCAGGCCACCAGCAGCCCGGCCACCAGGCCGCCGTAGAAGACGCCGCCGCTGCGGAGCAGCGAGACGAGCTCCCGCGGGTGGGCGACGTAGAAGCGCCAGTCGAGGCCGAAGAGCAGCAGCTTGGCGCCCACCAGGCCGGCGATCAGGACCCAGATCGCCATGTCGGTGACGCGTTGAGCCTCGAGCCCTTGGCGCTTCGCCTGGCGCGAGGTCGCCCACAGGCCGGCCAGGAAGGCGAGGGCCAGCACCACGCCGTAGGTGTGCAGGGTGAAGGGGCCGATGGTCAGCTGAGGGTGCATGTCACTCGATCCTCCCGGTGGTCCCGCCGGCGGCGTCGACCTGCGGCTGCGGGGCGGGCTGGCCGGGCGAGCGCAGGATGTCAAGAACCAGCAGGGTCACGCCGATGGTGATGGCGGAGTCGGCCACGTTGAAGTCCGGCCACTGGTGGGAGCGCCAGTAGACGTGGACGAAGTCGATCACGTAGCCGAGGCGGACGCGGTCGACCAGGTTGCCGACGGCTCCGCCCAGGACCAGGGCCAGGGCCGCCCGCGGCAGCTGGGCGGAGGCCGGCAGCCGCAGGAAGTAGACGGCGATGGCGGCGAGCGCCGCCACGCTGAGCACGGAGAGCAGGATCGACTGGTGGGGCAGGTCCCAGTCGGAGAGCAAACCGAAGGCGGCGCCGCGGTTGCGCACGTGGCTGAGGCTCAGCAGCCCGTCGACCAGCGGCACCGACTGGTGCAGCTCCAGCGCGTGCGCCACCAGCGCCTTGCAGGCCTGGTCCAGGCCGACCACGGCGGCGATCACCAGCAGGCTGGGCAGCAGGCGCTTCACGGCCGGCCGAGCACCTGGGCGCAGCGCTCGCAGACGGCGGGATGGGCGGCGAGCGTCCCCACCTTCTCCGACCAGGTCCAGCAGCGCTCGCACTTGCGGCCGGGCGCGTGGCCCACGCCGACCGAGAGCGGCGCCTCGGAGGCCTCCAGCGACACCCGGCTGACGATGAAGAGGTTCGCCAGGTTGCCCGGGAACACGGCGCTGACCGCCTCGAACGCCTGCAGCGACTGCGCCAGCTGCGCTGGCGCCCGCACGGTGAGCGCCGCCTCCAGGCTGGCCGCCACCTGCTTCGCCGCCCGCGCCTCCTCCAGAGCCTTGTTCGCCTCCGCCCGCACCTGCAGCAGGACCTCCCAGCGCGAGAGCAGGCCCTCGTCGACCGGCTGGCGGTCGGGGAACAGGCCGAGGTGCACCGCCCCCGGCGCGCCGCCCGGCAGCAGCGAGAAGGCCTCGTCGGTGGTGAAGGGCAGCACGGGCGCCAGCAGGAGGCACAGGTCGCGCGCGATCCGGTGCAGGACCGTCTGCGCCGAGCGCCGGCGCGGGCCGTCCGCGGCGTCGCAGTACAGCCGGTCCTTCAGCACGTCCAGGTAGAAGGAGGAGAGGTCGGCCGCCGTGTACTGCACCAGCTGGTGGTACACCAGGTGGAACTCGTAGGCGTCGTAGGCGTCGCGCACCCGCGCCACCACCTGCCGGTGGCGGACGAGCGCGTAGCGGTCCAGCTCGTCGAGGGCGGCGTCGGCCACGGCATCCCGGGCCGGGTCGAAGTCGTAGAGGTTCGACAGCAGGTAGCGCAGCGTGTTGCGGACCTTGCGGTAGGCCTCGGCCACCCGCCGGATCATCTCCTCCGAGATCCGCATGTCCTCGCGGTAGTCGACCATGATGGTCCACATGCGCAGGATCTCGGCGCCGTAGGTGTGGATGAGCTTCTGGGTGTCGACGTCGTTGCCCAGGCTCTTCGAGATCTTCTTCCCCTCCGCGTCCACCGTGAAGCCGTGGGTGATGACGGCGTCGTAGGGCGCGCGGCCACGGGTGGCCACCCCGATCAGCAGGGAGGAGTGGAACCAGCCGCGGTGCTGGTCGCTGCCCTCGAGGTAGACGTCCGCCGGCCAGGGCAGGTCCCGGCGATGCCCCAGCACCGCCGCGTGCGAGGAGCCGGAGTCGAACCACACGTCGAGGATGTCCGTCTCCTTGCGGAAGCGGCTGCCGCCGCACTTCGGGCAGACAAAGCCGGCGGGCAGCAGGTCGCGCGCCTCGCGCGCGTACCAGGCGTCGGCGGTGTCCTGCTCGAACGCGTCCGCCACGTGCCGCACCAGGTCGGCGCGGAGCAGGACCTCGCCGCAGCCCTCGCAGTAGAAGGCAGGGATGGGGATGCCCCACAGCCGCTGGCGCGAGATGCACCAGTCGGGACGCGTCGCGATCATGTTGTGGATCCGCTCCTGCCCCCAGGTGGGCAGCCAGCGGGTGTGGGCGACCGCCGCGATCGCCTCCTCTCGCAGCGTCCTCCGCTCGCGGCCCTCCGCGGCGCCGTGCGGCTGGTCGAGGGCGATGAACCACTGCTCGGTGGCCCGGAAGATGATCGGGTGCTTGCAGCGCCAGCAGATGGGGTAGGAGTGGGTGTCCCTGCCGGCCTGCAGCAGCGCGCCCCGCTCGCGCAGGAAGTCCACGATCACCGGGTTGGCGTCGAACACCCGCTGGCCGGCGAAGCGCTCCACCTCGGGCAGGAAGCGGCCGGCGTCGTCGACCGGGCAGTAGATGTCGAGGCCGTAGCGGACGCCGGTCAGGTAGTCGTCCCAGCCGTGGCCGGGCGCGGTGTGGACGATGCCGGTGCCGGTGTCGAGCGTGACGTAGTCGGCCAGCAGCGCCGGCGAGTCGCGGTCGATCCAGGGATGGCGGAAGCGCAGGCGCTCGAGCTCGCTGCCCTTCGCTTCCGCCAGCGGCGCGAGGAGCGGCGGGGTCGCCCCGGCGGGGTTGCCCCGCGTGCGCCAGCGCGCCTCGGAGGCCTCCTTGAGGGCCTTGGCCAGCAGCAGCACGTCGTTCGTCCCCTCGAGGGGGTAGAAGCCGTACTCCGCGTCCGGGTGGAAGGCGAGGGCCAGGTTCGCCGGCAGCGTCCAGGGCGTGGTGGTCCAGATCACCGCGGCGACGCGCCTGCCGGCCAGCGCCGGGTGCCGCGCCGCCAGCGCGTCGCGATCCTCGTCCGCGAGCGGGAAGCGCACGTCGATCGAGGGGCTGACGTGGTGCTCGTCGTACTCCACCTCCGCCTCGGCCAGGGCCGTACGGCAGGAGATGCACCAGTGCACCGACTTCTTCGCCTTGTAGACCAGCCCCTCCTCGGCGAAGCGGGCGAGCTGGCGCAGGATCGTCGCCTGGTAGAAGGGCGCCATCGTCAGGTACGGATCGTCCCACTCGCCCAGCACGCCCAGCCGCTCGAACTCGGCGCGCTGGATGCCGACGTACTTCTCCGCGTAGGCGCGGCAGGCGCGGCGGAAGTCGAGGGGAGACATCTCCCGCTTGCGGGCGCCGAGGTCGCGGTCGACCTTCAGCTCGATCGGCAGCCCGTGGCAGTCCCACCCCGGTCGATAGGGGGCGTCCCTGCCCGCCATCGACCGGCTGCGCACCACCACGTCCTTGAGGATCTTGTTGAGGACCGTGCCCAGGTGGATGTGGCCGTTGGCGTAGGGGGGGCCGTCGTGCAGCACGAAGGTCGGCCGGCCGGCGCGGGCCTCGCGGATGCGGCCGTAGAGGTCCTGGGCCTTCCACTCGGCCAGTCGCCGCGGCTCGGCCTGCGGCAGGTTGGCCTTCATGGGGAAGTCGGTCTTCGGCAGGTTGAGGGTGTCCCGGAGGCTCGGCTCGCTCATGTCGCGTTCGGCGCTCGTCGCATCAAACGCGCAAGGTAGCACGCGCCTTGGAAGACCGTCAAACCAAAGGCTTTGACACGAGGGAGGGCGCGCGGTCCCGCTCGTGCCGCCCGCCGCCGGGATCTTCCGCCGCCGCCGCCGCCGCCGAGCCCGCCGCGCCATCTATATCATTTGTTGATATAGCTGGAGGGCGGTGGAGGCTGGTGGCTGCGGGTATCATCCGCCCGTGGCCGTGGACGAGCTCCCGCGCAGCGAGGCCGACGACGCGACCCGCGGCAGCGCCGTCAAGCTGGCGGCCGAGGTGGTGTCGCGGCTGCTGGCCGCCGCCATGCCGTTCCTGGTGCTGCGGCGGCTCGGTGCCGCCGAGTTCGGCCGCTTCGGCGAGCTTCAGGTCGTCGCCCTGCTGGTGGCCGAGCTGGGCGAGCTGGGGCTTTCGAACCTCGCCTCCCGCGCTCTGGTGGCGGGCACCGCCACCCTCGGGTCCTTCCTGCGCGCGCGCCTCCTGGCCTCGGCGCTCGTCGGCCTGGCCGCGCTGGCGGCGGTCCCGCTGGCGCCGGTCCTCGACCGCCGGGCGGGGTCGGGGCCCCCGGACGGCGTCGGCCTCGCGCTGCTGATCGCCTGGTTCGCGCTGTCGGGATGGGCGGAGTTCCTCGGCGTCGCGCTGCGCTGCCGGGGCGCCCGTCGTCACGAAGCGCTGGTGCTGCTGGCGCTGCGCTCCGCGGCCCCGGCGTCCGTGGCCGCCGTGCTGCTCGGCGGCGCCGGCCTCCCGGGGGTGTGCGGGGCGCTCGCGCTCTCGCCCCTGCCCGCGATCGCGCTGGGAGCGCTGCTGCTGCGATCCACCCGGCCTGCGGCGTCCGCGCCGGCGGTGCCGGCGACGCGAGTGCTGCGCGAGTCGGCGCCGCTGGCGGTGCACGGGGCGCTGCTGCTGCTGAGCCCGCGGGTCGAGTTCCTGGTGCTCTCCTCCCTGCGCCACGGCAGCAGCGAGGTCGGCTTCTTCTATGCGGCGCTCAACGTGGTCTGGCCGCTGGGCATGGTGCCCGCGGCCGTGACGGCGGGAGCCATGCCTGCCCTGACGCGGGAGGCCGGACGGCGGCTTGCCGGCGCGGACCGCACGGCCGCGGCCGGCGGGTCGGTGCGGGCCCGCACCGCGGCGACGCTCGCGCTGCTGGGCGCGCCCGCGGCGGTGGGCCTCGCCCTGGTGGCCCCCGAGCTCTCGCGACTGCTGCTGCGGGCGTCGGCGGGACAGGCGCTGACCGCCAGCACCATGCAGATCGCGGCGGCAGCGGTGCCGGCCCTGTTCCAGAACGCCGTCGTCGCCTCCGCGCTGATCGCCGTCGGCCGCGCGCGGTGGCTCCCCTGGCTGACGGCCGCCCGGGTGGCCTTCGCCTTCGCGCTGGCCTCGCTGCTCGTTCCCCTGCTGGGCGCGCGCGGGGCGGCCGCCGGCTTCGTGGCGGCGGAGTGGCTGCTGCTGGCGCTGGGCTCTGCCGCCTGCCGCCGTGCGGGCTTCGCCGTGCCGGTGGCCCGGCCGCTCGTCTGGTCGCTGCTCGCCTGCGTGCCGATGGCGCTGGCCGTGAGCGGCGTCGCCGGCAGCCTGCCGGCCGCACTGGCCATCGGCGGCCTCACCTGGGCGGCGACGCTGGCGGCGGCGGCGCGGCTGAAGCCGGCGCTGGTGCGTCAGCTCACCGGCGATCTCCGCTATCCTTGAGCCCGTTGCCGAGCGACCCTTCGCGAATCCTCCGCGAGTACGCCGTGGAGCCGCTGCGACGCGAGCTGCGGACGGCGGGCGCTCGCCTGCTGGTGGTGACCGGTCCCCGCGACGCCCTCGAGCTGGCGGGGAGCACGGTCTCGTTCGACGCAGCCTGGATCGAACTCGAGGCGGTGGCCGGCATCGACCTGCCGTCGCTCGGGCGGGAGGTGGCGCGCGTGCTGCGGCCCGGCGGCCGGCTGGTGTGCGTGGTCCCGGGTGCGTTCCCCCTGCGCCGCCTGCTGGCCCGGGCGCTGCGCGGCCGGGGCGAGCGTCCGGACGGCGCCTCCTTCACCGCCTGGCGCCGCTCCTTCGGAGCGACGGTCTCCTGGCGGCGGGCGCGGGGGTTCGGGATACTGGTGCCGGAGGCGGAGAGCGGGCAGCGGCTGCCCCCGCTGTCGATCGGCCTGCTGGCGGCGGCGGAGCACGTCCTGTGCCGCTGGCCGCTGCTGCGCGCGCTCGGCGAGCGGGCGCTGCACGAGGGGGTGAGGCGATGAGCCGTGAGGCCAGGCGCCGTCCGGTCGTGCTGTACCAGCCGCGCGACGAGGGCGCCTGCATGCCGCTGGGCCTGCTGTCGCTCGGCTCGAGGCTCGCCGCTGCCGATGCGCACGTGGTGATCGTGGACGGACGTTTCGAGCTGGCGCCCGAGGCGCGGGTGGTGCAGCTGGCGGAGCGGGCCTCCTGTCTGGGCGTCACCGTGCGCACGGGGACGCCGCTGCACGACGCCCTGCGCATCAGCGCCGCCGCCCGCGCCGCCAACCCGCGGCTGCACGTGCTGTGGGGAGGACCGCACGCCACCTGGGCGCCCGAGTCGTGCCTGGCCACGGGCATGGTGGACGGCTGCGTGCGCGGGGCCGGGGAGGAGCCGCTGGCCGCGGCCGTCGCCGCCATCCACTGCGGGCGCAGCCTGGAACCAGTGCCCGGGCTGGTGCTGCCGGGCGGTGTGGTCCCGCGTCCGGTTCCCGCCCCGGCCCCGGCGGAGGTGCCGCCCGCCGTCTACTCGCTGCTCGACGTCGAGCGCCACTTCGAGGCGCGGGGCGCGCGCCAGCTCGACTACTGCTCGAGCCGCGGCGTCCGCGACGCGGGCTGGAGCGGGCTCACGGCGGAACGGGTGCTCGCGGAGCTGGGGGAGCTGGCCGAGCGGCACCGGCTCTCCGAGGTGGTCTTCCAGGACGAGGACTTCTTCGCCGATCCCGCGCGGGCCGCCGCCATCGCCGAGGGGCTCCTGGCCGCCTCGCCCGCGCTCGGCTGGCAGGCGGGCGCGTGCGTGCTGGACGTGCTGGAGGGGGGCCACGACCACCTGGCGCTGCTGGCCCGCACCGGCTGCCGTCGTCTCCACCTGCGCGTCCCGCCGGGGGTGCCGGCCGCAGGCGGCCTGCGCGACCAGGTGCTCGACGCGGCGGCGCTGCTGCGTGCGGCCGGGCTGCCCGCGCGGTTCGACCTGTGCCTCGACGAGCGCGGTCCCCGTCTGGACGGACTGAAGGCGGTGGTGTCCCTGGCGCGCCGCCTGTGCGCGCTGGACCCGCGCTTCGAGACGCCGTTGCGCCGCCCCACCGGCCGGTTGCCCGCGGCGCACAGCACCGATGCCGCCGGCACCCTCGAGGGCTGGGCCGCCCGGGAGCAGGAGCCCTGGCCCGACCTCCGCGCCGAGCGGCTGCTGACGCGCGCCTCCTTCTTCTTCCGCGAGGCGCAGCGCACCCCGGGGCGGCGGCTGGGGCAGCACCTGCTGCACCTGCTCTCGCTGGTACGGGTGCGCGTCGGCTTCTTCGCCCTCGACCTCGAGCGGCGCGCCGTCGAGGCCTCGGCCCTGCTGCGCACCGGGCGCCCGCGTCCGCAGCCCCGGCTCGACTGAGCGCGTGGGCCGCCTGCTGCTCCGGTGCGCGCGCTGGCTGGAGGCGGACGGCCGCTGGTCGAGTCGCGACCTGGCGATCACGGACGGGGTGGTGGCGAAGGCGCCGGCCGCGGACGCGGTGACGGTCGAGCTGGAAGGCCGCGCCGTGCTGCCGGCCCTGGTGAACGCGCACGACGTCCTCGACCTGGCCTCGCTGCCGCCGCTCGGCGTGCGGCCGCCGTACCCGTCGCTCTACGAGTGGACGAGGGCGTGCGAGGCGGAGACGGCCGGCCACGCCGCGGCGCTGGCCATCCCCTTCGCCGACCGGCTGTTCCTGGGCGGCCTGCGCAACCTCCTGGCCGGCACCGCCGCGGTCCTGCACCACCACCCGGACCACCGCTCGCTGGCGCGGGCCGACTTCCCGGTGCGCGTGCAGAGGCGCTACGCGTTCGCGCACTCGCCGCGGCTCACCGCCGCGCTGCGGCGCACCTACCGCACCACGGACCGGCGGCAGCCCTGGATCGTGCACGCGGCCGAGGGCGGCCTCCCGGCGCTGCGCGGCGAGATCGAAGCGCTGGCGGCCGCGAACGTCCTCCGCCAGAACACCGTGATCGCCCACGGCACCGCACTCGAGCCGGAGGACGCGGCGCGCCTCGCCTCCGCCCGGGCCTCGCTCGCCTGGTGCCCGGAGAGCGACCTGCGGCTCTACGGCCGGACGGCGCCGGCTGTGGCGTTGCTCAGGGGCGGCGTCCGCGTGGGGCTCGGCAGCGACGGGGCCCCGGCCGGCGCGCGCGACCTGCTCTCCACGCTGGCCGTGGCCCGCGGCCTGGCGGGGCTGTCGGACGAGGCGCTGCTGCAGCTCGCCACCCGAGGCTCGGCAGAGGTGGCCAGGATGCCCGCTGGCGACGCGCAGCCGGGCACGCCCGCCGACCTGCTGGTGACGGGGTCACTGCCCGCGCTGCTGGCGGGGCAGCGCGCCGCCGTCGCCCTGCTGATCGTGCGTGGCGAGCCGGTGTGCGGCGAGCCCGGCCTGCTGGCGCAGAGCGGCCGCCCGGCGGTCGGCTTCGTCCTCGACGAGGCCGCGCGCGCGCTCGCCTGTCCGCTGGCGCGGCGCCTGCGTGCGCTCGTGCGGAGGCACCCGGTGCTGCGCCGCACGGCGTGGCTCTCGACGCTGGAGATATAATGCCGGCCCGGCGTGGGGCGGGTCCGGTCGGCGTGGCAGGGGGCAGCGCATGGAGGAGCTTCAGGAGATCCTTTCGGCCATGGCGGGGCAGCGGGACAAGGTCAAGGACACCCGCGAGCTGCTCCTGGACATGGCCGAGCGCATCGCCAAGTCGGTGAGCAAGGAGTTCTCCTGCCGGCCGGAGGAGGTGGCGATCCTCCTGCTGAGCGCCGACGGCCGCCACCTGCGGTTCGTGGCGCCACGGCGGCTGGCGCCGCTCGGCTCCATCCCCACCACCAAGCGCGACTCCATCGCCGTCTCGGTGCTGTCGCGGCGTACCGGCGACGTCAACAACTCGGTGCCGATGGTGAAGCACGTCTCCTTCTTCGAGACCATCAAGCTGAAGGACAAGCCGCCCGCGCCCATCCAGAAGATGGTGTCGACGCCGATCCTCTTCGGGGGGCAGCCGATCGGCGTGGCCCAGGTGAGCCGCAAGGGCGAGACCGCGCGGGAGGCGGGCCCGGACTTCACCTCGGCCGACCTGGCCGACGCCCAGCGCATCTTCGACGCGGTGGCGCCCTACCTGCACGCCGCCCGCCCGGCCGACTTCTAGGCGGCCCTCCGGCGGGCCGGCCGCGGCCTACTCGTCGACCAGAACGTAGCCGCTGTCGTCGGCGACGAACGGCCGGCCGCCCTGGACCAGCGGGACCGCCCGCGCCTTGAACTCGCCGGCCCCGCCCCGGACCTCGAAGCGGTAGCCGCGCCGCTCGAAGACGCCGTTCTGGAAGGGGACGTCGAGGCGCAGCAGCCCGGCGCTGCGCAGGTCGTGGAGGGTGCCGTAGCGGCCGTTCTGGCGCTGGTACTGCTGCTCCACGAACATCAGGTGCAGCAGGGTGGCGACGGCTGGCCGCTCGACGGGGATGACGTCGCGCGGGATCTTCGAGCGGGTGGCGAAGCGGTGGTTGGTTATGCCGGTCGAGCCGCCGGAGCGGTACTTCTGGGCGAGCGCTTCGCCGGCGGCGCGGCCGTCGCTCGTGCTCTCGGCCGGGATCTCGTTGAGGAAGCCGTAGTCGCCGGCGGGCGCGGTCTCGGCGCCCCGGGGAGAGGCGGGCGTCTGGTCGATGGCGGCCGGCGGGCGGTGGGCCACTCCCGCGCGCGCGTCGCCGGCGGTGGTCCGCCCGCGCGCGACCTCGGGCTGCGGCGTCGGCCCCGGCGTCTCGATGCTCGTCGCCGGCGGGGGAGCGGCGCTCGTCGGCGTCGGCCCCGGCGTCGCCTCCGCGACGGGCGAGGGGGCCGGTGTCGGCGTCGCCATCTCCGCGACGGCGGTGGGCGCCGGCGTGGGCTGGGCGGCCTCGAGCGCGGCCTGGCGGTGCCGGTAGAGCGTCCAGGCCCCGACCAAGAGCCCCGCGAACACGACGAAGACGACGGCGGCCAGCCCGAGCAGCAGGCCGACGCCGGGGCCGCGGCGGGTGGGCGGGGGCGGCGCCGCTGCGACCCTCGCGGGCGGCTCGCGGCGCGTCGCCGCCACCCGGCCGGTGGCGTCGGGGCGCAGGGTCGCCTCGGCGCGCACGGCCGGGACGGCTGGCACGGCCGGGACGGCTGCGCCCGGCGCGGGCGCGACGACCGTCGGCAGCGGCGGCGGGCTCGCGGCCTGCCGGATCGCGCTGGTCGCCCCGCCGGCACGGGCCGTCACGTTGCCCGGCACGTCCGCCATCACCGTGGGAGACGAGTGGATGGTCCGGATCTCCGTAGCCGCCGGCTGCAGGGTGGGCGAGTCGACCGCCCGCAGCGTGGGGACGTTCCCGGGGCGGGCCAGGGTCAGCAGGTCCTGCGCCATCTCCCGGCCGCTCTGGTAGCGGTTCTCGGGCCTCTTGGCGATCGCCTTGTTGACGATGCGGACGATCTCCTCGGGAAGCTCCGGGTCGACCTCCTGCAGGGGCTTCGGCTCCTCGGTGAGGATCTTGAAGAGGAGCGCGGTGATCGAGTCGCCGCGGAACGCCTTGTGGCCGGCCACCATCTCGTAGAGCACGCAGCCGAGCGAGAAGAGGTCGCTCTTGCCGTCGAGCTTCTCGCCTCGCGCCTGCTCCGGGCTCATGTAGGCCGGCGTGCCCAGCAGGCTTCCGGTCATGGTCAGGTGCTCGGCGGAGTCGCCGGGCTTGGCGATGCCGAAGTCGGTGACCTTCACCCGGTCGTCGCTCTCGACCATGATGTTCGGCGGCTTGATGTCGCGGTGGACGACGTGGTGCTGGTTGGCGTAGTCGAGGGCGTCGGCCACCTGCGCGGCCAGCGCGGCAGCCCGCGGCACCGGCAGGCGCCCATTGGCAGCGATGATGCTGTCGAGCCCCTTGCCCTCGATGTACTCCATGGCCAGGTAGGTGAGGCCCTGGGACTCGCCGAAGTCGTAGATGGTGACGATGTTCGGGTGCCGCAGCTGCGCCGCGACCTGCGCCTCGCGGTTGAAGCGGTCCAGCATCTCCTTGAGACCCGCCTGCGAGGCGGCCAGGCCCTCGAGCCGGATGGTCTTGATCGCGAGCATGCGCCCGAGGACCTTGTCCTTCGCTTTGTAGACCGTCCCGAAGGCGCCGGCACCCAGCTTCTGGACGATCAGGTAGCGGTCGGCGATCACCGAAGGTTCGGGGTTCGGGGGATTGCTTGCGCTCACGTCCGTGCTCCTATCCCGGCGGCCAGCCCAGGCGGCGGCCGCCGAGGAGGTGAAGGTGGATGTGGTGGACGCTGTAGCCCGCGTCGGGTCCGGCGTTGAACACCAGGCGGAAGCCCCGCCCGCCGAAGCCGAGCCGCGCCGCCAGGTCGCGGGCGGTGCGGATCATGGCGCCCACCACGGGGTCGTCGTCGGGAGCGAGGTCGAGCAGGCTGGCGACGTGCCGGCGCGGCACCAGCAGCACGTGCGTCGGCGCCTGCGGGTGGAGGTCGTGGAAGGCCACGATGCGCTCGTCCTGGTGGACGACCCGCGCCGGGCTGCGGCCGGCGACGATCTCGCAGAACGCACAGGGCATCGGTTCCGGAAGTCTACACCCGCGCCCTCCCTCACAGCGGCAGGGGCAGCTGGCTGGTGCCCAGGCCGCGCAGCAGCTTGCGGGTGGCGGAGGACACCGCCAGCGCGCCGAGCTCGTCGGGGGCCGCCCAGCGGAAGCGCTCGCCGTCCGCCGGGGCGGGCGACGAGAGCCGGGAGCGGTAGCCCTCGAGGGTGATGCGGTGGTGCGTGATCGCGTGGCGGGCGCGGACCGCCAGCGGGCCGGGGACCACCCGCAGCCCGTGCCTCTCCAGAAGCTCGGGCGCGAGGTCGGGCAGGCCCCGGGATTCGAGCGAGGTCTGCGGCACCTCCCACATCCCGCCCAGCAGCCGACCCTGCGGGCGGCGGACGAGGAGCACGCGGCCCTCCCTCAGGACCAGGGCGGCCGCCACCGTGACGAGGACGGGGGCGCGCCGCGCGCGACCCACCGGCAGCTCGTCGACGATGCCCTGGGCCCGCGCCCGGCAGTGGGTCCTCACCGGGCAGGCGGGGCAGGCGGGTCGCCGCGGCAGGCAGACCGTGGCCCCCAGCTCCATCAGCGCCTGGTTCCAGTCGCCCGGACGCTCGCGGTCGAGGAGCTCCTCGGCACGGTTGTAGTACGGACCGTCCCGCCGGTACTCGGGCCCGCGCAGCGCAAGCAGGCGCGAGAGCACGCGGCGCACGTTGCCGTCGACCACCGGCAGCGCCACGCCGTGGGCGATCGAGAGGACGGCGCTGGCGCTGTAGAGGCCGACGCCGGGCACCGCCAGCGCCGCCTCCAGCGTGCGCGGGAAGACGCCGCCGTGCCGCTCCTGCAGCAGGCGGGCGCCGCGGTGCAGGTTGCGCGCGCGGTGGTAGTAGCCGAGCCCCGACCAGGCGGCCAGCACGTCCTCCTCGGAGGCGCGGGCGAGCGCCTCGACGCTGGGGAAGCGCTCCAGGAAGCGCTGGTAGTGGCCGAGCGCGCTGCGCACGGTGGTCTGCTGCAACATCACCTCGGAGACCCAGACCGCGTAGGCGTCCGCCCGGCGTCTCCAGGGCAGGTCGCGGCGGTGGCGCTGGTACCAGGCGACGAGCGCCCGGCGCAGCGCCGCGCTCACGTCAGCCTCTCGATGTCCGCCCCCAGCCCGCGCAGCTTCTCGTCGATGCGGTAGTAGCCGCGGTCGAGGTGGTAGACGCGGTCGACCACCGTCTCGCCCTCCGCCGCCAGCCCCGCCAGCACCAGGCTGGCCGAGGCGCGCAGGTCGGTGGCCATCACCCGGGCGCCGGAGAGCGGGGTGGGGCCGCGCACCACCGCCGTGCGGCCGTCCACCTTCACCTGCGCCCCCATGCGCTCCAGCTCGGCCACGTGCATGAAGCGGTTCTCGAAGATGGTCTCGCTGATGGTGGAGGCCCCTGTCGCCTGCGTCATCAGGGCCATGTACTGCGCCTGCATGTCGGTGGGGAAGCCCGGGTAGGGCAGGGTCTTCACGTCCGCCGGCCGCACCCGGCGCGGGGTGCGCACCCGCAGGTTGTCGGGGCCCTCCTCGATGCGCACGCCGGTCTCGCGGAACTTGTCGATCACCGCCCGCATCTGGGCGGGCCGGCAGCGCTGGATCTCGATCTCCCCTCCGGCGATGGCGCAGGCCGCCACGTAGGTGCCGGCCTCGATGCGGTCGGGGATCACCGCGTGGCGGGCGCCCTGCAGGCGGTCGCTGCCCGTCACCTGGATGGTCGGGGTGCCCGCGCCCTCGATGGTCGCGCCCATGGCGGCCAGCAGCTCGGCCAGGTCCTCGACCTCCGGCTCGCAGGCGGCGTTGCGGATGGTGGTCTGCCCCTCGGCCAGGCAGGCCGCCATCAGCACGTTCTCGGTGCCGGTGACGGTCACCGTCTCGAACACCACCTCGGCGCCGCGCAGCCGCTTCGCCCGCGCTTCCACGTAGCCGTGCTCCACCTGGATCTCCGCGCCCAGCCGCTGCAGCGCGGCGAGGTGCAGGTTGATGGGGCGGGCGCCGATGGCGCAGCCGCCGGGGAGCGAGACGCGGGCGCGACCCTCGCGGGCGACCAGGGGCCCCAGCACCAGCACCGAGGCGCGCATGGTCTTGACCAGGTCGTACGGCGCCTCCACCGAGCTGACCGTGCAGGCCTTCACCTCGACGGTGCCGCCGACCCGGAAGTCGACGGCGGCCCCCAGGGCCTCGAGCACGCGGCCCATGGTGCGGGTGTCGCGGACCTCGGGCACGTTCGTCAGCACGACCGGGCCGTCGGTCAGCAGGGCCGCGCACAGGTCCGGCAGCGAGGCGTTCTTGGCTCCCGAGAGGCGGACGGTGCCCTCGAGCGGCCGGCCGCCGACGATGCGGATGCGATCCATGACCGACGAGTCTAGGCGATGTCCAGCGTCGCGCGCTTGACGGCGACGAGCCCGCGGGGGATCCCCGCGAGATCCGCCCGGACCTCCGCCACCTCGAGCGAGGCGGCGGTGCAGAAGCCGGCGACCGCTGCCTGCTGGCCGCTGCCCAGCTCGACGACCAGCGCGCCGCCGGGGCGCAGGGCCGCGGCGGCCTCGGCGGCCAGCCGCCGGTGGACGGCCAGGCCCCGCTCCGGCGCGAAGAGCGCGAGCGCCGGCTCGTGGTCCCGCACCTCGGGAGCCAGGGTCGGGCGGTCCTCCTCCGCCACGTAGGGCGGGTTGCTGACGACCAGGTCGAGCCGGCCCAGGAGCGGCCCGAGCGGCTGCAGCAGGTCGCCCTGGTGGAAGCGCACCCGGTCGGGCAGCCCCAGGCGGGAGGCGTTCTCGCGGGCCACCGCCAGCGCGGCCGGCGAGATGTCGGTCGCGTGCACCTCCGCGTCGGGCCGGGCCTCGGCCAGCGACAGGGCGATGCAGCCCGAGCCGGTGCCGACGTCGACGACCAGCGGCCGGTGGAGCTCGGGCATGCGCTCCAGGGCGATCTCGACCAGCAGCTCCGTCTCGGGCCGGGGAACGAGGACCTCGGGGGTCACCACGAACTCGTGCCGCCAGAAGGCCTGGGTACCGACGAGATGCTGCAGCGGGACGCGGCGGGCACGGCCGTCCACCAGCCGGCGGAAGCGAGCCTCCGCCTCCCTTGCCACCTCGGCCTGGCGCGCGGCCAGCAGGGAGGCGCGATCGCAGCCGAGCACGTGGCGCAGCAGGCGCTCGGCGTCCCATCCGGCCGCCTCGATGCCGGCCTCGCGCAGCCGGGCGGCGGCCTCTGCCAGCAGAGCCGCCGCTGTCATGCTGCCGCCGGAAGCCTCAGCGCGCCGGGGCGGGGGCCTTGAGCTTCTCGGCCTGGTGGTGGGCCATCAGCGCGCTCACGATCTCCTCGAGGTCGCCGTCGAGGATCTCCTGCAGCCGGTGGATGGTGAGTCCGATGCGGTGGTCGGTGACCCGCGCCTGCTGGAAGTTGTAGGTGCGGATCTTCTCCGAGCGGTCCCCGCTGCCCACCTGGCTGCGGCGGTCGCTGGCGATCGCCTTCTGCTGCTCCTCGAGCGCCACCTCGTACAGGCGCGAGCGCAGCACCTTCATCGCCTTCTCCCGGTTCTTGATCTGGCTCTTCTCGTCCTGGCAGGAGACCACGGTGTTCGTGGGCAGGTGCGTGATCCGCACCGCCGAGTAGGTGGTGTTGACGCTCTGGCCGCCCGGCCCCGAGGAGCAGAAGGTGTCGATGCGGATGTCCTTGGGGTCGATCCTGACGTCGACCTCCTCGGCCTCGGGCAGCACCGCCACGGTGACGGCGGAGGTGTGGATGCGGCCGGAGGCCTCGGTGACCGGCACCCGCTGCACGCGGTGGACGCCGCTCTCGAAGCGCAGCTTGGAGTAGACGCGGTCGCCCTCCACCATGGCGATGACTTCCTTGACGCCGGAGGGTCCGCTGCGGCTGATGGACACCACGTCCACCTTCCAGCCCTGGCGCTCGGCGAAGCGCGAGTACATCCGGAAGACCTCCTGTGCGAAGAGGCCCGCCTCGTCCCCGCCGGTGCCGGCGCGGATCTCCAGCAGCACGTTCTTCTCGTCGTTGGGGTCCTTCGGCAACAGCAGCAGCGGGATGCCGGCATCGAGCTGGTCGCGGCGGGCCTCCAGCGTGCGCGCCTCCTCGTGGGCCAGCTCGCGCAGCTCGGGGTCGCTCTCGCCTCGGGCCATCTCCTGGACCTTGGCCAGCTCGGCCAGGGTGGTCTTGTAGGAGCGGAAGCGCTCGACGACCGGCGAGATCTCCTTCGCCTCGCGGGCGAGCTTCTGGTACGCCGCCTGGTCCTGGACCACGGCCGGGTCGGACATGGCCGCCTCGACCTCCGCGAAGCGGGCCTCGATGTCGCGCAGCTTCTGGAAGGTGATCCCGTCCATCGACGCCTTTCCGGATCAGGCCTTGGCGGGCGCTTCCTTCTTGGCGTACTTGCGCTTGAAGCGCTCGACCCGGCCGGCGGCGTCGAGGATGCGCTGCTTGCCCGTGAAGAACGGGTGGCAGTTGGAGCAGATCTCCAGCCGCAGCTCCTTCTTGGTCGAGCGGGTGGTCCAGGTGGCGCCGCAGGCGCAGTGCACGTTGACCAGCTGGTACTCGGGATGGATTCCAGACTTCATGGGGCTCCCTCGGCGGCGCCCTTCCGGGCGGCCGTAACGGGCAACTATATCAGGCGGGGCGGCGCTCCGCCACGCCGGCGGAGCGGGCGACTGGCCCGCCGCTCTCCAGCCCCCCAGCCGTGCCGACATTCCCGGCGGCCGCGTTTGCGCGTCCGACATCTTTGTCTATCCAGGACGGCAGCCGGCGGGCGACCGTCGGCGGCGGGCCCCGCGCCCCGCACCGCGGGCCGACATAAACGTGGCCGCCTTGCTTCGCACAGACGAAAGTGTCAGCCACAGAGCGGCGCACCGCCAGGACGAGCACGGCTCCAAGTGCTTGGTCTCGAGCGAGATCAGCATTGAGTCCCGGACACCGCCTCAGACGGCATGACGGTTGCCGATCGTTCCTGGCATGACGGGCTTGCAGCGCGACGGCATCCGGGCCCACGCCCGCGTGAGGCTGCGCGACGCCTCCGGGCCGGTGGGGCACGCACGCCGGGTGCAGCCGTTCAAGCGCTTCCTGAAGCTGGAGACCGACCGGCTCCGCATGCGTCACCGCATGGGCCTCGGCGGCCTGGAGATCGCGGCCACGCGCGCCTACCAGGTCGACCAGGTGGTGACCCGGGCCTGCGAGCTGGCGGCGGAGGCGGCCGGCGCGGGCGGCGACTTCGAGCCCGGCCGCTGCGCCGTGGTGGCCCTGGGCGGCTACGGGCGGGCCGAGCTCGCCCCCTTCTCCGACGTCGACCTGCTCTTCCTGCACCGCGGGCGCAGCGCCGCGGTGGCCGGGTTCGTGGAGCGGGTGCTGATGCTGCTGTGGGACGCGGGCCTGAGCGTCGGCCACAGCTTCCGCACCACCCGCGAGTGCCTGGCCATGGCCCGCGAGGACCTGCACTCGCGCACGGCGCTGACCGAGGCGCGGCTGGTCACCGGCAGCCCGGAGCTGTTCCAGGAGCTGCTGGCGGCTCTCCAGGAGCTGCTGGCGGACCGGCGGGCGCGGGCCGCGTTCCTGCAGGCGATGCGCCGCGAGTACGAGGAGCGACAGGCCCGGCACGGCGGCGCGGTCTGCGTGCAGGAGCCGAATGTCAAGGAGGGCAAGGGCGGCCTGCGCGAGCTGCACACCGTGCTCTGGGTGGCCCACGCGCGGCTGGGGGCGGGGGGCCTGGCCGGGCTGGAGGCGGCCGGCTGGATCTCCGAGGCCGAGCTGCGCCGCGCCCGCCGCGCCTACGACTTCCTGCTGCGGGTGCGCAACGAGGCGCACTTCGCCAGCGGCCGCAAGAGCGACGTGCTGACGCTCGACCTGCAGCACGACATCGCCGGCGCGCTGGGCTTCGCCGCGCGCGGCGGGCTGCTGCCCTCCGAGATGTTCATGCGGGACTTCTACCGGCGCGCTTCCGAGCTGGCCGAGTTCGCGCGCGGCTTCGTGATGCGCGACCACGAGCCGGCGCCGCCTCGCCTGCTGGCTCCACTGCGCCGGCAGCGGCCGGGCCGCGGCTTCGAGGTGCGCCAGGGGCGGCTGCACGCGCGGGGGGAGCTGGCAGGCGGCGCCAGCCTGCTGGAGCCCTTCGCCGTCGCCCAGGCGGAAGGCGTGCCGCTCTCTGACGAGCTGAAGGCGGCGCTGCGGGCCCGGGTCTCCTCGATCGACGAGCGGACGCGGCGAGACGGCGAGACCGGCCGCCTGTTCGTCGACCTGCTGCGCTGGCGGGGGCGGGTGGGGCCGGCCCTGCGCGCGATGCACGAGACCTCGCTCCTGGGCCGCTACCTCCCCGAGTTCGGGCGCGTGACCTTCCTGGTGCAACACGACTTCTTCCACCGCTACACGGTGGACGAGCACACCCTGCGCGCGATCGAGGCGCTGGACGAGGTGGCCTCCGGCGCCGTGCCGGAGGCGCGCCCACTGGGGCGGGTGTTCGACGAGATCGAGGACGCGGCGCCCCTCTACCTCGGCCTGCTCCTGCACGACATCGGCAAGGGCCGCGGCGGGGGCCACGTCGCGCGCGGGGCCCGGCTGGTGCCCCGCATCTGCGCGCGGCTGCCGCTCTCCGAGCGCCAGGCGGCGGACGTCGAGTTCCTGGTGGCGGCGCACCTCGAGATGTCGCAGCTGTCGCAGCAGCGCGACCTCAGCGAGGCGGCGCCCATCAACGCGTTCGCGGCCCGGGTGGGGCAGCTGGAACGGCTGAACCTGCTGATGCTGCTGACCTACGCCGACCACCGCGGCGTCGGGCCCGGCATCTGGAACGAGTGGAAGGGTGCCCTGCTCTGGGAGCTGTACGAGAGGACGCGGGAGCGGCTGGCCGGGCACCCCGTCGCCGGCGACCCGGGCCACGCGGCGCATGCCAGGGCGGCGGCGCGGCTGCGCGCGACCTACGGCGAGGGCGAGGTCGAGCGGCACTTCGCGCTGATGCCCGAGCGCTACCTGCGCTCCACCTCGGCCGAGGCCATGGAGCACCACTTTCACCTGCTCGCGGGACGGGGAGAGGCGCCGGTCGCCCTGCAGTGGCGGGAGCTCTCCGCCTCCCACTGCACGGAGCTGACGGTGGTGGCCGACGACCGCCCCGGACTGCTGGCTCGGATCGCCGGGACGCTGACGGCCTGCGGCGTGGACATCCTGGCCGTCGACCTCTTCTCGCGGCGCGACGGGCTGGCCGTCGACAGCTTCCGCATGTGCGAACAGTCCGGGCAGCGGCCGGTGAAGCCGGAACGTCGGGCGCGGGTGGATCAGCAGCTCCCGGCGGCGATCCTCGGGCAGCTCGACGTGGCGGCGGCGGTCGAGCGCTGGCGGGCGCGCACGCCGGCCCGCGCCCGCAGGCCCTGGGGTCGCGCGGCGCGCGGGCCCTCGGTCCGCTTCGACCAGGAGGCCTCGGCCACCGCCACGGTCATCGAGGTGCGGGCGCCCGACCGGCCCGGCCTGGTTTGGACGATCGCGGACGTGCTGGCGCGCCTGGGGCTGGACCTCAGCTTCGCCAAGGTGGCCACCGCGAAGGCGCTGGCGCTCGACGTCTTCTACGTCACGGACGACCGCGGCCGCAAGCTCGAGGCGGAGAGCCTGCCGCGCGTCGAGGCCGCACTGCTGGCGGCGCTCGCCGAGCGCCCGCCCGCGCACTCCGCCGGGGAGGGGAGATGAAGAAGGTGGAAGCCGTCGTGCGGCCGCACCTGCTGGAGGCGGTCAAGGCGGCCCTGCAGGAGATCGGCGTGGTGGGCATGACCGTGATGGAGGTGAAGGGCTTCGGCCGCCAGAAGGGCCACACCGAGACCTACCGCGGCAGCGAGTACCACGTGGACTTCCTGCCGAAGGTGAAGCTCGAGGTCGCGCTGCCGGACGAGCTGGTGGAGAAGGCGATCCAGGCCGTGGTTGCCAGCGCCTGCACCGGGAAGTTCGGGGACGGGAAGGTGTTCGTGTCGCCGCTGGAAGAGGCGGTGCGCATCCGCACCGGCGAGCGGGGGGAGGACGCGCTGTGAGGGGAGGTGCGACCGTGTCGAGTAACCGGATCCGACGTCTGCTGCTCGGTCTGGCCCTGGGCGCCTGCGCCGCGGCCGGCGTGACCGCGCTGCGCTCCCTGGACGGCGTGGCCCGCGCCCAGGTGGCGCCGGCCGCGCCCTCCGCGGCGCCGACTCCCGCTCCCCGCGGCCCGGACCCGACCGGCGCCGCCACCGGCACCGCCGCCGACGTGCCGGTCAAGGACGCCGCCCATCCGACCCTCGTCGAGGTCATGGACACGGTCGGCCACAACCGGATCGCCATCAACATCGTCTGGACACTGTTCACCGGGTTCCTGGTGATGTTCATGCAGGCGGGCTTCGCCATGGTGGAGACGGGCTTCACTCGAGCCAAGAACGCGGCGCACACCATGTCGATGAACTTCATGGTCTATCCGATCGGCATGCTCGGGTACTGGATCTGCGGCTTCGCCCTGCAGATGGGCGGGGTGGGCGGGGTGGCCTCGCTCGGCGGGACGGCGCCGCTCAGCCACGAGTTCGCGATCACCCTGTTCGGGAAGACCTTCGGCCTGTTCGGGACCACGGGCTTCTTCATGGGGTCTGACGTCTACGACGTTGGCGTGTTCACGCTGTTCCTGTTCCAGATGGTGTTCATGGACACCACCGTCACCATCCCGACGGGCGCCATGGCCGAGCGCTGGAAGTGGGCGTCCTTCCTGATCTACGGGTTCTTCATGTCGATGGTGGTGTACCCGCTCTTCGCCAACTGGGTGTGGGGCGCGGGCTGGCTGTCGCAGCTCGGCGCCAACTTCGGCCTGGGCCACGGGCACGTCGACTTCGCCGGCTCGTCGGTGGTGCACATGGTCGGCGGGGTGGCGGCGCTGGCGGGGGCGATGGTGCTGGGGCCGCGTCTCGGCAAGTACACGAAGGACGGCAAGCCGGTGGCCATCCCCGGCCACCACATCCCGATGGCCATCGTCGGCACCTTCATCCTGGCCTTCGGCTGGTTCGGCTTCAACCCGGGCTCGACTCTCTCGGGGACCGACCTGCGCATCGGCGTGGTCGCCACCAACACCATGCTGGCCTCGGCCGGCGGCGCGCTGACCGCGATGATCTACATGCTGTGGAAGTTCGGGAAGCCCGACCCCTCGATGATGGCGAACGGGATGCTGGCGGGGCTGGTGGCCATCACCGCTCCCTGCGCGTTCGTGACCGCGCCCGCGGCGGTGCTGATCGGCGCCATCTCGGGAGTGCTGGTGTGCGCGTCCGTCTTCTTCGTCGAAGGCCGGCTGAAGGTGGACGACCCGGTGGGCGCCATCTCGGTCCACGGCGTCAACGGCGCCTGGGGCGTGCTGGCGCTCGGCCTGTTCGCGGACGGCAAGTACGGCGACGGCTGGAACGGGGTCCCGGGGACCGTCACCGGCCTGCTGTACGGCGACCCCCGGCAGTTCCTGGCCCAGTGCATCGGGACGCTGACCTGCTTCGTCTTCGTGTTCGCCGCCTTCTACGGGTTCTTCAAGCTCGTCGACGTGGTGGTCGGCAACCGGGTCAGCGCGGAGACCGAGATCGCCGGCCTCGACCTGCCCGAGATGGGGGCCCTGGCGTACCCGGAGTTCGGGCTCTCTGCGAGCTCCACGGGCTGGAGCGGCCTGGGCGCCGCCGGCTCGGGCGCCCCGGCGCCGCTGCCCGTGAACGCCGCCCAGCCGGCGCGCTCGACCTAGACGCCGGGCTCTCGCCTCCGACGGGGCGCTCGGCCCCGTCGGAGGACCGTCCCCCGCTGTGCCGCCCCCCGGGGAGCATAATCCGGGTGCACAGCGAAAGAACAACGCCGGACTCTGCCAAGGAGCTGCGTCCCATGCCATCCATCGGCCGCCGGTCGGCGTGCGTCGCCCTGGCCGCTCTCGCGCTTCTTCTCCGCCCCGGCGGCGCCCAGGCGCAGCCGGCACCCTCGCCCTCGCCGACGCCTTCGCCCTCGCCGGAGTCATCGAAGGTCGACGTCGGGGCGTACGTGGACACCTACTACCTCTACGACACCAACAAGACCGACCCCGCCCTGCGCTCGTACGACGTCCGGCACAACGCCTTCACCCTGAGCGCAGCGGACGTCTCGGTCGCGAAGACGCCGACCGCGACCAGCCGGGTCGGCTTCGCCGCCGACGTGTTCTTCGGCGACGCCGCGGACCTGACCTCGGCGGCCGAGCCGGCCAGCGGCGGCAAGGAGATCTACAAGAACGTCAAGCAGGCCTACCTCAGCCTGCTGACCGGCAAGGTCCAGTGGGACGCCGGCAAGTTCGTCTCGCCGATCGGTGCGGAGGTGATCGAGTCCCAGAACAACTGGAACTACAGCCGGTCGATCCTGTTCGGCTACGCGATCCCCTTCTACCACGCCGGGGTGCGGGCGACCTACACGGTGAACCCCAAGGCGACGCTCAGCGCGATGCTGGTGAACGGGTGGACCAACGTCACCGAGAACAACGACGACAAGACCGTCGCCGTCGGCCTCACCCTCAAGCCGACGGCGAGCTGGACCTGGGTGGCCAACTACATGGTCGGCAAGGAAGCGCCGCAGGACGCTCCCGTCCGTGACGTGCGGAACCTGTTCGACACCACGCTGACCTGGACGGCCACGCCGAAGCTCAGCCTGATGGCGAACGGCGACTACGGGTCGGAGGGCCCCACGAAGTGGTGGGGGATCGCCGCCTACGTCAAGTACCAGGCGGTGCCAGCCTGGGCGGTGGCGGCGCGCTACGAGTACGTCGACGACTCGCAGGGCGGCTTCATGAGCATCGACGGCAGGGCGCAGTCGTTCACGCTGACCAGCGACCACCTGATCGCCGGCGGCCTGCGGGCCCGGCTCGAGTACAAGCTCGACCACGTCGACCGTGACTTCTTCCACAAGTCGGACGGGTCGCTGGTGGCCAACCAGCCGACGTTCACGGTGGGGCTGGTGTACGCGTTCGCCGGGAAGATCTAGCCGACCGCCATCCCGTCCAGGAACTCGCGGTTGCTCCTCGTCTTCGCCAGCTTGTCGAGCATCAGCTCCATGGCCTCGACCGGCGAGAGCGCCGAGAGCACCTTGCGCAGGATCCAGACCCGGTGCAGCTCCTCGCGGGGGAGCAGCAGCTCTTCCTTGCGGGTGCCGGACTTGTTGATGTCGACGGCGGGGAAGATCCGGCGGTCGGCCATCTTGCGGTCGAGCACGATCTCCGAGTTGCCGGTGCCCTTGAACTCCTCGAAGATGACGTCGTCCATCCGCGAGCCGGTCTCCACCAGGGCGGTGGCGATGATGGACAGCGAGCCCCCGTCCTCGATGTTGCGGGCGGCGCCGAAGAAGCGCTTGGGCCGCTGCAGGGCGTTGGCGTCGACGCCGCCCGAGAGGATCTTGCCCGAGGAAGGCACGATCGCGTTGTAGGCCCGGGCCAGGCGGGTGATGGAGTCGAGCAGGATCACCACGTCGCGCTTGTGCTCCACCAGCCGCTTGGCCTTCTCGATCACCATCTCGGCGATGGCCACGTGCCGGGCGGGCGCCTCGTCGAAGGTCGAGGAGATCACCTCGCCCCGCACCGAGCGCTGCATGTCGGTGACCTCCTCCGGCCGCTCGTCGACCAGCAGCACCATCAGCACCACCTCGGGGTGGTTGGCGGAGATCGAGTTGGCGATGTTCTGCAGGATCATGGTCTTGCCCGTGCGCGGGGCGGCGACGATCAGGGCCCGCTGGCCCTTGCCGAGCGGCGTCAGCATGTCCAGCACGCGCGCGGTCATGTTGTCGCTGCTCGTCTCCAGGCGGAGCCGGCGGTTGGGGTAGAGCGGCGTGAGGTTGTCGAAGATGACCTTCTCCGCCGCCGCCTCCGGCGGGTCGAAGTTGATGGCCTCGACCTTGATGAGGGCGAAGTAGCGCTCGCCGTGGCGCGGCTGGCGCACCTGGCCGCTGACGGTGTCCCCGGTGTGCAGGTTGAACCGGCGGATCTGCGAGGGCGAGACGTAGATGTCGTCGGGGCCGGGTAGATAGCTCGACTGCGGTGCGCGCAGGAAGCCGTAGCCGTCCGGCATCGTCTCCAGCACCCCCTCGGCGAAGAGCATCCCGCTCTTCTCCGCCTGCGCCTGCAGCATGCGGAAGATGAGGTCGTGCTTCTTCTGCCCGGCGGCGTCGGCCAGCCCGCTCTCCAGCGCGGTCGCCGTGAGCTGCTGGATCGTCATCTCCTTCAGCCGGGAGAGGGCGAGCGGCGGGGGAGCCGGGCCGGCGGGCGTGGCGTTGGCGGTCTCGCTCTCCGGGGGACCGCCGCTGTCGGGGGGCGCCGCCTCGACCGGCGGCTGATCTTCAGCGTCCATGTTCCTGAACCGTCCTCCCGCTCGCCGCCGGCCCGCCGCCCTGGGCGCTGGTCGCCGGGCGCCGGGCGGTGAAGGCGGCGGCACGGATCTCGTTCCACAGCTCGTCGATGCCGGTCCCGCGCTCGGCGCTGGTGGCGGTCACGGCGCTCGCGCGACGCCCGAACTCCGAGGCGAGCTGCTGGAGGTTGCGGCTCGCCTCGGAGCGGCCGAGCGCGTCGACCTTGTTGGCGGCGATCGCGTAAGGCAGCCGGTGGTGCTCCAGCCAGTCGCGCAGGAGGAGATCGCGCTCGCCCGGCGGGTGCCGCACGTCCACGATGAAGACGCACAGCCGCAGGGCGTCGCGGCCGAGAAGGTAGGAGACCGCGAGCCGCTCGAAGCCGGCGCGCACGCCGCGCGGCGCCTTCGCGTAGCCGTAACCGGGCAGGTCGACCAGGTAGAGGTCGCCCCGCCCGGCGCCACCCGGCCGCGGCACCCCTTCCACCCGGAAGAAGCTGACGAGCCGGGTGCGGCCGGGCGCGGCCGACACCCGCGCCAGGCCCCGGGTGCCAGCGAGCGCGTTCAGCAGGCTGCTCTTGCCCACGTTGGAGCGGCCGAGGAACGCGACCTCCGGCAGGCCGTCGCTCGGGAATCCGGTTGGGGAGGCGAAGCTCCCCGCGAACGTCGCGGATGCGTGCTTCAAGGTCCAGGTTCGCGGGCGAAGAGCCGTGCCCGTCGCCGGGCGGCCCGCCCGCTCAGTGTGTCACGCCGTCGGCGACCGGCGCGCTGCCCAGCTCGTCTCCCGGCTCGCCGGCGTTGGCCTCCGCCGGCGTCTCCGGCGGCAGCAGCGCCAGCTTCAGCACCTCGTCGATGTGGTCCACCAGGTGGACCTGCAGGCCCTCCAGGATGTTCTTGGGCACCTCGGCCAGGTCCTTCTCGTTCTCGCGCGGCAGGATCACCGTGGTCACCCCGATACGGTGGGCGGCCAGCAGCTTCTCCTTCACCCCGCCGATGGGCAGCACCTTGCCCCGCAGCGTGATCTCGCCGGTCATGGCCACGTCGCGGCGGACGGCCATGCGGGTGAGCGCGGAGACGAGCGCCGTGCACATGGTGATGCCGGCCGAGGGCCCGTCCTTGGGGATGGCCCCCTCGGGCACGTGGATGTGCACGTCCAGCCGCCGGTTGAAGTCCCGGGCGATGCCGTACTCTTCCGCCCGCGAGCGGACGAAGGACATGGCAGCGTGGGCCGACTCCTGCATCACGTCGCCCAGCTTGCCGGTGAGGCGCAGGGCGCCCTTGCCCGGCATCAGCGTCACCTCGATGGGCAGGATCTCCCCGCCCACCTCGGTCCAGGCCAGGCCGGTGGCGAGGCCGATCTCGTGGTGCTCCTCCTTCTGGCTGATGCGGTAGCGGGGGACGCCCAGGTGGTCGCCCAGGTTCTCGGCCGTGATCTCGATGGCGTAGTCGCGGCCCTCCAGCACCACCTTGCGCGCCACCTTGCGCAGGATGGAGGAGATCTCGCGCTCCATGTTGCGCACGCCGGCCTCGCGGGTGTACCGGCGCACCACCTCCTGCAGCGCGGCGTCGGTGAAGACCACGTTCTTGTCGCGCAGGCCGTGCGACTTCAGCTGCTTCGGCAGCAGGTGGCGCTGGGCGATCTCGATCTTCTCCCGCTCGGTGTAGCCGGG
>Ga0335071_10000803_pt1 | contig 33847 bp, 30 predicted proteins | sample Lox_Sample_15_FD_206724 | JGI IMG/M metagenome (GOLD analysis project Ga0335071, IMG submission 206724) | Soil microbial communities from Loxahatchee National Wildlife Refuge, Florida, United States - Lox_Sample_1.5 | ecosystem: Environmental > Terrestrial > Soil > Wetlands | place: USA...
GAGGAATAAGTGATCCCTCTGTCCTATTACCTGATCTTGAGTGCGATCTTATTTGCGTGCGGCGTGGCCGGATTTCTCATCAAGCGCAACATCATCACGATCTTCATGTCGATTGAGCTGATGCTGAATGCGGTGAATTTGTCGTTCGTGGCGTTCGCGGCGGAACTGAAAGCCCTCAGCGGAAACATTTTTGTCTTTTTTGTAATGGTCGTGGCAGCGGCGGAAGCCGCCGTCGGGTTGGCAATCATCATTTCTGTGTTCCGAACACGTGAGACGTTGAACGTAGACCGCGTGAATTTGTTGAAACTATGAGCCTTCATCTCTGGATCATTCCGATTTTGCCGCTCGTGGGGGCGTCGATTAACGGCCTGTTCGGCAAACGCTTCCCGAACCGGCTGGTCGATGTGATTGCGTTGGGGGCGGCCGGACTGGCTTTTGGGCACGCCTTGTGGGTGGCAGTGCAGTGTTTCAGCATCCCTGCCGACCAGATTCCCCACGTGGAGCACTACGCTACCTGGATCACGGCCGGTAGTTTTTTCGCGGAGTTCGGCCTGTACCTGGATCAGCTCTCCCTGGTGATGATGCTCATTGTCACGGGTGTCGGCTTCCTGATCCATGTCTACTCCGTCGGCTACATGGAGCACGAAGGGGGCTATTACCGCTTCTTCGCTTACCTCAACATCTTCATGTTCTTCATGCTAACGCTGGTCCTAGCCAATAACTACCTACTGATGTTTGTTGGATGGGAGGGCGTCGGACTGGCTTCCTACCTTCTGATCGGGTTCTGGTTCCTGAAGGATTCGGCGGCGAATGCGGGCAAGAAAGCGTTCATCGCCAACCGCGTGGGCGACTTCGCGTTTCTGATCGCTTTGTTTCTGCTGATCAAGCACTTCGGAACCTTGCAGTACACTGAAGTGTTTAAGGCTGTGGCAGGGTATCCGATTGAGACGTCCGTCGGGTTCCTGACGGCGATCGGGCTGCTGATGATGGTCGGCGCGACTGGCAAGTCAGCACAAATTCCGCTGTACGTGTGGCTGCCGGACGCGATGGAAGGCCCGACGCCAGTCAGCGCACTAATCCACGCGGCCACGATGGTGACGGCCGGCGTGTACATGGTAGCTCGCTCGCACGCGATTTTCGACCGTGCACCAACCGCCCTGATGTACGTCGCCGTTACTGGTACACTCACGGCGATCTTCGCGGCTTCGATCGGTATTCTCCAAACCGATATCAAGAAAGTGCTGGCGTATTCCACGATCTCGCAGTTGGGGTACATGTTCATGGGTTGCGGCGTGGCGGCATACGGCGCCGGGATCTTCCACCTCATGACGCATGCCTTCTTTAAGGCGCTGTTGTTCCTCTGCGCGGGCGCGATCATTCACGGCCTGGGCGGCGAACAGGACATGCGAAAGATGGGCGGCCTGCGCGGGTATATGCCGAAAGCGTTTTGGACGATGACGGTGGCGACGTTCACTATTTCCGGCTTTCCTCCGCTGGCGGCATTCTTCTCGAAGGACGAGATTCTCTGGAAGACGTGGGCCAGCGGGAACCACACACTGTGGCTCATCGGGGTCATTGCTGCCGGCATGACCGCGTTCTACATGTTCCGCCTATGGTTTATGACGTTCTTTGGCGAGTATCGAGGTGAGGTGGCTGGGGACTCGAGTCATGGCCGCGACGCACATGATTCGCACGGAGAACATGAGCATGCCGGGCCGCATGAGAGCCCGATGATCATGATTGGTCCTCTGATCATCCTGGCGGTGCTCTCATTCGTAGGCGGATGGGTCGGCGTGCCCGCGGCGCTTGGTGGCTCGGATCGATTCGACCACTTCCTGGATCCGGTGTTTCAGGCTTATAGTCCGACGGCTGCAGGCGCGGAGTCCGCGGCGATACCGGTCGGGGATCATCCGGAGCATGAGGATGCTGCGATGGAGTATCTCATGATGGGCATTTCCGTTGCGGCGGCGGCGATGGGGTTTCTCGGCGCGTGGTTCCTCTACTACAAGCGCACCGACTTGCCGGCGAAGATGGCTGAGGCGGCCGGGGGGCTGTACCGGCTGGTGCGCGACAAGTACCGAATCGACGAATTGTATGGAGCGGCAATTATCCATCCAATCGTTCTGGCCTCGACCAATGTCCTGTGGAAAGGCGTTGACGTTACGCTGATCGACGGCGCCGTGAATGGCAGCGGGGCTGCCGCACGGGAAGCTTCGGACGGACTACGCCACATGCAATCTGGGAACCTGCGATCTTACGCCGGATGGGTGGCGGCCGGCGGCGCTGTGGTAATCGCATTCATGGTGTGGAGGGGATTGCGATGAACATCGCCCGAAGTGTTCACGGCGACTGGTCCTGTAAGCAGCAGGTATTCATGCAGGTTGTCGGTATCTCCGCCCAGGTGGTCAGATGACGATTCAAGCCGTTGATTACATCCGGATTCTTCCGGAGCTGATGCTTGCCATCTTCGGCATTCTGGTCATGTTGGTCGATCCGCTGATCCCTGAGCAGGAATCTAAGAGGCCGCTGGGATATATCGCTCTAGTGGGCGTGCTAGCGGCCCTCGGTGCGACGGCGTATCAGGCGCAGTTTCCGGGCGAAGGCTTCTTCGACATGGTGAGAGTGGACAACTTCAGCATCTTCTTTCACATTGTGGTGCTGATGGTGACGCTGGTCGTAGTGCTCAGCTCGTTCGATTATCTGGAAGTTCAGCAGATCAAGGCAGGCGAATATTTCGGGTTGGTTTTGTTCGCGGCTGTTGGCATGGGGTTAATGTCGTCCGCGATCGAGCTGGTGCTGATCTTCATTGCGATTGAGATTTCGTCGATCTCGAGCTACATTCTGGCAGGCTTCCGGCGCCGAGCGGCGGAGAGCGCTGAGTCTTCCCTGAAGTACTTCCTGCTGGGATCGTTTGCGACGGCGTTCTTCCTGTATGGCGTGGCGATGGTGTTCGGCGCGACGGGTACGACCAACGTCTATAAGATCGCAGACGTGCTGAACACACAGCCGCCGGTGGTGGTGTACCTTGCGATCGGGTTGATGTTTGTTGGGGTCGGATTCAAGATCGCGGCTGCACCGTTCCATATCTGGACACCGGACGTGTATGAAGGTGCTCCGGCGCCGGTGACGGGATTCATGTCAACCGGGCCCAAGGCAGCCGCGTTTGCGGTGCTGCTACGTGTGTTGTTCGCAACGGGCGCGCCCGGCTGGTTCTGGATGGTGTGGGTGTCGGCGATCCTGTCGATGACCTTGGGCAACATCGGCGCGCTGGTGCAGAACAATATAAAGCGCCTGTTGGCATATTCGTCGATCGCGCACGCCGGGTACCTGCTGGTTGCATTTGCTGCTGCGAAAACGACCGGGATTTCCGCCGCGATTTTTTACGCCGCTTCGTATGCAGCGATGAATGTCGGCGCATTCGCGATCGTGGCGCATCTGTCGGGCAAGGGCGAGCGATACGTGACGCTGGAGGACTATACCGGACTTGGCCGTCGCTCGCCGCTGATCGCAGGGTTGCTGACGATCTTCCTGATCTCGCTGGTTGGGATACCTGTCACCGGTGGATTCATCGCCAAGTTTTATGTGTTCACCGCGGCGCTACAGTCAAACCTTGTTGGCTTAACGATAATTGGCGTCATCAACAGCGCGATCGCCGCTTACTATTACCTGCGAGTTATCGTGTACATGTACATGCGAGACGAGCAGGGGCACACGCCCGTGGCTCCGATGCCGGCTGGGCTCAAGGCGGCTGTTGCGATCAGCTGTGTTGCGACGATCTACCTGGGAGTAATGCCGGCCCAGGTGCTGGGTGACGCAACCCGCGCCGCGCAGGACCTTGTGCGGTAGCGACAGTTCCCTGCCTTGCGAACAAAGAATCAGGCCCTGTCTGGATTGCGGCACAGGGCCTTTGACGTTCCCCGAGGCGGGTTTAGACGACCTTGGCGAAAATAATCACCAGCGTGAACAGCACCAGCGACTCGATAAACGCCAGGCCAAGAATCAGCGCGAGCTGAATGCCAGGACGGGCGCCCGGGTTGCGTGCCATGCCTTCGCAGGCGGCAGCGCCGACTCGGCCCTGACCGAGGGCGGCGAGACCTGCGGCAATCGCCATACCGAAGCCGGATGCGATCGCGACCCAGTTTGTAGCAGGAGCGGCAGCGCCTCCCTGCGCGTACGCCGGCATGGTCATCAGGCTGATGGCCCCCAGCGCAAACATTACCAATATTACTTTCCGCATTGTGCTTCTCCTTAAGAACCGCCTGCAGTGGGTGGTTGACGCTCACCGAGCTGGCGCCCTCACGCTGTAGGCCTTTTCAGTGCTCGTGTGCGATAGCTTCGCCGATGTACACCATCGGCAACAGGACGAAGATGTAAGCCTGAATAAAGGACACGCCTATATGCAGCAACATGAAGACCACCGGAATCGCGATGGGAAACAGCGAGAAGAACACGAGCGTGACCATGTCGCCAGCGAACATGTTGGCAAAGAGACGAACGGTGAGTGAGAGAATTCGCGCTAAGTGGCTGGCAGCTTCAATGACCAGAAGCAATGGGGCGAGCCACGAAACGGGCCCGAGAAAGTGCTTGATGTAGCCCGGACCGTTCACCCGGATGCCTTGGTAGTGGTAGTAGAACCAGGTAACGACAGCACACCCGAGAGGCACAGACGGAACAGCGGTTGGAGCCTCAAAACCTGGGACCAAGCCAATCAAGTTGCAGCTGAGAATGAATAGTCCCAGGGTGACCAGGTAGTTGTTGAAGCGGACGTGCCCGTGCCCGATGATGTCATGGCCTTGCTGGTCAATCAGGGCATTGACGCTTTCAAACACATGCTGGAGAGGCTTTGGATTGTCCACCGACAGCCGCATTCGCACGATTACAAACGCCAAGGTGAGCAGCAGGAAGACCACAATCTGCATGGCGACGTAGTTGGGAATGGGGGCCTGCGGATGCGGCGCGTGCAGATGAAAAATGCCTAAAATTGCATTGGCTACGCCGGCAAAATACTTATTGAGAAGCGCGGTAATCCAAAGTTGCTCAGGCATAAGGTCGCGATCGTATGATAACTAAAATCCCAGTTAGGAGGCTCTTGGCCAGCACGCGCAGACTCTGCAGATACCTCTACCCAATCGAATCACATCGGGAATCAGAGGCCATGCCGCAGCCCGACGTAAATCTCTATCGCGGCTTCGCAGATCATTGCGGCGATAGTGAGGCAAATGCCCGCAAGAAAGCCGTAAAGACCCGTCAAAGAAACTCTAAATATAACATACGCCCCGGCTATGATGAAGGCGTATCGCAGGACCGCACGGAATACTACAACTCCTCCGCGCTCTTTACTTTGGCCGCTGGTGATGCGCTCTCCCAGAGCGTCCACCATGCGCTCGAGCCATACGTGATTGACATACGAAATCGCCGCTCCCAGGGCGAACCCGCCCGCTGCGATCTTTCCCCATACGATGAGGCATGCCGCGGCGCCGGCAAGTCCGAGAACGAGCATGATTCTTCTAATGCGATAGGGAGCCGCGCCATAGAATCGCTCGGCCGGCGATTTCCCCGCCGGGACTCTAGGTGCGGTTGTGCTTTGATCCGCCATGCTGCAAAATTTGTGCCACTTATCCGGCGCTTCAATCCTTGTATTTCGTCACTGATCGAATCAATTGCACAAAACCGACCACCGCGCCGAGGATGATTCCGCCAAGAAACAGCCAGTGCGTGTGCAGCCAGTAGTCGAGTAGCTTGCCCGCGAGCAGGCCAACGACCACCGCCGCCGGAACGATGAAGGCAATCTCCGAATATCGCGCCCAAAGAACGGCCGGATTGTTGGACTCACGATTGTCGCGATCATTCATTTCCCGGTCAGCCTAACACCTGATGCAAGGTAATCACTACACAATGCGAATTCGGAAACTGGTGATGCGCTGGGTGTTTGACCTGCCATTCACATGTCGGTATATTCGAAATGCGGGGTGGAGCAGTCTGGTAGCTCGTTGGGCTCATAACCCAAAGGTCGGTGGTTCAAATCCACCCCCCGCAACCAATTTCTGTTGCGACAACTGTCCCCGCGTGTCTCCTCCGCAAGCAGGTCCCCCTGGCCTGAACGGCATCGGCACCTGGTTCTCCTATACTCGACGTGGGCCGAAGCAAGCCGGGATGCACTCCTTTACCGGCACATCAATGCCCGATAAATTATCATAGCGATTCGCGATCAGTTTGTTATCGTGGGGCGCAATGCGAGGCAGACTTTGTTATCATTCAAGTAATCGCACCTGGGTACCTTTCGCGGGGTAAGAAATCAAGTCAAAAGCACGAAGCAGGAGCTGCACTGCGGCTCCGCGCACGGTGTTTATCTATGTCTACAGCAACAATGGCACATCTGGACGTTCTCGAAGCAGAAAGCATCCACATCATGCGTGAGGTGGCGGCGGAGTCCTCGCGGCCAGCCATGCTTTATTCGGTGGGAAAGGATTCCTCAGTGATGCTGCGCCTGGCGCAAAAAGCCTTTCACCCCGGACGAATTCCCTTCCCGCTCCTCCACGTTGACACAGGTTTCAAATTTCGAGAAATGATCGAGTTCCGCGACCGCACCGCCCGGGAACTGGGCGTGCAGCTGTTTGCCCACACCAACGTAGAAGCGAAAAAGGCCAACGCGAATCCGTTTCAGCTCGGCACTTCCAAGTGCTGCGCGTTGCTGAAGACTAAGGCGCTCCTGGATGCGCTCGCGGAGCACAAGATCGATGCCGCGATCGGCGGCGCTCGGCGCGACGAGGAGAAATCGCGCGCAAAAGAGCGCGTGTTCTCGCTGCGCGATGCACTGGGCCAGTGGGACCCCAAGAACCAACGACCGGAGTTCTGGAACTTGTACAACAGCCGCGTTGAACCTGGACAGAGCATGCGCGTTTTTCCACTGTCCAATTGGACCGAACTCGACGTGTGGGAGTACATCCGGCGCGAAAACATTCCGGTCGTGCCGCTGTATTTTGCCAAGGAACGGGAGATGCTGGTCCGCGGAGACTACCTCATTCCTCTGGACCATCCGGTCGATCTGTTGCCGGGCGAGAAACCGCAGCTCGTGATGTGCCGAATGCGCTCCCTGGGTTGCACCTATTGCACGGGTGCGATTCGATCTACAGCGTCTACCATATCCGAGATTATTGAAGAGCTGAAGTTCTTCCGCCGCTCCGAGCGCGAAAATCGAGTGATCGACCACGATCAGGAAGGCTCCATGGAGCTCAAGAAGAGGGAGGGTTATTTTTGAGTACGTCGGCCCCTGACCGTGACCTGCTGCGGTTCCTCACAGCGGGAAGTGTTGACGACGGCAAATCCACTCTGATCGGTCGGCTGCTGTTCGATTGCAACAGCATCTATGACGATCAGCTTTCGTCAGTTCGCAAAGCGTCGGTTGCAAAGAACGTTGAACTGGACCTATCCCTGCTAACGGACGGCCTTCGTGCGGAGCGCGAACAGGGCATCACGATTGACGTAGCCTACCGGTATTTCTCGACGCCGCGCCGCAAGTTCATCATCGCCGACGCTCCGGGCCATGAGCAGTACACGCGTAATATGGCCACGGGAGCATCGACGGCTGAGCTGGCCATTATTCTCGTTGATGCGCGCAAAGGTGTGCTGCGACAGACGCGCCGACACACGCTGATTGCCTCACTAATGGGCATTCCTCAGATGATCGTCGCCATCAACAAGATGGACCTGGTCGATTTCGAAGAGGCGGTTTTCAACGACATTCGAGGCCAGTTCGAGCAGTTCGCCGGTTCGCTGCCAGGTGTGACATTCCATTTTGTGCCGCTTAGCGCTCTGGAGGGCGACAACGTAATTCAGTCGAGCGCGCGGATGGCGTGGTACCAGGGCAAGCCCCTGCTGGAACTGCTGGAGACCCTGCCGACGTCTGCTTCCAACGGCGCACGACTGCGCTTCCCAATTCAGTCAGTCCTTCGTCCGAACCAGGATTTTCGCGGGTATGCCGGACAGGTTGGTTCTGGAGTCGTGAATCCCGGTCAGGCGGTCATGGCGCTACCGTCGCGGCAACGTACTACCATCAAGGATGTCCTGCTTTACGGCGAGCCACTGGAGGAAGCCAGTCCCGGCCGTTCGGTAGTTCTCACCACGACCGATCATATCGATCTGGGCCGCGGCGACATGCTGGTTTCCGCGGAAGACGCTCCTCTGGTATCTGCCAAACTGAAGGCCCACCTTGTGTGGTTGTCTCACACACCGCTACACAAGGACACGCGGTACCTTGTAAAGCACACGACCAAGGTGCTGGTTGGCAAGATTACCCACCTGAACCACAAGGTCGAAATCAACACCTTTGAGAAACTCTCCGCTAACGATTTGCAGTTCAACGAGATTGGCGAAGTCGAGCTCTCTCTGCACGGATCGGTCTTTTGCGACCCTTACCAACACAACCGGAGTACAGGCAGCTTCATCGTCATTGACCCGTTAACCAACGACACCGTGGCGGCGGGCATGATCACTGAAGCGTTGCCCGATCGACCAACAGCCTCGACGGACGGGTCCTACGTAGAATCCGAGGTTGCACGGCAAAGAGGGTTGACGGTGTGGTTCACCGGGCTCAGTGGCGCGGGCAAGACCACGATTTGCCGCGCCGTGGCAACGGAACTCCTGGCCCACGGATTACAGGTCGAAGTAATCGACGGAGATGTGATCCGAAATTATCTGTGCAAGGACCTGGGATTCAGCAAACAGGACCGTGACGAAAACATCCGGCGCATTGCATTCGTGTCGCAACTGCTTACGCGCAACGGGGCCATTGTGCTGGTTTCAGCGATCTCACCCTATCGCAGCGCGCGTGATGCGGCACGGAAAACCATCGGCAATTTCATGGAGGTTTACGTCAACACGCCACTGTCGGTTTGCGAAGTGCGCGATCCAAAGCTGCTTTACCAGAAGGCGCGAGCGGGCAAGATCTCGGGTTTTACGGGAATTGACGATCCATACGAACCTCCGTTGGCTCCTGAGATCGTTTGTAACACGGCGGAAGAAAGCACACGCGAGAGTTCCTCCAAGGTAGTGGCGGAAGTGTTACGCTACCTGACCCCCGAAGCCGAATAGCCAGCGTCTCGGCCTTTCGCTATCGGGCCGTCGCGGACGGAGATTGCTTGCAAATACCAGAAATTGCCGGAAGGGTTGGGGTCGGGCTACTTGTGGGTGTTCTTGTCGGCCTGACCGGGCTCGGTGGCGGAATGGTGCTGCTGCCCCTGTTGATATCGGTGCTCGGCGTTCCCCCGATCGTTGCCGTCGGTTCCGATGTGATGATCAACTTCATCACAAAGATCGGTGCCGGGAGTCTGCACTGGCGCCAAGGCAACGTCAGTCGGCACCTTGTGCTCAATCTCGCCTTTGGCAGTATTCCCGGCGCTATCCTTGGCATTACTCTATTGACATGGATTCGGGCTGCCTATGGCAATGCGGTAAATGACTTCCTGAAGATCGCTATCGGACTGCTGCTCGTCATAATACCGATAGGCTACATCTTCAAGCTTCGTCCTTCGGTGCCTGAAGTGTCTTTTGATGTGCTGCAAGAAAAGAACTATCGAATCGGCATCGTGTTCATTGGTTTCTTTGCCGGTGCGCTCGTCGGACTGACGTCGATCGGCTCAGGCAGCGTGATTCTTATGCTACTCCTGGTGTTCTACGGATTTCCACCCGCCATGATGGTAGGGACGGACATCGTACATGCAGTCTTGTTGGCCGCGCTCACGAGTATCCTCCAATACAGATTGGGCAACGTTGATTTTGCCCTGGTACTTTCGGTAGTGCTGGGGTCGGTGCCGGGTGGACTGTTGGGAGCCTACCTGACAAGTCACGTTCCGTCACTGCGTTTGAAGCAGTTGTTGAGCGCGATACTCATGGCCGTGGGCGCAAGAATGTTATGGGGAGCGTTTGTTCATGGAAGTTAAGTTACAAAAAGAATATTTAAAAAGGATTGATACTGCACTGCGCATTGCGGGCGGCATTGCCCGGGACTATGCGCCCGGTACGTTTCAGGTGAGCGACCAAGGCGGACGCAACGTCGTCACTGAAGTGGATCGGCGGGTCAGCGAGGTTCTACGAATAGAGTTGCTTCGTGACGGGGAGGGCTGGCTCTCGGAAGAGGACGTGGATGATGAATCTCGCCTCTCACGCGAATTTGTTTGGATTGTCGATCCGCTGGATGGCACCCGCGAATTCGTTGATGGTTTACCGGAGTGGTGTATATCCATTGGTCTGGTGGAGAACGGACAGCCTGTGGCTGGGGGCACGTTCAATCCGGCAGCTAATGAGATAGTCCTCGGTGCTATTGGTACCGGCGTGACCTATAACCATCAGCCTGCGCGGCCCACCACGAGAACCGAGTTGGATGGGGCTGTTGTGCTCGCCAGTCGGTCCGAATGGAAACGTGGCGAGTGGAGCCAGTTCGAAACCGCCCCTTTCACAGTCAAACCGTTGGGCTCGGTCGCCTATAAGTTATCGCTGGTCGCTGGCGGTATTGCGGATGCCACCTGGACCTTGTCACCCAAACACGAGTGGGACGTCGCCGCGGGCATTGCCCTCATCCGCTCTGCGGGAGGACGGGTAGAGACCACAGACGGAGCTCCGCTTCGATTGAATCAGAAGAAGACGCTGCTTCCGGGACTGATCGCCAGTGGCAATGCTCTCTGGCCAGCGATCGAAAGTCTGCTCTGCACGAAATGACGGGAGGCGGCAATTGTCGATCTCGCAGATTCGGATGAAATTGTCGCTAATATTCTTCGAGTGCTCAGAGCTACCAGTTTGCTCGCCTGTGGTCGAGTACACCATTGGCAGGAACGCATCCGTGAACGTGCATCTATCAGTGAGTTGACCTCGCTCGAACCCGTCAATTCCCACACTCACGTTGCCGCGTACCGACGCTTATGCTTCGCATGCTTGAGGGCGGCCATGTTCATGTCCTCGAGATACTGTATGTAGATGACACAGACTATTATCGCGCGTCGCTGAGGCGCCAACGAAAGGATGCCCTCGACTTCATTGCAGGAAGCGACGGACGAGCGACATTGTGCACCACATTCGATCCATTCCGCTCTGACACACCGGGATGTCCTACAGTCGCGGTCGATCAACACAACCGCGATTTCGCGAACGGGGCGGGTGCCGCAAGGAATGGAAAACATCGGAATGGAAATCACATCACCCGCGGTTCAGTACATCATGCCGGGTTGTGCGAGGTTGGAACACATCGACTAAGACATTGCAGCCAGCGACAAGACACTGACCATCCATGCTGGGGAGCCCGGATGGCGCACGGAATCGACAATATGCGAATGCGGCAACCAAACCGTAGTACGCCCTGCATCCAGATCGGGACATGTCGATAAGGCCGGATGCGCCTTAGCGACGATGCAGCGAAGCGAATTCCAAGAATGTGGCCCACATCCGACGGGTTACCAAAGGCTAACTCTAACAATTAGAAGCAGTTATTCGATGACAAGCTTAACTCGTGCTAGAATGCGGAAACACGACAGTCACACTCACTTGGGTCCGTTTCCGGAGGATATGGTGCGATCTCATCGCAACGTTTGGGCAGGGTGTACCGTGCTCGCCATGGTGTTGTTGGTGGTAACAATTCCGGCGTACGCCTACATAGATCCAAATGCCGCGGGGCTGGCTTCCCAGATTCTGACGCCCCTGTTGGTGGCAGGCGCTGCCGCCTTCACTTTCTTCCGTAAGCAGATTGCGGCGCTATTTTCGGGTGTGTCGAGACGTTTTCGCGGTCGCGCAGATGTCTAGCGGTCTTGGCTTTCGGCACGCAGTGTCAAAGTCTCATTCCGACTGATCACGCTCAGCATACAGCCCTGGTCTTCTACGAGTTTTTCAAGCTCGCCAGGGAGAGGGCGCAGGTGGTCGTTCGACCTCGGAGCTCGACCGGCTTCTGACTATCCCGTTCAGGCATCCGCTTTGCGATCAGCGCTGTATGTGTGACTTCTTGAACTTGTACGGAAGGACTTTTTGAGCCGGCAATACTTAAATCTTACTGGCATGGCGTGGAGGCAACTCCGCAAGAATTGGAGGCTGCCAGCGTCGCCGATGTTGATGTGGCAATCGATGGGGCCAGGCTCTGTACTGTCCATCACTGCAGCCATGCAGCGCTCGGCATTCAGGAGTCAATTGGCCGACGCCAACCTTAAGAACGCCATCGTCGTGGTCGGTTATTGGCGCTCCGGAACGACGTTGCTGCACGAACTGTTGTGTCTTGATGGTCGGTACACGTACCCAACGACCCATGCCTGCATGAATCCACAACACTTTCTTTTCTCGGAAGACAAGGCACTGCGACAGTCTGGCGTAAGCGCGCAACGACCGATGGACGAGATGGAGGTCACACCCGGCTCGCCGCAGGAGGACGAGTTTGCGCTTCTATCGCTCGGGGCGAGGTCACCGTATGAAGCTGTTGTCTTTCCCGAGATCCTGAGCGAGGCTTTGAAGCTTACTGATCCCACTGATCTCTCGCCTGGGGATGAGAACTGGTGGCGAGAGGCCTTCGTGTCGTTCTTGGCCGGCGTGTCCGTCCGCGGCGCAGGCAAACCCTTGATTCTGAAGTCGCCCACGCATGGTGCGAGAATGAAAACACTACGACAGTTGCTGCCCGACGCGAGGTACGTGCTCATCGTGCGCGATCCAACTACCAATTTTGAGTCGGTGGTCCGAATGTGGCGGCGAATGTTTGAGACCTACGCGATCGGCCGCATTCCCCACGATGACTCCATACGAGAGGCTGTATTGGCAGACCGGCCAAGATTTGAGAGAAAGCTTTTAGCCGGAACTGCTGACCTGCCGGCGAATCGATTCGCGACGTTAACGTACGAATCGCTGGTGGCAAACCCGATCGAACAAATCCAGAGGCTTTACGATCAGCTGGAGCTGTTCGACTTTGAGCCAGCGCGGGAAACAATTGTGGTGGAATTGGGCCGCAGAATAGGCTACCGCGCCAAGGGACAAGTGCCTTCGGAAGCGTGGCAGCAACGGATTCAAGAGGAATGGTCCGGGATACTCGACAGCTACCGCGCCTTGACCTTGAAGTAGTCCGTATGAACATCGGTATGGAACGTCGCTAGGCTGCCATCTCGTCTCCCAAATTGAGCCTGGCAACAGCATAGAGTGCGAGTTCTACGCGGTTCGAAACCCCTAGCTTGTCGAAGATCCGGAACAGGTAGTTCTTGATGGTGTGCTCGCTGAGATGCAGTTTTTCAGCAATCTCGCGATTCACCAGGCCCTGTACCACGAGCTTCACCACCGATTCTTCGCGGCGAGTCAATTTTGGAGGAGTTCCGGCTGCTTCCACACCTTGCGTTCCTCGACCTCGAAGCTCGTCTAGCAGGTAGAGCATCTGCTGGGTATCGACCCAAACCTGTCCCTCGATCACGCGGCGAATGCACTTCGCCAGCAAGCGAATATCCGTTTCCTTTCGCGAGAAGACGCCCCTTGCGCCCGCACGGAAAGCCGAAACAATGATCTGCGGCTCACTTTCGTCCAAAAGCAACACCCATGGGCATGACGGAACCGGAGTTTGCGCCTGCGACAGGCTGGACCTGGACCGGAGCGGCCCACCGGGTAGAGTTGCACTGATTAGCGCGATATCAGGTTTGGCAGCCTCTGAAGACCGCAGCAAGGCGTCGTAGTCCGTGGCCGAGCCGACGACCATCAGCCCCGGTTCTCTGCTAAGAGCCTCGGACAGCAGCCGACATGCCATCTGGTTCGAGTCGGCGGTGATGACGCGAATTGTGTTCGAACGTGCCAAGGTTGGCCTCCGATCGCAGGCTTTCCGTCACTCTAGGAAAGTCTTCTCTACTGGTACATCGGACGATTGTCTCCTGACATTAGTCCCCATTTAGTTCCGACAGGCGGCATCTCCTCCGATCCGTGCGAGTCGCGATACACAGGTTGCGGACGCACCGCCGCCGCGCTTATCATCGAGTCCTTCCACCAGGCAAGCCACGGCGAGCTTTCCAACAATTTGCGGGTATAAGGGTGCTGCGGTTTGCACAATAGCTCGACAGTTCGGCCAATCTCAACAATCCGGCGGTCGTGCAGGACCGCGATTCTCTGACATATCGCAGCTACTGACTGGAGATCATGAGAAATGAATAAGATTGCCGTCCCCATGGTCTGATTCAGGTGAGCCAGCATCTTCAGCATCTCTGTCTGGGTCACCACGTCGAGAGCGCTGGTTGGCTCATCGGCAATCAATAAAGCCGGCGAATGGATGAGGGCCATGGCGATCAAAACCCTCTGGGCCTGGCCGACGCTAACTTGTGACGGGTACCGTCTGCGGAATTCCTCATCGGTCGGCAAACCAACGCGAGCAAGCGCCTCCTGCGCAGCCTTTCTGCGCATCGAACTGCCACCGCGCTGATGTACCCGCCATGCCTCTTCTACTTGCGTGCCGATTTGCAGAGCCGGGTTGAGGCTCGCCAATGGGCTTTGCAAAACGAGCCCCATCTCCTTCCCCCGTGTCCGCTCCATCTCCCGCTCCGAGCAAGACAACAGGTCGCGGCCATTCAACATTATCCGCCCACTTGTACGCCCCATTTTATGGGTCAGCAGCCGCAACAGCGCCAGTGCGATTGTGCTTTTGCCCGAACCACTTTCTCCCACTAGCCCGAGGATTTCGCCGCTTCTCATGGTGAATGTGACGTCCTGAATCGCCATCGGGCGGTTCGGATAGTCCACACGCAGCGACACATCCAGCAGCGGTTCGCTATTTGCCATTCTTTGCTCTTCCACGCGAGATACTAAGCCGTTCGATGTTCCAATAGGTCTGAGGACGAGCGGCGACGGGAGTCACTCCCACCAGCGTGGGAGCCACCCCGACCAGCGTGTCCTTGTTGACCAGGTAGATGAACGGCGCTTGCTCCACAACAATTTCCTGGACCCGATCGAACATCTGCTTCCGTCGCGCGTCGTTCAGCGTAGAAGCTTGTAACCGCATGAGCCGATCGATCTCGGCCTCCCAAGGGGTCGCCGGACTCTTCTGCCTCGGATTCCATTGATGTTCATCCGACGAACTCAGCCAAATGTTCATCTGCGTGTTCGGATCAAGTTCCATGTTTGTCATGCCAAGCAACGCAGCTTCATAGTTGAACGTCTCGGTGATTCGCTGAATCAAAGACGGAAAATCGAGCGTTACGACGTTGACCGAGATGCCGATACCCTTCAGATCTGCCTGTATCATGGTCGCCATGCGCTCGCGCATTCTGTTTCCTGCGTTGGTCACAATGGAAAATTCAACCGGATGACCATGTCGATCTGACAGCCGTCCCGCTTTTAACTGGAACCCGTCCTCGCGCAGTAATTGCAGAGCCTGTGCTGTGTTCTGTTGCGGGACGGGCAATCGGGTGTTGAACCAATACTTGTTGGCTGGCGAGATCGGCCCGCGGGCTGGAATCGCGTGGCCTCCGTAGACGACTCTGCAAAGATCACCCCGGTTGATCGCAGACGAGATCGCCCGTCTGAACTTGTGCGACTGGAACCACTCGAGTCTGTAGGGTTCAATGGGAGATCCCGGCACCTGGTTAAACCACAGCTGCTCGGAATCCAGAGAGGGGCCCGCGTCGACTGCTTTGCCGGGCGCCGCCTTGGACAGTCGGTCGAAGTAGTCCGCGTCCATCGAAGTGATGAGCTGAATTTCGTTCCGGGAGAACTTCAGCATTTCGATGTCTCGGTTCGGTTGGACCTCGAGCCGAATCGCATCCAAGTAAGGCAATTGCCGGCCTGACTCATCTCGCTTCCAAAAGTACGGATTGCGCCGCAGCAGAACATACGCGCCTGATTGATGCTCGGCGACGAAAAAGGGTCCGAGCACGGCGAACTCCCTCTGAGGAGAGGTTGCCGACATGATTGGGACTTGATCGAACAACCTCTCCATGCCCGCCACTGCTGCAGGAAAGACAACGCTGAGGCGCTCCCGGGACAATACGATCGTCCTCACTGTTCCCTGCCCGGATCGAAATGCGTCGCCAGTGGGGGAGTGGGTGGACGGATCCATCAGCCGGTCCATCGTGTACTTCACATCCTCAGCGGTGAAAGCGGTGCCATCCGAAAATTTCACGCCTGGCCGCAACGTAAAGGTTATGCTCTTGCCGTCGCGTGAGACCTTCCACGAGGTTGCCAAATCCGGCTCGATTTGCTGCGTCTGGCGGTTGATTCGGATAAGGACGCCCCCGGTGAGATAGCGAATCGTCTCCGACGAGTCGTCTGCCACCAGAATGGGGTTGAACGTTTTGGGCTCCGACCGAAGATAGAAGTCGAGTTCGTCTCCAAACCCGAACGTGGCAACAAGAACCAGCAGCAAAATGCGCGCGCAAGTGACGCGTCGAGACATCTCAGCCCACCTCCTTCCGCATGAAGGCAATTTGCACGCTTCCCACGAAGACCACCAGCACTAACAGCGCCGAAAAGCTGCAAGCATAAGACTGGGTAGCCATCGCACTCTCTATCTCTTTCAGCAGGCTGCCAAGGGACGGGATAGGCTCCGCAACTCCCAACCCCAACATGCTGAGATTTGCTTCGGCGAGGACAAACATGGGAATAGCAATCCAAAATTGTGTCCACATGACAGGCAGCAGGTTGGGGAGCACTTGCCGAACGAGGAGCCGGCTCCGCGAAACCCCTGTCGCACACGCCAGCAAAAGAAACTCCGATTCCCGCAGGCGGCGGGATTGAGCAAGCAGAACGCGAGCCGGAACGCCCCAACCCAGCAGGCCGAGCATAAGAAATGTGACCGCGACCGACATCTGCGGAGAAGTGTTAAGCGGAAGCGCCGCCCTGGCTATGAGCAGCAGGAACAGCCATGGCATCGCCAGCATCAGGTCGATCATCGCCTTCGCGGCACGCTCGCTCAGGCCTCCGACGTAACCGGGAACGGCACCAAACAGGAATGCGAGGCACAGCGAAACGGCCGCCGCTGCGGGCGCCATTGATAGGGAAACCCGCGTGCCATGCAGCAGTCTCGCAAACCGATCACGGCCCAACGCGTCTGTGCCAAGCCAGTGCTTACCCGTGGGGCGGCTTGAGCACTCGAGGCGGTCTTGCGCGGTGTAGTCGAACCGGGGCAGCAGGCTCTCCGCGACGCACAGCAAGCCAATGATCACGACAACGACTGTTGCGGCCACACGCGCGGGCTTCATCCCCCCTCCCGTTGCCCACCGGCGAACAGGTCGGCACCCGAATTCGCCAGCACAGTGCAGGCAATCACAGCAAGCGAGACGGTCAATAACACCGGCAGGTCGCGGGCCATGGCAGCCTGCCATGCCAGCTGCCCAATCCCAGGGGTTCCGGTCAGCGCCTCCACCGGGATTGCGGCGCTCACGGCAATTCCGACCGACACTCCGATTAGCGCGAGCAGTTCCCGCCTGACGACCGCAACCATATGCCACCCGAGGATTCGCACTGCTCCTGCACCCTTCGCTTTCGCTGAGATAACGTGTGGCATGCTGGCAGCCGCTCCGAGCAGACTGCTGAGAAGCTGATAGCTCTTAGGAAGGACGACAAGTGCCATTGCCAGGTAGGCGGGAAGGTCGAGCATCACCAGGAGAAGTGCCAAACCGGCGGTAGGGATACACAGGAGTGCCCCACTGATCAGCCGGCCCAATGTGTCAAACCACACGAAGTCGAGCGTCCACCGTCCCAGCACCAAAAGAACTGACGAGGCCCAGGAGAGTGCGAGCCCAATTGCAACCAACCGCAACGTAACGGGTCCCCGTTCCGCCATCAGCGCCCGAATTGGTCGATTCAGCGATGGTGACACGCCGAGATCGCCATGGACCATTCGTGTCAGCGATTGCAGATAGAACCTCGAAATGTCTCGCTGGTCTTCCGCCTCCCGCCGAATTGCCTCCCGGCTGTCGGAATTCAACCGCACGTCGAGCTGCCGCTCGTCCACGCCAAAACCCGGCGCACAGCGCACCAGCACCGCCGACAGGAGGCCACCGATGGCCACCGTCAGGGCTGCAAGCAGAACTCGAATAGCGATCGCCTTTAACATCGGTGGTGACCTATTGAACTGTTTCGAACCGCGCAGCGCCATCCGGCTCACCCGAACGCTGCCGCAGCTTCTTGTTCACATACATTCTTTTATCGGCCTCAACCAGCAATTGCTCCGGTTCCTGGGCGTCGTCGGGAAAGAACGCCGGGCCTACGCTGGCGGAGAGAGAACCGCCCGGGCAAGCTTCCATGGCGCTTTCGCTGGCGGCCAGGTTAATGCGGTGGCACATTGCCTCAGCTGCCTTCCGGCTCATGCCCGGTGCGATCACGACAAACTCGTCGCCGCCCATGCGGGCGATGAAGTCGTATTCTCGGCAGGCTATACGCAGCTTCGCTGCGAACGCTTCGAGGACCTTGTTCCCCGCAAGATGGCCGAACCGGTCGTTGAGCGCTTTGAATTCATTCAGGTCGCAAACAATCACGGCCAGTTGCGTCTGTTCGCGGGCACAACGTGATAACTCGGCGTCAAGGTGGTCGAACAACGAACGAGCGTTGGGTAGTCCCGTCAGGAAATCGACCTTGGCCGAGTCAGAGGCGGCCTGATAGCGAATAGCGTTGTGAATGGACGCAGCGATCTTCTCCGCTGTAGCAAGGAGTATGCGAAGGTCATCCGTCGAAAATGCATTCGCGCTTGACTTGTAGAGGGCCAACACCCCCAAGCTTTGGCCATCGTCGTGCACGAGGGGCACAGCCAGGGCCGATGCCATAACGGGCGGCCTTAAGCAACCGTGTGAATTGCTCGCGTCTACCGATGGATTTCCATTGAGAATTGGTTTCTGGTTCTGCGCCACCCAGCCAACGAGGCCTGTGCCAACAGGAATCTTCAACGGCGTGGACAGGTGGAAATCCGGGCTCGTGGTGTACTCCGAAACAAGGACATCTCCTCGATTCAGGTAGATGGTTGCGGCGTCGTATGTGACGAGCTTGCTGATTCGCGCCGCCACGAGTGTACACGTCTCATGCAGGCTCAGCGATCGTCCGAGATCGCTGCTGAACTCCAGAAGAATCTGCGCTTCGCGACGGGCGGCAGCAATCGACGCCAGAAAATCGTTCTTCCGAGCCGATGGTCTTGGGTTTTCATAACCCGCCGCCGGTGCATCGCCCTTCTTGACCCTTACATCTGTAGAGAGCTTCCTGACGTCCGGCACAGCATTCTGCGTCAGGGCTTTCTCCTCAAAATCGCGGTAGCGGCGCTGCAGCACCTCTACCACTCGAGGGTCGAACTGGGTCCCTGCTCCTTGTGCGACTGCCGCCATCGCTTCCGGCAGAGGGAGGGCCCTTCGGTATTGACGGTCCGAGGCCAGCGCATCCAGGCAATCCACTGCAGCAAGAATTCGAGCTCCGATCGGGATGGCTTCTCCAGCAAGCCCGTCCGGATAGCCCTTGCCGTCCCAGCGTTCGTGATGCGACCGAACGATCGGCACGACCGGATATGGAAAATTGACGCGCTCCAGAATCTCTCCACCAACGATTGGGTGGATCTTCATTTTCTCGAACTCTTCCGGCGAGAGCTTTCCCGGTTTGTTGATGATGTGCTCGGGTACGGCTAGCTTCCCGATGTCGTGCAGTAGCGATGCCGCCCGCAACGCTTCCAGATCATCATTCTCCAGCCCCATTTCTCTTCCGACCTCGACTGCGAAGATGCGCACCCGCTGCAGGTGGTCGTGGGTGGTGTGGTCCTTGGCGTCGATGGCTAAGGCCAACGCCTCAATTGTCCTGAGGTGCAAGGCAGCCATCTCTTCGACGTGTTTCTTCTCGTTTTCAAGCTTCCCTAGATAAAGCCGGTAGGACCGGTACAGAAGGTAGCCGACTGGCACCATCATCGCCGACGCTTGCCATCCGAACTGGCGATTCGACCATGCGACTGCGCACGCCACCACACCACCGACCAGGTAATTCGGCAGGGACCAGAGATAAAACGCTGACCACGTCCGGTTGAGGCGCCGCTCCTCTGTAAGCGAGATCACACCCGCCACCAGCAGTGTATTCACAAGAAAATAAACGAACGATGTAGCCAGCAGACGCAAAGGCAAGTTTGGCCCTAGCAAACCTTCCGAACGGTGAAAGACTTCCTGTGAGGCCTCCATGCTGATGGCAATTTGGCCAAGATTGAAAAGTACATGCACAGCCTCCGCGTGATGACGCCGCCACAAAGACTGGCAGACCGCCGACGTGCAAGCCACCAAAAGTGCCTCGGCCGGCGGTAACTCCACCACAGCCAGCAAGTTCACGATGAGGTTGATCGACAGCGTTCCGCTGACGCCGGGCAGTTCAACCTTGAGTGCGGACGCCACGATTGCCGCCACCAGATAGCCCACGAACTGGACTGTTAACGTCCATGGACACCTTGCCGCCTGGGCAGCCAATATTGCAGTGCCCGCACTCGTTACCAGCGTGACGAAGACGATCGCTCGTGCTTTCATCGGTGAGTCTCTTGCAAAATGGAGTCGTTCAGTTCAGTAGATCCGCAGCTGCGGGGGTTTTAGTACTCACCGTTGATGATGGTTTCGTTCCCCCACATGGCGGAGTTGCCCCACATGGCCGAGTTGCCCCACATGGCGGAATTGCCCCACATGGCGGAGTTGCCCCACATCGCGGAACTGCCCCAAACTGTTGTGCTGCTCGAGGGTGGCGCCCCGGACACAAATTCTGCGGTGCCCCAGACGGTTGACGCGTCCCAAGCGGCTGATGGTTTCACGGCAGCCATTCGGCTCGAATACGCGGCTGCTCCCCACGGAGTTTGAATGTCGGCAACAAAATAAGCATTTCCCGTGGCGCTGTCGTAGGCCGCTACGGGAGATTTTGCCACGCCGCTAGCCCTTTCCGTGTTCATCAGGGCGGCCTGGATATCCAAATAACCCGCACCAACCGTGAAGACGTCGGATTGCACGACGAAAACAGAATCTCCGTCCGTCACGGTGGCGTAGCGGGGGAGTCCCTTATATGCGGTCTTCATCAGTCGTGCCTTAATCTGGTCGGGCGTAAGGGTGGGATCATTCTGAATCATCATGGCGACAGCTCCGCTCACCATGCCCGTGGCCATGCTGGTTCCACTTAACACGAAGTACGCGCTGGTGGTGGATGCGCTACCAGCCGACATGTAGTAATTCAGCGGTACGCGGTTCTGCGGATACTGTGCTTCCAGCCAGGCCGGAGCAGCTAACGAAACCACGCGATTGCCCGGCGCGACAATATCAGGCTTTACGATGTGGTCAATTGCCGTGGGGCCTTTGGCGCTATAGCTGGCCATGATGTCGTCAGCACGGCTTGGAGTTGCTTTGCTGTTGGCCGCTCCCACGGTGATCACGTAAGGATCGTTCCCCGGCGCTTCGATCGTGGCATAGCCCTGCGTTCCGGCTGAATTGTCACGGCCTCCATTGCCCGCCGACACCACTACCACAATTCCCGCCTTCCAGGCCTGTTCTACGGCCTGGCAGAGGGGGTCGAGCTGGTAGCTTTCGAACACAGGCCTTCCGAGGGAAATATTGATCACTCGGATGTTGTAAACAGACTTCAGCTGAATAGCGGCTTGGATCGCCTGGATCACCGCACTCTCGGTGCCTTCACCTTGAGCATTCAACACGCGCAAGCTGACGAAGTTCACGTTCGGGGCGATGCCCTTGATCGTCGTTGTGCATACCATACACGTCGAATCGGCCCCGCTGCCGCCGATGATTCCCGCTACGTGCGTGCCGTGGCCGTAGAGATCGTCTGTTCCGCCGCCGACGAAGTCAGCTTTGTACACGATGCGCGAGGCTCCACCACGCTGAACGTCATCGACTTCGCTAATCCCGCTATCGATGACTGCGACCCCAATTCCGGTGCCGTCTAACCCGAGTCCCCAAGCATAATCGGCCAGAACCGCTGGCGCGGCGTTATTCAGGCTTCCCCGAACCGTCCGATTTGGCGACACATAAGCGACGCGAGGGTCGGCTGCGAGTGCCGCGAGCGAACTGGATGGAACCGTCGCTTGAACGGCGTTAATCACCGACAGGTTCGAAGTGACGATTCCGTAGCGGAATGCCATTTTCTGCGTATCGACCGCCAAGGGTGCGGTGCGATACTGCACAATGACACTTACGAATTGGCTACTCTGGCTTTGGGTCAGCTCCGGTGCGAGCTTGACAACCTGCGCAGCGACAAATCCAGGTATCAGCAGTGTGACGATCAGCAGCAAACGGCCTTTCATGAAGAACCCTCCAAGGTGTTAACCAGCAGCCTTGTGGGTTGCACGCCCTCCTCCAGACGGCTTGTTGTGCTAAGACGCCTCCTTTGAATCGCTTGGCAAAGCGAGCCCAAAACCGCCTGTGCCAGAATGGCACTTCGCGGCACGCGATTGCGCCAAGCTGGCTCATTTTCTCTGGAGTTCTGCTCCAAATGGTCGATGTCCTTATTGTTGGAGCTATTTACATCGTCTGTGCTGATCAGAGAGTAACTCAATTGAGACTCGAGCATGACATCCCGAGCTTCGGTGACGATGTTGTCGCACGCGATCCCATTATGCTGAAGGTGTTGCAGACGGCCCGAGTTCTCGCACGGCACCACTCAGCCGTGTTGATCACAGGTGAGACTGGAAGCGGCAAAGAAGTCATCGCCCGCGTCCTGCATCGCTTCTCCAGCCGAAACAACCGTCCCTGGATCGACGTAAATTGTGCTGCTCTGCCGGAGCATCTCGTAGAGAGCGAATTATTCGGCCACGAACGCGGCGCCTTCAGTGGTGCGGACACAGCAAAGCCAGGAATGTTCGAGCTAGCTAACGGCGGCACGTTGTTCCTCGATGAGATTGGCGAGATTGATCCTCGTGTCCAGGTGAAGCTATTGCGTGTGCTCGATGCTTCAACGTTTTATCGCCTTGGCGGAACTCGAAAGGTCTCGGTCGACGTGCGGATCATCGCCGCCACGAACCGCGATCTGCAAGCCGCCGTCGCTTCAGGGCTTTTTCGCCGTGACCTCTACCACCGCATTACAGAGTTCCATCTCCATGTGCCTCCGTTGCGGGAGCGGCCGTTGGATGTCGCGGCACTCGTCGAATATTTTCTTCGACAAGCGAGTCCCGGCAAGTGCTTTTCCGACGATGCACTGCAGTGTCTTCAGTCATTCGATTGGCCGGGGAACGTGCGTGAATTGCGCAACGCAGTGACAAGAATGGCAGTTGCTGCCGAAGACGAGTCGATAACAGCAGTCGACGTTCGTAAGCATTTGGCCGGGCAATCCGTGCGTAGCTCGCTGGCACACGCTGGGCAAGCGGCCGTACAGTGCACCATAAACGAGATGGAACGTCGCATGATCCTTTCGGCGCTGGAATCTACCGGAGGAAATCAATCGCGCGCTGCCGAACGACTTGGAATTCCGCGTCGAACACTCTGCCGTAAGCTCAACGAGCACCAGATCGGTTTCGGCAGAAGACGTGGCTCTTCAACTCGCAATGCCGACGGAGCCGACAGTACCCGGGTAAAGCTGTCAGTGCCGGTTCGCATTGAGATGGAAGATGGCACGTGCTTCGTCGTCCAGGCTACGGACGTAAGTGCAGGCGGCGTGGGATTGGCTTCCATGCCGACCACGATATCGCCGGGCGACAAGTTACGATTGCAGTTCACTCTTCCAGACTGTCGTCGTGCAATCGAGGCCGGCGCGACCATCGCCTGGCTTCACTCCGACGGGACGGCTGGCGCCCAGTTCCTGTGGGCTCAGCCATCTGAACGCGAGACACTGTTGCGGTGGCTCGCAACTTCTGCGCAGCAGCCAATGGCTGCCACCGACAGAATCCTGTCACACCCAATCCCGGCGTAGGCTGACTTTTGCTGGTGCATCGGATATCGCGCACACGAAAATCGGGCCGCCTCCCCCAGACGGCCCACGTCTCTCCAATACATCAGTTCGCCGAACTAGCAGAGTTTCCGGCGAAGAAAACCAGCTAAGCCCAAGCTTCCGGTACCCAGCAGCATCAGCGTGCCAGGTTCCGGAGCTGCATACAGAAAATCCTGCGCGGTGCCCAGGTTCCCATTCTCCGTCCCCGGAATCGCCTTGTAGACCAACACGTCCGCGTACTCGCCTTGAGTAAACGTCTGGCTCTGCGCCAGGCTCACCAGCGCCTGTGCCTCTGGTGTAAGGTTTGGTGCGCCCTCGAAGAGGTACCACGTCGCCGCATTAACGTTCGAATCAGCACCGTGGTCGGCGACGGCCTTTTCAAACAGAAACGCCAACTCGTAGTACACGCGATCTGCCACTGGATCAAGGCTGCCAACGCTAAACACGTTTGCCTGCCATGTTTCGCCATTCTCAATGTGCTCGTAATAGCTGATGCACATCATCCATTCATTGGGCTGTCCGTTCACGCTTATGTTGTACGGATAGCTGGCGACACCCCAGTAGTTGTCACCTGTCGGAAGCCCGTTGAATTGCATAGCTACTGTCGATGCCACCGCCGGTAACGCGAGGAGTCCAAGTACTAGCAACCAGCACACACCTCTAATAGTTTTCACGCAATTTCACGCCTTTCTGAGCGCGGCCCGTATGTTCCTTGCACTCGGTCACCTCCCGCGCCAATCGTAACCGTCGTGCATCCTTCGACTACACTCGTCTTCCGCCAATCGAACTCGTGGCATGCTTGCCACCAGCCCCTTATGTGGCGTTCTCAGTTCGAAAACACACTTCAACACCAAACCTCCGCGGCTGTTTTAGCTCTTGGTAAACGTGTTTCACATACCCGCGGCCAGATAGTCTGGTTTTCATCTCGTCCCCAGGAATTACGTTCAAGGTCACCGTCACCGTCAGTTCCGCATCCACCGGCGGTAACAGTCGCGACTCGATAAGCGCCCCGTTCCGGCAAACGTTTCGTGTCACGCCACTACCGCCCATTGCTTCTCCGTCTTGTCCGAACCACTTGAACTGAGTCTCTCCTGCGATTGAGTATCTGGTGCTTCTCCTTCGCTCTCCTCCGGATGAAAGGCCCCCGTTGTCACTGCACTTCATCGTCTTTGTCGTAGCACTCGTCATTGCTGGACTCACAGTAGGCCACTCAATTCGCGCCAACAAGAGAACGACATGCTCATCGCGAACCTTCTCTGTTTCGTGAGATCGGTGGATTCAGGCGTCCGGAGCAGGTATTCCGCAGGGCGTGAGAAGAACTTCCATGAGTAGCTCGGGACCGTCGATCAAGCCAGCGACGTCAGGGAGTGCGTACAAATCGATTTCCCAATATGCAGACCGTTACGGCGGCAAGTTGCAGCTGAAAAACCAACCTGCGCGATCCTGCGAGATTCCAGTTGACGCCAGGGTAATTCTTTGAGTTAATTTACGCATTAATTAATTATTTATGAGGTCGAAGAATCAATCTCGCACCGCAGGCAGGCCCCATTACGATCCAAGCCGCAACACGCGGGTGCAGCTACTCAACGCCGCTTCGCAGCTATTCGCCGAACAAGGTGTGGCTGCGACCACATTTGCTGTCATCGCGTCACGAGCGGGCGTCACTCCTGCGATGGTCCACTATCACTTCCGGGACCGTGACGAACTCATCGATGCAGTAGTGGAGGAGCGTCTCGTGCCATTCATCAAGAGCGTCTGGGGCCCCGTCCAACCCGAACAGACTCCAGCCGAGCTGGTGCACGGTCTGGTGCGGCGCCTCCTCACCCAGATCGAGCAGGAGCCATGGGTGCCCTCCACTTGGATGCGCGAGATTCTCAATGAGGGAGGGCTCCTCCGCGAGCGGCTACTGCGTCATCTCCCATTCGACAAGGTGCGGATGCTGGGGCACTCTGTTGGCTTGGCACAACAGCTCGGACGGGCGAATTTGGACGTCGACCCGCTACTGTTTGTGTTCTCCGCACTCGGCTTGGTTATGCTGCACATGGCGACCCTTCGCGTGTGGTCAGAGATATTTCATCGGGAGCCGTCGGGAACTCTAGACTTGGAACGACACATTGTCGCCATCCTCCTTCACGGCCTAGAGCCAAACCGCGAGCCATCCTCATTTCGTCTCCGTCCGAAGCGTACCCAACGGAGGAATGCATGAGTCTCCATGCCTGTTTTCCCCGGCGACTAGCCGTTGCTTTTTCGATTGCCCTGGAACTAGCAGGGACTGCATGCTCAAACCACTACTCAAATGGATACGAAGGGTATGTTGAAGGCAAATACGTCTACGTGGCGTCTCCGCAGGCTGGCCGGTTGGATGAGCTGTCCGTCAGTCGCGGTCAAAGTGTCGAAATTGGAGGCCCGCTTTTTTCCCTGGAACGCGATCCGGAGGCCGCGGTCGCGCTGCAAGCGGAACAACTCTTGCGGGCCGATGTGGCGAGACTTCAGGACATGCGAACCGGTAAGCGCCCGCCCGAGGTTGATACCGTTCGCGCCCAGCTTGCGCAAGCAGAAGCCGAACAGCAGAAGGCGATTGACCTGTTGAAGAGTTACGAGCAGCAGTACGCCGCCGGGGGACTCGCTGAGACAGACCTCATCGTCGCCCGAGCAGCTGTGGAAAGCAATACTGCGGTCGTTCGCCAGTTTCAATACAGCATTGCAGTAGCCGAACTGCCCGGCCGAAGCGAGCAAATCAGCGCACAATCGCAGATCGTCGAGGCCGACCGCGCTGCTTTACGCCAAGCACAGTGGAAGCTGCAACAGAAGCAGGTGAGCGCTCCGCGCAACGGACTAGTGTTTGACACGCTCTACCGTCAAGGGGAGTACGTAAATGCGGGCAGTCCTGTCGTTCAGATTCTCCCGCCTGAGAACATCGAAGTGCGGTTCTTTGTTTCGCAAGCGCTGGTTGGAGGCCTGACAGTGGGCCAGCCCGTTGCGGTGCATTGCGATGGCTGCGGCGCACCGGTACCAGCAAGAATCACATTCATCTCGAATCAGGTCGAGTACACCCCTCCGGTGATTTACAGCAACGAAAATCGGTCGAAATTGGTGATGATGATTATCGCGAAGCCTTCCGTTGAACGCGCCGCGTCGCTTCATCCCGGACAGCCACTCGAGGTGACGCTGCGATGACCGTCCGAGTGACATCCGAGTTCGCAATCGACGTTCAGATGCTGAACAAGCATTTCGGAAACAAGCACGTCGTCAAAAATGTCTCCTTGCGTGTCCGGCGCGGTGAGATTTTCGGGTTCCTCGGACCCAACGGCAGCGGGAAGACCACAACCATTCGCATGATGTGCGGCTTGCTCCGTCCGGATTCCGGAACCGGGACGTGTCTGGGGTTCGACATCCTGAAAGACAGCGGACAGATCAAACGTCGTGTCGGTTATATGACCCAAAGATTTAGCTTCTGGGACGATCTTACCATCGCTGAGAACCTTGACTTCGTCGCCCGAATCTACGAGATCCCTGATCGTCACGAAATCGTGAACAAGACGATTGCCGACTTGGGGCTGACCTCCCGGTCCCGGCAGCTTGCCGGTGAGCTGTCCGGAGGCTGGAAGCAGAGGATGGCTCTTGCGGCGTGCATGCTGCACAGCCCACAGCTGCTCTTGCTCGACGAACCCACTGCCGGAGTCGATCCAAAGGCGCGACGCGACTTTTGGGACGAACTGCAAATCCTCGCCGCCAGCGGAATCTCGGTGCTCGTCAGCACACACTACATGGACGAAGCTTCGCGCTGCCACAAGCTTGCATACATTGCATATGGGACGCTGCTGGCGCAAGGAACAGCCGCCGAAGTCATAGCGCAGCAGGATCTCAGCAGCTGGGCGATCTGCGGAAGCGGCCTAATCCCATTGCAGGACGCACTGCGCGGCCAACCCGGTGTCGACCAGACTGTGATCTTTGGCGACGCAATGCACGTTAGCGGCCGCAATGCCACGGCCCTCGAACATAGCGTCCAAAAGGCCATCGCGGAAAAGCAACTTCGTGCAACACGAATCGACACCGGCCTAGAAGATGTCTTTATTTACATGATGAGTCAGACTGCCGACAACTTTGGAGGCCAGTCATGACCCGCGACAGCGTCTTCTCCGCTGCCCGCTGGTGGAGCATAGTGCGCAAGGAGTTCCTCCAGTTGCGGCGTGACCGCGTCACCTTCGCCATGATCGTGGGAATTCCGATCATTCAAATGGCGCTATTTGGATATGCTATCAACACTGATCCGAAACACCTCGATACGGCAGTAATCAACGCGGACAATACGGACATCACACGCAGCTTTATCTGGGCGATGAAGAACTCCGGCTATTTCAAGTTCGTCGGTGAACTTCCCAACGAGGCCGCCGCGCGCGAGGCGATCGCACGAGGAGAGGTCCTGTTTGTTCTGAACATTCCGGCGGGGTTTACCGGGCAGCTGCTACGAAATGAGAAACCGTCGCTGTTACTCGAGGCGGACGCCACCGATCCTACGGCAGCTGGAAACGCGCTCTATGCGATCAACGGCATCGTTCAGTCAGTAATGCTGAAGGAATTGACCGGCCCCCTGGCCCCTCTTGCGGGCTCGTCCGCTCCCTTCACCGTGAACCTGCACAGGCTCTATAACCCTGACGGCATCACCCAGTACAACGTGGTCCCTGGCCTGATGGGGGTGGTACTCACTTTGACCATGGTGATGATGACAGGCCTCGCCATCACTCGCGAGCGGGAACGCGGCACCATGGAAAACCTCTTGGCGATGCCCGCCACTCCAATAGAAGTGATGACCGGTAAGCTGATTCCATACATTGGTATCGGACTCATCCAGTCAACAATTATCCTGCTGGCGGCACGATTCGTATTTCATGTTCCTTTCTTTGGGAACATCGGTGCTGTCTATCTGGTAGCCCTTTTGTTCGTTGCTGCAAATCTGACAGTAGGCATCACCATGTCCTCAATCGCTCAGAATCAGCTTCAGGCTGTGCAACTTACCGTCTTTTATTTCCTTCCAAATATTCTTGTCTCCGGATTCATGTTTCCGTTTCAGGGCATGCCGAAATGGGCTCAATTCCTCGGGAACCTTCTCCCACTCACATATTTCAATCGCCTCATTCGCGGCATCCTCCTCAAAGGAAACGGATGGGATAACTCCTGGCCCAGCGTTTGGCCGCTCATAGTGTTTACCCTAGTCGTTATGACCGTAGCGGTAAAGACCTATCGACGAACACTGGATTGAGGTTCGACATGAAACGAACTATGCAACATGGACGCGTAATCCCTTTACCGCCGGCGCGCACTGTTTGCTTGAGACTTCTGGGACTGCTTGCAATCGTTTATTCGACTGCATGCACTGTCGGACCCCACTATCGTCCTCCCGCGGCGCCAACAGTGTCGACGTATACCCCCGAGCCTCAGCCGACCGCCACCGCCTCGGCACCTGGGATTGGGGGCGTGGCACAACGTCTCCTGCCCGGCGGTGACGTCCCATCCCACTGGTGGACGCTCTTCCGATCTCCCGAACTCGATAGGCTGGTCCGCGACGCGCTTGCCAACAGCCCCACGGTGGCGCAAGCAGCCATGCGACTCAAACAGGCTCAGGAAGAAGCCAATGCGCGCACTGGCCAAACGAAGTATCCAAAGCTATCCGCTTCCATTTCCGCACAACGCGAGCAGGTTAATCTCGCTACTTTCGGCGTCCCCTTCCCCAGTCCTCCGCCATTCGGTCTACTCAACGGATCCATTGCGGTGTCCTACGCACTGGACGTCTTCGGTGGCAATCGCCGTCTGATCGAAAGCCTCAATGCGCAGGCGGACTACCAGAACTGGCAACTTTATGGCGCCCGGCTCATGTTGGCTGGGAATGTCGTACTCGCTGCAATTCGTCATGCGCAACTTTGGGCGCAAATCGATCTCACACTCCAAATGCTCGCCCTGCAGGAGCAGCAACTGAGCATCGTCGAACGTCGGGTGCGGGCAGGCGGCCTCCCCGCTTTTAGCACCAGCCAACAGCGCACTTTGGTCGAGCAGACCAGGGCGCTGATTCCTCCTCTCGAGCAGCAACTTGATGCGGTTAACCACCAACTGGCCACCCTGATCGGCAAGTCGCCGGCCGAGGCAAATATCGGGGCGATCACATTCGACCAGCTCCAAATTCCGGAAGACTTACCCGTAAGCGTTCCTTCGTCCCTGGTACGACAGCGGCCCGATATCCGCGCCGCTGAAGCGCTTATGCATCAAGCGAGCGCCAACGTGGGCGTAGCCACCGCCGCGCTCTACCCGCAGATCACGCTCGCCGCCAACGCTGGACTCACTGGTACGAGCTTCACCAGCGGCGGAGACGTTTGGAATTTCGGCGCCGCGCTCGCTCAACCGATCTTCAACGGTGGAGCGCTTCGCGCACAAAAGCGCGAGGCCGTCGCAGCCTACGACGAGGCCGAAGCTAACTATCGTCAGGTCGTTCTTCTCGCCTTTGAGCAGGTCGCTGATTCGTTGACGGCAATCGAGCACGATGCGCGCGCTCTGCAAGCTCGCAGCGAAGCTGCTGCACAGGCAGAAGCCACTTTCAGTACAGCGACGCAGCGCTTTTCGGCGGGCGGTATCAGTCAGCTCTCGCTGCTCGACGTCCAACGCCAGTATCTGCAGACCACTCTTGACCGGACGGCGGCCATCGCGGCTCGCTACTCCGACTCAGCATCGTTCTTTCAAGCACTCGGTGGCGGATGGTGGAACGAAGTGCCAGCAAACTATAGCTCAGATCCTGCCACGAGTTCGAAGTATCGTAAGTTATATTACTAGCCTCGCCATCACCACAGTTCAGTCATCGCCTTGATGTCGATGTCACTCAGCTGCTTGGCTGAGCTGTCGGTCGGGTTTGCGCTGGCATAAGCCTTCAAGAACTCGTGAATCGACCGTCCAATCGCTTCCCGGCTTGTCGGTGACTTTGTCAGGCGCACGTCCTGCATTTCCAGAACTCGCAGGATTTCGAGAAACCATTTTGCGCAACTGTCGTAACCGGCGGGCACTCCGAGATAAACTTCACTCTCAGAGCTAGAACTCCTGTTCATCGCCTCGCTTGTACTCAAATAGACGTGCATCACTGTTGTGGGAGCTAGGTTTCGGCGGAGCGTTTCTGCCGCCCGGTCTACATGCTGCTCGTTCTTGCCTAGATACAAATTTATTACCCGAACTGCCTCATTCGCACATTGTTCTTCATCTGCGCCGATCCTCCCCAACCCGATTCCGTCTGGAAAATGGGCAGCGATCCTCGGCCTTCCCGCCCCCGATTCAGCATTGCGGTTGTATATGTTCTCCGTGCGGACCAACTCTTCGCTAGGGGATTCCTGCAAGAACATCGTTGGCACGTCTGGCATTGCGAGTCGTAGTCTGTCCGGATCAACGCCTAGCCCATTCAGTGTTTGCGCCGATGACGAGTTCGACTTGGAATCTATCTGCCGCAGAAATTCCAGCACTTGGGTCACCCCGGTTCCCTGACCTGGGGAATTAGAACTGCCACCTTCGCGTGTACGTGCATTGACCTCCAGCACTCCCAATGTCCAGACGAGAGTGGTCACATAGTCCGCATACGCCCGAGCTGGCATTTCCACGACCACACTCACTTGTTTGCGTTTATCGCCCGTATCAGTCGTGATGTCGGCAATTCTTTCTCGAGTCGCACCCGCTTGTTTTTCGCTGACAACCCGAAACGAGACTTCCGTTCCCTGCGGATACCACTTCCTCCATAGCTCGGCGTCGGATGATGACAGATACAAATTGAACATTTCAAAAGCGCGCGTGGCGTTTTGCAGGCTCTCGCCATCGAGTGCGCTCGCAGCAGTGTTCATTATGAGCCAGCTTCCAACATAGCCAGGCGACGCAGTACTAGCTGAACGCGTCAAGCTTGCCGCATTTGCTGGCTTCACGGCTCCCGGAAGAATTGAGGCGCTGAAGAGTTGCTCAACCTGGTCCTCGCGCAGAATCTGATCCCAGGCCGTGAGCGCTGGATCATCGTCCACTTTCCCATTCTCTGTAACTGCGGTGTCCAAATACTCCTCAATCGACTTTTGCACGGCAGCGACCTTAGCGGCATCGTCAATAATGGGCTTCTCGAGCACCCACAACAGCCGGTTGAACGCAGAGACATAACTGTTGTAGTAACCCTCCGACAGAACCACTGCTTCAAATGTCGGAGTCCGCTGCACAAGCGTCCCGTTTCGCACGCGATAGAAGTACATGACCGTCTGTCCGTTCTCATCGCGAGGCAGTGACAGCCGCAACTGTTGGAGTTCTTCGCCCGCAGCATTCTTAAGGCAGCGATTCATTAAAGCAACGGCGACGTTGACGCTGGTTCTCTGTTCGGCATCAAGCGTTTCGACGTCGTCAGGCCGTTCCACTACCGTACCCGAAAACCGCGCGACGATCCCCGTCGTCACCTCCGTTGCAGGCTTTCGCGGACGTAATATCGAGGGCCCCGCGTTATCTCGCGGATATATCGAGTTCGTCCATGCTCCTGGTCCAGTCTGATACCAGAACAGCTGGCGCTCCCCTTGTATATAGACAGCAGCATCGAGATTCTTGCCGGCAAACTTCCAAACCGCAGCCCAATCCGGCAGGTCGGGATAGTCCGCAGTCAGAGCTTCGGGAGGTAGCTCTCCGCCACCTTGGTAGGGTTTCATGTTCAGGGGATCGTAACTGGGATCGCGCAGCGTCTTCACCACCGCTCCGCGACGTGGCACGAAGCGCTCGCCCTCAACAACGATATCGTTGTTCTTAAAGTGCACCCTAGCGCGATAATTCAACTCGCCTACCAGAATGTCCCGCTTCGGCCACAAATACGGTCCGTCGAATCGAGTCCACTGCTCTTCGAACCTACGCGCGAGCAACGTCGAGTCGCGTTCCTCGTCGCGGGACTCGATCCATGCGGGGTTCCATGTAAGTTGATCATTCGTGAGGTAAACCGGAAACTGTTCCACGTCAAAATCGTGGCCCGACCTTCGAACCCTTACTACGTCCGCCCGTTCCTCATACTCGCCCTTCGTAACGGGTTGGTAAATGTCCCACCCCGGCCGGTAAAGAAGAAAGGCCCGCGTCGCTCCAGGCGGAATCATCACCGGTAGCTGGTGTCGCAATCGCTTGCTGAAGTCTTCCATGTCGGGCAGAACAGGCACTCTGTAGCCCAGCTTTTTTATCTCGGCCTGCCATTTCTGCCACTTATCATCACGCGCGATAAGCTCGACCGTCATGGCATAGAGCTCCAGACTTTCGTGGAATGTCAGCGTCTTCCTGGGTGCTCTGTACTTTACTCCTTTATGGTCGGTTGTCTCCTGTGTCAACCTCGCGACGGCGGTCCGCAACCTTTCTAAACTCCAGCTTGCATAGTCCTCTATGCGAATGTCTGCCAGAAGTTCGTCTCGCAAAGCTCTTAGCTTGCCGGTAACGTCCCGTGGGTCCAACGAACAGATCATAGATATCAGCGGAATCGGGCTGCGTCCCGGATCTTCATTCGAGAAGACTGCATGTATTCGCAGATCGGTCGGATCGCGTGGGCTAAGGCTTGCAGAGCCTTCGTCAATCTTGATTCCCAGGCGCGGGTAATACTTCCAAATGACGTTCCATCCACGGAGCGTCAGCTCGTTTAGCGCTCCAAGTGCCTCGGCGGGGGACTGCGCCCTGCTGTTATAGGCTCCAATCTGCACCGGATTCAGCGATGTTGCACCCCAGGGAACTTCCGGACGCTTTGCATGCTGTGCCTTTTGATCATCGCAAATTACAGGACTTACGCTTGCCAGGGCAATTGTCAGACAGATGGCAACAACCTTCCAATGCCGCACAAATGGGAAACTATCGGCACGTTCAGCCACTCTTCGGTCTCCTAATAGCCTGTCAAGGGCCCCGGGTCACAGCCGGAACTCTAAGGCAGAGCAACAATACGCGAAAACCTGCATTCTAGCCGGTTTCAGATCTCGCCAAGCGATTTTCG